>Ga0065722_104417_pt1 | contig 15822 bp, 12 predicted proteins | sample BansetMetagenome_FD_59109 | JGI IMG/M metagenome (GOLD analysis project Ga0065722, IMG submission 59109) | Bankia setacea gill microbial communities from Puget Sound, Washington, USA - Caecum Enriched | ecosystem: Host-associated > Mollusca > Digestive system > Ceca | place: United States... | reverse complement strand
TCTAGAGTGGCGGGCATTTGTGGTGGCGGTGTTACAGATAGCAGGGTGTCTGCAGAAATCTGACCTACGGTGCCTGACGCGCCTGGGCCATAGTAGCCAGGCACTATGCCTCCGGCTGCGAGCCAGTAACGCAATTCATAGTTATGTGTTGAAACTGGAAATACCATGCCCATGTTAAATGGCTTGCCCTCTGATTTGTATTTTTCGACAACTGGCTTGAGTGCACTGGCGCTAATTGGGTGAACCGGTTTGCCATCCTTGATAGGGATGTTGGGTTTCATTTGTTTCCAGATATCGTTCGAAACGGTTATGCCGTTGCCATTCAGATCCATACTGAAAGCCGTCACAATGTGTGCTTGGGTACCATAGCCAATTGTTGCGCCGAGCGGTTGACCGGCAAGCATGTGCGCCCCATCGAGATTTCCGTCTATGACACCGTCCAGCAGGACTTTCCAGTTTGCTTGGGCCTCAAGCGTTACAAATAGACCTTCGTCTTCAAAAAAACCTTGTTCATACGCAATGGCAAGTGGAGCCATGTCAGTGAGTTTTATGAAGCCAAAAGTGAGTTCATCTCTCTCCACCTCAAGCTCCTCGGCGACGATGCTAGTTGTTGGTGAGAGCATCACGGTTGCAGCGAAAAGTAATGAGGAAACGAAAACGAGTTTCCGGTAAAACGAATATTTCTGTCCCATGGTTAAAGCCCCTAAATTTAAATAACTTTTTTTGTTGCGGCGGATTAACGTTGGGATAGCGACGCTGCCTCACTAATGTGCGTTATTTTTAAATACGTTAATCCGACCGAAATATTGCAATGTACGCTAAGAGAATGGCAATTCTCTTGCCAACTTTAGTGTGAAACGAAAAACCGTTTAAAATTCAATAGGCTGGGGGGCACGGCTAATGCAGTTGTCAGATGGCCGTGCTCTATGCTGCACGATTTTGGTGAAACGTTTTGGTGGGAGTGATTCATGTAGGTACATAAAGTACCTAAATTAACGAGCATTTTTGGGGCAGGGTTGGCGGGGCGGTGCGTTTATGAGGGTTTTTTTACATGCCGTGCTTTAAAGGGTGTCACAAAAATGGGGCATGTAATGCCCCATTTAATGATCTACGGTGTGAGCTATCAGTCTGGCAGGCTATAGGATATTCGTCGTTTTTCCAAATCGACACTTTCGACTTTAATCTCTACCTCTTGTTCCAGTGCATAGGTTTTTTCACCGACGGTTAGGGTCATGCGTTTTGCGTCAAAGGTTTTTTCTTGCTTCTTGGGAAATAAAATAAAGCCATCAATACCACTGTCAAGCAAGCGAGCGCCAAAGCCTTGTTGCGTTACAATGCGAATTTTGGCTTTGCCTGTATGTCCAATGAGCTTAGTGTGTGTGTACTGACAGATTAGCCATTGGTAAAGCTCTCTATCTGCTTGCCGCCCTTCTTGAAGTGCGGCTTTGATCGTTTCCAGCTTTTCTTGTGAACAAGGTTTAAAGGTTTGCTCTTGGAGCTGGGCATTTAAGGCCCAGTGGTTGTAGAGGTCTGCAAAGCGGCGAATCGGTGACGTAATGGTTGCATAGTGAGGGATTCCCATCCCCAAATGGGGGGCAGGAGTGAGACTTAGTTCGCTGGATGGCATCATGCGGCGCAGCGGAGAGATTAAAAATGATTTTTCACTGGCTTGTAGTTTTCGCAGCAAATTTTTGTAATGCTCCGCCTTTAGTAGATCTTCTTCATGGTCAATACCCTCTTCCTTTAGGAGAGCCTTGACTTCACCTAAACGATCTTCGCGGAAGCCGCTATGAGAGCTGAAAAAACCGCTGCCAGAGTTTGCCAAAAACTCTCCTGCACAGAGGTTTGTGGCGAGCATGGCTTCTTCTACAATTTGATGGGCTTTGGTTTTCTGGCGTGAGTGGATGGCGTTTATTTTACCCTCGTTCGACAGTTGAATGTCGTATTCAGTTTGGTCGTCACCCACAAGGAAATGTGTTTTTCGGTAGTTGAAGCGTTTTTGTGCTACGTCGAAGAGGCTGTTTAGCATCTCGCTAATGTCATCTGTTAGGCTGTTTTTTTCCTCGTGGGCCTCGCCCGTGAGAATTGCTGTGACGCCGTTATAGCTGAGCTTGTGCAGAGATTTAATGGTGGCTTTTTTGAATTCGAACGCCTCTACATCACCTTCCGTCGCGAGAGTCATACTACAAACCAACGCGGGCTTTACTTCTGCTGCTTTGAGGGAGAAGCATTCGTTGGTTAGTGATTCCGGTAGCATGGGGATAGCCCCGCCTAGTAGGTATAAACTTTGAGGTTTTTTCTGTGCGCTATAGGCCAGAGCTGAATAGGCATCTATAAAACTCCCAGGGTCTGCGATGGCTACGTGTAGTCGTCGTTTACCATCAGGCAGCACCTCTAGGGCGATAGCATCGTCCATATCTCGAGTGGAGGTCGCGTCAATGGTCACAAACGGAATGTGCGTCAAATCTTCTCGATTCTCACCAAACTGTTGATCTTTAAAAAGGCGTTCTATGCTCTTAGTTTGGTTTAGGGCGCTTTCATTGTAGCGTGGAACCAAGTCGTACTTGGCGCAGACATAGCGTCGTTCAATGGTGGGGTCGGTGTCCTTTCCAATACGCTCCAAGATCTTCGCGGATGTTTTTCCATCTTTGAAGGGGTGCTGCAGCAGCCGAGCAACAACCATATCGCCATCTCCGCAGCGACCTCGTGATTTTGGTGGTAAAAAGATCCAGCGATTAATGGGGCTGGATTTAATACCTACGGCCGACCCTAAAGGCACCACAAAGTGACCTTTCTTGGAGGTTTTGTATTGCCCTAAAAATCGATCAAGTGATGGTGCGGCCAGTTCTTCTAATGAGGCTTCCAGTTGATTCTTACTGTTCATCATTACACTGACTTTCACCTTATCTCCCGGAATGACATGGAGCATTTTTTCAGGAGAAAGAAAAGCATCACGACCGTCTTCGAGGCGCACAAAGCCAAAGCGGCCATTTGTGCCAGCAACGGTTCCACTTGCGTACTCTTTTGAGGCTTGAATATCGGTTTTTAGCTGGGAAAGCTGAGAGAGTATATCTTTGTCGAGCATCGACCCGGGATCCTTGGTTTTTGCAAAGGCGGAGATTCTAACAGAAATCCCAGATAACTGAATGATTCTAGGGCATTGAGCATGGTTTCTGGTGATATTACGGTAGGTTTATCACCTATTTGCTTGTTTAAGAGAGGGAGTATGGCTTCATTACCGGCTCTCGGTGTACGCTATTATTCGAGTGACGCGGGCTGTGCCATAATCAGTTCCGTGACGTTACATTGTTTTTGGAGTGAGTGAATGAGTAAACAAGGCTTTACTAGCCGAAAAGCTGTATTAGTTGGCCTGCTGTGCATAGTGATAAATAGTGTAGCGGCGGAAACACCTGTAGAGCCAGAGGATACTGTTCAAGCAGTCCTGCCTACGGAGACTAGGCCGGAGCCTATTGTTTCGCCGATTCCGCATCTCAAACAAGCTCAACATATTGATTTAAAAGATGTTGTGACGGAGCCTTTAGTTACGCCTTTGCCGAGAGGAGACGTTGTTGAGGTGGACGAGGTTATACCGACGCTGGTCCCGATTAATGTCGAGGATCCTATAGCCAGGGATCTACCGGTAGATGAGGATTCCTCTAGTCAAAAAACACCCTATGAAGCTGTTGTGGAGGTTGGCGATGAAGCATCAAAGGCGGATACGACGCAAACATTAACCAAGAATTTGCCAGTTAGTGAAGACCTACTTTCGTCGGAGGAAACTCTTGAAGAGCCTGCTGGCGCTGAACTCACTGTGGAGGGTCATGATCGTCAACAGCCTCTCATCATGTTGGACAGTGAGGTGCCACCTGCAACCTCCACTCGTCTGTCGTGGTCACCCAATCTTACATTTATGGGGATTGCGGCACCAACCGCAGTTCTCGTGGTACATGGGGCAAAGCCAGGTCCGAAAGTTTGTTTAACGTCAGCGATTCACGGTGATGAGCTGAATGGAATTGAGGTTGTTCGTCATGTTTTGTACAGCATTGATCCCGAGGAATTGGCGGGCACCGTGATTGGTGTTCCCATCGTTAACTTACAAGGTTTCAGGCGTTCGTCTCGCTATCTTCCCGATCGGCGTGATCTCAACCGCTATTTCCCCGGTAATGCTCACGGTAGTTCTGCTTCGCGTATTGCCCAGTCTTTTTTCGACCGGGTAATTCGCCACTGCGACATACTCGTGGATATGCATACGGGGTCTTTTCATCGCACTAATATGCCACAGCTACGGGCGAACCTTTTGAATGCGGATGTCGCCGAGTTGGCTAAAAATATGGGCTCGATTGTTGTTGTTCATAGCGAAGGCGCTCAGGGCTGTTTGCGGCGGGCTGCCGTTGAAAATGGAATACCCGCCGTAACCCTAGAAGCTGGGCAACCCCATCAACTACAAAAGTCTGCTGTAACTCACGGGGTTAAAAGTGTAGAAACCCTATTAGATGGTTTGGGAATGCTTGATCGACGACCGTTCTGGGAATTTGCGTCGGAGCCAGTCTATTACCAGTCACTTTGGGTTCGGGCGACTTCTGGCGGGATACTGTTTAGCGATGTTGAGCTTGGGGATAGGGTGAAGCCTGGCGAATTGCTGGGAGTGATTACCGACCCCATTACTAACTTGCGGCAAGAGGTCACAGCACCCTATGCCGGGCGGGTAATTGGTATGGCATTGAATCAGGTGATGTACCCGGGTTTTGCTGCTTACCATATAGGCTTGCAATCTTCGATTGACGCTGTTAATGACCTAGGTCTCGGTGGCGATATCGGGGCAGATGCGGGCGACAACGAAGATGGATCCCCTGACTCAATAGATTTACCGGAGGTGGACGAGCACGATGAGCGAATACTCGAAGATTCCGAATAGGCCTATCGATTTGGCGTGAAGAATTAGGGGCGTTGTGAGAAGAACCGTTCGAAAAGGCTCAATTCATTGCTAAATTAAGCCTTCTGTGTACTTAACATAGGGCGTTAAGAAGAGGTGAGGCATAACGGGCTCAAATTCGACCCGTTACTGCATGGACTAAGAATACCTCAACATTATGCTTACTGTAATACGGGGTGGTGAATGGATATGGGCTCCTTTTTCTTCACCCAAGGCAGCTCGTGCCAAGAGGTGGTTTTTTTGTACTGGAATAATGCGCGCAGAGAATCGCCATCATTCCAGAAGAAATTATCTGGGTCACGCCAGCTCATAAACCAAACCCACTCGGGCTGATTTTCCAAAGCTTCTATGGTTGGCAGACCACCGACTTCGCCTAAAGCGATTGGGCGCCCTTCTGCCAACGCCATGAGCTGTTCGTAGTTGTCTTCGTCGTAGCGCTTGGTATAGACGTCGGTTGCTAATATATCGACCACATCGTGCCCTGGGTAGAACAATTTGTAATCAGGAACTCGTTCTTTTACTTCATTTGCATTCCATACCCAGAGTAAGTTGTTCAATTGGTGAAAGTTAACTAAGCGATCGTAGAGCATTCTCCACAGTTTTTCATAGCCTTCTGCGCCCTGGCGAGAGCCCCACCAAAACCAGAAGCCGTTCATTTCATGGTACGGGCGCCACAGTACGGGCACCCCTGCATCACGTAGCTGCTTTAAGTGCCATGCAACGACATCTACCTGAGATTTCCAGCGCTCGTTTAAAGGTGTTCCTGAGGTAGTTAACTCTAGCCATTGTTCGTCGGTGAGGCTTGCCTGTATAGACTCTTTAAATTCACCGGGCTCGTCTTGGGTAGGAACCACAGCATGCCACATGATGGTATTAATAAAGCCCTGCTCGTGACGACGTATGGCTTCATTGACGATGTTTTGTCGAAAATTAATACCATCCCACGAACCGGGTTCACTGAAACCGAAATCTTGCCCGAAAATTGCGGGGTACTCTCCGGTTTGCTTGTGCAAGCCGGCTAGTCGGTTGGAGCCATTCAGGGGCGCGTTGTGCTGCCCGCTCAGTATTTTCTTGCCAGAACTCTTATAAAGGTACTTTAAAAGTGCTTTAGCTTCAGGGGATGCATTTGGGTTCACGGGTTTGTTGGCCGACCACGCGAGAGGTGTCAAAGTCAGCAGTATTACCCACGCTGCAATTTGGCCAAAGCCGCTGCGAAAATTTGCCATTATTTTTTCCTCTTAAAAGTATGTAGGCAAGTTACCCTCCCTGTACCTTCTCTGAAAATACGAAGGAAAGGGGAAGGCGATGAACGTCTGAATCGATAAGGGGAAAGCATTATCAAAACATCATTCAGCATAGTTTAGCAGTTGCCGGCTAGCGGTATGGTAAAAGTGGTTTTTTAAGCAATACGCAGCGTTTGCCCATGTTGGTATGTTAGTGCTTGAGTAGGGGGGGAGGTGTATACCATTATTGTTATAGCCCTGCGTGCACCCCCTATTTCGAGCTATTTGATTACCTGTATTGCTAGTGATAAATTAGCCTAAACCCAAAACCTCACCGCCTCTTGGTCTTAACAATTATTTAATTAACCGATTTCTACTAGTGAATTTATTAAGGAGTTCCTTATGAAGGCTTTCATCGTAAGTGTATTACTGAGTGTGTCTGCTGTGTCATCCACTTACGCAGGGCAGTATGTGTTCCCAAAAGAGGGGCAGTCGGACACTCAGCAGGTCGAGGATGAGGCCAGTTGCGATGCTTGGGCGGCCAAGCAGACGGGGGCAGATCTTGCCGCGCTTGACCAGCAGAAGGCAGAAAAACTCGCGCAAGTTGAAGCTCAACCGGCTGCTGAGGGCCAAGCAGGCGCGGGTGCACGCGGTGCTGCGGCTGGTGCAGCCATGGGTTCGCTTGCTGGACGAGATAAGCTCCGTACCGAAACGGCAGTGGTTGGAGCCATTCTTGGTGGTGCGTCAGCTAAGAAGTCAGCGAAAGCTCAGGCTACCCAAGCTAAGGCGCAAGAAATGGCCGCAGTAGAGGCTGAGTACGCTAAAAGTCGAGATGAGTACTACAAGGCACGCAGTGTCTGCTTGGAGAGCAAGGGTTATAATGTTAAATAAACCGCCACGCTAATCTTGCCGTACAAATATTGAGCGGAACGATTACTAAGAGCTGCCACTCAGTCATAGATTAATCGTTCCTAGTGGGCAGCGTGGAACGTTACTGTCAGGGTGCGGCTTAATTTTCTAGCGCACCGTTGTAGGCTAGTTGGCGCCAAGCCTCGTATACCATTACAGCTGCTGCATTAGAGAGGTTCATGCTCCGACTGTTTGCCTTCATGGGAATTCGCAGCACTTGCTCAGCCGGTAAACTTTCTCGTATGTCAGTCGGCAGGCCTCGTGTTTCGGGGCCAAACACCAAATAATCTCCCGCACCGAACTTTGCCTCAGAATGCACGCGGTGGCCCTTTGTCGATAAGGCCCACAAGGTTTTCCCTTGGCTGAAATGTAGAAAATCATGCCAATTTTTGTGAATTTCCACATTTTCCCATTCCCCGTAATCAAGCCCGGCTCTTCTCAAGCGTTTATCATCAAGCACGAAACCTAACGGTTCAATGAGGTGCAATTGGAAGCCAGTGTTGGCACACAGGCGAATGATATTACCTGTATTGGGTGGTATTTCAGGTTCGAAAAGAACGATGTTAAGCATATAAATTCCCTTGTAGCCAACAGCTTACCTACAAAACTGCAGGCAATGTCTATACTGAATGTAATTGAACGTGCGCCAATTATAAGCAACTGTAATTTTAATTGGAAAATTTACCCCTTTGACATTACCGAAACTGGGGAACTGACATATCAGCATGATTAGACAGCTATTCGCAAAAGCCGGAATTAAAAAAGCACGGGTGGGTATCGAGGTGCAGTCGCAGGGTTTAGCGATAGCTGTTCGCGCGGAGCTGCCGCAGTCTGCAGCGCCGCCAGAACCTGACAATTCCCAAGAAGCGCAGAGTACGGCAGGTGATTCAGTGTCTAAAGCTTGGCGGCCGAGTATTTCCCACAGCTCTCTATTGCTAAACGAAGCCGCCGGCGCCGATCAGATAAGCATGTTAAATGATTGGGTTGAGAGTCAGGGCTTAGTTAACAGTAGTTGTTATATGGTGTTGGCGAATAATGATTACCAGCTGTTATTGGTTGAAGCACCTGATGTCCCCGAAGATGAGTTGCGGGAGGCCGTACGTTGGAGAATTAAAGAGCTCATTTCGATTCCGGTCGACAAGGCCGCGATTGACGTATTTATGTTACCGGAAGACGGTAGTCGCGGAGGTAAAAAAATGGCCTATGTGGTGGTTACCGAGCTTACTAAAATTCATTCTATGATTGAGTTGGTAAGGCAGTCAGGTTTGAAGCTGGTTGCCATTGATATTGTTGAGTTAGCTCTGCGTAACATTGCTTATATGAAAGAAATGGGTAATACCGATAGTCTAGGTGTTGCCATTGTTCGTCTTGTGAGTGGTGGTGGCACCGTATCTCTATATAGAAAGGGAAATTTGTACTTGTCGCGCCAATTCCAGCTTAGTTTCGGCGGTGGTCTACTGGATGATATACCCGCGGATAGCTTTATTCTCGAAGTGCAGCGTTCGCTTGACTACTACGAACGACAAATGGGCCAGTCGCCGCCTTCAGTACTGTATATCTGTGGTGAAAATATCAGTGAAGACAAAATCACCTTGGACATCAGTCGTGGTCTAAATGTGCCGGCGAAATACCTCAATCTTGAAGAATCTGTGCTGGCCGAAGCGAGTATTGATGAGGGGATGCTACATGTGTGTGTGGCGGCACTTGGCGGAGTGTTACGAGACGATGTTGTGAACAATCATCGTTCAGTCGAGGCTTAGAAAACCGATGAAGTTACAGCAGGTCAATCTGTATTTACCAGAGCTTAGAGTCAAGCGCGAATGGTTAACAGCGGCGAGCTTATTGGCCAGCTCTGTGGGTGTCGTTGTTGTGTATGTAATTATCTATGCTGTGTCTAATCACAACTTACAAAAGCTAAAGCAGCAAGTGGTAACACTAGAGTCACAGAGAACGATCGCCGAAGCGCAGATCGAAAAAATAAAAACCCGAGCAAAACCTTTTCTGGGGAACGAGGTGGAAGCACAGCTTCAGTATTTGTACGCGGCGCTTAGAAGTCGTAAGCAGGTTGGAGCGATTATTGAGGGGCAGAATTTGGGTAATATCAATGGCTTTGCAAGTGCGTTTGAGGCATTGGCTCGACAATCGATGAATTCTATTGCGCTTGAAAAAATATCATTGTCACGAGGGGGGCAGTATCTACAGCTTCGCGGGCAGACCACTAGACCCGAAGATGTCGCAACCTATATTCAAAAACTTCAGTCAGAAGTCACATTTAAGCGCGCCAGTTTTGGGTTGCTAAGTGTTGCAGCAGGCAATAATTTGTCTACAACACATGTGTTTAGCCTCGGTTTCGAATCTGTTTACGACTTGGCAGTGGAGACCCGTGAGTGATGTTAAGCAAGATAGAAATTGCAGATAAATGGCAAGGCGTTTCCGACAAGTTTTCGACGTTGGCCATGCGTGAAAAAGTTCTAATCGCGGCATCTATACTTCTGGTGTTCTATCTGATTTGGGATTTTGCAGTCGCTAGCTCGTTATCCGCTCAGCGGAAGCAATTAATGGTTCGTTATGATGTTGCAAATAGAGAACTGAAAAATCTAACGGTGCAGGAACAGGTGATGGTTAAAGCGTTAACCCATGACCCCAATACAGAAAAACGCCGGAAAATTATTGAATTGGAAAAGCGATTGCTCGAAGAGAATACCGTTCTCCAGCAGATGTCGGTTGGGCTAATATCTGCGCAAAGCCTACCGGAAGTACTGCGTGATGTGCTCGGCGAATCTAGCAAATTGCGATTGGTAGGTATGCAGTCACTAGCACCGACAAAACTTGAGTTGTCGAGCGACGATTTGGGTGAAGATGAGTTTTCTGGACAGGCGGAACAAGGTGAGGGGAAAGGCCGCGTACGAGGCAAAAGCATTGACCAAAAAAGGGCTGCGATCATCGACGATGCTCGCATCGCTGAAGAGCGGATAATTGGTGTATATAAACACTCAGTAAGAATTACCCTTAAAGGGCAGTATTTTTTTGTTGTCGACTATCTCAAGCGGTTAGAGAGTCTGTCTTGGCGGTTCTATTGGGAATTTATCGATTATGAGGTGGAAGTTTACCCCACCGCAACAGTAACCCTAGAGGTGTATACCTTATCAACGGATAAAGGGGCGTGGGGTGTATAGGTTGGTATTGTCGTCTGTGCTGATGAGTGTGTTGTTGTCTCCGCTGGCCAGTGGCGACGAAGTAAGCTTGCGTGACCCAACCAAACCTCTAAGTTATGCGACGAAAGTACCCGGCTCCGAGGCCTTGATATTGCAGGCTGTCTATCTAAGCAGTCATCGTCGAGAGGCTATTGTGAACGGAAAAGTGCTGAAAGTAGGCGACTGGGTTGGCGGTGCACAAGTTGAAAAAATTGAATCGAAGAAAATAGTCGTTAGGCGGAATGGGCAACAGCGAACATTGAGCTTGAGGCCAAGCATTATTAACACTCCTCGTTCGAGATAGGTGATCAAAGCACTATGAGAGTGAATATTCCTTCAAAAAAAATATCAAGGCGTCGTTTTACCCTGCTTTGTAGGGGCGTCATCGGCGCACATTTTATGTGCTTGATAGCATCGTGTTCTACGGTTTCTCAAGATGAAACCGCAGCAGAAGTAATGATCGAAAACGTCGTCAGCGCTCAACAGCAATATCAACAGAGTCGGTCGATGGGCCCCGATGTTTCTGAGGCCGTTTCGTCCAATTTACTCAATAACGCGGCGGGGTTTGGTGACCAGAATGTAGTCTCTGTACGGCCATCAATAGACCGCTTTGATATATCGGTCAATCGCGTTCCCGCACGAACTTTTTTCCTGAGCTTGGTTGCTGACTCTGGTATTAATGTGGTTGCTCATCCAGAGGTGAGTGGATTTATTTCTTTAGAATTAAAAGGTGTGTCGATACGGGAGGTGCTAGACGTTACGCGTGATGTTTATGGTTATGAATATAAATTTTCTAGTGGCATCTATACGATATATCCGCGCAAGCTACGTACGGAGGTATTTCCAATTAATTATTTGGATGTGCAGAGAGTCGGCATAACGGATACCAGTGTGAGTATTGGGAAAATAACCTCGAACAGTGGAAACCAGCAGAATAGCCGAAGTAGTAGCTCGTCATCCGGGGCTGAAGGGGAAAGTAGCAATTTGCTCGGATATTTGCAGAATAACGAGGGTAATTCCAGTAGCGGAAGCTCTTCTACCCCTGGAGCGCGTATCCAAACACTCAATAAAACCGACTTTTGGGCGTCAGTACATCAAACAGTTGGTGCAATAATTGGAGATGAAAGCGAAGGACGAATGGTAATGACCAACCCTCAAGCTGGGCTTGTAGTGGTGAAAGCGTTGCCTAATGAGTTAAGTGCGGTTAGAAATTTTTTGGAGAAATCTGAATTAAGTATAAAGCGCCAGGTAGTCTTGGAAACCAAAATATTGGAAGTAAAATTAAATGATGGGTTCGAAGCTGGAATAGATTGGGGGGCTATTGGTGGCGCCATCAGCATGTCGTCTTCCACAGTAGCAGATGGCACTTTGGGAGACATTATTTTTAGAGGTGAAGGGGAAAAACAATCAATAGTAACGTCGGTATTGGATGTCTTAGATATCACTCAGTTACTCATGTTGCTAGAAACGCAAGGCAATGTGCAAGTGCTTTCAAGTCCCAGAATTTCTACTGTTAACAATCAAAAAGCTATTATACGAGTGGGCTCAGATGAGTTTTTTGTCACTGGAATTTCGAATAGTACAACAACCAGCGCTTCCAGTATTCAGAATATTCCGGAAATTGATCTGGAATCATTTTTTAGTGGTATATCCTTAGATGTTACACCTCAGATAGCGGAGGACGGCGATGTTATTCTCCATGTTCACCCCATTGTGAGTAATGTGGAAGACCAGGTAAAAGAAATCAATGTCGGCGATCAGTTCTACTCTCTTCCCTTGGCGCTTCGAGATGTAAGAGAGTCCGACAGTATTGTCCGTGCGCAAAGTGGCCAGGTCGTGGTTCTGGGCGGCCTAATGCAGGAAACCACAATTGATATTGCTGGCAAAAACGCATACGTGGGTAACATACCAATTATTAATACTTTTTTTAAAACCCGTGAAACAAAACGTGTAAAAACGGAACTGGTCATTCTAATGCGCCCTATCGTAATTGATGAAAATACTTGGGGTGAAGAGGTGGCTCGCAGTGAAGCTGGCATACGAAGTATGTCTGACGCCTATAGGCAGCGTGACGATTAGAGGTGGCGCTATGTATCATCAACACTTTCAGCTGGAGGAGCATCCTTTTTCGCTTACCCCGGATACCCAGTTTTTTATCAATCAACAAAGTCATCGCGAAGCCCTAAATACCATGCTGGTTGCGCTTCAGCACTGTGAGGGTTTTATTAAAATTGTTGGAGAAGTCGGCACAGGGAAAACACTATTGTGTCGAATTCTACTGTCTCGCCTCAGACATTCATTTGTTACGGCCTATATCCCCAACCCCTATCTTAGCCCAGAGGAGCTTAAAGCGTATGTGGCGCAAGAAATCGGAGCGGAATGCAACAATTCTATGCCTGCACATACTCTTCTTTCTTCAATATATCGAAAACTAATGCAGTTGGCGAGAACGGGTAAGCAAGTGGTGTTAGTTGTAGATGAGGCGCAAGCCATGCCGAGGGAAACAATAGAATGCCTTCGGTTGCTTACCAATTTAGAAACAGAAAAACGTAAACTATTGCAGGTGGTTATCATCGGTCAACCTGAGCTAGATGCACTTTTGTCTCGCCCTGATCTTAGGCAGCTGAAGCAACGCATTATATTTTCTGAATACTTAAAACCGTTTAGCCGTCGCGGGGTTTATGACTATGTCAAGCATCGTATCGACTCGGCTGGCGGCAAGAGAAACCTTTTTAGTGCGAAAGCGCTTTGGTTGTTGAGTATGGGTTCTGGTGGAATTCCTCGACTTATCAATATTCTTGCCCATAAATCGCTAATCAGCGCTTATGGCAAAGGTTTGCGGCGCGTTGGGGTTCTGCAGGTCGCTGCGGCAATCGTCGACACCTCTGAAACTCGTTTAAGCGGGAAGTGTTTGGCGTGGCCCTGCGTATTAGGCTCTCCAATTTTTGTTCGTGGTGTCACGGCATGAGTCTTATCAATGAGGCTCTACAGGATTTAGACGCTCGAGGTATTCGGGATCGAGGTTATGCAATTTCTGGAGAGGATGAGGAGTTGTCGCTTGATGTTGCTCAGCCAAGTAGCCATTTAAGGCATCGTATTTTTCTGCTAGCCATGTTTATTTGTTGCGCGCTATATCTTACATACCAAGCAAAGGATTTGGCCTCGAAAAAGCAAGACAATCTGTTAGCCTCTATGACGACGAGCGGCGAGGAGATAGTCAATAAAATACATAACTTACCTCTAGGCTTGAACTCCACTATAAAGTTGCCAGTGTCTAGATTAGCTCCAAGTTCTGTTCCAATAGACTTAGTGTCTAATGTGCCTAGTGATGCAAAAAAGCCGTCTGCTAACCCAATTGGTGTAGGCGAATCTATTAGGGGGCCACGCGAGGGCCTCCCTACTGGTAATGGAGATGTCAAGCTTGGCGCCACCACCTCTCCAATAGAGGAAAGACTTATCGCTGCCCAAAAAGCGCTGCAGAAAAACCGGCTGACGATACCGCCGGGGGATAATGCTGTGGGCTACTATAGAGAAATATTGGAAATTTCTCCACACAACCCTATTGCGAAAGCTGGACTGGAAAAGGTTGCAGAGCGCTATCAACGTTTAGTAAGCGAGGCTGTGCGTATAGAAGACGCGAACCGACTGCGTTATCTTTTGGGCCGGGTGTCCAGTGCTCAAATAGATTTGAAGAATTCTGATGACTATAAAGAAGCATTGGTAAAGCTCACGCGATCCGAAGTCGTTGAGAATAGGCGTGCACCGATAAGTTCGGCTGATGATGCGGTTCGGGAGACTTACTCTACGTTAGGTAATGTACGAGAAGAAAGGTTGGATGAGCAAACGGTTGTGATTGTAAAAACGGTTAAAAGTCAGGATAAACATAATTCTGAGGTGCAAAGGAAACGCTATCAGTCTGGCGCTAAAGAGAGTGCCAAGTTGGCACTCGAGGATTTTATCCATATGCATAACCATAGGGGTGTGGTGAAGAGCCTTTTGGTTCTATTCGATATGTATATGTCCGAAGGGCAATACAGCGAAGCATCAACTTTGGCGCAAAGGTCGTCAGGGGAAAGTGAGCTTCATGCATATTTAAATGCCCGCTTATTTGTCGCCGAAAAAGATATTTCTGCGGCTCTTTTACAGCTGGAAAAATTTGAGGTGCATGCACTCCAGCAGCGCTACAGTCGCAGCGGTCTCGATTCTAGCCTCTATGAAAAATATGTTGGTCTGCTCGCAGCGATTTATCAGCAGCAAAAGAAACATCAGCCGGCAGCCAGTCTCTACCAAATACTAGTATCGCTTAACCCGTCGAACTCCAGTTATTGGCTAGGTTTGGCGGTGTGCTCCGATGCTGTTGGAAGGCAATCAAATGCATTGTCGGCATATCGGCGATTGAGCCAGTTAGGGGGGGTGGAAAAAAATATTCAACTCTATATTGAAGAACGCCAGAAAATTCTTAGTGGCGAGTTGTCATCGCAGCTAGCTGGAGCAGATGTTTTACCATGAGTGCAGAACCGAAAAGAATTCGTCTTGGTGATTTGTTAGTCGCTCAGCAACTAATTTCACAAGATCAATTAGAGCGAGCTCTAAAAGAGCAGAAGAATACCGGGAGAAAACTCGGTCGCCAATTGGTGGAGATGGGCTTTGTAGACGAAAATTCCCTTCTGTCTCTCTTGTCAAGACAACTCAATATTCCCTTTATAGAGCTCAAACAGTTTCGCTTCGATAGAGATTTGGTTGCCTCTTTACCCGAGTCACTGGCGCGGCGCTATCGGGTGATTATATTGCGTGAAGACCCCGATGGGATTTTGCTGGGAATGTCCGACCCTACTGACATATTCGGTTTGGATGAACTTCAGAAGGTAATCCAAAAACCGATAAAGACTGCGGTGGTTCGTGAGTCTGAATTGTTGGATATTCTCGATATCGCCTATAGCAGGGCTGAGGAAATTGCTTCGCTTGCTGAGCAGCTTGATGAAGAGCTAGAAGCAGATTCCGTTGATCTTTCCGACATAATTACTGACGCGACAGATTCTGATGCGCCAGTTGTTAAGTTGTTACAGAAGATATTTGAAGAAGCGATTAGCACAAAAGCTTCAGATATACATATAGAGCCAGATGAATCGGTTTTGCGAATTCGACAACGTATTGATGGTGTGCTGGTTGAGCAGGTTATGAATGAAAAGCGTATCGCCGGTTCCTTGGTGGTACGTCTGAAATTGATGTCGAATTTGGATATATCGGAAAAGCGTTTGCCTCAGGATGGGCGATTCAATTTAAAAGTGAGTGGTCACAATATTGATGTTCGTTTATCGACCATGCCAGTACAGTTTGGTGAGTCGGTGGTTATGCGAGTACTCGATCACACCGAGGGTGTGCGGCCTCTAGAAAAAGTAGGAATGCCAGACATTTATATTCAGCGTTTCCGTCATATTATTACCCGGCCACACGGTTTGGTGTTAGTTACCGGTCCGACCGGCAGCGGAAAGACCACAACCTTGTACGGTGCTCTATCGGAGCTCAATACCCCGGAGTCAAAAATAATTACTGTGGAAGACCC
>Ga0065722_100649_pt1 | contig 15948 bp, 16 predicted proteins | sample BansetMetagenome_FD_59109 | JGI IMG/M metagenome (GOLD analysis project Ga0065722, IMG submission 59109) | Bankia setacea gill microbial communities from Puget Sound, Washington, USA - Caecum Enriched | ecosystem: Host-associated > Mollusca > Digestive system > Ceca | place: United States... | reverse complement strand
ATTAACTGGTGGTTTTTGTCTTTGGCTTAGTGGCGTGTAGAGGGTGTTGCGCGTGCAGCTCGTCGTCATCTTTCAAGCCGTAATCTTCGCTTAGAGTACCTTTTTGCCCTGGTGTTTTTGGGGCCCAGTCTTTGGGGGCTTCGTATTTGATGTCGTCCATCTCGAACTTTGCTTCGATGCCCAGATGCGGGTCGCCGGTCGCCAGCATGTCTCGACCGATTTCAGAATTGGTCAGAGATATAGCCCCCTTGGCAAGGTGCTCGTGAACCTCTCTATAGCTTTGGGTGAGATTGTTCACCAGCTTGGATGTGTCGGCAAAATGCTGAGCAACTTCTTGTTGATATTGGTTCAGCTCTTGGCGAGCGAGATCGAGGCTCTTTTCGAGGTCTCGTTGCTGTTCTGGTGGCACCAGTGAGCGACTAATAACGGCGCCAATCAAACCGCCAACACAGAACACGATTGCGCTGATCATTAATAAAATTTCAAGCGAAAACAAAGTAAGCCTCCAATAATTCCTTGCGCTATATAGTTGGCCTGATGCGTGTTGCTTGCATCGAGGGCTCTGAATGCTGCCTATAATACACCAGTGAGGGTTTGGAGCAGCCACAAGAATCGACAAAATTAGCTAAGGCTTGGAATAAACGCCTCAGCGAGCTGGTATAGTAGCGTCTTTGTGTATGCGAAATAGTCGTTGAATCTCCGCTTTCGACGTTATGTTTGAATCTATCCGCAACTCTAGCCGTTTTTTAGCAGTGTCTTTATGGTCGACTCCCCTTTACAGCGTTACACCAGCGATCTGGCCGCGGGTTATCAGCCGGATGCGGCTCAGAAACACGCCATCGAATTACTCGACGAGTTAAGTCGTCAATTAGCAGCGCCTAGTGCGAAAGCTAGCTGGGTTCGCGCCAAACTCGATACCGGTTCGCTTTGGCAGCGTATGCGCAATGCCTTACAGCCACTGCCGGCTGTACCTCAGGGGCTGTATTTTTGGGGTGGGGTTGGACGCGGCAAAACCTATTTGATGGATCTTTTTTTCGAAGCCTTGCCTTTCGAGCAGAAGTTGCGCACCCACTTTCACCGCTTTATGCGCAGCGTACATAAAGAGTTGAAAACCTTACCAGAGCAGGCAAACCCCCTAGATATTGTCGCCGAGAAAATTGCACAGAATACTCGCGTCATCTGTTTTGATGAGTTTTTTGTTGTCGACATTACCGACGCGATGATTCTAGCTAACTTGTTGCGCGCTCTGTTTGCGCGTGGTGTTGTGCTGGTGGCGACATCCAATATTGAGCCTAATGGTTTGTATCGCGACGGTTTGCAGAGGGCGCGTTTCTTGCCCGCAATCGGGTTGCTAAACCAGCATACTCAAGTGGTAAATGTGGATGGTGGTATTGACTACCGCTTGCGTGCATTGGAGCAGTTGCCATTATACCAATGGCCACACAGCGAACAGGCTGTTACTCAGCTGCAGGCTTGCTTTAATGATTTAGTTTCCGAGCATGAAGTGATCCGGCAGAATTGTACTGTCGAGATTGAGGGGCGCCATATCGCGGTTAAACGCTTGGCGGACGGGGTTGTGTGGTTTGATTTCTTAGCGCTATGCGACGGTCCGAGGTCACAGAATGACTATATCGAGCTGGCACGTGAGTTCCATACGGTGATTGTTGCGGGCGTTCCGGCGTTTACCGCAGCCAATGACGATCAGGCGCGCCGTTTCATTTATCTTGTTGATGAGTTTTACGATCGCGGAGTGAAACTGATCTTGTCGGCTGATTTGCCGCTCGCAGAGCTTTACGGCGATGGGCGTTTAGGGTTTGAGTTTGAGCGCACTATGAGCAGGCTTCGAGAAATGCAAAGTACCGATTATTTAGCTCGAGCCCACAAGTCTTAATAGGTCGTGGTATTGCGAAAGGTTTGAATGATCGCGGCATTTTCCGCTTCGCTTAATTTTGGGTTGGGTAGGATAATAATTGTCGCTTCTTTTGGAATCGGGTTCGCAAGCTGCTTTGGGAAGTGTTTTTGTAGCAGCTTGGTGAGAGAGCCATCGCTAAAAATTTGTTCTATACCATATTGATACCGAGCGGCTATGAGGGGGTTGTTACGACTCACCACTATTTGTACGGGGAGCGGGTAGTAAATGTAAATATCCGGAAGTATCGTCAAGGTAGGCTGGGTTGTCGAGGCGTTGGCTAAGGCTCCATCGACTTCCAGCACACTTAGCGGCAGGAGCTGAAAGCGCCCACTGGTAAGCATACGGAATAGATTGCCAAAGCTTTCCGATGTTACGACATTTACGTCCGCCGCTCGGTAGATCTCAACCTCAGTCCAGTTGCTTCCCTGCCCAATCTTTGAATTGTTTTAAATTCGTCCAATGAACGAATTTGACTCAACTGAGCCAAAGTTCCGGCTGTCGATAATAGATTGTCGCAAACCGATCATATGTTTGAGGTAAGGTCGCGAAAAATACAGCAATTTGGTCTGTACCGTGAAACTGGTTAGAAAGGTCGCTATTTACTAGTGAGTCCCACTCGTTTTCGAGAAGCCCTTTGCGTGCTCTCGCTACCGACATTGGGCGGGAATCTGTATTGAGCTTGTAGGGGCCGAATTTATCGCTGCCGGCATCTAATATCAGCGAGATTAAGTCTAGGTAAAATGCATCTAGCGATTGGCTCCCGTAAGAGGGGATGTGGCGAATTTCCTGCGGTAAAGCTGGCGTCTCGTCGACTACTCCGCCACGAGCGAAGCCAGAAGCCGCTGACAGCGCCGCTGTTAAGGCAGCGCAGCAGATAAGAAATCGCTGAAATCTAATCAAAAGCCGCAAAGCGATCGTTTCTCCATAAGTGATGGCCGCAAGTGATGGCCGCGCCGCTTGATACTGGGTGCGGCAATATAATGGCTGAAGGCCAGTTAAGTATGGCCTAAGGTTTGTGTTTTCGCGATTAATCGGGATAAAAGCACGCTTAAATTGCGTTAATTCTATAGGTAGGTGGCGCTCTAATAGCTTTCAGTTAAGTCGTGTGCTTAAGCTAGTGATTCTTGTTCTAATAACGGAGCTAGAAGTGTCTATGGAGTTGCTTGATTATTGCTCAAGGCTTCTGTAGAATCCGCGCTCCTTTTGGTCTGTGGGCTATTCCGCGACCGCATTTTGGATTTTAAATATAAACCCGTACCTTCGTAAGGCAGATATAACATGAAGACCATCAGTGCCAACAATGAAACAGTTCAACGCGACTGGTACATCATCGACGCAGAAGGCAAGACTCTCGGCCGTATGGCTGCAGAGATTGCTCACCGCTTGCGCGGGAAGCATAAGCCTGAGTTTACCCCTCACGTGGATACTGGCGACTACATCGTTGTAGTTAACGCCGAAAAAGTACACGTGACGGGTAAAAAAGCGAAAGATAAGATGTACTATCATCACACCGGTTATATCGGTGGGATCAAGTCGATTAGCTTCGAAAAATTAATCGTTAAAGCTCCTGAGCGCACCATTGAAACAGCCGTACGCGGCATGTTGCCAAGAGGCCCATTGGGTCGTGCAATGTTCAAGAAACTCAAGGTGTATGCCGGCGATGTGCATCCACATACCGCACAACAGCCGCAAGAACTCAACATATAAGATCAGGAGCATAACATGGCAGCTGAACAATACTACGGTACGGGTCGTCGTAAAACGTCCACCGCGCGCGTATTCCTAACGACAGGAACAGGCGTAATCACTGTAAACGACCGCACTCTAGATGAGTACTTCGGTCGTGAAGTAGCTCGTATGATCGTGCGCCAGCCTTTGGTGCTTACCGATAATAATGAGCGCTTCGACGTAAAAGTCACTGTAAAAGGTGGTGGTTCATTCGGGCAGGCCGGTGCAATTCGCCACGGTGTTACGCGTGCCTTGATGGCCTACGATGAGGCCTTGCGCCAATCGTTGCGTGCCGCAGGTTACGTTACGCGTGACGCGCGTGAAGTTGAACGGAAGAAAGTTGGTTTGCGCAAAGCGCGTAAGAAGCCACAATTCTCAAAGCGTTAATTCGCACGCTTGGTTGTTTGGGTGGGGCTTTTTGTGCCACCTCAAAACCTTCGGAAAACGCCCAAGCCGTTGTGGTTTGGGCGTTTTTGTTTTCTGTCGTCGCGTGTATGGATGTGGCAAAAAACGCCTTTTTCCTTGTTACTTTTGGGGAATTTCTTTACCATATCGCCACTTTTTATGGGGGCGTTTTCTCTGTAATAGGTTGCGCAGAGCCTGGGGTTTTGCTCCAGTCCAAATAAGTCTCTTGGTTTAATTTCCGTGATCGACCCCTGCGAGTGTCGGTGGTACGGAATTAGCGACTATAATAAGCCTGACTTTTTTCAGGGCCTCTGTGGTTGTGAATGGCTGCTCGTTAAGTTCAGTAATTTACAATCCTCGCCACCTGTTCATACGAATATCATTTTCCGAGATTCGCGACATCAATCAAAACTGGCCTACAGTAAGCTGTAAGGGGAGAAGATCGTCATGAGTAATGACGGAGTTAACCAAAGTCGTCGGCGGGTACTAACCGCGATGACGTCTGTTGTCGGTGCCGCCGGTGTAGTGGGCGTTGCTGTTCCATTTGTGGGTTCTTGGAACCCGAGTGCTAAAGCGAAAGCCGCTGGCGCTCCAGTAGAGTTTAATCTATCAAAACTAGTACCTGGTCAGATGGTAACGGTTGAGTGGCGTGGCAAGCCTGTCTATGTTGTACGTCGCACGCAGGAGTCTCTTCAGAGTCTTGATGCCGTTGCAGATCGTTTGCGCGACCCAGAGTCTGCGAAATCAGTTCAGCCGGCTTACACACAGAATGTCTATCGTTCAATTAAAGAAGAATTTTTGGTTTTAGTGGGTATTTGTACTCACTTGGGGTGTGCCCCGACCTATCGGCCCGATGTAGGTGCTGAAGATCTTGGTGGATCTGAGTGGCTGGGCGGTTTTTTCTGTCGCTGCCACGGTTCAAAATTTGATTTGGCCGGTCGTGTGTTTCAAGGTGTTCCAGCGCCAATCAATCTGGAAATCCCCCCTTATAAATTTCTAAACGACGATGTGATTCTCATCGGCGTAGATCAGGAGGCTTAAGAAGATGACAAGTTGGCTTACTGGTTTGTGGAATTGGGTCGATGCACGTTTGCCTGTACAGCGTGCGTGGGATACCCACATGGGCAAGTACTACGCGCCCAAAAACTTTAACTTTTGGTACTTTTTTGGTGTGCTCTCATTGGTTGTGCTGGTTAACCAGCTGCTAACCGGTGTTTGGCTTACTATGAGTTATAACCCAACCGCGGAAGGCGCTTTCGCCTCTGTTGAGTACATCATGCGCGATGTGCCTTACGGTTGGTTGATCCGCTATATGCACTCAACCGGCGCCTCGGCGTTCTTTTTGGTTGTGTATCTGCATATGTTCCGTGGCCTTATGTACGGTTCCTACCGCGCTCCTCGAGAGTTGGTGTGGATCTTCGGGATGGTGATCTACGTTGCTTTGATGGCTGAGGCCTTCATGGGTTACGTATTGCCTTGGGGGCAAATGTCCTACTGGGGCGCGCAGGTTATTGTGAACTTGTTTGGCGCAATTCCTTATGTAGGCGAAGATCTCGTTCAGTGGATTCGCGGCGATTACCTTATTTCCGGTGCGACTTTGAATCGCTTTTTTGCCTTGCATGTTGTCGCGGTGCCAATCGTGCTGTTAGCTTTGGTGGTATTGCACCTGCTAGCGCTTCACGAAGTTGGCTCGAACAATCCCGACGGCGTTGAGATCAAAAAGAATAAAGATGAAAACGGCATACCGAAAGATGGTATTCCCTTCCATCCATATTATTCAGTACACGATCTCGTTGGTATTACGGTATTTCTGTTTGCCTTTTGTGGGGTGATATTCTTTGCTCCAGAGATGGGCGGTATGTTCCTTGAGCACGCCAACTTTGAACAGGCAAATGGTCTGAAAACGCCAGAGCATATCGCGCCGGTTTGGTATTTCACCCCGTTCTATGCGATTTTACGGGCTGTTACTTTTGATCTGGGTGGCGTGTTCACTTCCAAGCTGCTCGGCTTTATTGCCATGGCCTTGGCGATTGTGATTCTGTTCTTCCTNCCTTGGTTGGATCGCTCAAAAGCAAAATCTGTACGCTACAAAGGCTTTGTCTCGAAGTTGATGCTGATTTTGTTCGCAGCTAACTTTGTTGTTCTAGGTATTTTAGGACTTAAAGCTCCATCGTTAGAGCGTACGATGCTCGCACAGATTGCAACGCTCTTTTACTTTGCGTTCTTTTTAACCATGCCATTTTGGACCAACGCAGGTCGTAAGAGCTTCTTCTCTATTGTGGTTAGTTGGGCTTTGGCATTGTGGATTGCCTATGCATCTGCTGTAACGCTTATCCATGCGATGAACGCCCCAGACTCTCACGTTGTATGGTTTGTTTACCTCTACGGTTTTGCAGTTGCAGGTTTTGTTGCGGCGCTGCCTTGGTTAACTGCGAAAGACTCTGAGAAGCCCGAGCCGGCGCGTTTGCAGATGAAAGGTTTACCTAAGACGCTTGTCTGGGGTGGGTTTGTACTGTTCTTGCTGTTGGTGATTATCCCAATTAAAGCCGTCGGTGCTACCGGCGGTGCCTGTGGTGCTGTGCCCTGTGATCATTTCGAAGCTGATCTAAGCGATAAAGAATCTTTACAAACCGGCGCTAAGTACTTCGTCAACTATTGTATGGGGTGCCACGCGGCGTCTTATTCACGTTTTGAGCGAGTTGCGACTGACTTGGATATCCCGTCTGAAGCAATGTTAGAGAACTTGGTGTTCGGTGATCAGCGGATCGGTGATTTGATGACCATTTCTATGACGCCAGAAAAGTCCAAGAAGTGGTTAGGGGCTGCTCCTCCCGATCTTACCTTAGCTGCGCGCGCGCGTTCGCCCGAGTGGATTTATACCTTCCTACGTAACTTCTACAAAGATGATTCGCGTCCAACTGGTGTAAATAACAAAGTGTTCGCCAGTGTGGGCATGCCGCATGTGCTGTTAGAGTTACAGGGCCTGCCCGAGTGTGCGCCCGGTGAAGCGCATGACGGCCACGGTGACGTGGTTCGTAACGAAATGGGTGAGCCAGTGTTAACCTCTTGTGGGTCATTACAGGTTGGTGATTTTAAGGGCTCCTTGACGGCTGAAGAGTATGATCAGGCTGTCTACGATTTAGTGAACTTTATGACTTACATGGCTGAGCCGGTTGCCGACTCACGTGTAAGAATTGGTATTTATGTATTTCTATTCCTGTCTGTACTTCTCGTATTTACCTGGTTGTTGAATCGTGAGTATTGGAAAGACGTACATTAATAAGCGCTTGGCAGTGGTAAGGCCCTAATGGGCCTTTCTCTGTCTTTGGACTACTAACATACTTTGGGGATAGAAAATGGGAGTTGTAACTAAACGCTCATCCATGACCTACTTTTCCGACAGCAAGGACCACTATAGTCATCGCGTTAGAATCGTGTTGGCGGAAAAAGGTGTAACTGTGGATGTCGTTGATGTCGATTCAACACAAATTCCCGCTGAATTGAGTGAGATCAATCCATACAACTCGCTGCCAACCTTGGTTGATCGCGATCTTACCTTGTATGAAACTCGCGTTATGATGGAGTATCTAGATGAACGTTTTCCGCATCCTCCGTTATTACCCGTGTACCCAGTAGCGAGAGCTGAGAGCCGTCAGTTTATCTACCGAATTGAGAGCGATTGGTGCCCTCTAGTAGATATATTGGCGGGAAACAAAAGCAAAGAAGCAAAAGAGGCTGCCGCTAAGGATCTAAAAGATAGCTTAGTTGCAATCGCGCCGATCTTCGCCGAAAAGCCTTATTTTATGAGCGATGAGTTCACTTTGGTGGACTGTTGTTTAGCACCGATTTTGTGGCGTTTAAAAGCCTACGGTGTCGCGTTGCCGAATACTCGTCAGGTATTGCCGTTGTTGGAGTACATGGAGAGAATTTTCAACCGTGGATCATTCATCGAAAGCCTTACCGATTACGAGCGCGAACTTAGAACTAGTTCTGTAAGTTAATTGCTGAGGAAGGATGCAGAGTTACCAATGTCGATGACATCTAGTAGACCTTATATGATCCGCGCTCTTTATGAGTGGATTGTAGATAACGACTTCACCCCCCACATAGTTGTAAATGCTTTGGCTGGAGGGGTGGAAGTTCCACAGCAATACGTGAATAAAGAGGGGCAGATTGTCCTTAACGTAGCCCCTAGAGCGGTTGCCACCCTAGAGCTGGGTAATAAAGCAATCTCGTTTAACGCGCGTTTCGGTGGAATCCCTACAGACATTTACGTGCCCTCTCACGCAGTGTTAGGGATTTATGCTCGCGAGAATGGTCAGGGCATGATGTTTGATTCGGAGCCTGGCGGCCAGCCCGATCCAGATCCAGCTGCACCAATACCTCCCTCAGGTAAGCAGGATACAAAGCGCCCTAGCTTAAGGGTCGTTAAGTAACGCCCCCTTGTCCGCCATCAAACACAGCTCAGGCTGTGTTTATCTTTCCCTTGCCAAGAATTTTGATTAGACTTGCTGTTTGCTCAGTTTCTGATCTGTATTAAGTNAACGGCCTTTTGGCGCAGAAATTCNCATTTTGTCGCTTTCGGGTGGTTTTTGATGGCGACAATCCGGTACCTGTTGCCATACAATCTTCTTAATACCACAAAAAAATTATAACTATTCAGAGGGCTCCAAATGGCAATACTACAGCATACGTTTGGTATCATGACTAATCCTGCGGCGGAGTGGTTGTTGATTCGCAACGAAAACTCGTCGTTTAAACAGGTGTTTTTGGGGCACGTNCCAATTCTTGCTTTGATTCCTGCGATTTCAGCGTTTTACGGCGTTACTCAAGTAGGCTGGAGCGTCGGTTCTGCCGACCCTGTAAAGCTTTCTGTAGATAGTGCTGTGGCACTTTGTGTACTCACTTACGTTGCATTAATGGTTGGTGTATTCGTGTTTGGCGAATTTATTAACTGGATGTCGCGAACATATGGTGTTTCCGATACTGAAGAGCGTCGCCATCATGCTGGAACGGCATTGGCGGTATGTGTAACCACGCCATTATTTTTGGTGGGAATCTTTAATGTTGTGCCCTCTATCTGGGTAAATGCTGCCGCGATGTTGGTGGCTGGTAGTTATTCAGTATATCTAATTTACGAAGGCCTACCGGTGGTGATGAATATCAACAAGGAGCGTGCATTTATGTATGCTTCATCGGTAATTACAGTGGGTTTAGTGCTGATGGTAACCGCTATGATTGGTACTGTTTTGGTTTGGGGGATGGGTGTTGGACCAGTCTATGTAGACTGATTAGCATAATGCTGTATGTGCGAGAGCGGCCTGGGCTCTCTCGTAACTGCTTATTCGAACATTGAGTAAAGTCGACTATTATAATAACTATGACTATTCAACTAAGCGAAAATAACAGTTCTGCTCGCCGTGAATTTCCAAGCATTATGGATATTGAGGCATCAGGATTCGGCAATCAAAGCTATCCGATCGAGATTGGCGTGGTTGCGTCATCTGGCGCTCGCTATTGCTCGCTTATCCGCCCAGAACCCGAGTGGACTCACTGGTGTAAAGATGCTGCGAGTATTCACTGTATCCCTCGGCGCTCGCTGTTATTACGAGGAGCGCCAATTCGTGAAGTTGCCTCTGAGTTAAACGAGTTCTTAAAAGACTCTACCGTTTATAGCGACGGCTGGTCACACGACAAGACATGGTTGATAAAGCTGTTCTATGCCGCCAATATGCCGCCCACCTTTCGGCTAAGCCCGATAGAAGCGATTACCAGTGACGAGCAGTTAGCGATTTGGGATGACACCAAGCAAATTGTCGCCGCGAATATGGGCTTGTTGCGCCACCGCGCGAGTAGTGATGCTCTGATGATCCAGCAAACCTATCTCGAAACGCGACGGAAACTCCGAGATTATCAAATGCTTGGCAACCGTCGCTTAGAAGAACTCAAGCTCCGGCATGCCGATAAGCCTCTGCTAGGCTATGGTTCCGTTGCAAAATAATAGCGCTTACGTCTAGCCTCTTGTGCTCCGGCACCCGCATCATAGCAATGTCTTGCTGAGTTTTAGTCGTCCCTGGCGCATCAAACTAAGCCAGTCGCCTTTTAGCTTTCCTTAGGGGCCAGTATCAACGTCGCTAGCATTGATGAGCGGTGGTACGGGGCAATTTAACGAGTCGGCAATCGCTCGGTACAACTCCACTTCCTCTGTTGTCACCATGTTATCGCTGCCGATGGTTATCGCTAGGGCTTTCAAAAGCCGCGGTTTTTCCAGCTCTTTTAGATTGGCTATAGCGGCTAAGGCACTATCGAGCTTGCTAAACGTAAACCCTTCGCTGCTAAGTGTAAATTTAACTTTTGAGACTTCTAAGCTATTGATACCTTTTTGGAAAGCCCCGCCAGGAGATTGGCTTTTACCTGCGTACACCACAAGGCTAAATATAAGGCTAATTTCGTCTTTTAATTCTAGGAGGGAGAGCCCTTTTGAAAGGGTGACTGGGTTTAAATTATTGGTGACTATTCGGTGGAGGCACCATTCAAATAAGCTGATTTTCTTGTCGGCGTGAATAAGTGTTAGCAGGCACCTGTTGAAGACTTGCAGTTGCGGTGCTGACATCAATTTAAGCGCCGGAATACTCATCTCAATTAAGGTAATGGCCGATCGCCGCGGTAATTGGTAGACGTACTTGTGCAGCGCTGTTACCACCTTATAGGTCGCAGGGTGCGCGATAGTTCTTAATTGCTCGAGTTGNAGTTCACGTACATCGTTTGCCTTATCTAATATAAGGCAATATATCAGCGCTCGAGCACTAAAGGTTTGATGGGCTGCATCGCGCAGATTAACCGGAATTTCGTTGATTGCGGCGCTCGCGTGGGCAGCATGCTTTGGGGTGATGGGTTCTAGGCTTAGCGCTGCGACAGCAACAAACTGCGAGAGTGACTCTAGTTTCCCGCTAGCGACTGAGTGTGCCCCCGCGCCGCTAGAGTGCTGTTCGGATGAGTTGAAATTTCCGCTTTGGTTGGTTCCCAAGCTTCCCGCTTTNGAGGGTTTCGATTGCTGCGGTTCGTTTTTAATATAGCTGCCGTTCCAGCCTGGTAGCACGCGCTTGATACGTTGGTGCAGTGGTGGGTGGGTCGCCAGTGGGCTAAATGCGTGAGAGACGCCTTCGACGAAAAACATATGGCTGAACTGAGCCGCATTGCCGTTACTTATTGTCGACCCTGTAGTTGCGCCACCGATTTTACGTAAGGCGTTGCCAATACCGTTAGGATTTCGAGTGAATTGTACGGCGGATGCATCTGCAAGGAATTCTCGCTGTCGACTNACTGCGGCTTTTATAAGGTTACCGAAGAAGGTTCCGCTGTAGCCGATTGCTATAAAGGCTAGTCCGAGTAACGCAAAACTGTTGCCATTTTTTCCCTTTCGCGATGAATATGTTCGATGTGGCGAACTATAAAGAAGTAATTTACCGATTAAGCCGATAACTAAAATGCCGTGTAAAATTGCCACGAGCCGCATATTCAGGCGCATATCGCCATTGTGAATATGGCTAAATTCATGGGCGATTATACCTTGCAGCTCTTCTCGATTTAACAGTTCGATACAGCCACGAGTAATGCCGATCACGGCGTCGCGACGGGTAAGTCCAGCTGCAAAAGCGTTAATACTTTGGTCGTTGATGCGATACACCAGCGGCACTGGGTTACCTGAAGCAATGGCGATTTCTTCCACTACATTGAGTAGACGTTTTTCCGCTGGAGAGGCAGTCTCGTGGCTAAGAACATAGCCTCCGAGTGCGACGGCTACGGCACTACCACCACCGTTTAATTGCATCCACTTGTACACGCTGGCAACTAACACAGTTGCCACGACTCCAGCTGCGATTGAGTATCCGAGCTGTGATTGCGCAACATCGAGCAAAAAAGCCAGTAGAGAACTGCGATCGAACGGTTGCTGAATAAGACCGGAGTTATCGGAAAAGAAAAGTAGTGCAGCGACGGCTGCAACCGTGAGTGCGATTAGTGAAATTACCGCGAGACTAAGCAACAGTACCAGCAAAGTGGTTCGTTTTTTTGCACTTTGCTGGTGTTGGAAAAAATTCATGTGACGCGCTTAGCCTAGGCTGCCAAATTGGGGGTGTGATCTAGAAACGGCGTTAGAAGCGCACTTGTGGGGCAGCTTGAATCGCAGCGCTATCTTCAAACTCGAGAAGTTTTGCGTCCTGGCTATGGCCGAAAAAGGCGGCAAAAAATACTGGGGGGAAGCTTTGGCGATAGCTGTTGTAGGCGGTGATATTATCGTTGTAGGACTGACGAGCAAACGCGACACGGTTTTCGGTGGTGGTTAGCTCTTCGCTTAATTGCGTCATGTTGTCACTGGCTTTTAGGTCGGGGTAGGCTTCCATGACAACATTTAAGCGCCCCAGTGCGCTACTCAATGCGCCCTCTGCTCCAGCCAATCCTGCCATAGCCGTCGCATCGCCAGGGTTGGCAGCCGCTGCTTTTAGGCCGGACATCGCCGCATTACGTGCGTTAATTACCGCTTCAAGCGTTTCTCGTTCGTGGGCCATATAGCTTTTGGCAACTTCCACTAGATTCGGGATTAGGTCATAACGGCGTTTGAGCTGCACCTCTATTTGCGCAAACGCATTTTGGAATTGGTTCTTCAGGTTTACGAGTTGGTTATAGATTGAAGCTATGTAGAAAAACACGAGTAGCAATACGACTAGGGTTACGATGGTAGAAGTAGACATAAAGTGGAGCTCCAGTCGAAAAAGGGGTTAACGGCAGTCTAGCCGTAGGGCAGGGCTGTGCCAATAAAGAGGTGCGGCGTTTGTGATCTAAATTCGTAATTTATAGCGCGTGGATGCGAATGCAACAACTCACTAGGTTAGCGGCGTTAGTCTATATATTCGATAGCGCGTACAACTTTGCTAATACCCGACGCGGAACTGACAACCGTCGTTATTTTATCGGCTTGTACTTGAGTCATTTTACCCATCAGGAAAACAACCTCATCTTGAACCACTACTTTCACGCGGCTGGAATCGATATCGCGGTGCGCCATAAGTTTTAAGCGAATTTTTGATGCCAGCCAATTATCATTGGTACGAGACAAAATGCTGCTGTTAGGGCTTAGTTTAAGCTCGTTATAGACCTGACGTACTTTGTTGACAGCGCGCGCGGTTTTGCCTGCGAGCTCGTATTCGGCTTTGCTCGGCACTTCGCCACTGATTAATACGACTTGGTTATACACGGTAACTTCGATATGCGCATCGGCAAGTGCTGGGCTAGCTTTGCGAATGTTAACCGCGACGATCGTTTTTAAGTTAGCGTCGTCCCAGTAGTTGCCGAAACTACGTTTACTGGGGTCGGTTTGAATTGGCTCGTTAGTGGTAGCGTCGACGAGCGTTACGCAGCCAGTTAGTACTGAAGAAATGCTTGCCCAAAACAGAATGCTGGCAAGGGTTTTGAGCGTGGCGCTACATGGAAAATTAAACAGGAAATCAACCTTAAACAAATATTTAAACATGGATCTAGGTCACTCCAAACCAAAAAGCTTGTTGTCGATTAGGTCGCAAATACAAAATAGGCTAAGTAGATGAATTTCGTGGATTCGGCCGCGTGAATTTACCGTAACACAAATCTCTACATCATTATCGGTGAGCAGTGTTGCAATATCACCGCCATCGCGACCGCTTAACGCGACCACGGTCATGTCGCGATCGTGAGCTGCACTTACGGCTTGCACTAGATTAGTCGAATTTCCACTACTGCTGATTACCAATAAAATATCGCCAGCTTGGCCCAGTGCTCTGATCGGCTTGGCGAATACATCGCCGTAATTGTAGTCCGCGGCTATAGCGGTATAAGTAGACACATTACTGCCAAGCCAAACGGCGGGTAAGCCGGGGCGTTCTTTCTCATAACGGTCTAGCAAAGCCGAGGTGAAAATTTGCGAGAGAGCGGAGGAAGTCCCGTTACCGCAAACCTAGTATTTTTTTATCGTTTAGCAGCGCAGCTACCATTGCATCGCTGGCTTGCTCGATGGGTATCGCAAGAGCCTCCCCCACCTGCATTTTGGCTTCGACACTTTTTTGAAAAAGATTGTAGACGCGTTGAGACATAAAATTTAAAAGGCCGATTTAATCCATTGCGTTTCCGATTCGCTCATGCCAATCACGTCAAAACGCAACGCCATGTTAGCAGAATTTGCTTGTTGCATAAGGTAATACTGAGCGGTGCGCTGAATCTTTTGTTGTTTGCTGCGTGTAACGGTTTCGATGGCAGAGCCAAAGCGGTTTGATTTACGAAAGCGTACCTCGATAAAAACAAGCGTATTGCCGTCACGCATAATGAGATCTATTTCGCCAAGCTTACAAGAGAAGTTGCGGGCTATTGGATGTAGACCGTGATCGCGTAAATAGTGTTCCGCAGCGGCTTCGGCCTTTGCCCCTGCTGTTTGTGGAGCCGCTTCAGGTTTTGTTGTCGTTTTATCCGCGGCTCTCTTTAACTCGATTTTCATCCCTGTAACCTTTATAGAAGTGTCAATCCGTCGCAACAGACTTATTTATTAGCTATTGCTCAGCGGCTGGTTTATCGACTGTTATAGCTGCTGTCGTTGGGTAGGCTCGGCCACGGACAAATTGCGCCCAGGTTTGTTCGCGTACGACACGACGTTCAGTGTCTAGGCGAATGACACCGGTACTACCGTAAAAGTGTGATTGACTTACGCTCTCAAGTTGTTTGAGGCGAGGGTATATGTGGAACGCGTCTACGCCGAGGGCGTAGAGCCGCTGATAGCTGTTCGCATCGTTACTGGCTTGCTCGATTGCCTGTTTTTCTGCTAAATCGGTACTGAAGAACCAGGGTAAAGTCGTGAATCGAATACCGTTCATATCGCGATCGGCATTGTCGTCGGCGTTGCCATCGTAAACATAACTCGTCGCGTAGACAGGAATATTGCCGGCGTAGTGAAAGGCAAGTATCGGTTTTAGTTGACGAGCTTGAGTGCTGTGGGCGACTAAGAAGATCAAGTCTATGTCGGCGCGTGGACGTGGTTCAAACTCGATGGTTTGGCCGAGTATTTGGCGCATTTCACGCGCACGTTCTTGACTGTCGCTGATGTCCATCGCTTGGCGAATTAAGTTGGAATACTCTTTTTGCGTCTCGTAACGGTAGTTGCCGACGAGGTGGCCGCCAAGCTCTTGCCAAGTTTGCGTGAAGGCGCTGCTATTGCGATCGCCCCATTGATTGTTCGGCGCTAGGATCATGACGCTGCGGTGCCCGTCTAGCCAAGCGCGCTCGGCTACCTGTCTGGCTTCATCCTCTACGGCTAGACCGAACTGAAACAGCTGTTCGGTGCCTCCTGTTGGGTTTTCGACATAGTTCAAGGCTAGTGTCGGCACAGGAAGGCTCGGACGCAATGCAAGCTCATCGATCCGCGCTTTGTCGAGAGGGCCAATAACTAAATCCGCGCCACTGGTTACCGCATGGTCGTAAACAAGGTTTATATCGTTGATTTCGGTGTCGTAAAACTGCATAACGGGCATGGCTTCGCCCTGTCCTGCGAGGTTGTAATACGCGGCCATCAGACCGTCGCGAACAGCTTGCGAAGCTTGGGCATATTTTCCGCTAAGTGGCAGTAACACGGCGACGTTTTGCGGTTGATGCTCGACCAGTTGCTTGAGTAGTTGCAGATCGGCAGGTAGTCGCAGGCTGGCGGGGTGGTCGGGCCAGTTCAGCGCCCAGTTTTCAACACTCTGCAGTTGCTGACGCATATTGGTCTGGTTGTTCTTGCTTAGCGCGGCTAGGGTATACCAGCCCTGAGTGATGGTGTCGCCGGCTCGCTCAGCTTCGCGTAGGAGCTCACTGTAAGGCTGTCTCATTAAGACTTGCCAGAGGCT
>Ga0065722_104416_pt1 | contig 15964 bp, 17 predicted proteins | sample BansetMetagenome_FD_59109 | JGI IMG/M metagenome (GOLD analysis project Ga0065722, IMG submission 59109) | Bankia setacea gill microbial communities from Puget Sound, Washington, USA - Caecum Enriched | ecosystem: Host-associated > Mollusca > Digestive system > Ceca | place: United States... | reverse complement strand
ATCAATGCTCGGTTTTTTTTTAAACGCTTGAAAATAGCCGATTCCTTTCGCTTTTACCGCTTAACGTGTAACCTCCTACCCAACACCAAGAGCAATAACAATACCGCTCCAATACTGCCACCACCGCCCGTTGCCCCGCCGGATGAACTGGAACTGGAAGAGCTTGAACTAGCAGAGGTACTGCTACTCGACGAACTGCTGCTAGACGAGCTGGACGAAGAGCTACTGCTTGAACTAGACGAACTTGATGTGCTCGAGCTACTGGAGCTCGTGCCGTCATAGACACTCGCCAATACCGACGTTTCTCGAATACCGTTTTCACCGTTAATCAATCGCTGGCCCCAAGGGGTAAGCACCGAAGGATTAAAATTACTGACAATATCAAGAGAAGTACAACAGCCTCCGTTACCCGACCAAGACCAGCCAATATAACCAACGTCCTTCAGTTCTGCATGAGCAAAAATAGTGTCTTCGTCAACATTCTGCCCTTGGTGATCAGCGCCAAACTCGCCCACGATTAAGGGTAGGTTGTGATCTTGCAAGAAGGTATCAATATAGCTTTCCACTTTGTCCGCAGTATTGTACTCCTGATACATATGCACGCTGAACAAGGTATTGGCTAAGTCATCGGCCTCAAATACAGTGCTGGCATGAGTGAGCATTGTATTCTGCCAATCCTGTCCCCAGTTCGCGGCATCCACCACCAGCGTATGGGTCAAACCTGCATCACGAATAGATTCTATAGCCGCAATGTGGCCGTCAACCCAGGCGCTGCTCAACACTCCATTGCCAAAAGGCTCATTGGCAATATTAATTAAAACAAAATCTTCCTCGCCCATTAGCACGCTTTTCATTTCAACCCAATAGGCTGCGGCATCTGCAAGCTCCCCGGCTTCACTATTTTCACCAGAGCCGGTCACATCATGAACTTCCAGCATTGCAATTAGCTTGTTTTGCTTACACCAGTTAATAATATTGGTAATCTCACTGGCAGAGGTCTTTCCCCACGTGGGCTGGTGAGTGCCATTGGCAAGTACCACCCGAACCACATTGGCACCTGTGGCGGCAATATTCGCAAGAGCGGTTTCCGTTTCACCGGTATACCACGCGTGAGGGTGATTAATGCCCCTCATCACGAACACTTGACCATTGGCATCCAGTAATTGGGTGCCATTCACAGAAAAACCCGCCCAACTTACACTGGCAAATAAGGTGGCCGTTACCGTACTAATCGCCAGAACAGCAGCCGCAAGCCACTTTGAGAACATCAAACACTCTATTTTCATCTATACACCTATGGGTAAATACAATGCGACGGCGTTACTGCCCCACATTCACACATTTAAACGGTGGCGAAGTATACAGTAAGGGTGCTCTTAACCCCATACCGCTCGACCCCATTCCTCTTTGTGGCGCCTCGTCACATACTGTGTTGATCGCGCAGGTTTACAGCACAAACACGGGCTCCACGGAAAACCTTAGTTTTTGGACAAAGGCATCACTGCAGTCTTAGCCCTATCTTTAGCCTAGTTGGTTATACGGCGCAGCAGAGGGAAAAGCGCAAATATGCCTCGCCGGTACGTCCAAAACACTCAGCACAGTCACCGACAGCCGCCACAAAGGCTTCCTTCGTCAATCAGCACCGAGCTTGCCTATGCCCGCTATTGATTCCCTTGTGATCTCGCCCCGATATACTCATAGCCGTGCTAAACTGCGCCGCTTTTACCTTCGTTAACATGAGGCAAACACATGACTGACTCCCAAAAACCCTCCCCCCTACAATCTGCCGAAAGCCGTGTAAGCTACGGTATTGGCCTGCAAGTAGGGCAGCAACTAAGCTCCAACAAGTTTGAAGGCATGGACTTTAACGCCGTCGCCCAAGGTGTAACAGATTCTCTAGAAGGTAAGCAACCGAGTGTCGCCGATGCCGACTTACAGGCCGCTTTCGCCGATATTCGTGAACGCCTCGAAGCTGAAGAAAAACAGCGCTCAAAAACCCTAGCGGCCGATGGAGAAGCCTTCCTTGAAACCAATAAGAGTAAAAATGGCATTGTCGTGACAGACAGTGGCCTCCAATACGAAATCCTCACCGCAGGAGACGGTGAAAAGCCAGTAGCCTCCTCTACAGTGCGCACTCACTACCACGGAACATTGATTAACGGCGAAGTTTTCGACAGCTCCGTCAACCGAGGCGAGCCAGCTGAATTCCCTGTAAACGGGGTTATCGCCGGCTGGACAGAAGCCCTACAATTAATGCCTGTAGGCTCCAAATGGCGACTATTTGTTCCCTATCAGTTGGCCTACGGAGAACGAGGCGCCGGCGGCGCTATTGGCCCTTACAGTGCACTCATTTTTGAAGTTGAATTACTTGCCATCGTAAATTGAGGGCATTGTTATGTGGTTTAAAAACTTACGTGTCTACCGCTTGAATAAGGGTTTTGAGCTGAACCCAGAATCGCTAGCTCAAGCGTTAGAACCGTTTGTCTTTCAACCTTGTGGAAAACTCGACCCAGTGCGTTACGGCTGGGTTGCTCCACTGGGAAGACACGGTTCCGAACTAATCCACGCCTGCAATGGCAATATCATGGTGTGTGCAAAGCGCCAAGAAAAAATACTTCCCGCTGCAGTGGTGAAAGAAGAGGTGGAAGAACAGATTGCCAGAATTTCGGAAGAGGAAGGCCGGTCTATTGGCCGCAAAGAACGCGATGGCCTAAAAGATGAAGTTATCTTCTCTTTGCTACCCAAGGCACTCGCCAAGTCTTCTTTGGATTTTGCGTATATTGCGCCGCGAGAAAACTGGATTGTTGTCAACGCCTCCTCCAGTAAGCGAGCGGAAGAACTCACCAGCGGCTTGCGAGAAGCGCTAGGCTCATTTCCCGCAGTTCCCCTCAGCAGTCACGACTCCCCAGTGGTTTCAATGACCAACTGGTTGCGTGAAGGCAGCCTGCCACTACCGTTTTCACTGGGAGAGGAATGCGAGCTGCAAGCACCTAAAGACGGCCGGGTTATTCGTTGTAAAAATCAAGATTTAACTGCAGACGAGTTTTTAAACCACATCCACTCCGGCATGGTGGTTAGCAAGCTGGCACTCTGCTGGAACGAGGCGATCCATTTTGTATTGGATGACCAACTCGCCATCAAGCGCTTGAAGTTCGAAGATACGTTATTGGAGCAAGCCAACGAAAATTCTGCCGACTCTGCCGCAGAGCAGTTTGATGTGGATTTTTCGGTTATGGCCACCGAGCTTCGTCAGTTTATTCAAGACTTATTGCTCGCTCTCGGTGGAGAAGCCGAACCCGAAAAATAAAATACACTCTAAACCGCTATTTAGAAACCTAACTGCAGCGCTAACTGTGCAATCAATCTCATCGACAACGAGGCTATCGACACAATCAATCAGTATGTTGGTACAGGAATCGGTAAGGGAGTTATTGCTAGCGTTAGCGCGACAGTTAACACAAATGTAATCGCCAAAACTAACGACACCCATGTCTAGGCAGTCAAGCCAAAAGCAACAGACGACACAACGCCTATTTAAACATTCGTTTTACGACTTACCACCCAAAAGTGAAAGCAAGCTCTCTGGAAGGAAAGGTCTACCCCGCTCGTTAACAGCAGCTCCCCTCACTCGCCCTTCCAGCATAAGAGTATTGTCCCCCTCCCGGTAGATACCCTGAACAAAGTCAAAGCGGATTTTTGAGTGACGCTCAATACGTGTACCAACCCAAAAAGCATCTCCAGGTCTCAGCGCCTGCTTGTAATCCAGCTCGACTCTCACAACTACAAGATTGATCGACTGCTTTGCCAACTCAGCAAAATTAATACCGGCGTCCAACAAGAATTCGTGACGAGCATGCTCAAGATACTGCTGGTAAACGCTATTGTTTACCACCCCCTGAATATCACATTCGTAGTCTCGTACTTTCATGTTTGTTACTGTCGTGTACTCCATTAAAACACCACCTCAAGTATGCGCACATCAAAAATCAACACCGCGTTTGGACCAATTTTATTGCTAGCCCCCTTTTTTCCCCACGCCAAATCTGGAGGAATAACACATTCAAAACGCGTATTACATGGCATCAGTAATAGCGCTTCACACAAGCCTGGTATCGCTTCTTTCATGCTAAATTTTTCGGGCATTCCAGTTTTATACGTATCGGCAATAACACCTCCGTCTACATTGAGAATGCGTTGGTTTACCACCACGGTATCGGCCATGGTGGGACACAGCCCATCGCCGCTTTCCAATAGCCGGTAAAGCAAGCCAGTTCCCGTCGCCAACACCCCCTCCTTCTGTGCATACTTTAGAAGAAACTCTTCACTCGCTTTTCTATTCTGGCCCGAAGACCCCTTATTGAGCTTTTTGTTATTCGCCATATTACCCTCATTCTCCACGACCGGCCCTTCGGCAATACATTTACTCTTGCGTCGCTACAGCCGATCAAGCTCGGACAGGGAGCCAGCTGGCCCGACACCACCATTTTACATAATAGCGGCTTACAGATTGTGGAATGAGAATCCTACCACGAGCTTTTTAATTTGCTTGAGCAGGAAAAATTTGAGGCCTTCATGAACCATGAGCCAAAATAAAATCTCATCAAGACCTAGCCTTAACGGTAGAACATGATCTGCTACTGAATTACAAACTACCGTCCTATTGTTTTATGTACCGCCAAAATCCAGCGCTCGTCAACGAAATTGAAGCGGGATTAAAAGCCACCATCGCAGACAAAAAATTTGACGATTTTTTTTTACAGTAACCAGATAATGGTAGCGCTCGATAAAGCCCAAGCCATTGGTGGTATTATTGTGAAAATTGACAACCGCTACCTTACGATTGAGACGCCCCTCGCGCGCAACGAACTTTGGCTGGATATTAGTGACCTCTAAGCTGAGTTTCCCTGTCACGCCGCTCTCCAACTAAAAAAAAAGCCGCGAAGACCCCTGTCTTCACAGCTTTTTTGTGCGCGTTTCATAGAAACCGAATAAGCACAAACCACACGGCATATTGGCTGACTACAAATGCGGCAGCTGATATCGATCCAGTACTTCACGCAAAATATCGCTGATTTCAGAACGCAGCGCATAATGTCTAGCTTTCGCCGCAATCCAATCATTACTCCCTATGGCGTCAAAAACTTCACGGTACGCAATTGTTGAATTTACCGGTCTTGGCCTTAACTTTAAGGTGATTTTTCGAGCCCTATAGGCTTGCGAACGCACAGTTTCAACAAGCATTGCCAAACGCTTGTTTCCCGCCAATCCCACCAAAAACCGGTGGAATTTCTCTTCTGCACCAGCCCAGAGATCAATATCGTCTGCATCCAATGCAGACTCCATTTCAAGCAGAGAATCTGCCATAGGCTGCAATACATCTGGACTGCAATTTTTTTTTGTTAACAGCTCAACAGCCATGCACTCTAAGCCCGTTAACACTTGGTTGATCTCAATTATATCTTCAGGTACCAAGGGTAACACACGCATTCCCCGGCGAGGAATTAACTCAATAAGCTTTTCGGCCTCCAAGCGTATTAGCGCTTCTCGAACAGGTGTTCGACTGACGCCAAGGGTTTTAGCAATTTCCGGTTCTAAAGCTTGATAACCTGGTGGAAATTCATTTGAAAGGATATTGCTCTTTAATTTTCTATAGGCTTGCTCAACTCGGGATAAGCCCGAATCCTGCTCTTCATATATCTCGCTCATAGTTATAGTCTTTTTTGCGAACAACTGATGTAACGCGACAATTACCTTTGGCGCCCTTCCATCAAATATGGTTAGTCCTGTGTGTGGCACAAATTGTAACACTCGCAAAACAAGCTTGTGGAGGGACATCTGAAAGGATTTACAAAATTCAACTACATTTCTCACAAAGCCCTACTTTCGTAGCAAATAATTTCACTACCGACCAATACGCTATGCTGCTTTTTTCGGCAAAATAGTAATAAAAGTCCTAAATGTTCAAAATGTGAAACCGTTCTTTTTAACTACAGAAAAATATTTAGTTAACATATTGGGTAAATTTGAAGCTTGTCACCCACCCAAAAGGTTGAAAAAGGAATGGGACTTGAGCATATCCTGTACCTAGCAGTCAAGATAACCCCAATTCCCACTACAGTGAGCGTAAATGATAGAGACGACAGGCATTCGATCAAGAAACCAACAACTCACAGGCGCATCATCGGCTTAATTGTGCTTTAATTGTCTGGTTTCCCCCTTGCGAAAAATCCATGAAACCGATAAAGACCAAAACTCAGATTCGCTCCGAGATTGAAGATCAGATCAATCAATACTTGGCAAAAGGCGGAGCAGTGGCACAAATCGCTACAGGAACCAGCGGCAACAGCTGCAATGCCAACCTCTTCACTTCATCAACGGTATTCGAACCCAAACAAGATCGAACTCCCGTCACTGAGCTTATAAAACAAGTTGAACAGCGCAAGAAACAGAAGCCTCTCAGCCCTCCCGGTCGCCCTTCCCGGCCCAAAAAGAAACTTATAACAGACGATTTCGGCGAACCCCTGCGCTGGGTGTGGGTTGATCAGTAAGTGATGACTGTTGAGTCAACCGCAGGCATTATTGGGGAGTTAAGGACTGAAGCGAAAAGCCTCATAAATAACGTAAAGAAGATTGCTTGTCACGTAAACTCATGGCATTCCAGTAAGCGAGCGGCCCCCTCCCCCTAGATGACACCGTGATTAGTCGCTACCCAGTAACTAATCAGCGTCAATAGCCCAAGCATGGCAATAATCACCGCCAAAAGACGCAGTGGCCTAAAGGCTTTCCGCTCTACTGCATTCACATTGCTGGAGATGTAATCATCCACGTTTTTTTGGTCTTCAGGGTAAAGCTCTGGCATAACGACTCACGGCTAAAGGGTTCAAAGATGGCTTAGCAGACCCATGACTAACGAATACTGCAGACACCCTACACTGTTCATCAGCAGGTATCAGTGCGGTATTCTATCGCAACTCGCCATGGTAAACACGGGTGCAACCATCGCTTCGGGTGTTTTATAATGCTCCAGTCGCTGCCTCGCTTAGCGGTCTTCCCTCAGAAAAAGAGCAGAAGGGTCACCCAGACCCCGGTTGTGATTTTCCGCCATTGGCGCAAACACCTGCATACCCTAAAACCACTCATCGTCCATTTCCACAAGAGTGCTCGCACCGGACTCGATACCGGCAGCTAAGCTCTGAATCTCAGGCAATAAACGCTGAAAATAGTAACGCCCTGTTAGCCTCTTGGCACTGCACAGATCGCCTTCATTCACTCGCTCCGCGGCCACAATTGCTCTAAGCCACATATAGCCATAACACAGGTAACCTAGGAGGTTAAGGTAGTCAACCGCTACGGCGCCAGCCACATTCGAATCTGATTTTATTTGAGCCAATACCGTTTGAGTGGAAGACTGCACGGTCTTTATAGCGGCCTCCATGTGCTCCACATACTCTGCGCAATTAAACGCTGGCTCAATCGTGGTCACATACTGTTGGATATCCTCAATCAATAAGCCCAACAGCTCTCCATTACAGGCTAGGGTTTTGCGACCAATCAGGTCCATTGCCTGAATACCGTTAGTCCCTTCATAGATTTGCGTAATGCGAATATCTCGCACATATTGCTCCTGACCCCATTCACGAATAAAACCGTGACCTCCAAATACCTGTTGCCCCAAAACTGCAACCTCAAACGATCTGTCGGTGAGAAATGCTTTTACAATTGGGGTAAGTAAGTCCACCATTTTCTGCGCGTGTTTTTTACGCCCAATATCACTGGCAAATTTGGCAACATCCAACCATTGAGCAACATAAACATAAAACGCCCGCCCGCCCTCGTTTAGGGCGCGCATAGTCATCAGCATTCGCCTAACATCACTATGAACAATAATGGGATCGGCTTCTTTGTGTGGCAGCCTAGCTTCGCCAATACCACGCCCCTGTAGTCGCTCGCGAGCATAGGCCACTGCATTTTGATACGACGCCTCAGCCACACCAACGCCTTGAACCCCAACCACCAAGCGCTCGTAGTTCATCATGGTAAACATTGCCACTAAACCTTTATTCGGCTCGCCTACAAGCCAGCCCAGCGCGCCATCGAAGTTCATAACGCAAGTGGCAGAAGCTTTAATCCCCATTTTTTTCTCAACAGAACCACAACTCACCGCATTCCGCTCCCCGAGATCGCCTTGGGCATTGGGCACAAACTTTGGCACCAAAAACATGGAAATTCCGCGAGAGCCTCTCGGTGCATCTGGTAATTTTGCCAGCACCAAATGCACGATATTTTCTGCCATATCGTGATCTCCCCAAGTGATAAAGATTTTGGTACCACTAATCCGATAAAGACCCTGCCCATCTTCGCCCTTAACTGGTTCGGCTCGGGTACGCATAAGGCCAAGATCGGTTCCGGCATGAGGCTCAGTTAAATCCATTGCTCCAGACCACTGCCCGGAATACATTTTTGGTAAATACAGCTGCTTAATCGATTCGCTGGCATGAGCATCAATCGCCAAGCAAGCTCCTGCGGTTAACATTGGAGCCAAACCAAAGGCCATACAGCCGCCCTGCACAAGCTCGTCTACCAGCGACACTAGGCTTTTAGGCATACCCATTGCCCCATAGTCTGAACTGCCGCTAAGCGCTCCCCAGCCACCTTCACTGTAAAGTTTATAAGCACGCTTAAAACCTTCGGCGCTGGTCACAACCCCATCACTAAAATCGCAACCCTGCTCATCCGCCTCACGATTAAGCGGCGCAACCGCTTCTTCTACCAACTTAGCCACTTCATCCAATATGGCGTTGGCGGTATCCATATCCAGATCCTCCATCCCCGGCAGCGATTGCCAGTGTTCCTGTATATTGAGTTGGTGCTGGAGAATAAATCGAATATCGGCAAGTGGAGCCCTGTAATCAGCCATGCAAACGCCCTCAAAATGGTTTCCTGAAAGTTAGTTGGAAATACCGGGAAGTTCCAGATCAATTCTAAGCGCTGTGAATCACAAAAGAGAGCATAAACTATGAAGGAGAATGGGGCGCGAGTGGCTTAGGCCAACTGATCAAGAATAGAGCCAAGCTCTCTGGAACTTAGACTTGCGTTAGCAATGCCTTCATTTAAACGAGAACTGAGTGAATTACCCGATGAGCGAATAGTGTCCGCAAGACTCGGTACTGTATTTTCTTTTGAGGAGGGTTGTGCCGAATTACGCTCACCGGAGGAGGATGCCGCCGTAGCCAGCTCACCTTCACTACCCGCTTCGGCTTTAGTCGCATCGTCGCTACGTTGAGACGCCAAATCCTGACGGGCCTCGGTCATGAGCCTAGACGCCTCCGCAGCTACTCTGCGGTCTTGAGGGGAGGGTTCTGCCGGGGCCAGTGCCGCACGCTTCACCACTTGTGCTTTTTGAAGGGTGGCCTCTGGTGTTGGCTCCTTGCCTATCTGAATGGGTACCTCTCCGGCCACCGCATAGCGAACACCGTTGGGGCCTCTCTGGTACTGGTATTGGGCTGCCCCAGCGTATTGACCACCAACAGCGGAGTGCGCTTGCTCATGGGCACGAACCTCACGGTCTCGCGCGGCCAACTGTGAAATAACACTTTGCGCCTGTTTGGCGTCTTGCTCACGACCCGCTTCGCCGGCGGCTTGCGCTGGGTCATCGCCATTCACATTCTTCGGCGCATCTGCGTCACCTACACCTAATGGGTAACCGAGAGCACTAGAACTGGCAACCTCAAGAGTCTCACCTGCTTGCAGCGAATCAGTTTCGCGTGCACGCAACTGTCCGCGTCCTGAGGCCGCCAGCTGTTCTACAGGTTTTAGAGGAGAGCTTCGGTTACGACCACCGTCGTCATCTCCATTACGTTGACCCACAGAGTTAAAAAGGGCAAATGTGCTCGCTAGATTTGGAGATAGGTCACCACTTATCATAATCAGTCCCCCTCAATCAGCAGCTATCTAACCACCAACAAGGATACGGGGCGCAACCAAGTGCAGCCTTACAAAGGCGCTTTATTGCGGGGCCTATTCGGCCGAGGGTCTTGCTCGTCAATGCGAATCAACTGAGCCTCCGGCTGCTGGGGTATAGCCAAAACCCAGCGAATAAAATTCATCACTACTTCAGGACTTAACATCAATCAAACTCCCGAGGGCGTCATCCGCCACCGATATTAGTTTTGCAGAAGCATCGAACACCTGTTCCTGACGACGCAACTCAATGAGAGGTTCAACAATATCACCACCTGAGTCAGATTCCACCGGTCTTGTAACCGCCGAAAGAGGCTCATTGGTGGGCGCTGGACGCTGATCGACCGACTGAGTTGCCGGGTCTTCACGTACATTGGCTTTGGCAATTTCATCCGCAGACTTCAGCATTTCACGCTGACTATTCTGCATACCTCGCAAGCCTTCGCTCATAACCGAATTAATCATTGCACAACCTCGCGCTGTACTTACACCGTTAAAACCATACTTACGCTTAGAGTTTAAGCTTTATTGAGCACAAAAAACAGGCTACATGGCACCGCTTATCGCTAAAAATAAGACGAATTAGTGGTAATAATCCGTTAAATTACGCATTTTGTTTATATGTTGAGTGAAGAAATATCCAGATAATTTGCCACCTCACGGCTATTGGCTTGCGCCAGCCAAGGGATAAAGCCAAGGAGACGAAACGGTAGTAAATGCTTCAATGCGTTCAAATTTTCTTCTACTGCGGCCATATTGGGGTCAACCACGGTGGCAACCCAACCCGCTATTTTCAAGCCATCGCGATGAATGGCTTCAGCGCTCAGCAAGGCATGATTTAAACACCCCAACTTCATTCCTATCACAAGTATCACCGGCGCATTCAACTCTTTCGCCAAATCGGCCATCGTTTCAGATGGGTTAATAGGTACTTTCCAGCCGCCCGCCCCCTCCACAACCACAAATTCAGGCTTTAACCCCTGAGGGCGGCTTGAAAGCGCACCGCGAACAAAACCTAGCATGCGATCCATAGAAAGACGACGCCCCTCATTGGCAGCCGCTATATGCGGCGCCATTGGTTCTTTTAAAAGTACCGGGTTCACGAGGCTGTAATCCAATGGCAAGCTCGCGGCTTGCTGCAACAGTAAGGCATCGTCATTACGCGGTCCCGCCTCAGTATCTACTGATCCTGCCGCCAAGGGCTTTAAACCCAAGGTGTTTAAGCCACGCTCATTGGCTAGATGCAAAAGTGCACAGGCAATAAGTGTTTTCCCCGCGTCGGTATCGGTGCCGGTAATAAAAAAGGTTGCCGTCATTCCGGTTTTCTCAAGTAAACGTAATAAACCTCGTAGCGTGCGGGCAAACCTCTATCGGGGTCTTGCCAAGTATTATAGGCATGCTCAAGCTGATGGAACATTTTACGCCCCATCAAACCTTCCTGCCGTCCCTCGTTAATGGTATGAGCCCCTATACCTTTCAGTTCACGCATTAAATGAATGACGTCGTGATAAAACAGTACCGGGGTTTCCGACTTAAAGGCAACCGTGTTAAAACCAGCCTCTTCAGCCATGGCTTTGATGCTTTCAAGGGGCATAAACTGATTAACGTGGGCAAATTCATCAACCTGCTGCCAAGAAGAACGCAATTCAAACAGCGTTTCCGGGCCAAGCGTCGTAAACGCAAACCAAGCACCCGGCTTCAGTACCCGGTACATTTCAGCAAAAAGCTGCTGAGGATTTTCACTCCACTGAACGGTTAAGCTAGAAATACAACCGTCAAAGGTCTCGTCTACAAAGGGTAGCGACTCCATATCACCTAGGTGCCAGTGAATATGCTCGTCAAACCCCAATTCACTAAACTTCTGCTCCGCTTGCTCAAGCATACCCTCGGCAATATCTAATGCGTGAATACAGCCCTCCGGTTGAGCAATATCGGGAAAGCGCTTCAATAAGGTCTCTATGCAATACCCCGTGCCACAACCCAGATCCAGCAAGGCCTGCCCCACAGAGTTGTTGGCTCCTAGACTAAATTCAACCAGCGAATCAACCACGCGTTTTTGTAGGCGAGCTAAGGTATCGTAATTTTTTGCCGCACTACTGAAGGAGTTGGCAATACGCTTTTTGCGTTGACTCAAACGCGATGGCTGCTGCTTAAGAAATGATTTAATGGCCGCAGCCACCTGACGACTATGGCTCAAATGCGGCGCGTGCCCAGCACTGGTGATCACATCAACCCAATGCGCCGGCGCCAAACGCTGTAATTTATTAGCAGCACCAACAGGCACTAGAGCATCACTCTTACCAAAAATATGCAGAGTCGGCTGACCCAGCGTACGCAAAGCTGAACGATTGTCGAGTAAGTCCAAATACTCCAGAGCCAGCTGCCACGCTTTCGCTTGCACCACATCATAGTCATGCAAGGTATTGAGTGTATCGCTAACCGTTTTACGATCGCTATCTCCCATCGCTTGCAAGGCAATAAACCGCTTTATGGCGGCCTCGCTGTCATCGGCGAAACTCTGACAGAATTCATCAAAGGTGCTTCGCTCCATGCCATGTTTCCAGCTCTGTTTCCCGGCTACGCACAAGCTTTCATCTTTAACAAAACTTGGATTGCTAGCAATCGTTATGAGCCGACCAACTTTATCCGGATGACGGCTCGCCAATTGCGTCGCAATCATCCCCCCTAAAGACCACCCAATGAGGGTGGTATTGGACGGCAGCAATCGCGCCAGATGCAGTAACAAGGTCTCAATATCCGCTGCCAGCATATCGCTGTTAAAACCAAACCCCGGCAGATCTACAAATAACATATCGCGCTCGTCACCAATGGCCTCCAACAATGTGGGCAAGAACGCGTCCCACATGCGACTGTCACAGCCCCAACCATGAAGAAAAACCAATACTGAGCGATCGGCTATTGGGTTTTGCGGAGCAACATCTTTTTTTCTCAACGATAACACCGGGTTTTCGTTTTTCTCTGTCTCGGTGCTATCAATCACTACTGCCTCGGTATCAATCATGTTCTTCTCCTTACTCAGCTTCAACACACTGGAGCGCAAAGGCAAAGGCTTCCAGTAGTTGCGTCACCTGCTGTGGCGTGTGTTGTGCGGTAAAGGTTACCCGCAATCTCGCTGTACCCTCAGGTACGGTTGGTGGACGTATGGCGCTTACCCAGCACCCTTTTTGCGCCAGATAGCGGGAAACCTGCATGGCTCTGTGGTCGGAACCCATAACGATGGGCTGGATCGGTGAAGACGAGGGCATCAACTCAAGCCCCAATTTGGTGCAGCCTTGACGAAATTGTGCAATGCATTGCCGCAAATTTGCTCGCTCCTCCTCAGCTGCCACCAACCTTCTCAAGCTGCTGCGAGTAGCGGCAGCAATGGCTGGGGGCAATGCTGTGGTATAAATATAGGTACGAGAAAACTGTATGAGGCTCTCAATAAGAGTCTCGCTACCAGCCACAAATGCACCAAAAGTGCCAAAAGCTTTGCCCAGCGTACCAATCAATACCGGTACCTGTTGTTGATTCAAGCCAAATACTTCGACACTTCCTCGCCCGCCGTCACCTATACACCCAAAACCGTGGGCGTCATCAACCATTACCCAAGCGCCGTTAGCAGCGGCCAACTCTGCCATTTCATCAAGCTTCGCTAGGTCGCCATCCATGCTGAAAACACCATCGGTAACAATCAGTTTTCGTCGCGCATTACTGGCATCAAGCCGCTGTTGAAGGTGCTCCATGTCACTGTGGCGATAACGGATAAAGTCTGCAGACGACAGTAAACTCCCGTCAATAAGAGAGGCGTGATTGAGTTTGTCCTGAAAGACCGCATCACCTTTGCCTACCAGCGTGTTGATAACCCCCAAATTAGCCATATAACCGGTTGAGAACAGCAATGCTCTTTCACGCCCCGTAAACTCCGCTAACTCCAACTCCAACTGGTGATGCTCATGGGAATGGCCATTCACCAGGTGTGAAGCACCGCTCCCTACCCCCACTTGCGTAGCGGCCTGCTGCAAGCGCTCAATAACCTGCGGGTTATTAGCTAAGCCAAGATAGTCGTTACTGCAGAAATTCAGTAGCTCTTCACCCTCAACAAAAATTGTACTCGCTTGAGGGGATTGCACCACCTTGCGCTGACGGTAGCGATTTTGGGCATACCGCTCACTTAGCGCGCCGTGCAAAGCTTGATCTAAATCCAAGAGCACTCCCGTGGGCCATACGCCTCCATCCTGCGAAGCAAGTGCTTATAGCCAGTATTAGAAAGAATAACGTCGCTGGCTTAATTGGCCGCGTTGTAGAAGAATTTGTCGTTTTCAGCATTGGTAAGCTGCTCAGACAAAGCCGCAGCCTGCTCCTGCTCGGTTTCTCGCTGCTCAAACGCTTCAGGCTGAATACCCAAGCGCTTAAAGAGTTGCATATCTTTATTCGCCTCTGGGTTGGGAGTGGTGAGTAGCTTTTCACCATAGAATATGGAATTGGCGCCCGCCAGAAATGCCAACGCCTGCATCTGCTCATTCATGTCTTCACGTCCTGCAGACAGACGCACATGGGAAGCTGGCATTAATACGCGGGCAACAGCGACACTGCGAATAAAATCAAACGGATCAAGGTCTTGCTGGTCGGCAAGCGGTGTCCCCTCAACTTTAACCAACAAATTAATGGGCACAGACTCTGGGTGATCCTTCATGTTTGCTAATTGCATTAACAAGCCGACACGATCACTTTCGTCCTCGCCCATACCCACAATACCGCCAGAACAAACTTTCATGCCCGCTGAGCGAACGTTATCCAAGGTATCTAAACGATCTTGATAGGTACGCGTGGAGATAATACAGCTGTAATATTCTGGCGAGGTATCAAGATTATGATTGTAGTAATCAAGACCAGCATCATGCAGTTCAGTTGCCTGTTCAGCGGTGAGCATACCTAGGGTCATACAGGTTTCCATGCCCATATCTTTAACCCCTTTCACCATTTTCGTGACATAAGGCATATCTTTGGCCTTTGGGGAACGCCAAGCAGCTCCCATACAAAATCGCGTAGCACCACTGGCCCGAGCTGCTTTCGCCTCCTCCAGCACCTTTTCAACGGCCATAAGCTTTTCGCGCTCTAGCCCGGTATCATAACGAGCGCTTTGCGGACAGTACGCACAATCTTCCGGACAGGCGCCGGTTTTAATCGAACACAGCGTGCTCACCTGCACCTCATTGGGGTTAAAATACTGACGATGCACCACCTGAGCCTGAAACAACAGATCATTGAATGGGAGTGAAAAAAGCGCTTGAACCTCAGATCTCGTCCAATTGTGGCGAACAACATTGGCAGTGGCATGCATAATAGTTTCCTTTCTGCCCTGTTTCTGCGGGCAATAGCGACATAGCGAAGATAATGAAAAATGGCGACAATAGAGACCTAAATGGGGAGTTGTCAACCCAACCAGCATTGTAAAGTTTACTACTCGGTGGCGCTAGCACATGGATCAAAACTTCTGGACTCGATTTTTCAAGCATAAAAACCCAACCCTCAGAGCGAAACATCCACCCCAACCCCGGCCTCCTTTGCTCAGCACCCTGCTCCCTAATCACTGCTTTCTCTGCCAATCACTTAGCCCCCAGACCCTATGCCCAGCTTGCGAACAAGACCTACCCTTAATAACCCGCTGCTGCCGCCAATGCGCCCTGCCGCTTGAACACTCCGAGGTGTGTGGGGAATGCCTAAAGCACCCTCCGGTATTCGACCACTCCATCTGTCGCTACCGCTATGAAGGCCATGTTCCTGCGCTCATCAATTTATTCAAACATCAAAACCAATGGCCACTCGGTCGCTACCTCGCTCAAGCCCTCGCACTTCAATTAGGCGGCAACACATTTCAAGCAGATGCACTGATCCCGGTCCCCCTGCACTGGCGAACACAAATACACCGCGGCTACAATCAAGCCGCCATTATTTGCCAAGAACTGACTCTCACCTTAGACATACCCGTCGTCCACGCGGC
>Ga0065722_104415_pt1 | contig 15964 bp, 15 predicted proteins | sample BansetMetagenome_FD_59109 | JGI IMG/M metagenome (GOLD analysis project Ga0065722, IMG submission 59109) | Bankia setacea gill microbial communities from Puget Sound, Washington, USA - Caecum Enriched | ecosystem: Host-associated > Mollusca > Digestive system > Ceca | place: United States... | reverse complement strand
ACATTAATGCACGAAAATTGATAGAAAAAAGTGCCGAAGAAACTCGTGAGCAACTTGTTCGGCAAATGCGACTTCTGAAAGTGATTGCGCAGTCTCAAGCAGATTTTATTGAACAATCTGATATTGAGAATGGTTTTAACGCGTTATTAACGAATATTCTGGATTTGACCAACAGTCGATATGGATTCATTGCAGAAATTCTCTATTCAGATTCTGCCGATCCTTTTTTACGCTTGCAGGCAACTGCGGAGCTGGGCTTAGACGGTGGTTGGGAGGGGCGCACGCTTGAACCCTGTTCGCAGGATATAGCATTGAGCGGTGTGAGTAGTGTTTTTGCTAAGTCACTTGTGGACTTAAATCCCATTATTTCCAATGGGGCGACGGCTGAGGCATTTACCACAGGCTTGTTTAAGCGGGTTCTGGACATTAAAACATTTGTGGCTATACCCGTTCTCAGTGGTTGCAAAGCAATTGCTTTGGTAGGCGTGGCAGATCGCCCAGGTGGATATGATGAAGAATTAGTTGCTTGGTTGACGCCTTTAATGACCAGTATTGCGCAATTTGTTGGTGGTGCTCGCAGTTTACGTGCTCGTCAAGAAGCGGAGCAGGCTTTGCGTAAGGCAAAAGATGCAGCAGAAGCGGCAGCACAGGCAAAGAGTGATTTCTTGGCGATTATGAGTCATGAAATTCGTACGCCACTGAATGGCATTATCGGTATGTTAAGTCTCTTGAGCCGGTCAGTATTATCAGATCAGCAGAGGCGAAAGCTTAATATTGCAGTGTTAAGTTCAGAAACCCTAGCTAGCGTTATCAACGACATTTTAGATTTCTCGAAAGTAGATGCGGGAAAAATTGAAATGGAATACCTAGATTTCAATATTGCGCTACAGCTAGAAGAATTTGTCGAAACCATGGCTATGCGAGCGCAGGAAAAAGGATTGGAAATTATACTTGATATAGCCGCCATTGAGCACCCTATGGTGAGAGGAGATCCGGGTAGAATTCGACAAATTATGTCGAATTTGGTGAGCAATGCTATAAAGTTTACAGATTGTGGGGAGATCTTTATTCGCTGCAGTGTGACCCCCGCTGGTGATGATCTGATTTTAAGGGTGTCGATCACGGACACCGGTATCGGAATTCCTGAGAGCAAGCTTGCGTTTTTGTTCGACCCGTTTACACAGGTGGATGCTTCAACCACACGGAATTACGGCGGTACGGGTTTAGGTTTAGCTATTTGCAAAAAACTGTGTGAGCTTATGGGGGGAGAGGTATCGGTTGGCAGTGAACTGGGCAGTGGTAGTCACTTCGAATTTTTTGTTCATCTCATTCGAGTGAATCAGCCACAGATTAGTGAGACTTTTGAGTTATCTGGGAAGCATATATTGGTTGTTGATGAGAACTCTTCCAGTCGGGAAGTGTTACGGAGTCAGCTTGACTATTGGCAAGCCGAGGTTACAACCGCGAATGGTGCGGAGCGAGCTACTCGAGTGTGCGAAGAGTTATTGTTGCAAGAGCATATTCATCTCGATGCAGTGATGATTGATATGAGCGTGTCAGACAGCCAGGGTGTGCCGCTAGTACAAGTGATATCCTCCGTTCCATCGCTTGCTTCAGTGCCCTTAATCGCCATGGTACCTATTAGTAATATTGATGCGAGCAGCTTAGCTGAAGCGGGTTATGTTGCTAACATCTCCAAACCCGTTACTCCAACTAATTTGCGTAAAGTATTAAATGTAGTATTTGGCGGAGCTAGCCCTCAAGCGCTACATGGCCCCCAAGCGAAGGAAGAAAATGACAGGCTTGCGGTTGAAGTTGATACCCCAGAAAATGTCGATGATCTACCTAGAGTACTCTTGGTGGATGATAATCCAGTCAATCAAGAGGTTGCGAAAATGATTTTGGACGATCTCGATTTAACGGTGGATGTCGCTGGCAATGGCCTTGAGGCGATAGAGGCTTTGAGCTTAACGGGTGATAACGACCGCTATAGCTTGGTACTAATGGACTGTCAAATGCCCAAACTCGATGGATATGAGGCAACACGAAAAATTCGCTTGGGTGAGGCCGGTGCAGGGAATAGACATTTGCCAATATTGGCGATGACCGCCAACGCGATGAAAGGCGATAAAGATAAATGTCTTGCCGCAGGTATGGATGACTATATTAGTAAACCGGTTAACCCTAGCGATCTTGAAAGCAAAGTACAGCAGTGGCTTGAACAGCCGGTGGAGGATGATTACAGTCCAACGCCCTTTTCTTCCGGTACTGACACCCCTGAGAAATGGCCACAAAAAGGAGAGGTGCAATCTATTGAAAGCGCTAGTACGGCCATCGCCTTAGACTGGGATTTACCCAATCTAGTCACCGAGCTAAAAGGACGAGAAGATCGAGTCAAATTGTTGCTAAAAGCATTCGTAGCACGAGCGCCGAGAGTGTTGGAGGAATTTGATCGGGCGGTAAAAAATGGCGATGTGAGTCAAATTGGATTTTTGGCGCACTCGATAAAAGGTAGCGCTGGGCAATTGAAGTTCTATTCGTTACAGGCGTTGGCTGAAAAATTAGAGTTTTCTGCTGATAACAACGATACAGACCTTGTAACATCGCTTTGTGAGCCATTTTTAGCAGCGACCAGCGCAATGTTGGCTGTCATCCGCGAGTATGTTGAGGGGGGGTAAATCAAAGGGTTTTTCTTGAGTGGTCGCTCTATTTTAAAAGCCTAGCGTGCAAATTATACAGCCAAGGCCCTATTTTTCATTTTCCTCCTGCCCTTTTAGCAAGGCTTGCCGTTCGCGCTGGTACTCTTCATAGGATAAATTGAAATCTTTCTCACAATCTTTTGATTGGCTATCGACATGCTGTTCACAGTTGTTTTTGGCATTTTCTTGGGCGCTATTGTAGATGAAAGCATTTGGGTTGCTACAGGCGCCTACAAGAGCTGTAAGGGCCAGGATAAGAAGGGTTTTCATGCCAAAAAAGACTCCGCAGTTGATCAATGCTACTGAGACGGAGGTAGTCTTAAAAGGTTCCCTGTACAGAGGTGAATTTTTACAGATTGAGTTCATCTGGGTAGGGTTTTAGATAGTAGGACTTCTCGATATAGGTGTCAGGGTGTTTGCGAAAATGATGCCTTAACAGCGTTCGTGGCACGGTGAGCGGGCCATATTTGGTACGACAGTAGTCTATGGCTTGCAGCATTTCTTGTTTGTCTTCGGCATCTAAGTTGGGGCGAAGATAGCCTTGAAGGTGCTGGAGGACATTTACGTGATTTTTTCTGGAAGCAGGTTTTTTTAGCGCGAGCATAAGTTTTAGAATATATTTATCGGCAAAGGTCTCCAAGTCGTTTTTGGGAATATCGGCCATATAGCGCCCCAGCTCACGATAGTGTTTTTGACTGTGACTCATAATGATAAATTTGTGGCGACTGTGAAAGTCAATGAGTTTTGATGGGCTTAGACCACTGGCTTTTAGTTTCCTCCAGCGGTGATACACGTACACGCGTTCGATAAAATTTTCTCGCAGCCTTTCATCGTTAAGGCGCCCTTCCTCTTCACAGGGTAGCAGTGGGTTATTGTGCATGAGTGTGCTGGCAAAGAAACCTATTCCCTGGCGAGTAGGTTGGCCGTTTTTGTAGGCTTTTACCCGCTCCATGCCGCAACTGGGAGAATCTTTTTTGAAAATATAGCCACACAAATCTTTTACCCAGTGCTGCTGTGCTTGTCCGCAATCGATTAAAGCATCGCTTACATCAAGTTCTGCAGACTTTGTGCCGACCACTCGAAATAACGGAGATTCTTGATCTCCCTCCATTACTATTCTAATGGGTTCTCGAGGTATACCGAGGCCAATGGCTACCTCTGGGCAGAATCGAGAGAACTGAAAAAATTGGCCAAGGGTGTTTTCAATATATTTTTGGCGTTTATGTCCGCCATCGAAACGAACTTCATCACCAAGTAGGCAGGCGCTTATGCCAATGGCTATTTTTTCTTCCTCGGCGAAACAGGAAGACGTTTTCTCGTCGCTCATGCTGAGTCCTGTAAAGAGGGGCAGTGGTAAGCATATACTTATGCATGTTTTTACACATAAGCATAGCCTAACTGTGTGCCCCACCGTTTAATTTAAGGCTAGTGTCAAATGGAATGGCGAAATGCTTCTTAGCCCTGAGCGTGATTTCTTCGCAATAGCGGGTTAAGCCAGCGTGTAAACCAACCGGTGAACTCAATTGGAGCGTCCAACACCATCAAACAAATACATTCGGCGTCTTTTGTGACCATGGGTTTATGCTTGTGTCGACTATCGCGACTAATGAAGTCGCCTTTGCGAAAAATACCACTCTCGTCAGAAAAGCTCCCTTCCAGCACCACCGTTAACTCATCTCCGGTATGGCGATGATGAGGCATTTTGCCGCCGGCCTTCACTCGGCTTAAGGCGATTTGAGCTCCGTCTTTATCCTTCAGCAACGTCGCAATCTTTATGGATGGTGAAACACTTACCCACTCGAGCTCCTTGTAGCTACGCTCAATAAACTGCTTGAGCGATTTAGGGACTGTATACTCGTCGTTACTAGCGGTTGTTTGAAGTGATGCGTGCGGATCCATAACCTTGCCTGTGCCGCCACTAGCTGCAGAGGAGGAGATAGGTAGCGAGCTGTTATTAGGCTGGGGAGGCACTGTGTCGTCAAGCATGGCAAATACCCGTTCTTTTAACTGGCCACACTGTGCGGCAGTGACTTTTGGTGCCTGCTGAGAGAAGATCTCAGCTCCCAGAGTACTAAGGCGTTCCGCCTGTTGACGACAGCTTTGACAGTGCTCCATGTGTGCTGCAAGGCATAAGGCGTGACTAAGACGCAAGCTACCTGAAGCATAATCGGTCAAAATTTCAGGGGATGGATGATGGTTCAACATGGCACTACCTCTTAATACTGATGGCGAGCTTTTTAAGCGCTAACCGTACACGTGACTTCACTGTACCTAAGGGGAGATCTAGGTCTTCAGCCACTTCTTTATGGGTCTTGCCCTCTAGGTACACCTTTTGGAGGGCTATTCGTTGGTCTTCAGGTAGTGCGGAAAGCTCGTCACTAATGAGCTCCTCGCTGCGCTTTTGCTGCGCTGCCTGAAAAGGATCGGCTGTCTCATCGACAATCTCGTTCCAAATGTATTCAGGATCAATATCGGACTCGTGACGACTATTTTTGCGGAAATAGTCAATTCTGGCGTTGCGCGCCAAAGTGAATACCCAGGTGCTAACTGATGCAAATTCGACCTTATAGGTGTGGGCTTTATTCCAAACCTTTATCATCACCTCCTGAGAAATTTCGTCTGCGAGCAATGACGCGCCGGGTTGGGCTGCCAAACTGAAGGAGCGTAATAACGGAACAAAGTGGTCGAATAAGCGCGCAAACGCCTCTCTGTCACGGTGTTCGGCCACTGCGTGCATATCGTTCACCAGCTGCAGTTGTTCGGCTTTTTTGGCTTCTGCAGATATCATGGACTAATCGCCTTATTTTTAGCTTTTCTAGCAATGACTAGGAGGTTAATGTTCATAGGTATACGGTGTCTTTTGTTCGCTGGATCATTGTCATTTGCATAAACCCGAACGGTTGGAGGGTGATCCAGCCTTGATGCTTTGTCGTAAAAAGTCCTGTCTACATCTGAGCTGGAATTCACTTATGTCTAATGTACCCTCGAATCGTTCACTTACGCTTATAGAGAGCTTCAAAGCTTTCTACCGAGATATCGGTTTGATCAGGCTCGACGATATGGAGCGCCTCTACGATACCGATGTCGTTTTCAAAGATCCAGTACATGAAATACGGGGTATCAATACCTTGCACGCCTACATGTCAGATGTATGCTCCAACGTTAATGCCGGTCGGTTTGAATACTTGGATCAGCTTATTGGGGACAATAGAGCCTATATTAAGTGGAATATGTATTTTTCGCATCGCCGTCTTGGCCCCAAAACTATTGTGGTTCGCGGCATGAGTCAAATGGATTTTACCGATAAAATTCATTATCACGAAGATGTCTACGATATGGGTGAGTTGTTATATGAGCATTTACCGCTTGTCGGTGGAGCGACACGTTGGTTGAAACACCGTTTGTCCTGCGCTACAAGGAAAAACTAGTGTTTTCTGGGGTGAGAATGTTTAAAAGTAGGGGTAAGCGGATTCAGGGTGAAACGATTTGGGTGACAGGTGCCACCTCGGGCATTGGCAGGGCGTTAGCGCTAGAGTTGGCCAGTGCTGGAAACCGGGTTGTTGTCAGTGGCCGATCTGCTGAGGCTCTCGAAGACCTTGTTGGCGAGCACCGCAACTTAATGGCACTCACTTTTGATGTCACAGACGCGGGCGCTGTTCAGCAGGTTAAGGGGCGATTGACAAACTGTATACAGCAGTTAAATAGAGTTGTAATAAATGCTGGCACTTGTGAATACCTCAATATGGAAGCGGAAGCGCCTGATTGGAGTATTATGGGGCGAATGATAGATACCAATTATCTTGGCGCTGTTAATACTGTGGCGGTGTGTATGGATTTATTAAAAAAAACCCCGCGGTCTCAAATTGTGGGTATCAGCTCTCAAGTACTTGCCCTGCCTTTCCCAAAAGCGGAAGCCTACGGCGCCTCTAAAGCTGCACTAGATTACTTTTTGAGTTCACTTCGTATTGACCTCAAGCGCCACGACATCGATGTTAGCGTTATCCATCCGGGGTTTGTCGACACCCCGTTGACGAGAAAAAATACCTTCCCGATGCCTTTTATTATGGGGCCCCGAGAAGCTGCTGAACGTATTATCACCGCTATGCATAGGCGTTGTTACAGCGCTGCTTTTCCCAAGCGGTTGACCTTCTTACTGTGGTCTATAAGACAGTTTCCAAAGACATGGGTGCGTATTCAGTCTAAGGCCACAAGCGTGGCAGATTCGAATGGTGATACAGTCTCTCTCGATTCAGATCGTTAAGTTTTCTTTTAACTAGGACACAATATGAATATAGCGGTTATTGGTTCAGGGATTTCAGGTTTGACTTGTGCGTATCTTCTTCAGCAGCACCACAAAGTAAGTGTGTTCGAAAAAGCCAAACGCATTGGCGGCCATACCGCTACGGTAGACGTAGCTTACAAGGGTGAGCAGTACAGTATTGATACCGGTTTCATTGTTTATAATGATTGGACTTACCCCAATTTCATAAAATTGTTAGGGCGTTTAGGGGTTGACAATATTGCAACAGAGATGAGCTTTAGTGTTAGTTGCAAGCACAGTGGATTAGAGTACGGCGGAAGTAATTTAAATACACTTTTTGCTCAACGCTCCAATTTTTTTAATCTTGGTTTTATCAATATGTTGCGCAATATCCTTCGCTTTAACCGCGAAGCAATTGCAGACCTCGATTCGGGTAACTTAGAGGCGACCTTGACCTTAGGTGAATATTTACAGGGGCGGGGTTACAGCAAACTGTTTATTAGCCATTACCTCATTCCGATGGGTAGCGCCATTTGGTCATCTACCTTGCAGGAAATGCTTGATTTCCCCTTGGTGTTTTTTGTTCGTTTCTTCAAAAATCATGGCTTACTCAGCGTTACCGATCGCCCCCAGTGGCGTGTCATTCGAGGGGGATCCAATAGCTACCTAGGCCCTCTTACAGAGTCTCTAACGGGTTCAATTGCGGTTGGAGTGGATATCGAAAAAGTCGTGAGACAGGACGATGGAGTGAAGCTGGTGTTCACTGATGGTAGTGAGCAGGCATTTGATCAGGTAGTTTTTGCCTGCCACAGTGATCAGGCGCTTTCCCTTTTGGCCGACCCCAGCGATGACGAGAAAGACATACTGGGGGCCATTCCCTACCGTGAAAATAAAGTGGTATTACATACTGATATTGACCTCTTGCCCAGAGCAAAAGGGGCTTGGAGTGCTTGGAACTATCACTTAGATGAAGATAAAAGCAAGCCGGCAACCCTTAGTTACAATATGAACATCCTTCAAGGAATTGAAGCAGAAGATACCTTTGTGGTAAGCCTAAATGCTGGAGGAAGAATTAAACAAGACAGTATTCTTGGCGAGTACCACTATGCCCACCCGGTGTTTACCTTGGAGGGTATGTTAGCGCAACAGCGTTGGCAGGATATTAATGGTGTGCGTCGCAGCTGGTTTTGCGGAGCATACTGGCGCAACGGTTTCCATGAAGACGGCTGTACGAGTGGTATTCGTGTAGCGACGGCGTTGGGAGCGACATGGCAATGACGCTAGCGGCAGTGGACAATATCTCCGGTGGCAATAGGCTGCAGCAGCGAGCTGATCAGGGGCAGGCCTATACCCAAGCCCCGGCATTGTGCAGTGGGATTTATAGCGGTTGGGTGCGTCATCGCCGCTATGAACCCAAAGCACACCGGTTTAGCTATGCCGTTTTTATGATGTATTTGGATCTGGATGAAGTAGAGCATGTTTTAGCGAAAAGCTTCTGGTGGTCAACTAGCCGATGGGCCTTAGCTCGTTTTAAACTTGCTGACTATTTAGGAGACAAGGCCAATGGTAATGCTAGTATCCCCGCCTTAAAGTCTCATGTGTGTAATCTGGTTGAGAGAGAGCTAAATGTTGTTGTTGACGGGCGTATTAGAATGCTCACTAACCTACGGTATTTTGGTTTTATCATTAACCCCATCACTATTTATTACTGTCATGACCGCAACGAAAACCTAGTAGCCATGGTGTTAGAGGTAACCAATACTCCGTGGAAAAACCGACATCAGTATGTGCTTCGCTGTGATCCCGAAAAAGCCATGCAGCGTATTAGTTTTAATAAGGCTTTGCATGTATCGCCGTTTCATCCAATGAATATGTATTATCACTTGCGCAGCAACCGACCTAGCAAAACCGCTGTCGTCCATCTGAGTAACCACATGGGTAAGGATGTTCATAAAAAAAATGAACAGCCGGTAGTGTTAGAAGCAGAAAACCTTGTGTTTGATGCGACTCTATTGATGAGTAGGCAAGAAATTTCATCAACAGCTTTAGCACGGGTTTTACTCACATATCCGTTTATGACAATTAAGGTGTGTTTGGCTATTTATTGGCAAGCAACAAAGCTACTCATAAAGCGAGTGCCATTTTTCGCCCAAGTTAGGGAGGGAGCTTCTTAAAGAGGCCTTGAACAGTCGAAAATTCGCAGTCACTCTGTGGCGAAAAAGTGTTAAGTTTTTAGTGCAATCGTGTTAACAAAGCGATAAAAAGACCAGTCAATAAACAAAAAGGTGGGAATAGCGTGGAGTCAGCCAGTATAAACCGTATTAAATTACCCAGTTTGCCGACACTGGGCTTAGCCGATCGATTGGCCAAGAAAACTGTGTTGGGTTTATGTAATAAAATTCAGTGTGGCCATCTTACCATAGAGGATGGCGAGCGCATTTACTCCTTCGGAGAGCCCTTGGCCGGTTCCAGTATTAGTGCACATATTACGGTGCATGACCAACGAGCTTACAAGGACTTTATGCTCCATGGCACAATAGGCTCTGCAGAATCGTACATGAACCGTTGTTGGTCCAGTCCGAACCTACTAGCGGTTATTCGTTTGATGGTTAAGAATATTGAGTGGCTCAATAAACTTGATGGAGATAGACCTTGGTTGAGCCGAATATTGATGAATATAGGGCACAGTTTTAATAATAACTCCGTAACCGGATCCAAAAAAAATATTGCGGCTCATTATGACCTAGGTAACGATTTTTTTCGATTATTTCTTGACCCTACGATGATGTATTCGGCGGCGATTTTTCCAGCTGAAGACGCGTCGCTTGAAGAGGCATCCATTAAGAAGCTGGATACAATTTGTCAAAAATTGAAGTTAAATGAAAATGACCACCTCCTAGAAATTGGTACCGGCTGGGGGGGGATGGCGATCTATGCAGCGCAGAATTACGGTTGCAAGGTCACTACTACTACCATTTCTCAAGAGCAGTACGAATATGCTAAACAGCAGGTAAGTGATTTGGGGCTTGAAAGCCAAGTAACGTTATTACTGAAAGACTACCGTGACCTAGAAGGCAGCTACGATAAAATTGTTAGCATAGAAATGATAGAGGCCGTTGGACATCAGTTTTACCAAAGCTATTTTTCAATTTGTAATAATCTACTTAAGCCCGATGGCCTAATGCTAATTCAAGCGATAACCATAGCCGATCAACGCTATGAGTCGGCAAAATCTTCTGTAGACTTCATTAAAAAATATATTTTCCCCGGTGGCTGCTTGCCGTCAAATGAAGTTATTGCCAGTTCCGTCCGTCAATATACCAATATGCAAATTATTGATCTTCACGATATTACCGATCACTATGCGCGTACGTTGTCACACTGGTACCAAGCATTTATTGACAACCTATCTCACGTAAGGCAGCAGGGCTTTGATGATGTGTTTTGTCGGATGTGGGAGTTTTATCTTAATTACTGTGAAGGTGGGTTTCGTGAAAGAGTGATCAGTACTAGCCAGCTGGTTTTCGCTAAACCCGGCTATCGTTTTAATTAGTATTACTGATGATACGCACACGTTTTGCCATCTTTAATGCCGTGATGTTTCAACTATTATGGTTTATTGCCGTGCAAGGAGATAATATTTTTGCGCTGTCCGCAACCTTGTTGTTCTTTGCGGTGCACGGAGCTTACTTTATTAGAGGTGCAGAGCAGTGGTGGTTTATAACCGGTATCGCGGTTGTTGGTTGGCTTGTAGACAGTATTGGTAATACCATTGGCGTTATACATTTTTCAGGGGCAACAAGCATGCGGTTAGGCGGAACTGAAATATGGTTTGCTCCTTTGTGGCTGTTTTGTATATGGCTATGTTTTGCTTCTACTCTTCTTTTTAGTTTTTATTGGTTGTACCAGCGTAGAGTACTGGCCAGTGTTTTGGGTTTTTTTATGGTGCCCCTAAGTTATTATGGGGGTGCCGTTTTTTCAGAGTCTATTTTTATGATGCCTGTTTATCAAGCTTTGCTGATAATTGCTAGTTGTTGGGCTATTTTACTGCCTCTTGGATTAAGTGTGGCTCAAAAGAAACCGTCTTTCCGCATGAAGGCCGATTGTTATGGTTAAGCCATTCCTACTGCCGATATTATTGTGCGTGTGTTGTTATGTATCAGTATCTCAGGCTAATCAAGTGTCTGCTCAGGCAGTCATTGGCGAAGCATACGATATTAAGTCAAAGCGATTAGTTTACACCGAAGAGCATCATTTTATGGAAGGAGATGAGCACAGCGTAATCTATCGGGAGCCGGATGGAACGGTGTTTGCTAAAAAGAAAATAGATTATTCGCGCGGGGTTTTCACCCCAAGTATCAAACAGCATAATCAGCGTATGGGTGAAGTAATAGAAATAAATTTGAGCGCCGCTGGTTACCTTCAAGCTCAGTATCAGAAAAGCGAACATTCACAAGTGGAGAAGGCCCTAGTGTCCCTCTCCGATATTGAAGTTATTGATGCTGGTTTTAACCGCTTTGTAAAACACCATTGGGACGCTTTGCAAGCAGGTGAAATTGTATTTTTTGAATACTTTGTTCCTTCGAGATTGAAAGCCATAACCTTGCAGGCAGAGTCACTTCCGTGTGCAGAAAAAACCTCAGTCTGTATTGAGATTAAGCCAAAAAAATGGCTATTTTCGCTACTGTTAAAACCGATACTGCTTCAGTACAGCGGGCAGAATAAAGCATTGGAGATATTCGAGGGGCGCTCGAATATTGCCGATAGTAGCGGCGAGTACCATCGGGTTAAAATAGAATATAGGCCAGTAGGGGAAGTCCAAGCTAGCAGTACTTATAGTGCAATAAATGGCAGTTAGGCGCCCACCCCAAAAGAACAATACACAACTGTCATGAATATTGTAGAGCCTTTACAGAGGTGCCTTAATTGACTTTGGGAGTGAAAGCTTTGTTCGGTCCAGTTAGTTACTATTGACAACCGCTTGATCGCCCCGCTTGGATGAGTTGGCATACAGCCATACCTCTACGCGATCGTTTTTTGTGCCGTTGTTTCCGCCGTCATTAGCAACAAGCATTTCGGATCCATATCCCAGAACCGATTCGGAACTAATGCCCATTCTAAACAAAGCAATTTTTACGGCAGATGCACGTAAACGCGATAGCACTTCAGCTCGCTGATCGCTTGCCTTACTATCGCTGAAGCCCACTAGTTGAATTTTTAGATTAGCCGTGTTGTGTGTTCTTAAAAAAGTGCCAACCCGCAGTATGTCTTGCTGAGCTTTGTTATCCAGCTTAGAGTCACCAGGTTTAAACCGAAAGTTTATCGAGAGCCTTTCAGCATGACGGCTAAGTTGTTGGTATTCGTCTGGCCCGTTCTGCTCCTTCACTCTCAACTTAATGGGGTTCTGAGAAATGAAGCCAATATTTTCCACAATGTTTTGCCCTGGCTGACTGTGTACGAAGGACATAAACTCACGAACGTAGGAATTTTCTGTTTGTTCGGGGATGTACATATATAAGCGGCGGGACAGGGGGTAGTCCTCGGTAGCGACATAAAGTGGCTCAGGTTTGAGGGGGGTGGTTTTTTGGTCGCCTACAGCAAGCGCCTTAGCGTTGCGAACAGAGGCTAGTCCCACAAAGCCAATGCCGCCAAGGTCTGCTGTCACCGCTGCGGAGAGGGCATCATTCGATTCGAAGCGCTGGGCATTTGTGCTAAGTGTGTATTTCTTGGCCAAAACTAGGTTTTTAAATGTATCCCACGTTCCCGATTGGTCATCGCGGGCGTAGACAGAAATAGGCCGATCCACTCCACTGACTTCAAGCCAGTTTGTAATCTCACCTGAAAAAATTTGAGAAATTTCAGAAACAGACAAACTGTTAATGGAGTTACGACTATTCACAATTATAGCTAGGCCGTCGATGGCGACAACATTTTCTGATGAGAAGCTTCGCATGTCGCCACGAGATTGTAACGACCGAACTTCTTGTGCTTTTATATCCCTAGAAGACAGAGCTATATCAGCGGTGCTCTGCTGCAAGCCTTTAAACCCTGTACTTGAGCCGTGTGCGTAGATGTCTATATAAACTGGCTGAGCTACGTTTCTGCCCACTACCCGATATTCATTTTGGGCTGCTAACGACTGAACTTGTACATGGGTTACTCCTTTCTGCTCTAGCCAGACTTTTGCCCAATTCGGTGCCATCCTAGCACCTACGGTATTGGAGCCCTGCATGGTAAAAAGCTTTCCTTCTACCTCGGCGTCAAAAGGCATATTGGGTAGTGAAGTGGCATAGAGGCAGCTAGGGATAAAAAGGACAATCAATAGGAGGTGTTGGAATAAGCGAAAATAAAAGTGTTTATGCATTATCATAAGTCTAATGTCGGTAACGAGAAGTTGAAGCCAGTAGTATATTTATTTTCTGGCTATGGTAGTTGTCCCTGAAATGTTTAGGGCATCCATCCCGCACGGCACACGCTATAGATGAAATGTGACAGCTTTGTGACAGCGTTGAGATTGCTTGTTACCGAATTATAGAAGCGTTATTTTCTGGCGTAGCAAAAAATAACGCCAAAAATTCTGACTGTAGGCACTTTTTTTAACGACTGAGGACTGTGCTATTTTTACGGGGACGGGGATAGTACCAAAAGTTCTTGTAGAGTTTTTTATGCTGGCAGTGGCGGACAAAGTGACTTTGGTTGGAGCTGCCACAGGCGCAGCTCTGTAATATTTTAATGTACAATTTCCTTACGAAAGGCTAGGGGATTTACGCCCGAAGGATATTTTAGGCGACGTTCAGTTTGTCAGTGCCACTGTTATGGCTTTCTTGCCGTTCAAGGTTACCAATATAGTGCAGTAATTTCAGGTTTCCTGAGTAGTCCTCCGTGAGTGCCGTGCAGCTCTCAACCCAATCCCCGGTATTGGCGTAGATGAAATTGTTTGTGGTATCCAAATCTGCACAGTGAATATGCCCACAGACAACGCCGTCGTAGCCCTGTCGTTTTGCTTCTTCAATACATTGGTTTTTATAGCGTAAAATGGCTGCACGTGCGCCATGAACGTTGTTTTTAATTTGCCCCGCGAGAGAGAAATAGGGGCGGCCAAACCAGTGACGAATTCGATTTCCCCAGCGGTTTAAAAATAGCAATAGGCAATAGGCAATATCACCCGTTAAACGGGTTAGCCAGCTGTGTTGCATATACCCGTCCATCACATCACCGTGAAGTACCCAAAGCATCTCTCCGCTTGCGGTTTTATGTTCTTTTTCGTGAAAAATTTCGATAGGGCCAAATTTATGACCATCAAAATGGCGTATTGGATCGTCGTGATTCCCTGGTATGTAGATCACGCGCGTACCATTGTCGGCAAGTTCGTAAAGCTTTAATAATATGTTGTAGTGCTCTGGAGGCCAATAAATACGTTTTTTTAAAGACCACAAATCGACAATGTCTCCAACCAAGTACAGCGTATCGCATTGTAGTGTCGACAAAAATTTATACAGATAATCTGCTTTGCAGTCTTTAAAACCAAGGTGGATATCTGAAATCCATACCGTACGAACACTGAGATGATTAACGACTGACATGGATCTGTCCCGAGTATAAGAGCTTGAAAGGGTGCCAGTATGCGTAAGCTCAATGACGCAAAGCTAACAGTATTGTGAAGTTTTGATGAAAGCTCAGAAGCGCATTGTGTTTGAGAACGCAATGACAGAACCCCTTATATAGCCAGTTACTATAGAAGGAATAGTAAGTGTTAAATACGTCTAGGTGAGAATGAGAACTATTATTATCAGGGTGTTCTGTACTGACTTTATATACAACCGCAGGAGTACCCGCCATGATAAAATCCATTTCGTTCACCACAATGCACTTTAGCATTGCATTCGCGGTAGCGTGGATGTTAACTGGAGATTGGGCGGTGGGGGGAATGATCGCCTTAGTTGAACCGGCGGTGAACAGTGTGGGGTATGTATTTCACGAAAGAATCTGGGAGCGAGTAAAGCGAGGTGAACCCCTGTGGGCCTATACCTCAAAAAAGGGTATCGCCGTTTAGCGATATGGCTTGGAGAATGGTTTAATCTTTTGCGATAGGCTCAAGATATGGCGTTTTAAGTGTTGATTACTTTCGGTATGATTTGCTGTTAAGAATCGAGAAACCTCCCGATTCTTAACAGTTTGCCGCATACTTATTGGCTGAGCTCAACGACCAATACGGATTTGGGTGGCAGGCTTAGTTGTAATTTACCTCCTTTTGCCTTAGCCACAAATTTTTGTGGCTCAACATTATTGGGGGCGTCGAAGGTGTTATGTGCATCCATGGTGGTGGCGGTAAGGATTTTGCCCTTGGCGGCTTTCCATTGTTGAGCGCCAACGATGTTCAGTGTGGAAGCTGAGTTAGGGTTGGTGTTTACGAGCGCTAGCCACAACTTGCCCTTTTTATCTTTGCCTGCCGAGGCGCTTATAGCGGGAATGCTCTCTTCTCCAAAATGGTAGCTGTTTGGGCCACTGATCTTGACTGGAAAGGATGTGGCGTCTTGAAAAGGAATATACATTTTAAAGGCGTGGTAAGTGGGTGTTAGCAGCATTTTTTCTTTATCTGTAAGAATCATCGCCTGCAATACGTTAACCATTTGCGCAATATTAGACATTTGTACACGTTCAGCGTAATTGTGAAAAACGTTCAGATTAACACCCGCTAACACGGCGTCACGTAAACTGTTTTGTTGAAATAAGAAGCCAGGATTTTCACCTTCAGCCACATCGTACCAAGTGCCCCACTCGTCAACATAAAACCCGACTTTTTTCTCAGGGTCAAATTTATCCATTATGGCAATATTGTTTTGAATAAATTCTTCAATGCGAAGCGTGTTACGCATGGTAGAAAACCATTCGTCTTCGCCAAAGCCAAGCGCCGAGCCGTGCTTACCCCAGTCGCCTGTGGGCAGCGTGTAGTAATGATGGCTAATGGCATTCATGCGCATGCTCCAAGTTTCTGGTACTTGCT
>Ga0065722_101027_pt1 | contig 15970 bp, 11 predicted proteins | sample BansetMetagenome_FD_59109 | JGI IMG/M metagenome (GOLD analysis project Ga0065722, IMG submission 59109) | Bankia setacea gill microbial communities from Puget Sound, Washington, USA - Caecum Enriched | ecosystem: Host-associated > Mollusca > Digestive system > Ceca | place: United States... | reverse complement strand
CTCCAATCGGGTTGTTTAAATCCTGCTTAACTAGCGGGTTTATGTCTGTGTCGTTGCCGATAGGAAAAGGCTTCAAAAAAGTTTTACTTTTTTTAGGAGTACTGGTGAAGTGATAAAAAATTAGGCGTACCAAATACTGCCAATACTGGCTCAACCACTGCTGACATGCTGTACGTTCGCTTAATTCGTAATAACAGCTACTACTATCTAAGCCAATCAGAGGGCAAGATTATTACCTCGTGTTTTTTGCGCCAGCGAATGAAAAAGTGGACTACTGATAGCAAACCAAAAAAACACCGGTATACGAAATAGTTGGAGATAGATACTATTTCAATCTCAGCACTAACACTTCAGCTCTGCTTACTTTCACCCTTGCGCTTGTATTTCAACCAACCCTATTCGTCCTACTTAGACTTAAGGGTACCTCTACTAGTGCTTTTGATCTTTGGTTTTGTGTACGGTTCGTGCGCAAGATAAAATTTACAGGCATGCTGGTGGCTTGCATGGAAAAGCAACCAGCGGTCCGCCTAACACTAAAATTTTCCAGATCGTGGAGAGGCTAAAATCAATTTTTAGAGTTGGCCTTAATATCATCGGCCAAAAACTTCGAGTACTTTTTCCCCCAGGCCTTCATCATATTGCGAAAATCACGATAATTAGTCGATCTATTCGCCGTGAAACCCTGCTGCCGATAGCGCGTGCGACTTCTGTCCTTTATACGATAAAGCACCTCATCCTTCATACCAATAAGATCGATGGTCACCATAGCTGACCCCGCTTCCGTCAGCCTGATACCTGCATGGCCAACCAGTTCTGGGCCATTTATTCGTATATCTGAAATCCTTACGAGTACCAGACCGGCTGCTTTTGCCGGGTCACCCGTTATTTTAAAACCTTTTTCTTGTAGCTCTGCACTGAACTCTTCAATTAACATTGACGCATAATCTGAACTGATGCGATCTTTGTAACCGGGTGTGAGGTCGGAGCCAAATTGCTTTTCCCACTTCTTTGAAAAACTAGCCCCAACAACGGAAACAAAAATATTTTTACCCTCCAATCTAGATGAGGGGTGCTGTAGCACACTATCGAATTTTCGGCTTTTCACTTCCACTAATTCGGTATCATTTCCAGAAAAGGGGTCTTTCTCCTCAGCACTATTTGCAGCAAACAACGGGCTAACAAGTAAGCACGCGCATAGCACTGAGCAATATGAGATAAAACGCAGCCTATATGTATGCAAGCTATTCATTCGACATTTCCTCTTTTCCGATCGTAAAATTTTGACTTTATCATCGTGTACGTCAGGTAACAGTTATAACTACCAAAAAAACCTTGTATTGGCAATTGCCCACCCTCACTAAAGGGCATCTCTCGCCACGCTATGCCAGACACCTACGCGCAGTTTTCGTTCGCCCATAGGGCAAGATTGTGTGTATCCCCTCTAACCTATAAGCGAAGACCGTATTTTATACCCGACAGATATAGCCTGTATTGATCTATTTCTTTATGTAGATCTAGGTAATCATAAACACCAGCTGCTGAACATCAGAAAACCTACACTTTTTCAATCGAACCACGCAAATACTGACTGCTAGCAATTGGGTAAGACTATGTCGGGCCGGTGACGATGTTGGCACGGAACTTCACAGATACAGAAAGAGGGAAAGTGCAGTTTACCCATACAAGAGACTCTTCGACCTTTTCGTTTCTCTAGGTTCCCCATAAACCCTCCGGTTACAGCGTAAATTTAATAACGTCCGATACAGGCTTACTCTCTTTACGACGCGAAACATCAAAGCGGCGAATCAGCTAATTTTTTATCAGATGTATTTGTGCCAAAGATAACTGCCAGCCTAGTCACCAATGATTACCGTAACCGAACGGCATCGTTTCTATGGACGGCTGTTTCAACTTATTCGCGTTTATATTCACTCATCGCGGTGCATCGAGCTGTTTACAATCTAAAAAAATCTGCTTGTTAAAACCTTCAGCCCGCAGCAGGCACGGTAGTGACCTCAATCACTTCATAGTCAATGAGTTTAAAATACATATGGGGGGATAACGGGCTTTAGCCGTAGCGTTTCGTTCCCCCCTAAAGCCAGTGAAAATTTATCCAGTTCACTTAATTGAATGGTGCCCTCGGCGGGGTAACCGTTTAGAAATTTTTATACAGCGCCAGCTGAAGTTCAGGCTTATCGGCCTAATAATCGATAGCCCAAAAAAGAGCGTTGGCAGTGGTGTCTTTCCCGCAAGTAACAGTGTTATCACATTGCCGTGTCAAGTTTGTAGATGTCCTATTTAATATTTATTTTTATACTATGAAAGGCGGTAATTAAGAATAAAAAAAATGTCATACTCTAAAACTGCACCTGCACCTGCCAATGAGGAAGGTACTAAAAAAATGTAATAATTCTGTATTTACACATTCCATAAAGGCTAGGTTTCACCCCGCTCAGAAAGCGGGAAGACACGCCTTAAATTAAACTCGCGACCTATCTCTGCACCACACGGCCACTACCGGAACCATCGAGACTCACCTTCGCGCCGCCAACGATTACCACGTTACCAGAGCCGTCGTTATAGCCCGATACAGCTTGCTTTGCATGCAAATAGAGGGAGCCGCTACCACTGTGATCCAGCTCAACGCTGTCAGCCCTGAGATCCCGCAAATCCAGATCGCCGCTGCCTTTAGAGGTAACATCAATTTCTTCTACTTCTCCCTCTAGCGTCAAATCGCCAGAGCCGGAGTAGCGAATTTTGATAGAACTGATACCTTTGGGAATTTCAACATTTTTATCTTTGTAGCCCGAATACCGTAATTTACAAGTAGTAGATTTACAATCCAATTCAACTTCGCTAGCCATCGTTTGCCCTGCTATTAGTAATGAAATTATTGAAACAATTGTTTTTTTAAACATGATTTAACCTCGGGTGAGAATTGAATTCTTCAATTTGGCACCCATTCTATTTTTGAAAGCCCCTTTGACGGCCACTTTCAGTGAATAGGCTGTAGTGTGAATTTCACCTTATTCGCGCCCAGCCCGATACTGTTACAAGTTACAGGTTCAGACCTGTTAACACGCAGGTATCCGCTCCTGTTGATCGCAAAAAACGGCTTATCTAGGTGTGAGAAGCGAGGTTTAACCAGTTAAAGAAGCACCGAACAACGACAAATCTGTATTTTTTGCGAACAACCCTTCGGGCCAAGAACCATTTTCTCGCCCTCTGCGTTGCCTACACGAATGTAGGTACTTAACCGGAGCGGAAGCTGTACAGCCCGCTCATTTAGAATAACTACACATCACTCACGGCATCTTGATGGCAATAACATGGCTTGCGGCAGGCATGAATAAATGAGTATTAACAAGCCCTAGTTCACCGCCCGCTCCCGCCCGGCCCAATAGGACTCACGTAACGTTCGGCGCAGAATCTTTCCGCTAGGGTTCCTCGGTATGACATCAATAAACTCGACCTGCTGAGGTATTTTGAAATCCGCCACGTGTGCGCGTAGGAACAGGCGTAGCTCGCTCGCCTTCGGCCGGGGCATCTCCTCATGCACACTCACAATCGCGCACACTTTCTCACCCCAACGAGCATCTGGAATACCAATTACCGCCACATCTTTTACTCCCGGGTGGGCATGTAGCAGACGTTCAATTTCGTTGGGATAAATATTTTCCCCACCAACAATAATCATGTCTTTAATGCGATCGCAGATGTACAGATAACCGTCTTTCAGGTAGCCAGCATCGCCCGTATGTACCCACTCCCCAAGAAGGGTTTTTTTTGTTGCCTCGGTATTACGCCAGTAGCCACGCATCCGTGCTGGTGTTCTGATGCAGACTTCACCCACGACTTCATCGGCTAGCCTTCTCCCCTCTGCATCGTTTATTTTTATCTCTACGCCAGGGTAAGGCTTACCCGCCGCCTTGAGCTTTTCGGAACCAGGCAGATGGTCGCCTGGTGGGAGACAAACAGCGGTGTTCCCCGTTTCTGTGAGACCATAAATCTGTGCGAACTCACACCCCAATACAACTAGCGCGTCAGCCAGCACACTGCTGGCGATGGGTGAACCGCCGTAAACGATTTTACGCAGGCTAGTTAAATCCGCCTGTAGAATAGTAGGTTCCAATAACAGCATTTGAATCATGGAGGGCACCATGCACGCCAGTGTAATACCGTGAGTGCGTATGCGAGCCAAGATATCACTGGCAACAAAGCTCTCCACGATCAGATTACAACTGCCCGCATTGAAGCCTTGCACCGCCCACCAAATGCCACCCACGTGAAAACCCGGTATACCCACCAGGCTCACATCATCCGGATGCCAATCGAGCCAGTCTAATTTATGTGCGCGCAATGAGTCGCCCACCGCAATAAAACTGCTGTGTGCCAGCTCTACACCTTTGGGGTACCCGGTAGTACCACTGGTATAGAGTTGCACCAGTATAGTGTTTTCATCCACCAAGGCAGGCTCTACCACACAAGCTTTATTTTCCAACAGATCACTCAAATGGCTCAACGCCTGCAATGATTCGGGTACCCGGCCGACAGCGATAACATTATGGGGTTCAAGCCCTGCCGTCTTACTCCCCACAGCGGTCGATGTTTGCCCATTACCATTAGCCACATAGGCTTCGGCCCCGGCGCTAACAAACAAAAGTTCCGCACAGGAATCTGACAATATGTAATCCACTTCCGGTGGCGCCAGTTTAAAATTAACGGGCACCAACACCTTGCCGGCAAGTGCGCAAGCGTATAGCAATAGGTAGTACTCTGGAATTTCCTTGCCAAGATAAGCCACTCTTGTACCAGGCGCGCTCACGCGCAATTGAAGCCACCCGGCAAGTACCTGAGCCTGCTCAAACAGTTCACGATAACACCAATCACCTGCGTCGCTCATAATTGCCGTGGCATTAGGGCGCGCAGCACTTTGCCCCTGCAAGAGCATTGCAATATTCGAATATTTGGGTGAGTTCATTAGGGGGTAATCCAATAGCGTGTTGTTTCGAAGGGGTACCTAGGTAAGGGCGTGAACGTGAACGTAACATCAGCATTAATATGCTGCCAGTTCAAATTATCTCCTTGTCGATAACGGTCGTAAAACACTTTGAATAAAGCAGCCGTAGGCTTACCGGCCGCTGCTGAGGCCGATATAAATGCATCCAAACCGATGCTGTACCAGCTGTTATCTTCAACACACCTGTGTATAGCCCGATCCTCTAAAGTAAGCGAGCCAAACGCCGCATTTAAGCTCGCCACCTCTGTGATAAAGGTGTCTTGTTCCCGCTCAGCTTTGTTAGTTACGCATCGAACGGGGCAGGCCATTACCCGTTTTTCTGCGAGCACATCGACCAATGGCAACGGCTTTTGCCTGACATTTTCATTACCGTTTAACAGCGTAATAGCCTCCTTCACCGTTAACGCCTCTGCCAAACACATTGCGGTTAACAGGTTGTACTCATCACACACGATTTCATCGAATACTATACCCGCGCTCATCAAACATTTGGCACAGGCATAGTGCACAATAAATTCATATGAAGCCGTATTCAGATACCCCGCATTAAACACACCCTCGAATTGCTCAAAGGTTACTGTGCCGTATAAGGCCGCAGGTTTTTTCATAATCACATCGAGCACCGCAAGACAACTGGCCACCGCTTCGTTAAAATATTTGAACGCTTCACACAGCTCCCGCAACGCGCCCAAATTACGGGTTTGCTTACCGAAGATTTTCAAGCGCACCGGTAATGCACTGAGGGCGTTAGTACTCGAAATAAATTCTTTTGGCTGCGCCACAGCCGCTGTAATAGATTGCTGTAAGGTATCAATACTCTCCGGAATTACAGCAAAGCGAAATTTGTGGTGTTTTCTACCCCACTGGGTGCTGAGGCACAGATCGTCAATACTGTGGGCCCCAGTCAACGCAGGCGCGTAGCTGCGCAGCAAGCGTATCAACGCCTCTTGGCTTTTTGCAGAGATAGTCACCAGCCGACGGTCACGGATATTTTGCTGTGTCTTGTGTCCTCCTTTCCACTGCTCCACCACCAGCGAAGCCAAAGTTCCACTAAAACCAAAGGAGTTAATCACTGCTCGTTTATTGTTACCGTCCCAATTATGACGGTGACCGGGGATTGTTACATTCAATCGTTGCCAGGGGATATTCCGCGAGGGAGCGCAAAAGTGTAAATGCTTGTATACAGTACCTGTTCGTAGCTGACATATCACTTTCAACAAACCACCCACACCTGCGGCCGCTTTCCATGTGCCCGAGGTTAGTTTTTACGGAACCCACTGTTAAAGTATGACCTTCATTTTTACTACCCAATTGCCTCGTCTATCGCGGACAATTCAATCGGGTCTCCCAACGGTGTACCGGTTCCATGGGCCTCTACATAACTGATATCACCTCCGCAAAGCCCCGCATCCTTAAGGGCGTTATTCATTACACGCTCCTGTGCTTTGCCGTTGGGTACCGTTAACCCGCTTCTTTTTCCATCTTGATTGACAGATGACCCTCTTATCAATGCATACACATTTTCTTTATCGGCCTTTACATCGCTAAGCCGTTTCAGAACAACAACGCCACAACCTTCACTGCGACCGTAGCCGTTAGCTGAATCGTCGAAGGTTTTACATAATCCCTCCGGCGAGAGCATATTCGCTTGCTCACAAACTGAGTGCATAAACGGATGGCTGATAATACTCACCCCGCCCGCTAAAGCCAGATTACACTCCCGCCTTCGCAGGGCACACACTGCCTGGTGTATCGCTACCAGCGAAGAAGAGCAGGCGGTATCGACCGTGACCGAGGGCCCATTCCAACCCAGAAAATATGACAGTCGGCCGGAAATTGCACTTAGCGAAACTCCCCGCGCTCATGTAACTGTCGTCGTTTATTGCTGGTTAATCTACTCAGGTGATAGCTATAGTCATTTGCGCTCGCCCCAATAAACACTGCGCCAGACTGCTCGGGAACAGTGTCGGGGTTGATATTTGCATCTTCCAGTGCATGCCACGCGGTCTGCATAAGAATGCGTTGTTGCGGATCGATACATCTCGCTTCGCGGGGTGAAATAGAGAAAAATCGGGCGTCAAACGCATCCACATCCTCAACCAGCCCACCAGCCAGAGCAGACGTCATATAGTGCGAATTACGGTGTTGCCTGCCTTGTGTACCCGCCAAGCTTTCATCTGGCCACAATGTACGAGCACAATTTTCACTGTGCAGCAGTTTTTCCAGTGCGGCGAGCGAATCGCAACGTCCCGGCATGTTCAAACCAACACCAACAATGGCAATAGGTTCACCCTGCGCGAACTCTATTGTGCTGAGTTTCGCTCTGCAGTCCTCAAGTTCTTTTTCCAACGCCGCCAACCGACGGTAATCGAGCGCATAGGTCACACTTTTTCTCCCGCGTACAAAGTGTGTATTGAATGCACTTCAGGTGCACTCACTGAGCGCCCAAAATCGATTGTACTCGCCAGAAAGAAGCCAACTAAATCCACAGTATTGTTGTAAGCTAAAAAGAGTGCCCGGCTCAAACGTCGATACGAGCTCTCGTCGCAAAATGTACAGAAAAATCAGTTAGCATGAGGGATGTTAACCCCAAATCGAAAAAGCCTATTTCCGTATCCAGTTCCTCGTTTTCTTCAAGCTGCAATAAGTCTGATAGCTGCTCAATGAGATAATGTGTCAGTGCGTTTTTTTGCTCGGCTCGGGTGAACTCGGGGTAGTCTTTAGGCAACATGTACATTCACTCCCACTCACACCAAGGTGTTCACTATGGCCAGATCAATTTCCCCTTCAGCGTGACCACTGCCCCCGTCCCAAAATTCACAGCGCGTTTTTAAAAATAGTGTGGGGCTACTCTTACGACTCACAAGTGAACGCTCAATAGAAAATATAGCCTTAAAGTCATTCGAATCTATCGCGCGCCGAAACTTACTGGCGAAACGTGTAATTAAAATATCCGGTAATTGCTTTTGCCAGAAATCCGACATCGTCCACTTAGAGAATTCTGGTGCCAGCTGTTCGTTAACCGATTTCGCAATGGTGTAATACATCATCTGGTTGTAGCAAATATTGAATTCAACTGAATTAAAATGCCCAGTATCGTCTATGTAGCAGGATTCAGGAATCGAAAATTCATTCAGCGATGTCAGTTTTCCGTCTACCAGATCCAAATCACTTTTTTTCAAATAGCGACAATGAGACTTGTAGGGTCGTAATACCTTGTCCATTAACCTCCCGTCGTGGGCAACGGTGTTCAACCTAGCGCCAGTAGCACATTTTTCTGTGTGGTATTCTGCTGCGTTCATGTCTAAATCTCCCTTCCTATGCTACGCGTGAGTAAAATGGTTGGTGATCGTGAAGGGTAAGTCGATACGAGACGCTCGGCTCCGCCGAAGTAGAATGCAGTGCTCGATGAATGAATCGACGGTTGTCCCAAATCATAAGGTCACCTTTACTGAACTTCTGCAGGTGAACTAAATCACTGGTGTACTGCTCATCAAGCTGGCCACTCTGTTCAAGCACATCCTTCAGTAATTGACTGTTTATTTCGTTTCCATTCACATCGTGTAATGATTGTGTAAAACCTTCACTTACGTAGAGCACCTTCTCGCCCGTAAGTGGGTGTAAAAATACCGCTGGGTGGTATACCGAGGGAGTTTCTCGCTCGACTTCGGCCAGCACTTCGGAGATGGGTCGATAAACATCTACAGGCCTGATTTTGAAATATTTTTTTACACTGTGACAAGCAAGCGCACCGTCGAGTTTTCGCTTGAGCTCTGGTGACAAGCGCTTGTAGGCCTCAGCCATATCGATAAAATGCGTTCCACGATTTGTGCTCGGTACTTTCTGCGGGTAAATCATGGTAAATGCAAAAGGTTTAGGCATAAACGAATAGTCGCCATGCCAAAACTTTCCGGTTTTTGGTACGCCTATTTGCGTTCCATCTTCCGTAGTATTTGAAGAAACAAATATCAAATTATTTTTCGGATGGTGATACATTGGCTGATAATAGGCTTCAGGGGTACCCAAGCGACCACCGAGCTGAACAAACTGATCTGTATCTATAGCCTGGTTTTTCAGCAGCAAAATTTTGTATTTATAGATACTATTCTTAAGTTGCTGAATATTCGCATCGCTGGCACTTTCGGCATCAAAACCATAAACTTCGGCGCCGTATTGCTGGTTTTCAATGGGGACAATTTTCATAACTAGCTCCAATAAATGCCGAACTCCCGTAATTGCACGTTGTGTTAGGCTACTTTTGCCTCTGGCATCGCATAAGGTTCGGCAGTACTCTGGTTGAAATGCGTGCGAGTGGCATTGAACATTTTGATCAGTATTTCTGACTCACCAATTTCTGCTATTTCATCAATATTATGCTTAAGCAGATAGGTCATTGAATCTGCCCAGAGTACCGGTGAGTAGATCTGGCGTGCCAGCTGTGCCTTGATCTCGCTGTCGCTGTGGGGGCTCGCGGTTACATTCGAAATAACCTTAAATCTGGCATTATTAAATTTGAAATCCTGCAAAAACGTGCCAAACTTTTCGGCTGCCGTCTGCATGAACGGGCTGTGGAATGCACCACTGGTATTCAGGGGTATAACGTTTTTCGCACTGGTTACCATCAGCAACGCACCAACCTCCTGGATCTGATCGGAATCACCGGTTATTACAATCTGCTCAGGCGTATTCTTATTTGCGACAAACACACCATCGAAACCAAATGTCGCAATCGTTTGCTGCAACTTTTCCTCCGACATACCGATCACTGAGGCCATTGCACCTGATTGACAGTTCGCCATCAAACGCCCACGTTCTTGAACAATTTTCAAACCATCGTAAAGATCAATAACACCAGCGGCGTAGAGCGCATTGTATTCACCCAAACTGTGTCCAGCAGAAAATCGAATAGTATCGGCATTCAACTCACTGAACAGCTCCTTGGTCCAAAGTGCGTTCACGAAGTAAATTGCCGGCTGGGTAAACTCGGTATTATTGAGCTGATTTTTGCTGTCGTTTAAGCACAGTTCACGGAAGTCGTAACCGAGTAGCTCGCTCGCCTGGTTTACTTCCTCAGAATATTTGTCAAATAACGAGGACCCCATACCCTTTCGCTGTATTCCCTGACCCGCAAAGACGATCGCTTTCATATCGTTTCTCCTAATGTGCGATTTAATCTGACTTAATTTTTCGCTGTGGATGCTTATGCTGTCTGCACTCTGATGCATTGGCAGTAATTCTAGTGGCAGCTTCCGGTCTATGGATACCTGTCTAATCTTCCGGTTGTGNGNACGCAAAAATGATTGAGTAAACAATTTGGTTAATGGGCCTGGCCCTAAATCGAATACAAAATCGATATTCGGCGTTAATACGGTACTGAGGGTAGTCGGCCAATCGAGGTTTTCGTTACACACCAGTTCGGAAAAATCGGAGATCAGGAGTCTAGAGCGCTGTAGATTGCTCCCATCCTTCGTAGACATCACTGGGCAGAGCAAATCTTCTCCCACAAAGTCGAACCCAATAAACGGGTAGTCCTGCTCCAGTCCACTCGCTACCCCTGCCAGCCAAGGGGAATGATAGGGTTCGGACGCTTCTAGATCTGTAATGTCGGCTGGGGAGATTTTCCCTGCTGTCAGCAACTGCTCCCGTATCGCCTTCAAACTGGGCTCACAGCCACATATAACAGCCATATCGTCACTGTTGACTAACCCTAGATAGAGCTTTTGATTGTCGCTATTCGCATTGGCGTTATAGTTATTCACTCTGTTTTGCAGATGAGTAACGCAATGGTTACGTATCGACATCATTGAAAGCCGCGCATCGGAGCTGCCACCCATCTGATTTGATCGGGTACCAAAGTGCTTTCGCGTCCGATAGGTAATACAAACCATGTAGCGAATTGCAGACTTGGCTAATTCATCGAATTTCTGATCACTGGCTCCCAAAGCAAACACAATACCCGACACCAAACCTACGCTGTGGCCCACTATAGCTGAACACTGGCGCGCCATAGCCTGAACATCGACACCCTGAAGTTGCATTTTCTTCATAGTGACCATGTGGTAAATCAATACCAAGGTGAGGTTGTTATAGGACATAAATTTGTCGGCCTCCGAGTAAGGAGACTTTGCTTTTATCCATTTTTCAAACTCAAAGCCACCATCAATTACTGTACGGTCGGGATTAACGTAGTCGATCGCCGCCGACGCCTCCGCGAACAACAGGGAAAAAAACGGCCTCAACTCTACATTGTGCTCGTATTCTTTCTGCAACAGGCTCATAACATCTATACCGTTCGAAGCAACCTGAATTAAATACTGCTTATCTTTTTTCATCGTAGTATTCCTTTTTTTGTTTGTATAGATCATTTATCATCCCACCTTTGCCAATGGGTATTCGCCATGCCAGCTGGCGTGAACGTCATTTTTGAGTAGTGTTATAAGCTGCTCTTCCAAATTTCTAGCGATCAATAGATTACTTTTTACTGTATCGATTAACGCTGCGTTATTCATGCCGAGCATACCGTGACTATCTGTATCTAGCCTCCGGAGAACCTTAACTAGCTGATTCATCGCGTCTTTCACATCACTACCGTAAGCTGTGGAATCGATTAAATTTTTTAAATAGCAACTCTAGAGCCGAAAAGCAACGTAACCGCATTTAAAAAGGGACGGTCGTACATTTCACCTGGAGTCAAATATTCAATTTCGATTGCATCGTACATGCGTTGATAAAGCATAAGCGGATCTGAGTGACTTTCGACAAAATCGACGTGCTTGGAAAATATTTTCTCCCTGTCTACCACACCATCCAGGTGATACACGGCATAGGAATCGCTAAACCACTTTTCTGGACACAGCTTATAATTTTCCCGCAGAACACCAAGATCCTGCTCATACACGTACTGACCAAACGGCGCCTCAAAAAATTGACCTGTGTTACTTTTTTCGTTGTAGCCACACATAAAAAACGAATGTACGTTGTCGATAATGCCCTGCTCATTAACATCAACCGGTGCCACTTTTTGAAAATAGGGAACTTGTATTCGCGGCGCAAAAAACAATACCGGATGATCTCTATCTATTTCCCGCTTTGCCATTTCGACAAAAGTATCGAAATCAAACGCCACTTTAGATCTTTCTGCATAAACACCAATGAGAAACCAGTCTTCTTCAGCAAGGTAGGAGGAATCGTATTCCCACTTGTACCCTTTGCGATCATAAACAAACTCCTCGATTTTCTGAGTATTTTCCAATGCTGCGTAAAGCAGTAACTCCGTAGGGTACCCCTTTGCCACCATGTAGGAATACATGTGATGTTTGTAGCATTTCAAATGGGATGATTCATCCGGGTTATACATTTTGCGTAAACACGAAATTTCGTTCACTAGGTTTTTTTTCACCGTTCATACCCTACTCCTCATGTCTCTGCGATGATTGGTTGAAAACACTCTTGTTTATGAATCATGCCACCGCGCATTCGCCTATACATGTAATAAGAGTAGGCCCAACCAACTACCCAACCAATTACAGTGGCCCACCATATTCCTGATGTGCCAATGTTTTCCCCAAGAAAGTACGTCAGCGGTATGCGAGTAAAGCAAAACGCCAAGAGCGTACACAACATAGGTACATACACCCAGCTCATACCGTTAAACACACCGTGATACGCAATGGTTACTGCAATAAAGAATAGGAAAGGCGCTATCACATCCAGGTAGTTTTTAGAAAGTGCTATCACCGCCTGGTCTGAGGTAAATATACTGACAAGCGTTTGAGAATAGCCCAGTGTGATCACACTAAGCGCCAGTGAAATACCGACAACAGCGTAGATAACGTTATTAGTTGTTTCAGTAATTCTCACCCAGTTAGCAGCGCCCTTGTTTTGCCCTACAAATGTTGTCAATGCCGCTGCTATTTCAATGAAAATTATTAGCGTGAACGTTTCTATTCTGCCAACAATTGTTACCGCAGCAACTACATCTGTACCGTAGGGAATTACGATCCAAACCAGCAACAAAATACCCACCGACAGAAAAATATGCTGCGCTGCCAACGGCAGGCCAAGAAGCGCACCTCTTTTTAGCATCGCCAGGTCGAAAATGTACTCTTTAAAAGCAGCACATATAACCGGGTTTTTAAGCAGAATAAATAAACAGAAGAGCAGTAACCCTACCGCTTGCGCAACCACTGTTGCATAGGCGGCACCTTCGATGCCCATGTCCCAGTAAACGATAAACGCAAAGTCCAAAACGATGTTAATCACTGATGATACGGCAAGCACATACAGCGGTGTCACACCATCACCCAGCCCGCGCAACGCGGCGCCAAGGCCCATGGAAATAAATCCAAATACCAGCCCGGTAGACGATATAGTGAAGTACGTTTTCGCTTTGTGCTGCACACTGGCTTCAGCGCCAAACAGGGTGAGTACCGGGTCTGCAATAAGGAAAGCAACCGCGCTTATTAGAACCCCTCCCAGGGCCAGTGCAGTAACAATTGTGGTAATGCAGCGGTTCAAATTAGTATTTTCGTCAGCTCCTTTGAACTGGGAGACAAGAATTGCGAAGCCAATGTTTAAACCGATAAACACCGCCACAATAAAATATACAATGGGGCCCGCAACACCGATAGCCGCCAGATCGCTTACTCCCAGATACCGACCCACTATGATGCTGTCTACCAGCACATGTATCTGACTCAGTACACTTCCTGCGAACAAGGGGATAGCGAACAACAGCACTTGAGCCATGCCATTGCCTTTGGTCATGTCTTTCATGGTAGTTTCCTATAAAAAAGAGAGCTACCCGGCCGGGCAGCTCTTGCCATCATGATTTATGCGGCAATAGACTGCTTGTCTATAAATTGCGCCAATGAACTGATGGTGGAGTGCTCCATAAGGGAGCCCACATCAACGGTGATATCCAATACATCAGTAATTGCTCGCGCAATGGTCATCGCTGTAATAGATTCACCACCCAAATCAAGAAATTCATCTTCGATGTTCAGCTCTTCGTACCCCAACGCCTCGGCCCAGATGCTGCCAATGGCCTGTTCAGTTTTGGAGTAATCACCACTGGCCCGCCCCTGCAGTTCCACTTCTGTTCAGTGACTCCTGCTCGGCATTCGCACCGCTGGAGGCGATCGGGTTTCGGTCTTTGTTCAGTACTAATGAAATTTTCTGGTCGATATCATCAGAAAGCTTTATTCCAACCTCCTGAAGCCATTGAACAATTTCATTGGGATAATTAACTTCACCCACAAATACCCGTGATGGTATATGTTCAAGCGCCTTGTCAATACAGTCTATTCCCTGCTGCGTGGGTATTGCTTTAAAAGTGGTATCTTGATTTGTTAAGTAGTCCACAGCCATACCGATATCACGCCAGGCCGCCCACTGCATAGATACAATACGTGTACCACTGCCGTTAAACTGGTCAGCGAATGTATCCATATAGGTGTTAGCGGCAGCATAGTCTCCCTGACCCGCCGTTGGGAAAATTGCTGCTACGGAAGAAAACAGAATCATAAAATCGGTATTCATTTCGCGCGTCAGCTGGTGCAACAGGAAAGTGCCCTGAATTTTCGGGTATATAACTTCTTCGAAGTCTTTAGTTTCCCGCATTGAAATAACATTTTTACCCGGGTTACCAGCCGCATGCACGATACCGTTAATATTGCCGTGATTCTCTTTCACCGCGTGAACCAACGCTTCTAGTTGGGGGATATCGCCACAGTCGGAGGCGTAAACCGTTACGCTAGAACCCATGCTTTCCAGCTCCTTAATCTTGCGAACCTTATCAGCCGTTTTACCCCCAACTTGCAACACACTGTCCCATTGATCCCGCGCCGGCAAACCGGAACGACTGGCGAGTATCAAATTCACGTTATTTTGCTTGGCAAGATATTTGGCNACTTCCATGCCAATGGCACCTGTACCGCCNGTAATCAAGTAGTTACCACCTTCAANAACTTTCACACCGGAATANCGCGTAGACACCACATCCAGATAATCGAACTGNTCCACATACCGCTCGCCGTCGCGGTAAATCACCATGCGTCTTTCGCTGNTCACCGAGAGTTCCAGTAACAGCGCACGNGTAGGTGTTTGCACATCCATGTCATAGGCTTTCACTGTNATAAAGTGCGCCTCTCGGGGTATTACCCGCGACAGGCCGAGGATAGCGGAGTTTTCAGGCGTAAGGTTTGTTTTATCGTTTTTATCTACTCGAGCCACATTTTCAGTAATAATTGAAAAATGACAACGTATAGCGCGCTTAACAACTTCACGTGAAAGGTAGAATAAACTGCGAAGNTTTACATCCACGTTGTTATTCAGTTGTTCTATATTTTTCGGCGAATCATTTTCCTTAGTGACATGGATGATGTGATCTATACCTTCATCACGTATGAAATCTGCCAGTAGCTCATAGTCCTTTTCGGTATTTTCAAGCGTGATATTTTCTTTATCAGTTGTATCAAAGGCACCTCCGTAGCGGGCGGTGGTTACCGACTTCCCGGTCATCGTTAGCATCGCTTTAAGTTCTAGGCTACGCTTCGACTCTTCGCAATCCAGCAGTAAAATTTTATCGTCTTTCGGCTCTAGTTTACCTTTGTCCAGCTTTTCTTTAACGTAATTCACGTGATAGGTATGCAGGTTATCTTCGGTGAAGTTATCTGGAATCAGATTCGCTTCTTTTGGGAAATATACGTGACACGCCGATTCATCGTACTGATAGGCTGGCAGTGATACCGTGCGACGCGCCGCCACTTCAAACAGCGCATTCGCGTTCAGTTTTTGGCCGGCAATATAAGCATTGGCTGCTTCCGTCAAATTCGCATCAGGTGCTAATTGTTCAGCGATATCACTGTCTGAGCGCTTGGAAATGGCGGCAGAACTTGCTGCTGCCAGACTTTCTATCAACATTTCACGTGAACTTGCAACTGCCGCGTA
>Ga0065722_104414_pt1 | contig 16024 bp, 17 predicted proteins | sample BansetMetagenome_FD_59109 | JGI IMG/M metagenome (GOLD analysis project Ga0065722, IMG submission 59109) | Bankia setacea gill microbial communities from Puget Sound, Washington, USA - Caecum Enriched | ecosystem: Host-associated > Mollusca > Digestive system > Ceca | place: United States... | reverse complement strand
GTAAGGTAGTCGCGAAACCCTATCGAATTTGGTTATACTGTGCCAAGCTTGCTTCTCTGCTACGGCTTTTTAACCCCATATCGGTTTGAGCAGTGAAGCCTATTATCGATGTATATGGTGTGAACCTGCCCAAGGCATGGTTACGGTAGGACTTTTCAATGGCTCAAACAACATTTGTTAATACGCGTGGCATTGCTCATAAAGGCAGTGGTGGTATGAGTATTGTTTTTCCCGATGTCTGTAAAACACCTACCCCCGGAGGGCCTGTGCCCATTCCCTACCCCAACATTGGCAAGGCCTCAGATACTTCGAAGGGCCCAAAATCAGTGAAGGTCGATAAAAAAATGCCCATGGTTAAAGGGGCTCAGTATTCACGCAGTGCTGGGGACGAAGCCGGTACCTTAAAGGGGGTTGTGAGCAGCGACCAAATGGGTGTTTGTGAGTTTATGATGTATTCCTTTGATGTGAAGTTCGAAGGTAAAAATGTCTGCCGTATGGGTGACCCCCTCTTTCATAATAAGAAAAACATTATGGGTTAAGTGTTTTCTGTTTGTTGTTACGTACAAGTTTACCGTTGCCCCCTCCACTGTTTTATCCTTACTGTCTATCGACTACCACAACAACTCAAGGCCATTTTCGGGCCTTTGAGCTGTTGCGTACGAAATTGAAGTCTATGCTTGCTGAAGACTTAGACTTTGCATCTCGTCGCTGCAAAGAAATCGCAGCTCAGCCACAACTGCGGCTATTAAGTGATCGACGTCTTTTTGTGGCCGCGCAGCGATTCGGAAATACTGCTTACTGGAGCCAATTTTATTTTCACAGTTTCGAATAAAGCACGCGTGTTGCTGGAGGAGGCGGTCACGAAAGGCAATGCCGTCGATGTGTGATGCCAGTCGAACGAAGATAAAATTTGAATGGGTGGGGTAAACAGTAAACTCGGGCAAAGCCGTAAACTCGGCGGCTAGGTACTGGCAGTCTGCCATAGTGTTAAGGCGACTAGTGTGATAGGCCTCTTTTTCTGTGGTGATAAGGGACAGCAGCATCTCGGTAATACCATTGATATTCCAGTAGGGTAAATGCTTACGCATTCTCTGTATATTGTCTTCGCAGCTCACGGCATAGCCCATACGTAAGCCGTGTAAACCTAGGTTTTTCCCTAGGCTTTTAAGTACCCAAGCATTCTTAAAGTTGTGTACATCATTTTTTATTGAAGGTGGGTTTTCTGCGGAAAAATCAATGAAAGACTCATCAATAATCACATTGTCGAGGTGCTGGAGTTTGTCCAAAACCCACAAAATATCCTCCCGGCTAAAGATGGAGCCGGTGGGGTTGTTGGGGTTACAGATTACCGCATTGCGGGCGCCGCTTTTGACAACACTGTCAACATAGGCTTGCCGGCTAATATGTTGATCATTTTCATCTCGGTATTGTTCGGTTAGTACCTTAATACCTAGGCCTTGAGGTTCATCAATCCATCGCCCAAAGGAGGGGATGGGTACGAACAGGCTGTCTTTTATAAAGATGGAGTTGAGCCACGAGATAATTTCTGTTGAGCCGTTGCCGGCAATAATATGAGCGGGGTTCGCTATCTCAGAAAAGGCCGCAATGTATTCACTTATGCCTTGATTTGAACCTGGGTAGTATTTAAGGGCGTAAGGAATTTTTGCATGTAGGGCGTCCATTACCCGCTGTGGAGGGAAGTAGGTGTTTACCGGAATACAATAATCTTTCAGATCGTTTACTGATTCAAAGTTATTGGTGAGACTGGCATACGAGGGGTTGTGGGTGGTGTGCTTAAAAAGGCTTGTGTCGAAGCTGGCCTGTTTATTACGCATTGTTCGATCCTTTGGTGAGGTGGAGCCCGAGAGTCGTTGTTGTTGGCCCTCAGCGTAGGGGCTCTCTCTAGTATTGTGGGTTAAAGGCATAGCGCTAACGGTTAACCCTGCGAAATTGGGGGCTAATACTGGTGTAGTAGCGGTGGCGAACTCTAGCGGATAGGTATTTACCGTGCAATTCAAAGAGTGTGAGGAAGGTAATGTTTTGAGTAATTCATAGACTTTTTGTGCGTAAGGTGAGCATTGTGTGCTTGGCGCGTAAATATTGATGTTGAGTCGGCATAAAGGAGCTTGATTCGTGCTTTACTCCGCTATTGTGCTTCGTTTTCAGCTACAATACCGCCATTAGTACGCGTTCATTTTTTGGGCCTTTGTGAGCGCTCCTTTGTTGAATTTGCCCAAGCTGTTATACATCTGATGATTGAGACAGCCCTGCCAAAGAAGAAGCATCGTACCCTATGAATAGAGTGATAGTTTTTGTGAGTTTTGCCATATTGACCAACAGTGCTTTCGCCTCTGTTGCCGATTATTTCAAAGATGAGCTGGGTCGAACCAAGTGGCAGCATGTGGCGAACTTTTCGGGTGCAGTGTTGATTACGCTGTTGACTATTACGCTTGTGACGCTGGTGTTTAGCTATCGCAATTCACGCCGAGCCAATAGCGCGCTCAACGAGATTCGTAAGGACCTGGAAAATCGTGTTCAGGAACGTACTGCAACATTGGCTCAGGCGAACCAAGCCCTTGAGGGGGAGGTTGGTGAGCACCGTGAAACCATGACACGCTTGCAAGCGTCTCAGGGGTATATTAAAAGCATACTCGACTCCATGCCGTTGATGCTAATTGGTCTCAACGAAAAAATGGAGATAACGCAGTGGAATACCTCCTCCGAAAAGGTCACGGGCGCCAAGCGAGAGCAGGTACTAGGTAAAAACTTGTGGGAGGCCTACCCCACTATCAGCTTATCGCCCGATCAAATTCAAGAGGTTTTAAGCTCCAAAAAAACCACCACAATTAAACATAGTCAGCGAGGCCAATACTATTTTGATATGACGCTCTACACCTTACAGGGGAATTACGATGTCGGCATTGTGATTCTATTGGAAGACGTCACCAAGCGAGTAAAAGTTGAAAACCGCCTAATAGAGTTGGACAAAATGGCGTCGATGGGTGAATTGGCCGCGACAATGGCCATTGATGTTGGCACTCCGCTGCAAAAAATTATGGAAAACCTTCGTTGTATTCAAAGTTCAAATTGTGAAGGTAAAGATGAAGGCGAGCTTAAAAGATGTATGAGTGAGGCTTTAGAAGACGGCTTGCAAGCCAATGCAATTGTGAAAAACTTGGTCGACTTTTCTCAAAACCAAGGGGCGCAGCTACAGTTGGCGTCAATTCCTCACATTATTGATCACACCATTGAATTGGCTGGGCAGGTATTGTCGAACCCGTCGGGAACCAAGTTTCGTGATATTGAGATACAGCGCGAATATGACGGAGAGTTGAGCCGTATTCCCTGCCAAATGGCCGAGTTGCAACAGGTGTTTCTGGGGATTTTTAGGCACGCCTGTCACGCGTTGGGTGAGTGTAAACGCGAGGGCGTTACACCCTTAATTAGTATTAACGTCAATGAATTCTATGATGCAATTTGGATCAAAATCAATCATAACGGCCAAGGCTTGACGAGCGAGGAGCAGCAAAATATTTTTGAACCCTTCTTCCTGAATGACGAAACAGGTGAAAAACAGTCTGTATCCAGCTCGGGTGCACAGCGCTTATCTTTTGCCCATTTTGTGGTTACCGAGCATCACCACGGGCATATGGCGGTAACATCTGATGTGGATGTGGGCACAACCTTTCATGTGCAGTTACAGGTTCGTTAGTTACAGCGTTTTACTGTACGTTCTAACCCAGCTTAAGTTGGCTCGGGGGCTTAACCCGAAGGGCATTTTGTCGAGGTAGAGCGTTGAGATATGGCGTAGGCAGCCAGAAAGGGAATTCGGCTATTTCGGTTATTAAGGGTTCTGTGTAGTGGGTTACTTGGCCAGAGGCCACTGAGTTTGGTGACAGCTCGGGCAGGCTTACATGGGTAAGTATGCTGGCTAAAAACTATTTAGCGGGAGAGGTTAAGGCCTCGTCCTTAGCGTCAATGCTCGTTTCGCTGTCGATTCTACTCGGGTGGTAGGGGCCAATAGGAATGCGGGTGCTGTCATAAAGAAAAACTTCTTGGCTCGCTTGCAGAGCCAGTGGGCGATAATCTGGAAACGCACGTTCCATGGCAGCCGATAAGGCATCGCCAATTAAACTAATAAGCATGCTATCGGTACTGGTGTTATTTTGAGAAGTCTTCTCTATCGTTTTCTCTGCGTGCCAGATGTCGTTGCCGTTACTGGCCACCATTCGAAAGTGCACCGTTACCCCAGTTGTCGCCGAAAAAACCACATAGCGTGAATCCCATTCTTCCACACTAATATAAAGTACCGCATTGGCTCCAAACATGGCGGCCAATTTTTCTGTGGGAAGTTTGTGAATATCGGCAGCTTCGTACAGACCCTCGTTTTCGAGTACCACCTTTACGGTATTGACCGGAAAAACATAATAGCCTTGGTCTCCAAGTAATGCCGGGAGTGTGCTTAACATCGTGCCGGGCGCATACACATTTACACTTCGGTTAACCGCCGGTACGATCAGAATTGAGCGCACGCCAGCTTCATCAAAAGTATCTTGGTAGGGGTTTTTATGGGGGCTATTCGTTGTTTCGCAAGCCATCAGCAGGCTTGCAATGAAAGCAACACATACGGCAGTTCTGTAGGGTTTAAGGCTATTCACTGGGGGCTTTTTCCAGGTTTTGAATGAGAGCAGACATTAGTGTGCGACTTTCTGGCCAAGCGGCATGTTCTTTTTTGTAATACTCTACTGCGGTAGCGCTATCGCCGTTTTCCAAGTAATACGTGCCCACTTCTGCGTACAGGCCTGGGGGGACCAGAGCGCCGGATGTTTCTAGCGCTTGAATGTGTTGTACCAAGCGGGTGCGGATTTTGTGTTTTTCACCTGGTTGTTGATAATAGCGATAGAGCCCCTCTGGATAGTTACCCCAATTGTAATATTGAGCAGAGCTGCAGCCCGACACTATAACGACAATACCCAGTACCCCTCCCACCAAGAAACGCTTGAAAAAACCTTGCCATCTTTGGGTTTTGGCTTTGTTCACTGCTGAGTGAGGCGTGTGTTTGCCGCTGCTGTAGTGGCGCTTTTTACTAAGGGCTACCGCCATTAGTGGCAAAGCGAGTTTAGCGGCTAAACACCGCATATGACCTTGCAGCGCTAAGCCAAAATTTAGTGGCTCCCCCGCTAATCGCCTAAGAGTATTACTTTGAATCATAGTAAATGCCGATGAAAAATGGGGTTCGCTAAGGTAGTAGTATGTGTTTAACCGCGCCATCGCCAAGATAGATTTTTTGTTCTAGTACAGTATTACCGTTAAGTTTTAGCTGCACAATATGTGAGCCAGGCAACACGCGTAGCGCTGCCTGACCTTTAAGGTACTTGTCTGCGGTACCCATGTGGAGCTGGTCTATAAAAACGTGGTAGTTTGCAGCGATTTGCGTTTCTGATTTTAACGTAAACGAAATGGCGGGGCGTAAGTCGACAGTATCCTCACTGCGTGTGGGTTGCTTTACACAAGCGCTAACAAACGCCAAACCCAAACACAGCGCAAGCAATGGCAAAAATCGGAAATGAGTCATTATTTGCTCTCCTGAATAATCAATTGTTCGGGGGTATAAGATGTTACGTTTCCTTGTGTAAGCGCGACAATGCTGCCTTGCTCGGTTTCACTGCTGCCAAAGGTAGACAGCACTTTTACTTCGGCAATTTTTTTACCGGGTAATTGAATAGTAAAGCCGGTTTGAGCAGATTTTACGGCTTTTCCCTTTACCAGCACATCGAAAGTCATCTCAGGTTTTACGCCTTGTAGTTCTCCACCACTCATATAGATAACGCCGTCTTCAATCGCAAGAATAGTGGATTGCCAAGGGCGCGCATTGACCAGTTGAGTTAAGGTATCTACGGCTTCTGCTACGGCAATGGCGATAGCACGGTCATTAATTGCTGCGTCGTAGTCCGCTTTTGAACCAAAGCCTGCGACATTCACGTTTTCAATAGACGCTTCTCCTGCACCACTAAAAGCGTCTACGATTTGCGCATTCACCGCGTCAACTACACGCAGGTCCACTTTTGCGTAGGCAGTCTGCTTTTTGCTGGACGATAAAAACCCCGATTCCCCGGTGGTACGGCGACCAAATTCGGTTAGCGAGCCAATGATCAGGGCATCCACTCCAATCAATTGTAATTCTTGGCCAGTAAGTGCCGCTTCATCCTGCAGGCGGGCGATGTCTGGGCGCTCAAAGACGATAAAATTTCCAGATTCGGTGAGGGCTTTGGATAGCATGTCGGTGACTTGCTTACCCAGTACGTCATCGTGAGTGTCTCGTAACAAACTTTTACCGTGCAAGGTCTCGTTGGTGATACGTCCCAGTGCAATCTTACGTTTTAAGGCGAGCTTTTCACCTTGGTGCTGTTGTAAGGCTTGAGCTTGGGCTTCGCGCTGTTGTGAGAGGCTGTAGTCCGCTTCTTTTTGCTGGACTGGTGGCGACTGGCTAGCGCAGCCAAATAGCAGAAGTAGTGGGGTCAGTAAGAGTAAATAACGGAAATTTGCGAGTGATGTTTTTTGAAGAGGTTTCATATCTGTTTCCTTCAGAGCGACCCTAGTAAGTGTGCTGCGTCAGTGCTGAACCCTAGCTGAATAGCGCTAACGAGTATGGCTATATAATCCATAAATGGCAACAGTGCGGGACGGAGTGTAACAAATGCCGAAAGGGGCTTGTGTAACGGATTGTTACGAGTATGTGTACCTGAACGATGCGGCTTACACGCGCTCGATCACTGAGGAATCTAACGCGAGTAAGCCCGCAGCGACTGGGCTTATGTTGCCAGCTCCGCCACGTTGTAATCTTTGCTGAGTTCATGTTGCTGTTGGCTGGGTACAGGGTCGTAGTGGCTAAATTCTAGGGTGAAAGAGCCCTCTCCCCCAGTCATAGATTTAATCCGTGATTGGTAGTCAAAGAGTTCTGCTAGTGGCAGTTTTGCACTTATATTCACGCGTTGCCGTTGCCCCGGTAGTGCATTTGTTACGATGCCCCTGTGAGAGGAGATGTCTCCAGTTATATCACCCATGCTATCCGCGGGAGCTTGTATGTTGACCGTAACGATGGGCTCTAGAACAGTGGGAGCGGCTTTGCTCACTGCAGATAAAAATGCCTTCCTACCGGCAGCAACAAACGCAATTTCTTTGGAGTCTACAGCGTGGTGCTTACCGTCATAGAGGGTTACCTGTAAATCCTGCATGGGAAAGCCGGCGACGGCTCCTTCGTCAAGTAGCTGGCGAATACCTTTTTCAACGCCTGGAATGAATTGTCCAGGGATGACGCCACCAACGATTTTATTGATGAATTTAAATCCGGCACCACGATCGAGTGGCGCTACCTCTAAATACACTTCGCCGAACTGCCCAGAACCGCCAGTTTGTTTTTTGTGTCGATAGTGCCCTTTGGCTGAGCTGGCAATGGTTTCTCGGTAATCAATAGTGGGAGGCTGAGTATTCACGCTAACATTGAACACCGTTTTCATTTTGTCCAGAGCAATCCGTAAATGTAATTCGCCGACACCATGGAGTACGGTTTCATTGAGGTTTGCTCTATGCTCTATGCGCAAGCTAGGGTCTTCCGCACAGAGTTTTTTCAAGGTGTCGGAAAGTTTTTGTTCGTCACCTCTGCGTGTTGGTTGTACTGCCAAGCCATACATGGGCGCAGGAAAGTGCAGCGACTTCAAGTGCAGGTAATCGTCCTCATGCGAGTCGTGTAGCACGGCATCGAAATCAATATCATCGACCTTCGCAATTGCGCAGATGTCACCCGCTTCTGCGCGAGTGGTTTGTTCGCGTTTTGCGCCCTGTAATTTATAGAGGTGGCTAACCTTAAAGGGTTTTCGTCCATCGCCAATAAATAACTGGCTGTCTGGCTGAATGGAGCCTTGGTGGACACGCACAATAGCTAAGCGGCCCATAAAGGGGTCGATACTCACTTTAAAAACATGCGCTAAAATGTGATCTGTAGGTTTACGGCTCAGTGAGACAGATTTTTCCCCGTTCAAAAAGAGGGGAGCGTTTCCCTCTGTCGGGCTTGGCATTAACTGCGTCAGTATTTTTACCAGCTCGGGAATACCCGTGCCGGTGCGGGCAGATACAAAACAGATGGGAATTAAATGCTGGCTGCGCAGTGCTTGTTCGAAGGGCTCGTGTAGTTGCGCTGCCTGTAGTTCTTCGCCTTGCTCCAAATACAGGCTCATGAGCTCTTCATCAACCTCAACTACTTGATCGATTAGGGCATCGTGGGCTTGGCTAACACTGCAAAACTCCGTGTTGGTTTTGACCGGGTCAAAAAAACAATCGACGACAGATTCGTGGCCGGGTACCGGTAAATTTAACGGTAAGCATTCGCTGCCGAAGCGTTGTTGAATATCGGTTACCAGTTGCGCAATATCGCAATCCATCGAATCGATTTTATTAATCACAATCAGTCGGCATTTTTCCCGTTTTTTCGCCACTTCCATCATCCGCTCGGTGACCAACTCAATTCCTGACTGCGCGTCAACAACAATGGCTACGCTCTCAACCGCCGGTAGTATGGCCATACTACGCCCAATAAAATCGGCATAGCCAGGGGTGTCGAGTAGGTTCACCCGTACCTTCTCAGCGGTAAAGCTGCAAACAGAGGTTTCAACAGAGTGCTGTAGTTGTTTCGATTGCGAATCGCTATCGGTCACCATGGTGCCGCGTTCAATTTCCCCCATGTTGGTGATGGCGCCGCAATGGTGTAGAAGGTGCTCAATGAGTGTTGTCTTGCCGCTACCGGCATGACCGGTAAAAGCGATATTTCGAATGCTGTCAAATGTAGATGTGGCCATTTTAATGTCCTGCCTTTTTATTGTGGTGGGTGAGACTGTTTTAAAAAGGCCTGACCAGGCGGTCTTCTCATGCGTTGTTCTGCACGTAAAAAGAATGGCTGGGGGTGATACATCCCGGTCATGGCAACCTCCGAGAGCGACGTGAAAATTTTTAATTATCTTATCTCAGTTTGACGCATTGATGGGGCAGTGCGTTGATAAACATCAAGAGACAGACTTCACATGGGTGATCGAAATTGGGGCAGGGAAAAGTGCGCCAGCGCTAGGCCCGTGTTGACGGTACACACCAGCAGTGCAGTAGGGGCGCTAGCACTTTGGCGAACGCTTACCCCGGTGGCGAATTTGAGTACTAGGTGGTTTTTTTCACCACTATTTGATTTTGTTTGAGCGGCTTGCTGCTCGCGTAAATACCGTAGTAGAAAAAAGTCTATATATATCATAGGGTTGGGTTTCTATTAAGATTGGCATGATTCCTGATATACCCATAGCGTAAAAATGAATATTTCAATTTGCCGGTTTTCTTGCACGGTGGAAATACAAGACCGGGATTCAATACTAGGTAATCAGGAGATTTTAGTATGAAGAAGTTTTTTTCAGTGAGCATTGTGGTTTTCCTTTCTATGAGCGTTTTTTCTGTTGCACTGGCGGATACTCACGTTGCTGAAGAGGCGACTATGAAACTTTTACCCGGCGCCGAACTTAAAGGTGAGGTAGTTCTGCCATCAACAGCGGCAAAAATGGCAGAGATGCAGGCAGAACTTCAGGAAAAAATTGCGTTAGAGTTAGAGCAGGGCGCAGGCCTTAGCTTGGGCAGCCGTGCCGTAAGAGCCGGTAAAACACCTAGCGCAGCGAGTTCCAGCGAAGACGCGGTAGAGGATCAGTTACGGGATTACACTTTGAGCGCCAATTTTGCCAACTAAACCAAATGTTTAAGCGATGTGTTAAGCTTTGGCCTATCGCAACACTCCCCTTGGAGCAGTGGCGGTACCACAACAATAACAAGTGGCAATTTTAAGAGTGGCCTCTGCGATAACCGCAGCGGCCACTGCATGTTTTGTGGCTCTGGCGGGAGCATGAGCGTTCGAGCTGTCGTTTTAAGGTAAGCATTGCATCATTGCTATAGACATAGGGTAAACTGTCCACCCTTGACAGCATCGATAAAAACAATATTCGTGTTCGTAAACTTGCTGTAGGAAGTAATTATCCATATGCTTTGGTGCGGCCGCTAGCGACCAATTGTGATTCAATAATCGTTAACAAGGGCTAAGCGCAATTAAGAGCCTCGATATGAAAGTCCAGCTTCTTAGGAATCGCTTGCTGTCGGATGATAATCATCGGTTCCAGCTGAATAGCCTTGTTGCCGCTTTCACCTTGCTTTTTTCTTTAAGTTTTGCGTTTAACACGCTACCTAATTATGTGGCGCGCGCGAAACTCGTTGAGCTTACAATGCTAATCACAGAGCTTAAAAGCTTTGTGCAAGGGTATTACGGTTTTAAAAATACGCTTCCATCCAACGAACAGGTTGCCCACTTTATGCTTAATGAGTCTATGGTTGCCAGCAGCGTTCATGTTGACCCTCACCGTAGTTTTTACGAAAATGGCAATTACATTCTCGCCGTGTATAGCCCTCTTGATAGACAAGTCGTTGGCTTGACGTTGCGGCCAAACATTCAACACGAGGGCAGTATTTTTAAGTGGGACTGTGAGGTAAGTGTTGTGCTTGTGGTAAACAATGGTGTTCATCCATCACAACCGTTAAGTTCTGTTCGCAGCGTGAAAAATGAAAAGCTATTACAAACAATATGCCCCGATAATTAGGGAGCCTCTAAAATGACTAACAGTAGGACGCTATGAAGTCTTCGGTATTTGATGAACAGCTGCATTTTGTATCTCGGCAATTGGGGGTAATGGGCGAGGCCAAGGGTTTTGACTACGGTACCGCATTGGCGCAAATAGAGCGCGCCAGTGACGCCAGTATGGGCCCTGCCATTGAGTTTATGCGCGCACTTCCATGCGGGGGGGCAGAAGGCCATTCCAGCGGGAAGTGCTTAAGTCGTTTGGTGGCAGAGGCGCGCCCTCAAGATAAATCACTGGGGCTTTTTTTTCGAGTCTATACCGAGGTGCGTGCAGAGCTATACGACAGTGTCAGTGGATTTTTGACCAGCAGGAAAACCGAGGTTATTTATAGCGCCTCCATTTTATGCTTTGCCGTGTTGTTGTTTGCACTTTACACAATAAAAGTTATGCCCTCCATGGCTGACGTATACACTGGCAGTGACAGAGAGCTTCCCGTTTTGACCCAGTTTGTTATTGATAGCGGGCAAGTGGTTTTTGGGCTGGTCTTTGTGTTGTTAGCGGTCGCTCTGGGTGTTGTGTTTTATGTTGGCCAAAGCCTTCAGCAGCACGCACGCTTGCTGTTACCTATTCCCAAAGGGATCGTCAGCTTGGTTGCTTTTGGGTCAGTCTCCTTATTCAATCAATGCATCGTACTAAGCTACATGCAGCTATTGCTAAAGCTAGGAGAAAGCGGCGATCAAGCCATCCAAAAGGCAACTAAATTACTGGCGCAAAGTGGGGCTTCCGATATTCACTTGCCCACGGCAATAGAGAGTAGCGCGAAATTGAATACACTTGGCAATGAGGTAAACTTTCAATTAGCGAACGTATGCCTAAGGCTTGTTGAAAGTCTAGATAGCTTTAGAGTAAGTTTAAATGCGGTGTTTCAGGCGATTATTTTTATGGTAGTCGGTGCAATGATAGTTGCATTTTACCTGCCGGTTTTTAGTTTAGGGGAGATCTTCTAATGATGCGGAGTATAGACCTAGGGGGTTCGATCTGTTTCACACAAAAAGCCTTCACCTTAATAGAGCTTATGGTAGTGGTTGCCATTATAGGGATTTTAGCTGCAGTGTCTCTCCCGGCTTATCAAGATTACACGACTCGCGCCAAGGTCGCCGAAGCCATTGCTCTGGTTGCCGAGCTGAAGCCCAGAGTAGCCGAATACTACCGTGACAAAGGTCGTTTCCCTCTCAATAATAAGCAAGCGGGCGTGCCAGACGCCAAGTTAATACTGGGGAATCACGTTAGCGGTGTTGTGATCGAAAATGGCGCTTTACATATTTCAATGGGGAATAAGGTGGCCGCTCATATCGACGGGAAAATACTCAGCTTACGCCCCATTGTGGTTTTGGGTAGCCCAGAGAGCCCAATGTCATGGGTATGTGGCGACGATTCTGTACCCAGCGGCATGGAAGCGATCGGTGAAAACAAAACCTCTTTAAAGGCGGTACATTTGCCCTCTGCTTGCCGATCCTAAAGGTATTGAATGCAAGCACTACATTTCAAGCATAGCTACAAATCTCCTTAATGCTTCTAGCAATTTGGCGTTTGGAGGCGCGCCACACTTGGAGAAAATGCTAGTGAAGCTTCACTTCCAATACCACATTTTATTCACTCTCATATTAAGAATGTACGTAATACTAGTGAGCCTTTTTTTAAAAGTCTTGGCAATAAAATCTGAGCCGCCATTTTTCACACTCACCCTGTAGAGCTCGGAAGCTTTGGTGTAATAGTGCTCAATTAAATTCTGAATATCCCCTTTAACCGCTTTTATGACATACATAAAAAAGCCGACATAAAGCCAATCAACAATATCAATACAATTGCCGCTATCGCCTAAATAGTATTTGTAAAATAGGCCATAAAATTTAGTCACCGAGAAAGCAATCTTGTCGCGTCATTTTTTGCAAGGTAATTTTCGCGACTTTCAGTTCTCAATGTGGAGCATTCGTTTTTGACCAGTGTAGGATATTGCATTGTGAATAGCTTAGGCTAAAAGCGTACACGGGGAGAAGATACCTGAATGTATAAAATAAAATGGCGAATACATACTATTATTCAGCAGGAAAACATTATGAAACGAGTAACACGATATTTAACAATGGCGTGCGCCATTGTTGGTGGTGGGCTTTATGTTTCCAGTGCGTCATCTCAAGGCATTGAGATTATTGATCGCGATCAGAAGACAATTATTAACCCTAAGCCAAGTAGTTTAAGCCTAAAACGGCTGGACGAACGCACAGCACTTATTATGGGACGTTTTTTACACCGAAAGGCTGGAGGAGAAGTACCCATTAACATAGAGAACAAAACGCTTTTTCTATCGGATAATGGCCAGAACGGCGACGAAGAGCCTGGAGATGGCATTTTTTCACTAAAAATAGAATTTGATTTCGAACTATTTGCTAAGGCGAATCAAGTGTTGGCGGAAGTAAATGCCGACCAAAAGCCGCGGCTGCTATTTTCTAGCAACAGTCGTCAGCTATTGGGTGAACAACGTATTCAGGTAGAAGGCGACAGCCTGCTAGTGACTAGTGGCGAAGGCAAGCAAAGCCAAGAAGCCTTTTTGCCCTTGAATAGTGACACCATTAAAATGGGCCAAGTGGTAAAAATTCCGGTAGGGGGGCTAGCCTTAGGTGTGCCGCCAGCGTTTCGGTTAAAGGCCCCTACAAGCATTGCCGACTCTCTGATGATTACCGATACAACCGTTGTGCAAGACTTTGATAAGACCTGGTCTTGTCCAACCGGTGGAGCTTCGCCAGTGGGCAATGCAACAGGAGAGTGGACCTTTTGGCAGTTGATGGAAAATATCGCAAATGGTAGTGCTGCCACGTCAGACTATATTAAACAACTTTTTGATCACTGGAATAGTGTTCAGGTTGTTAATAGTCACAACGTTAATGCGCGGCCCAATGTGTATCAAAGTATTATTGAGCAGTGGGAGATTAGAAGCGGCGGCCTAGGAGCCACGTTGTTGCCAGAGCATAGTCCGTTTCGCTTGTTAGGTATTGTTTTACGAGCAGATTTACGTGGCGGTGGAGGTGTTTATGGCGGAGGCGACGCAGGTGAAGGCAGGTTCGTGTTTTCCTTGCACGATGGCAATTGTAACAGCATGCCCAAAACGTTAATTCTTGAGTACAAAGTGCCTATTGCCGGCTGTTCGAATGTTAGAAGTTGGGCGCAAGACTGGAAAGCCTTGGCTTCTTCGGTCAATTATAACGATGACCTTGCGGCGCTAACGAAAGTCTTTTCTGATGCCGGGGCAAACCCTTCTGCACCCAACCAAAGTGCAATTAGTCAGTTGCGAACCAATGAATTTTTGGCGGGCTCTCCACTGTGGGAACTTCGTGAATTTGTATTGCCCTCCAGCGGCGGGTTTTTGACTGAAACTACGGTGAAGCAAGAGCCGCATGTGGCAAGCAATAATTCACCATTGTTAGCAAACTACGTGAACGCGAACTGGCCTGCGCTAGTCGGTCCACCGGCCGGGCAGCACGAAGTGACAGAGCTGCATTTGGGTACACCATTCTTAGCGGGTGCGGCTCCTGCACCGCTACTATGGAATGTCCCTTCTGCCATGCTCACCGTGCCCACCACGCCTTCACCCATTACGCCGCTGCCGGCGACAATTCGCGACGACGCACTTTTTCAGTTAGGGTTAAATACCTGCAGTGGCTGCCATACTGTTGAAACAGGCACTGGCTTTGCACACTTGCATTACAATACTCCTCCGGGTGTGTCAGCCATATTGTCTGGATTTTTAACGGGTACGTCGTTACCCGACCCGCGCAATGGCGCAATTCCAAGAAGTTTTAATGACTTAGCGAGAAGGGCGGCTGATTTGGATGCAGCCGCTTCTATGGCTTGCCCAACGATTGGTACGGTTACTGTGGGTAACGTCATGTTGCACGAACTAAGTGTTGCAGGGCCGCTGATCGCAACGCATTAATAGAGCGCTTGTGAGGTATGCTTTACAAGAACACTAAGCCGCAAATTTGCTTAGTGTTCTTGGCAATGGCCAGGCCGGTTTTCACTAGGAGGGCTGGCTGTTAGCTTGCACTTTACACGTGCAATAAACTGTGATTTCCGATTAGAATTTTGCGTCATCAACGAATAATCTGCGTGACTTGAACGTGGTAAGATTTGTACCACTTAGATTTACCTAGGGCTTGCGCTTTTTTGTGCTCGTGGTTCGCGTGCCAAGCCTTAATATGTTCTAGCGATGGCCAATATGAAATGGCTATTTCCTTTGTTCCCTCGGCGCAAGCGGTAAATTCGGTACAGCCATAATCCTTCATGGCCAGCTTTCGCATACGCTCGGCGGTCTTTGAATAGTCGGAATCCAATTGGTTGATGGTGGCGGTAAATATAACGACATACATTGACGTTTGTCTCACTATTTTTGGAAAGGGTTGAATCAGTTAAACAGCAGTGTTGCTGTATACCTACGTGCCGAGCTTTTTACCGCAAAATGGACAAAAATTAACAGCTATCATGCTGTGATAAGTTATTTCACCAAGATATTCCGCTTCTCCCATGGCCACCTCTTCCTCGCTTGCGTGGTGAATGCCATGCATTTGCCAGCTATTCACCTTTTCTTCGTGGCTGCTTTGGCAGTGAACAAGTCTATCGGATTCGGGAAATAGATTTTCCATGCAACTATGTTCTTCGGTGTATTCGCTATCGGTGATATCACCTAATTCGATTAAATTCATAACTTCTCGATAATTGAGGCTACAAAGGAGCCGTTTAAGTGATTGCTAGCCCTAGTGAGTGCAGGTTTAAGAGTTGTTTAGCGCGACAGCGTTAGCAAGACAACAATGGATGGAATTATACGTGAAATGAGCGGAGAAGGTGGGACGGTGGTTGGTGAGACGCCGGTATTGTACGCCGAGTAAGCTATCGACGTTAGCAGGTGAAAGTAGCTGTGATGGTTCTGATTTTACCGGCGTTATCTCCATGCGAAACAGCGGTTGTATGAGCAAATATAGGATTATGTACGAGGCTTCACGGGATGAGGGAGAATGGTGTCGATATAAGGATATTTTAATGTGTCATTGGTCAAAAAAGCAGCGTTTAGCGGAACCGAAAAATAAATAACCGTTTGGTTCCGCTTATATAGGCGACTATTGGCCCTTGGAGTATTTTGTTTAATAAATTCAAGGGGTTATAGGAATTTCCATATTTCGGTGATATGAGGAACCGCGGACGGTTTACCCTCGGAACTGTCTACTAAAAAATGGCGTAAAGCTTGACGTGGTGGGGGTTTCAGCGTAGTTTTTGATTTTCAACTAAAAAAATAGTCGCGCCCCGAAATATGCAGTCTGAGGCGC
>Ga0065722_101299_pt1 | contig 16044 bp, 18 predicted proteins | sample BansetMetagenome_FD_59109 | JGI IMG/M metagenome (GOLD analysis project Ga0065722, IMG submission 59109) | Bankia setacea gill microbial communities from Puget Sound, Washington, USA - Caecum Enriched | ecosystem: Host-associated > Mollusca > Digestive system > Ceca | place: United States... | reverse complement strand
TTTATGGGCGATGCCGGTAGTATGTTTTTGGGCCTTTCGTTAGGTGTGTTGTTNGTTCATGGCTCACAGCCTGGGGTGGCTAGCGTTTACACCTGCAACAGTCGCTTTGGTTCGTNCTTTTGCCCATTACNGATATGTTTACCATTATGTATCGCAGGTTNAAACGTGGCCGTTCCCCTATGGCTGCCGACAGGACCCATATTCATCATATTTTGATGCGGGCTGGGTTTTCAGCAAAGCAAACCTTGTACGTGATGTTGGTTGTCCAAAGCCTATTTGTTGTTACCGGAATTGTGCTTATGATAACGGGCTGTTCAGAGGCTTTATCCTTTGCCTTTGCCGTGGTTTTTGTTATTGCGTATCAACTGCTGTTAAAGCGCTCATGGAAGTTTATACGCTGGAGCAGGCGAAGTCTGTTTGCAGCAAGCTAGGCATAAGTTCCTAGTTAATTAATTAAGGCAGCCAAGGCTGCTTTAATTTTACCGCAACTGTTCACGACATGAACGCAATTGGTATAAATTCACTTTTCCCGGTGGTGTTTAAAGCCGGAGTAAGCAATGTTGGGTTGTGCAAAAAGCTTAATCAACAACAAAAGTTCCAAAAACACGGAAAGCTCAAAATATTAAAGTGGCCATACAAAAAACGCTAATACCAGACGAGCTGCGTTATCAGCTACTAAAAAAGCTGCACGCAAACCCAGATATAAGCCAAAGGGAGCTATCTCGCCAGGTAGGGCTTAGCTTGGGCAAAACCAACTACTGCCTAAAGGCCTTAATAGAAGCAGGGTGGGTAAAAGCGGGTAACTTTGCGCGTTCTAGCAATAAACTGAACTACGCCTATGTACTAACTCCCAAAGGCGTAAGCGAAAAAGCAGCAGTAACCGTGCGCTTTTTACAAAACAAACAAGAACAATACCGACAACTGGAAAACGAAATAACCTTACTTAAAAAAGAGGCTGCAGTACAAAAATAACAAANAAGCCTGCGAAAACAATAAGCGAAGCGTTTAAGCTGCGAGCCAAAAGGCACAAATAAAAATTAAAAAGAGAAAGTAAATTTTATGGAAGCGAAAACACCAGGGCAAACTGAGAGTGGGCCCGAATTAGATAAAAGGTTAACGCACATAGAGCAGCAGCTCGATACTGTTGTGGGTATGACGGCACAGCAAAGTCGCGGGTTTAATTTTCAGTCTCATGGGGGGGCAGAGGAAATAGATCTACTCGAACTGTGGAATGTTATATGGCAGGGTAAGTGGTTAATTATCGCTACAACATTTCTCTTTGCTGTAGCTGCTGTGTTTTACGCTATAAGCTTACCCAATATGTACAAAAGCGAAGGCGTATACGCACCCGCACAAGAAGAGGGCGGTTTAGGAGGCTTGGCAGCAAAGTACGGTGGTTTGGCTGCGATGGCCGGTATTAATATTGGTGGCGGAGAAAGCGGCGATATAGAACAGGCCATGGCCCTAGTAAAAAGCTGGCCGTTTATCGAAAACTTTGTGAATAAATACCAACTTAAACCCTACATAATGGGCGTAAAAAAATGGAACCAAAGCGATAACGCCCTGGTGTGGGATAAGGATATTTATAATCCTACTAGCAGGCAGTGGCTACGAGATCCCCCCAAAGGTAAGCAAGCGGAGCCCAGTAGTTTTGAAGTGTTCGAAGAATTTTCCGCAATGCTAAACGCAAACCACGATGTAAAAACAGGCCTAATAACAATAGGTGTTGAACACTATTCGCCAATACTGGCTGCAGCATGGACTAACAATTTAGTAAAAGAGCTTAACAATCATTTTCAGCAGCGAGACATGGTTGACGCGAAGAAAAATATTGAGTATTTAAACCAAAAAATTAATGAAACCGGTATTGCCGAAATGCAAACGGTGTTTTACAGCATGATAGAAGAGCAAACTAAAAGCTTAATGCTGGCAGAAGTGAGCGATGAATATTTAGCAAAAACAGTAATAGAGCCGCAGGTGGCGGAGTTGAAGAGTAAGCCAAAGAGAAGCCTTATCGTTATGCTGGCTACCATCTTAGGCGGAATGTTCGGCGTGTTAACGGTTTTAATTAAGCATTTTTCAAAATCTGAATTTAAGTGAGTTAAAAAGAGTAAGTTATGACAAAGAAAAAAGTAGCACTTATTACCGGTATTACAGGGCAAGACGGCTCGTACTTGGCAGAATTGCTGTTAGAAAAAGGCTATGAGGTACATGGTATAAAACGCCGCTCTTCATCCTTAAATACAGAGCGTGTAGATCATATCTACCAAGATAACCACGAAAAAGACCAAAAGTTCTTTTTACACTATGGCGATTTAACCGACTCATCAAATCTTACCCGTATATTAAAAGATGTGCAGCCAACAGAAGTGTACAACTTAGGCGCCCAGTCTCATGTTGCGGTTTCCTTTGAATCACCCGAATATACCGCGGATGTGGATGCACTAGGTACGCTACGCCTATTAGAAGCGATTCGCTTTTTGGGTATGGAAAAAGCCACACGTTTTTACCAAGCCTCAACCTCCGAACTGTACGGCGAAGTACAAGAAATACCCCAAAAAGAAACAACTCCGTTTCACCCGCGTTCACCCTACGCGGTAGCCAAAATGTACGCCTACTGGATTGTGGTTAATTATCGTGAATCTTACGGTATGTATGCCTGTAACGGTATTTTGTTTAATCACGAATCGCCGCGCCGTGGCGAAACCTTTGTAACGCGAAAAATTACACGCGGCATAGCCAATATTGCCCAAGGTTTAGAAAAGTGCTTATACCTGGGTAATATGGATGCCTTGCGTGATTGGGGTCACGCAAAAGATTATGTTCGCATGCAGTGGATGATGTTGCAGCAAGATGTGGCGGAAGATTTTGTAATTGCCACAGGCAAACAAATAAGTGTGCGTGAATTTGTAATGCTTTCTGCAAAAGAGGCGGGTATAGAATTAGAATTTACTGGCGAAGGCTTGGAAGAAGTTGCAACAGTAAAATCCATAAAGGGCAATAATGCCCCAGCCCTTAAGGTGGGTGATGTAATCGTAAGGGTAGACCCGCGTTACTTCCGCCCAGCCGAAGTAGAAACCTTATTAGGCGACCCAACAAAAGCCAAGCAAAAACTAGGTTGGGTACCACAAATAACGGTAGAAGAAATGTGTGCAGAAATGGTTGAACACGATCTAAGCAAAGCTAAACAACACGCCATATTAAAAAAGCATGGTTTTGATATAGCTGTAACGTTAGAGAGTTAAGGTTTATGAACGATATTCGTTGGCACCAACGTACAGCTAATTTTAATTTAGCCCTAAATGAGCTAAAAGAAGCGGTTGAACTGTCGCAACAGCGTGAACTAAGCAAGCTAGAAGAGCAAGGGCTTATACAGGCGTTCGAATATAATTACGAGCTGGCGTGGAATTGTTTAAAAGATTTTTACGAATATCAAAATGAAGAAGGCATCCAAGGAAGCCGAGACGCCATTCGCTTAGCGTTTAAACGTGGCTTAATTGCAGAGGGCGAGTTATGGATGGATATGATCCGTAGCCGTGCATTAACCTCTCATACATACAACCGCGAAACATCTCGTAAAATTGCGGAAAAAGTTTTAACGCAATACTACGGTGCGTTTACTGAACTAAATGCCAGCTTAAATACAATAATGCAAAAACAGTTAAATGATTAATGCCCAGAAAATAGGTTTGCCTGTAATTTTGGTAGAGAACCTAATCAGTATCTTTAACCGTTACTCATCAGTTGAGCAGGTAAAACTGTATGGTTCAAGGGCTAAAGGAACCTTTCGTAATGGTTCAGATGTTGATTTAACCATTATTGGAAATGTAAACCATAACGAACTGTTGGAAATTGAAGGTTTAATTGACGATCTTTTAACGCCCTATACCTATGATTTATCGCTGTTTTCTGAAATAGAGAATAATGATCTATTGCAGCATATTGAAAGAGTGGGTTTGCCCATTTACCCCGCTTAAAATATTAATAGAGAGTAAACAATAAAGTGAATAAAAACAGAGTTTTTATAGCAGGCCATAATGGCATGGTAGGCTCAGCCATAGTACGCCAACTATCAACACAAAATAACGTTGAATTAATAACCCGTACTCGCCAACAGCTTGACTTAACCAACCAACAAGCCGTGCTTGAATTTTTTCAAACCGAAAAAATAGACCAAGTATATCTGGCCGCTGCAAAGGTAGGGGGTATAGTAGCAAATAACACCTACCCTGCCGATTTCATTTATCAAAACTTAATGATCCAATGCAATATAATTAGCAGCGCCCACCAAGCAGGTATTCAGCAATTATTATTTTTAGGCTCTTCCTGTATTTATCCAAAATTAGCTCAGCAGCCCATGAGCGAAAGCGCATTATTAACAGGTACGCTAGAAGAAACTAACGAACCTTACGCCATAGCGAAAATAGCCGGTATAAAATTATGCGAAAGTTATAACCGCCAATACGGTAGAGATTATCGCAGTGTAATGCCTACTAATTTATACGGCCCTAACGACAATTTTCACCCAGAAAATAGTCATGTGATTCCCGCATTAATTCGCCGCTTTCACGAAGCGAAAATAAACGGCGATAAAGAAGTGGTCGCCTGGGGTAGCGGTAAACCTATGCGTGAGTTTTTGTATGTGGATGATATGGCTGCTGCATCAATATATGTAATGAATTTAAATAAAACAACCTACGAAGAAAATACAGACCCTATGCTTAGCCATATTAATGTGGGTTCAGGTGTGGATTGTAGTATTTGTGAATTGGTTGAAGCAGTTGCTAAAGTTGTTGGTTTTACAGGGGATATAAAGCTTGATGTAACAAAGCCTGATGGAGCTCCAAGAAAACTAATGAATGTTGATAGGCTTAAATCACTGGGTTGGCAGTATGATGTTGAGTTAGAGCAAGGCTTAAGCTTGGCTTATGGGTGGTTTTTGGATAATGAGTCCATGATTTGTAATTGACTTAAGTAAAGTTAGGTTCTCGAAGTATCAAATATAAATATCTTTAGTTATTTGAAACCCTCCGTATATTTAGTCATAGATACTGATATAGATATATTGAGAAGTAATAATTTTTGCATAAAAATGAAGGTTAATAATGAGTAAAACAGCTTTAATATGCGGTATATCAGGCCAAGATGGATCATTGTTAGCAAAGTTACTACTTAAAAAGGGTTATAACGTAGTTGGTACATCCCGAGATGCTCAGGCCTCCTCGTTTAGAAATCTAGTTACATTAGGAATAAAAAGTGACATTGATGTTATGTCGATGGCATTAAGTGATTTTCGCAGTGTGCTTCAAGTAATTGATAGAGTTAAACCAGATGAAATCTATAATTTTGCAGGACAAAGTTCTGTTGGACTATCGTTTGAGCAGCCAGTAGAAACTTTAGAAAGCCATGCCATCGGCACATTAAATTTACTTGAGGTAATCCGTTTTTTAGGTGGAGGTGTTCGATTATATAATGCGGGGTCAGGTGAGTGCTTTGGCGAATTAGGGGTGAGAGCGGCAAATGAAAATACAATTTTTAAACCGAGAAGTCCTTATGCTGTAGCAAAAGCCGCTGCATATTGGGAGTCGGTTAACTATAGGGAAGCCTATGGGCTATATGTTTGTTCAGGCATTTTATTTAATCATGAATCTCCACTGCGGCCTAGTCGATTTGTTACCCAAAAGATAATTCAAGCGGCATGTAGAATAGCTGAATACCCTAAAGAAAAATTAAAATTGGGCGAACTTTCAATTTCTAGAGATTGGGGGTGGGCAGAAGAATACGTTGACGCTATGTGGCGTATGTTACAGCAAGATAAAGCTAACGATTATGTTATAGCAACAGGAAAAAAATCTAGCCTAGAAAGCTTTGTGTCTACAGCGTTTAGTTGTGTGGGCTTAAATTGGCAGGATCATGTTATTTCTGATTCGGCATTAATACGACCGGCAGAAATAGAGAGTAATAGAGGTGATTCAAGCAAGGCTGAAGCTGATTTGGGCTGGACGGCGACTCTTTTTATGGAAGATGTTGTTCAAAAAATGATAGATGCAGAATTAGAGAAAAATAGCTAAAAGTATTGCTGGGCTTAAAATTAATAAAGAGGTTTATATGTTGGTTGTCTGTAATGGAATGGTTAGGTCCGGGTCAACTTTACAATACAATATTGTAAGAATGGTTTTGGAACATACTACCGGTGTAAGTGTAGATGGTTTTTATGAGTTAAAAGATGTGCTTGGAAATAAAGAAAAATTTTTGATTAAGCAAAAAGAAAAACATACAACTTTGATAAAAATGCACGAAGTTTACCCTTTTGTTTCTCAAAATAAAAGCTCAGAAATAAAGTTATTATATATATATAGGGATATTCGTGATGTTGCTGTTTCATTAAAAGAAAAATTAAATATTGATGGAGACCGTCTAATTGAAATGTTAGATGACGCTATAGAGCAATCAAATATAATACATAATTCCCCTGTGATTCTGTCTCAGAGATATGAAAATTTATTTACTGATTTAAAAGGAGGGATTCATGAAATTGCTAGTTTTTTAGAAGTAGAACTTTCAGGCGAGCAAGTTTTAAAGATAGAAAAGGAATGCTCAATAGAGAAAGTTAAAATAAATGTTGATAGATTGTCAAAGAAAAGAATGATAAATTTCGGAAAAAGGTTAGCGAATAGATTAGGTGTGAGAACGGGAAGGTATCATAAAAAAACGTTATATCACCATAATCATATATCTAAAAATGAAGGTTCAATTGGAGTGTGGCGTACAAATCTAACGGAATTAGAGAAAGATATAATTAATGAAAGGTATTGTGATTGGATTGCATTAAAAAAATATTAAAATGAAGTGGTAATATAAATGAAAAAATTTTTTTACGGATTAAAAATGTTTATATTAAAAATAATTTTTCTCCTTCCCTCTCAATTAATGAGAAGAAAATTAATTAATTTTTTTATGTCTAATAAGTTAGATTCTAGTGTTAGTATTTATGGCGGCTGCGAATTTAGATCTCCAAAAAATATTAAAATTGGCCGAAATTCTATTATTGGTAATGGGTGTTTATTAGATGGGCGGCGAGGTCTAGAAATTGGAAGTAATGTCAATATAAGTAGTGGTGTATGGATATGGTCGCTGCATCATGATGTGCAGTCACCCGAATTTTCTGTGGCTGGGGGAAAAGTAAGTATAGGAAATAGAGCTTGGCTTGGATCTAGGTGCACTATTTTACCCGGTGTAACTATAGGAGAAGGATCAGTGATTGCGGCCGGAGCGGTTGTAGTGAGAGACGTGCCTGAATTTTCAATAATGGGTGGCGTCCCAGCAAAAAAAATAGGTGAAAGAAATAAGAATTTGACATATCAGCTTGAAAGTGGGTTGCCATTTATATAAGAACGCTTAATCAAAAGCGTATTTAAATTTTAAAGTAACTGTCAGAGTTAATAATGAGAAAATTTTTAAACCATGATTTTATTTGGCAGTCTGCGATAGCTTTTACTATTCGTATTATTGCAGCTTTCTCGGCTTTTTTTTTAAGTGTTGTTATTACAAGAGTACTAGGTGTTGAGCAGTCAGGGTATTACTTTTTAACTTTTACTCTTGTAAGTGTTTTGGCTGTCTTTAGCCGCATAGGCCTAGATCAAACCTTACTTCGTTTTACGAGTGAAGCATTTTCCAATAAAAACTCATTTCAAATCAAAGATGTTTTACTAAAGTCTCTTCTGATTACGGTACCGGTTAGCGGTGTACTATCATTCTTTCTGTATATTTTGTCAGATATAATAGCAAATGAATTATTTGGTCAGCCTGGGATGGCTGAACCTATCAAAAATATGGCTTGTGGTATTATTGGATTATCAGTTATTACACACGTTTCTATAAGTTTACAAGCGATGGGGCACATAATATGCTCGATTATTATAATTAATATTGGGATAAATTTACTACTTATCGGTGCTTTATTAATCTTTTCTTTAACTGATGCACAAGAATTGGCAACATATTTTAGCATGGCTAGTTTAACTATTATTGTTCTATCTTTTTTGTATTGGAAATATATTCAACCTGTTTCTGGTAGCTCAAAGAAAGTGACAATAAGTTGGAGTGTTTTATATCAAAGTTGCATGCCACTTTGGGTTGTTATGATTTCAGCTCAGTTAATTCAGTGGTCAGCGCAATTAATAGCTGGTGCTTGGGTGTCCCCAGCAGAATTATCTATGTTAGCAGTTGCTCAACGTACAGCAATGTTAACAAGCTTTGTGTTGGTAGCAGTTAATTTAGTGGTTGCACCACGTTTTGCAGCCATGTTTAAGCGGGGTGATTTGAAAGGTGTTGAGCATATGGCAAAATTATCAGTGTTTATGATGGCCTTATTCTCACTGCCTATTGTTGTTTTCATGCTAATTTTTCCAGAATTTATAATGAGTATATATGGTGAAAAATTTATTGGAGGGGCTTGCTTGCTCCAAATATTGGTATTAGGTCAATTTATTAATGTAGTGACAGGTTCTGTGGGTTATTTGCTTTCAATGACTGGGAATGAAAAAAAATTACGTAATTCCATGATTTTTTCTGCCCCTTTTGCCGTAATTGCTAGCTTAATTCTAGTGCCAATTTATGGCGCTACCGGTAGTGCAATAGCGACAGCGTTAGCGGTATCCGTACAAAATTTATTAGCTTCCTGGCATGTAAAGCAGGCATTAGGTTTTAATACTTTTGCCATTTGGCGAAAATTGACTTGATATAACTTGTTTATATTTAAACATAGTAGTGCAATCACTGCTGTCCCGTTAAGGAGAAATAAAAAAGCCTGGTTCCACCACAATTGATACAATGAAGTTGCTTAGAAAACACTGTATTAATAGAGGGAACCAGGCCATGGCACATTGTAATACCATTCTTTCACAAATACTAAAACTTGTTCCGAGACATGAATTTGAGACCCTTGCCAAACAACATCATTCAGGTCGCGCTTTTCGTAAAGCCTCCCGCTGGTCACAGTTTGTGTCACTGACTATGGCTCAATTGTCTGGGAGAAATAGCTTGCGTGACATCATAGATAATATGTCGGCGCAAATGCATCGTCTTTACCATCTTGGCACCGCAAAGCTGTCGCGATCTAATCTCTCTCGGATTAATGAAGATAAACCCTATGCTCTGTACGAGGCGCTATTTGGAAAGTTACCAGCTCGCTGTCAAGGTGTAGCACCTAACCATAACTTCAGGTTTAAACACCCGCTTTATTCACTGGATGCGTCAACGATCGACTTGTGCTTGGCTGCTTTTCCTTGGGCGGATTTTCGCACCACCAAAGGCGCAGTAAAATTACATGTCGGCTTAAATCATGCAGGCTATTTACCTGAGTTTGTGACTATCACAGAAGGCAAGAAACACGATGTAACGGTAGGCCGTATGCTTAACTTTCCAAAAGGAAGTATTGTGGCGATTGATAAAGCGTACAATGATTACGCGTGGTATAAGCAATTGACAGATAAGGATATTTTCTTCGTTACCAGACTTAAGAGCAATGCGAAATTCCGTATTACTGAGCGTCGATCAGTGCTGAAAGGCAAAGGATTAACGTGTGATCAAACAATAGAGTTCACCGGTCCCCAAGTCGCTAAAAAATGCCCCGTCCAGTTACGGCGGATTGGCTACAAAGATGCAACGACGGGTAAGCACTATGTGTTTTTAACAAACAATTTTAAGTTGGCAGCCAAGACGGTTGCTGATATCTACAAAGCGCGATGGCAAGTAGAGTTATTCTTTAAGTGGATAAAACAAAACCTGAAGATCAAATCGTTTGTTGGCACCAGTAAAAATGCCGTGATGACTCAAATATGGATTGCCATGTGCGTATACCTACTCATTGCATTCCTAAAGTTTCAGTCCGCGCTAACGAAAAGCATGCGGGAGTTATTGCGGTTATTACAACTTAATTTGTTTGATAAACGTGATCTGATGGCACTACTGAGAGGTGACCCTCATGATGATAATTTCCCTGATGTGAATCAGATGAAACTCATATGAAAGTTAACGGGACAGCAGTGTAGTGCAATATAAAAATATATAGTAGCTAAACCTAAAAAAATTGGAAAAATAGAATGTTAAAAGTTTCTATAATAATAGCGGTATATAATGGAAAAGAAACACTGGAAAAAGCAATTACCTCTTGCTTAGAGCAAACATACAGAAATAAAGAGTTAATCATTATTGACGGAGGGTCAACTGATGGGACGCAGAGTATATTAGAAAAATATAATAACGATATAACCTTTTGGAAATCTGAAAAAGATCGCGGTATTTATCATGCTTGGAATAAAGCAATACAGCATGTGACGGGTGAGTGGCTATGCTTTATTGGAGCGGATGACTACTGGGCTTATCCAAAAGCTATTGAAGATTTGATTTTTGAAAGCCAAAAAACGGGGGCGGAGCTTGTTTCTGGAAAGGTTGTAATTATAGATTCACAGCATAATGTTAAGCGAATATTTGGGAAGCCGTGGAGTTGGAAGGCAATTAAACGTCATCATTGTATAGCGCACCCCGGTATGATGCATCATAAAGTTTGTTTTGAGCGCAATGGTAGTTATGATGAAGGTTTTAAGATTGCAGGGGATTATGATTTTTCTTTACGGTTGGGTCAAAAAACAACATCTAGTTTCATTGACAGAAACTTTGTTTGTATGGGCGACTCAGGAATTAGTCATACACAGATAGAAAAAACACTGTCTGAGGTGCGTGATATACAAGCCAAGCATCCTGACATCGGCGCATTAAAAGCAAATATTAACTATATTCGAACAAGAGTGGTTGTTACAATAAAAAATATTTTAGGATTTTTCTAACAATGAAAAAAGGTAATATCTTTCACGATTTTGTAATAATTATTTTCTTTAGTATAAATTCTATATTTTTGCCATTTGGACTTTATTTCTCACATATTTTTTCACTTATTTCCTTTTTTTACATTGTAAAATGGAGTAAAGGAAGTTTGTTTTTTTTGTTAGTTATTATAGTGCTATTTATCTTATATAGTTTCCCTGTGTTAATGAATAATAATGTTAGGATTAGTGATTATATTGTTGGATTTACGATATTATTTTTAAGTATAGTTTTTTCAGTATATATTTACCTTTATATTGCTTATAGATTAAATGATTTTCATACTTTAATAAGTATAATTATAAAGATCAACTTTTCGATTTCAGTTATTTCTTCTATCCTTTTTATTTTTGGTCAAGGAACATCTCTTTGGACAGATAGCGGGTCTTATGGGGTTAATAGATTGCAATTGTTTTTTTATGAACCGTCAATATATTCACTGGTTTCATCTATTTTTGTAATTTATGCAGTAACAAATTTTCTTAAACTAAAAAATAAAGAATCTTTCTATTTATTAATGCTATCCATATTCCCGTTATTTTTATCAAAATCATTTGGCGTGATGTCAGCAATAGCTTTATCAATTATCTTAGGCGACATTAAAAATATTGCTATATCACTTTCAAGTTTTAAGACATGGGCTCTTGGGTTAATACTTATTCTAACATTAATTTTTATGGCGGATAGTTTAATCGAAAGATTTGAATCTGCTCTACAGGGGCAGGATAATTCGGGGATGGTTAGAGTAGTATATTCTTTATTATCGGCTATAGAGCTGGTGAAAGACGAGGGTGTTTTGTTAGGTGTTGGCCCAGGACAGCTTAAGTATGTAATTGGAAAATATACAGCTGAACACGTTGGCTTTGGAGCTTCAGAAAGGCTGCCAAATTCAGTGGCCAGCACTATTGCAACTGTAGGCATTTTAGGATTTTCGTTAAAATTAATTATATTAATAGGTTTGTTTTATTTTACTCGATCATATAAGTTCTCATATTCAAGATGTATATTTATATTTATATTTATTTATCAGTTTACAGGCGGATATTTTAATAACCTTAATGAGTTTGTTCCCATTGCATTTTCGTTTGGTTACGCCAAGTATTTACAAAGAAAAAATGGTTGCTTATATAGGGTTGTTAGGTATGAAAATAATAGTTAAAACAAACAGGGCTATAGTATTTAGTAAAAAAATATTACGAACCCAATTAATGGGTTTACGCTTATCATCAATTAAAGGGCGTTACACAGCTCCAAAAGTTTTGACGAATAGTATTCCTAAGGCAGGCACTAATCTGATGGAGCGAGTGCTGATGTTAATGCCCGGTATGAGAATGGCGGCATCTCGAACAGTTTTAGATTGGGGTGAGTGCTCTTCAAAAACAGAAAGAAAATTAATAAATATTAAAAAAGGTCAATTCCTAAACGCACACCTCCCTTCCCACAAAAAAGTGATAGATATAGTTGATCGAAAGAATATTAAGTCAATTTTAATGATTCGTGACCCAAGGGATGTGGTTATTTCAAATTATAAGTATGTTAATGAAATTGATATTACACATCCAACGCATAAAATCATATCAACATTGAATGATGATAACGAGCGTCTCTTGGCAGTAATTCGTGGTATAGATGGTGCTATCGCTTCGGTTGACGAGTTATGGCGTCGCTTTGACTATTGGTTTAATGATTCAAATACTCTAATTGTAAAATATGAAGACCTTGTAGGGCCTTTGGGAGGAGGGAATCTAAAAACACAAGTATATACAGTAAAAAATATTGCAGAACATATTGGTGTGAATATATCAAGTGATGAAATTGAATACATAGCAAAAAATATTTATAGTTCGAAGGCTTCTACCTTCAGAAAAGGAACTGTTGGAGGATGGAAAAAAACTTTTAATAAGGAACATATACAGGTTTTTAAAAAACAATCTAAAGATCTGTTGATAAAGCTTGGTTACGAAAGCAATAATGATTGGGAGGGAAGTTAAGTGGCTAAAAAGATAAAAGTATTAGTTGATGGCCATGTTTTTGATGGAATTTTTCAAGGGTCAAGAACTTTTTTAAAAGGTTTGTATGCTAAATTATCAGAAAGTGACAGTCTCGATATATATATTGCTGCGAATGATCTAAATAATTTAGAGCGTGAGTTCTCAGGAATTAACGGCACGATTAATTTTGTTCGTCTTAAAAGTAAGTCTAAAATTAAAAGGCTATTAGTCGACCTGCCTGCATTAGTAAGTAAATATAAATTTGATTATGTGCATTATCAATACATGGATTCACCAATAAAATTATGTAAAAGCATTATTACAATACATGATGTTTTATTTTTGGAGTTTGTTGATGATTTTAGCTGGCTGTACCAGCAAAAAAAATATTTATTCGCTCTTGCGGCTTATAGGTCGAGTATTTTAACAACCGATTCTGAATATTCTCGGATAGCGATAAATAAATATTTAAACGTACCATTAAACAAAATACATATTGTACAACCTGCATTAGATGACGATTTTATTATCCCTTTATCGAAAAGGGTAGCTATAGCTTCAAAAAAAAACATAGAAAGAAAATTTAAATTAAATAAATATATTCTATATGTGAGTAGAGTGGAGCCTAGAAAAAATCATGAGATTTTACTTAGGGCTTATCTTGAGATGAAGCTATGGGAAAGCGGATATCATCTTATATTTGTTGGAAAAAACTCTATTAACAGCCCAAAGCTAAATTTTTTATTTGATGCTATGACAGAAAATCAACAACAATATGTAAGTCACTATGAGTCAGTGCCGCATAATGAATTGTTAGACCTTCTTCGGTCAGCCTCTATCTTTGTGTGTCCAAGTAAGGCTGAGGGGTTTGGCTATCCTCCTCTTGAAGCAGGGGCATTTGGTGTAGAAACATTAATTTCAAATGCTACTTGTTTGTCTGAGTTTGATTTTTTTGGCGATCGTTTTTTTGATCCAAATGATTTAGATGATCTTAAAAATAAAATATTAAATATTATTTCGGGTGATAATGTTTTGCCGTCAATGAAGGGTATTTCTAATACAATAAGAACTAATTTTAACTGGGATAGGACTGCTTATACCATGGAGCGTTTAATAGTGAATGATTTTAAAATTAATTAAAACATAAGGAATAACCTATTGAATAACAAAATTCTTGCTATAGTTGGAATTGTAGGTGTTCCTGCTTGTTACGGTGGTTTTGAAACTCTTGTTGAAAACTTATTAGATGAAAATGAAACGAAAGAAAATATACGTATCTATTGTTCTTCTAAAAGTTACTCCGGCCAGCTTAAAAAGCATAAAAATGCTAATTTGGTCTATATTCCGCTAAATGCAAATGGGGCTCAAAGTATTCCGTACGATATTTGGTCGTTATGTCATGCTGTATATAAAGGGGCTGATAGCATATTGCTGTTGGGTGTTTCGGGTGCTATTTTTCTGCCTTTTATTAAGTTATTTTCTAAGGTAAAAGTTGTTACTAATATAGATGGTTTGGAGTGGAAAAGGGCTAAATGGGTTTTTTTAATTAAGATATTCCTTAAGTTTTCTGAAAATCTAGCAGTGAAATATTCAGATGTTGTAGTGGCTGATAATGCAGCCATTTCTGATTATATTAAAAATGAGTATGGCTGTGATTCAGAGGTGATTGCCTATGGTGGTGACCATGCGGTAACAAACAATTTAACTCTTTTTGATGAAGGCTATGCCTTGGCTTTATGTAGAATAGAGCCTGAAAATAATGTTGAGTTGATCTTAGAGGCTTTTAGCCAAACAGATAAAAAAATAATGTTCATCGGTAATTGGGATAATAGTGAATTTGGTTGTGCGATGAAATCTAAATATCAGTCATTTGATAATATTGATATTATTAACCCTATTTATGATATTGAAACTCTTTTTAATATCAGACAAAAATGTAGTTTTTATGTGCATGGTCATTCAGCGGGCGGTACAAACCCATCGCTTGTTGAAATGATGCACTTTAATAAAAATATATTGGCATTTGACTGTAATTACAATAGAGCTTCAACCGAGAATAAAGCTGACTATTTTAAAGATTCTAGTGGGTTAAGATTGCTTATACAGGAACAATATTCCTTGAATAACGCAAGCGACATGCTAGAAATTGCTAAGCGACTATATACATGGGAGATTGTGAGTAAACAGTATTTTAGTCTTTTTAAATAAGAATTGAGGGTTTGTTAAGTGTCCAAAGGAATAATTTTAGCTGGCGGCAGCGGTACTTGCTTGTACCGGTTGCAAAACTGACTCCCTCCTTAATGTGTAGTAGCTCAGACTTGATCGGACAGTTACCCGTTTTTAAATTGGTGTCTGTTAGTTTAGATCTAAGCTAAATTTTTCTTAGCCCCAATCGATTTTCCATCCAGTAAAGTGTCCATCGGCGTTCTGCCACAACACATTTTTCCCTGATGTTCTGGTCAAGTAAAACCGGACACAATAATTTGAGAGTTTAAAGGCTAACGCGCTGCACTTATTGGCCACTATAAATCCTTGCCGAACCTACGCCCTTGGCACCATGGAGCGGTATTGCTGGTTGCAATTTTTAGGACGGTAAATCATTCAAATGTATAGGCTTAAAGCCTTATTTGGGTCACTACAAAAAGCTACTATCTATATTAAGCTTGCGGGTTAAGTTGGGATTTGTTTATTGTTCTATAGGGCTGAAGAGTGTACTCACTATTGTCCCTCTCTCTGTCGCCACCATAAATAACAATGCCTTTTTCGACTCGATCCCCAAGGAGTTTCTTGAAATATTGAATGCCCTTTAAAAATGAGCTGTGCCATGTCTGGGAGGTTTTAATTTCAATCGGCGTTAGTTGATTACCTTGTTGAATGACAAGGTCTACTTCGTTGCCATGACTATCGCGGTAAAAGAATAGCCTGGGATCTTTACCTTGGTTCAGCTTTGACTTAAGCACATCCATAATAATTAAGTTCTCAAATAAATTGCCACGTAAGGGGTCTCGCTGCATTTGAGTACTTGTCTCTATTCCCATTAGCCATGCTGCTAAGCCGGTATCAACAAAATACAGCTTGGGTGATTTTATTAATCTCTTGCGTAAGCGTCAAACCAACTCCGTCCTTGAAATATTCCAAGGAAGTAGTGCCTCCACATCTTCTGCCGTTT
>Ga0065722_101825_pt1 | contig 16094 bp, 15 predicted proteins | sample BansetMetagenome_FD_59109 | JGI IMG/M metagenome (GOLD analysis project Ga0065722, IMG submission 59109) | Bankia setacea gill microbial communities from Puget Sound, Washington, USA - Caecum Enriched | ecosystem: Host-associated > Mollusca > Digestive system > Ceca | place: United States... | reverse complement strand
GAGCTTATGGAGCTGTTTCGCTCCGTGCTAGAAGTCCACGATTTCGCTGTTGTGGAAGTGGGTAATATCGTGCGGATTCTGCCGTTAAAAGATGCACGCTCGTCGCCCTTGCCAGTAACGACTCACTCGGAAATTGACGAGGGTTACGTTACCCAAGTCATTCAACTGAAAAACATTGCCGCGGCAAAAGTGCTGCCAGTGTTGCGTCCTTTGGTGCCCCAACATTCCCACTTGGCGGCCTATGATCCAAGTAACGCCATCGTGGTGTCAGATACCGCTGCAAATATTGAACGCTTAAAAGAAGTGATCAAAATGATTGATACTGCGGCGCTGCCCGTGACTGAGGTTATCGAGCTAAAGTATGCGGACGCGGACAGTTTGGTGGCAACCCTAAGCAAGTTGAGCCGAGAAGAAAATAAAGGCGCGCCGTCATCGAATCAATTGCAAATGGTCGCCGACAAGCGCAATAACGCGATTCTACTGAGCGGCGAAGACTTACAGCGCGAGCGCGCTAAATTGTTGATTTACCGTCTTGATAGGCCTCAGCATCAGACCGGTAACGTGCGCGTTGTTTACTTGGAATACGCCGATGCAAAAGAAGTGGCAACAGTGCTGAGCAAAGTTGTACAAAACATGTCCCGCCTTGAAACCGCGGGAGAGAAGGGCAAAACAAAAACTAGCGGCGCGACAGTAGAGGCCGATGAAGCGACTAACAGTATCCTAGTCACCGCTGACGGCGATACTCTCGATTCGTTGCTGGCAGTAGTTGCCCGCCTTGATATACGACGTGCACAAGTACTGGTCGAAGCGATTATTGTGGAAATCAACGCCGATGCAGACGAGAGTTTAGGTGTTGAATGGCTGTTTACGAATTCTGAAGACGGTGTTCTCGGCAGTTCCATTTCGGGTACTGCACCGATTGGCAATGTCGCTGCTGGTGCTGTAACCGGTGGAGATGAAGGCTTGCTGCAAATGGCAAATGGTCTGATTGGCACCACAGGTCAAGTGCTCGGCGCCGTTGGGGTCAATGGTCCGCAGAAGTTTGTAACCCTACTAACCGCGCTAAAGAAAAATAACAACGCCAACATTCTATCGACGCCGTCGTTGTTAACAATGGACAACCACGAAGCTAGTATTTCGGTAGGCCAGAAGGTTCCCTTTCAGACCGGTAGCTATACCGCCACCAATGGTGGTGTTGGTATCTCTAGCCCCTTCTCAACTACTCAGCGTGAAGATGTGGGTATCTTGTTGACCGTAACACCTCAGGTGAATAACGAGGGCAACAAAATTTTACTCGATGTGTCGCAAGAGGTTTCAAGCCTAACGGCCGATTCTGTGGGCGGCCAGCCGATTACCTCACAGAGTAAAATCGATACTCAAATTCTTGCGGCCGATGGTGAAATATTGGTTTTGGGTGGCCTGATTAAAGACGATATTCAAGATGGTAACCAGCGCGTTCCCCTGTTGGGTGATATCCCGCTGATCGGTAACCTGTTTAAATTCAAATCGACTAAGTATGTGCGCGCTAATCTGATGGTGTTTTTGCGGGCGAAAATTATTCGTGATGACGAGACCCTGTATGGTGCGACCGCTGAAAAATACGGCTATGTGCGCGACTTGCAGATACAGCAGCGTGAGAAAGGTTTAGAGCTAATGGATGATAGTATCGTACCGGTATTGCCAGAAATTAATTCTAAAAACCTCCGCGCTACGCCGAGCGAAGAGTAAGGGGTGGCACGGTGACTGAAGAAGTAGCCTTGGTACATACGCGTTTACCCTTTTCCTTTGCCAACACCTATGGGGTGATGCTGGAGGACGGCAAGGTGTATTCGATGCCTGGAATCAGCGGTCAAACCTTGCTTGAGCTACGCCGTCATCTCGGTCGCCCATTCGAGCTGGAAGAGCTTGATGAGGCAACCTTCAAGGCTCGGCTCACCCGCGCTTACCAGAGTACTGATGGCGAAGCCCAGCAAGCCGTTGAGGATATGGGTGNCGAGTTTGATTTGAGTGCCTTGGCCGAAGATATTCCCGACGATAGCGAGCTTTTGTCGGGCGATGGTGATGCCCCCGTTATCCGCTTGATTAACGCGGTTTTGTCTCAGGGCGTGCAGGAAAAAGCCTCGGATATTCACGTTGAACCCTACGAAGACCGGGTTTCTATTCGTTTTCGTGTCGACGGTATTTTGAACGAGGTCTTGTCGCCCAAGCCGCAGCTTGCTCCGGTACTGGTGTCGCGTTTAAAAGTTATGGCACGGCTGGATATCGCCGAGAAGCGAATTCCGCAGGATGGCCGTATTACCGTTAAGCTGGCCGGCCATGCGGTTGATATTCGTGTTTCTACCATCCCTTCTGCGCATGGCGAGCGGGTGGTGTTGCGACTCTTGGATCAGGCGGCGGGTCAGCTGTCCTTGGGTCAGCTGCGTATGCCAAAAGAGATTCAAGCCAACTTTGAGGCTGCGCTGGTAAAGCCTCACGGTATTATCTTGGTTACCGGCCCTACAGGTTCCGGTAAAACTACATCGCTTTATGCCGGTTTAAGTCACTTAAACACACGCAGTCGCAATATCTTAACGGTCGAAGATCCAATCGAATACCTGTTACCTGGGATCGGTCAGACTCAGGTTAATACCAAAGTCGACATGACCTTCGCCCGCGGCTTGCGCGCGATTCTTCGACAGGATCCAGATGTGGTGATGATTGGTGAAATTCGTGACCGTGAAACCGCAGCAATTGCTGTGCAGGCGAGTTTGACCGGTCACTTGGTTCTTTCCACGCTCCACACCAATACGGCAATTGGTGCGGTCACGCGCTTGCAAGATATGGGTGTAGAGCCCTTCCTGCTTTCATCTAGTCTTGAGGCTCTTATGGCTCAGCGACTTGTTCGTATGCTTTGCAATGAATGTAAAGAGCCTCACACCGCGACAGAATCTGAATCGGTGCGCTTGGGCGTCCCAGAACATTCACTTGTTTATAAGCCAGTAGGTTGCGACAAGTGTCACCATACGGGTTATCGCGGGCGTGCTGGCATCTACGAACTCATTCTTATTGACGATCAGCTGCGCCAGCTCGTGCATGAAGGTGCTGGTGAGCAAGCGATGATTGCCTATGCCCGTAAGCATTGTAGTGCGATTGACCAAAACGGTCGCGATCGCGTGTTGAACGGCGATACCAGTATTGAGGAGGTGTTGCGGGTAACTGCAATATCCTAGTGTTAAACCATGGCCGCTTATAGTTATCAAGCGCTGGATGCGCGCGGTAAAACAGTAAAGGGTGTTATCGAAGGCGACTCCGAGCGTCAGGTTCGCAACCAGTTGCGTGCTAAGCAACTGAAACCTTTAAACGTTAAAACCACGCGGCAAAAAAATACCGGTAAATCAGACTCGGGTTTTGGCTTCCAGTTTGGTCGCCCGCACATGAATTATCGTGACGTGTCGCTGGTAACGCGGCAGCTGGCATCGCTGGTGCAATCGGGCCTGCCCATTGACGAGGTGCTCCACTCTACGGCCAAGCAGAGCCGTAAACCCGCTGCAAAAACAATCTTGTTGCAAGTGCGCTCAAGAGTACTTGAGGGCTTGGGTTTGGCGCAGGCTATGGCCGAAGTGCCGCGTGTGTTCGACAACCTCTACCGCGCCATGGTTAAAGCAGGTGAATCGTCCGGCTATCTCGGCCCCGTTCTAGAGCAGCTCGCCGACTACACCGAGCGAACTCAAGAGACTAAGCAAAAGTTAAAGATGGCGATGGTCTACCCGATCATCATGATCTGCGTCAGTATCTCTGTGGTGACTTTGCTGATGGTCAAGGTGGTACCCAAGCTGGTTGGGCTGTTCGTAGTCGCAACAAATCTGTATTTGCCNGCGGTTACTGAATTCCTGATAGGCGCCAGCAATTTTTTGGTTAACTACGGTATCTTTTTATTGCTCGGCCTTGTTGCGCTCGGTGCTTTTTTAAAGTGGTTGTTACGTTCAGAAAAACGCAAACGCGCTTGGCATAAAATCCAATTGCGACTGCCGTTGATGGGTGAGTTGATTATGCAGGGCGAGTGTTCTCGTTATGCGAATACCCTCGGGTTACTGGTGAACTCGGGCGTACCTTTGTTGGAAGGCTTGCGGATTGCCTCTCAGGTTCTTACCAATAACGAACTGAAGCGCGCTAGTCAGGAAGTGGCTATTGCGGTGCAAGAAGGTTCCAGTTTACACAAAGCTTTGGATCAGGCGGGCGCATTCCCTCCCTTGCTGGTACAGATGGCCGCCAGTGGTGAAGCCAACGGTAAGTTAGCCGAACAGCTGCTGCATGCGGCGCGCAACCAAGAGCGCGAGCTAGAGTTTTCTGTGAATACCGCTTTGGGTTTGATGGAGCCTTTAATGGTGTTGTTTATGGGCGGTATCGTCACTTTTATTGTAATTGCTATTTTGTTGCCCATTTTCCAGATGAATCAGTTGGTACACTAGCTTGAATACGAGGCCTTGGTTTGCAGGCTTGCTCAACGAAATATGATTATTGATGGATAGATAACAGCCAATTGTCTGCGCTTATCGTTAAGCCGACATAAGACTCAAGAATTTAAGCACGACCTTAGGAAGGAAGTAACACGATGATAAAAGCAAAAAACATGAAAGGCTTCAGCCTTATCGAAATTATGGTGGTATTGGTGATTATGGGTTTACTCGCCTCGATCGTGGCTCCCAACGTTATGGAGGCCCTCTCAGGCAGTAAATTACAGAAGGTACAGGCCGACTTCGCCAACATTGAAACCGCGCTAAAAATGTACAAGCTTGATAACTTTGTCTACCCGAGTAGTGAGCAGGGTTTGGAAGCTTTGGTGAGTCGTCCGAGCTCCTCGCCAGAACCTAAGAATTGGCGTAAAGGCGGTTATCTACCCGAATTGCCGGAAGATCCATGGGGAACTCCTTACCTCTACACCAGTCCTGCGGATGGCCATCCCTACGAGATCTACACGCTCGGCGCTGACGGCGTACGTGGTGGGCAGGAAGAAGGCACCGATATTGGCAATTGGGATAAAGCTGGCGACAATAATCAATAGCGCATACTAGGTAACATTTATGGCGAAAACGATGGGTGTGCGAGCGAATAAACGCTGCGCGGGGTTTTCGCTTTTAGAAATTCTAGTAGTACTAGTGGTCATTGGCGTGGTGATGGGCGGTGTTAGCGTCTCTGTAAACCAAGGCGGGCCAGAAAAACAGATGCGTAGCGCGGTAGAAAAGTTTGCCAATTACGCTGATTTTGCCAGTGAAATGTCAGTACTCAATGGCCGCCCTTTTGGTCTGTTACTCGAGCCGCCAAGCTGGAGTGAAAACCCAGAAGATCGCGGTTGGCGCTATAAATGGCAAGTAATGACCGAGCAGGGCTGGATCGATTACCCTGAGCTGCCGGCCGTCGAACTTGACCGTGAAATAAAGCTCTTTATCAGTATCGACGATGAAGATTGGGATTGGCAAGACGCGCCGGAGGTAAATCTCCCTGCCATAGCTTTTTACCCAGATGGTGAAGCTACACGGTTTAATATTGAATTTAGTCTCGACGATTTCGACGAAACCAGCGAGAACGTTGCACTGGATGACTGGGGTCGCGTAGTTTGGGTCGAGAAAGAAGAAATGCTGGAAGAGATTAAAGAGGAACTGGGTGATTTTTAACATCCAAAGAGCAGAGGGTTTAACTTTGTGCTGGTGGCAACTATGTTGCTGATACGCTTGCAATTGAGGTAATACTGAATAAATACCATGAACAAGGTTGCCGGTTTTACCCTCATAGAAGTGTTGATTGCTCTCATTATTGTTGGTGTTGCACTACCTGCGTTGTTATTACGTGTGCAGTCGGTGTCAGATCATACTGGTGCGATTGAAGAAAAAACCTATGCCTATTGGATTGCCTCCAACAAGTTGGAAGAAATCACCCTAGACGCCAGAATTAAAAAACAGATACCTAAAAGCGAACGTCATGACACGATTGACTATGCCGGCCGCGAATGGCATTGGCGGATAAAGCCAGAGACAACGGCAACTGAAAAGTTATATCGAATTGAGATTAGTGTTGGTATCGACGATGACTCGTCAATTGCAACGCTAGCGGGGTTTGTTTATGACCCCAATTAGAGGTCAGCGTGGGATCTCGCTACTCGAAGTTTTAATCGCAGCGGTAATCATGGCAACGATCGCGGTATTGGCGTTTGGAGCGCTAGATGTGAGTCAGCGTTCTGCCGAGGTTAGTACCGATAAAATTCGTGAAATCCAACTGCTTGATCGCAGCTGGGTATTGGTTGAAAACGATTTGCGCAATGCGTTGCGCTACGCCGGCATCAATCAATTTGGCGATTTAATGCCGTCGATGTTAATTGACGAACGGGGTGAGTTCCCGTTCATGTTTATTCGCGGCGGCATGGCCAACCCCTTGGGGAATCCGCGTACCGAAGTTATGCGTGTAGCCTATCGGGTAGAAGATGAAATTTTAATGCGCTATAGCTGGATCGACCCATTTAATGTCGATGAAGATATTGCTCGGGTACAAAAGATTTTAGCGGGCGTTTCGGAATTTTCGGTAACAGCTTTACCCGATCAAGGTGCAACAGGTGTTAAAGAAGGCCCTTGGTTGGATGAGTGGCCGGGCAATGGAACCAGCAGCGCCACGCCAGATAAACTGCCGATCGCNGTTAAGATTTCGTTCGAGCTTGAAGGCCGTGGTGAATTGACCCGCCTGTTCGCCCTGCTGCCGGGAGACTAGCGAATGATCACACAGAAAAAACCGCTGCAAATGAATTCAACAGGATTCAAGCGAGGCCCGCAGCAAAGCCAGCGAGGCGTTGCACTGGTGTTGGCGTTGTTGATTGTCGCCTTGGTCACCACTATTGCAGTTGAGCTGAGTTGGCGTTTTGATCTCAGTATTGTCCGTGCTGGTAATCGCTGGTTTGGTATGCAGGGCGATATCTATTTACGTGGTGCGGAAGACTTTGCCAAGTGGGGGTTGCAGCAGGACAAACTGCAAGAGCAGGCGAGTGGCAAGGCAATTGATACGCTTTACGATGTTTGGGCAACACCCTTAGAAGCACCGATCGATGAGAGTTGGATTCGCGGTCGTATGGAAGATGCTCAGGGCCGATTTAATTTAAATTTGCTAGCAAAAAGTGCTCAGCCTATTAAGGGGCGCGCGCCAGAACCCTGGGAACGATTTACGGCGAGTCAGCGGCGCTTTATTCGATTGTTGCAAACTATCAATTTGAGCGATTCCACTCTTGAAGGTGAGGGTGTATATCTCGATGAGCAGTCGGCGATAAATATTACTGAGGCCGTCATCGACTGGATTGACGTCGACAGCAATGTAACAGGGTTTGGCGGCGCCGAATCTGATTATTACAGTGGTTTGGAGCCGCCCTACCTCGTCGCCAATAAAAAGTTTATGAGTGTAAGCGAGCTCTATTTAATTCGCGGCATGAATTATAAGTTGTATCAGGGCTTGCTGCCTTTTGTGATCGCGTTACCGGAGCAAGCTTTAACTAATGTTAATACCATGTCCTTAGAAATGTTGCGTACTATTAATGATAAGCGATCGTTAATGCCGAATAGTATCGAAGACGCGCAGTATATTTTCTCTGAGCGCGGTGGCGGTTTTGACACAGTTGGCGACTTTCAAGGCGCATCTTCAGTTGATCAGGTTGTCGGTGTCGCTGCGAATGGTCAGAGTAATTTTGATGCGACAGATCTAGTGGTCGCCACCGAATATTTTTTATTGTTTACCGAAGTGCAGGTGGATGACTATATTCGTCGCAGTAAAAGTTTGTTGCGACGGGTGAATGACGAAGTGACAACCCTTAGGCGCACAGACGCTAATTTTTAAGTAAGAGCCTGGCGACGGGCCCAACAATAGAGATAAGAATCGTGGCTGAAAAATTATTCGCCCGTAACACAGCAGATGGCCTTTGGCAGTGGCGCCGAGTCGCCAGCGATGGCCATTGGTCTGGCGACACTTTTAAAACTGGCGATGCCGATGCCTTGGCGCAAGAGGTAGGCGGCGACGACTTGCCTGTAGCCTTAGTTGTACCCGGCCAGTGGGTGGTGTCTACCCATGTTGAAATCGATATTAAAGATAAGCGTCACTTCGCCAAGTTACTTCCTTATGAAATGGAAGAAGAGCTGATTGATAGCGTTGAAGATTTACACATGGCGTTCGGCCCTATTACCGGCGATTCCGTGGATGTTCTTTATTTAAAATCGGATGTAATGAATAGTGTGGTGGCAGACCTTATTGCCGCCAACTGCGATTTCCGCACAGCGCTGCCAGATTATTTAAATCTGATCGTAGAAGATAAAGGGTTAACCTTTATCTACGAGGACGGCGTTGTCATAGCGCGACTCGGGAAGATGCGCGGCTTTGCGATAGAGGCGAGTATGGCGCCAATGATACTTGCCGACCTTGGTGAAACGCAAAAGGTCGATGGCCCTATTAATTTGGTCGCGGAAAATGATTACGACCTCGATAAGTTAACCCTTTGGCTGCCGGAGCAGTGGCGTTCGGAAGCGGAAGACAGCCCAGAACTGGTACGAAATATTGGTGGGCTTTGGGATTGGATCGATACCGGCAGCGATCGCCAGCCGATAAATTTACGCAGTGGCAGTTACTCGCGTCAGCTACCGCTTACACGTTGGCTGCAGGAATGGAAAACACCACTGGTTGCACTCGCCGCCGCTTATGTTATTGCGCTCGCCGTTACCTTCTTTCAATATCAAGTGGCGAAGAGTCAGCAGAAAACAATTCTTTCGCAGATGAACGCCGTTTATCAGCAGGCCGTTCCCAATGGTCGTGGTGGCGACCCTGAGCGAAAGTTAGAAACGCTCGTGAAAACGCTAAAGGGTGGACCATCCGGCGGTACAACTAACTTTGTTGCACTATTAAATAGCGTTGCCAAGGCGGTGAAGCAGGCCGGCAATATCACCATGAGCAGCATCCGCTACACGGGTGATCAGCGCGAGTTAATGTTGAATATTGAGGGCAGTAGTTTTGCCGAGCTCGAAACCTTGCGTGGGGCTGTTACCGCTGAAGGCTTTGCGGCGGAGTTACTGCGTGTTGAAGCTAAAGGTGATCGTCACAGCGCGCGCATGAAAGTAACAGAGGTGGCTAAGTGAACGAAATAAAAGAATGGTGGAATCAGGCCTCCAGTCGTGACCAGATTTATCTTGTGGCTCTCGGCCTAGTCTTAGCTTTGTATTTTTTGTACGCGGCAATTTTGAAGCCGACCTACGATATGCGTAATGCTCAGTTGCGAACCAATATTGCGCAAACAGAAGCCTTGGCGCGAGTACGTGAATATGCGGCAATTTGGATGAGTCGAGATGAAGCTAACGCCGGCGCGGCGAAGAAAGCCAGTATTGTTGAAGCGGTGGATGAGAGTTTACGCAAGCACAGCTTACAGTTATCGGGTATGCAGCCCAGTGGCAATAGCGATGTGCGCTTGCGTTTAGACCAAGTAAATTTTGACAACTTTTTGGCTTGGGTAAATGAAGTTGAGAATGCTCAGCGCATAGAGATAAAAGATCTTTCTATCGCAAACGGTTCAAACCCAGGATTTGTTTCGGTCAACGTGCGCTTACATCGCGATTAACTCTGACTAAAAAATAATACAAGACTCAAACTATGGCCCTTAAATTACTCAAGCCACTCGCCATTGTGTTTCTCGTGGTGTATTTCGTTTATTTGGTTGTCTCCCGCGCTCCTGCCGAGTTGGCGGCATCAGCCCTGCATAAGCGTGTGCCGGCGCTATGGCTTACCGGCGTGAAAGGCACCGTGTGGTCTGGCCAAGCGGCCAGCGGTCAATACGACCTAGCAAAATCGTCGCTACCGCTCGGAGAGGTTAAGTGGCGCATCAGCTTTTGGTCGCTACTGACTTTGAAGCCCTGTATCCAATTTGAGACCGGCCCGTCGAGCACCACCGCGAGCGGCAAAGCGTGTCAAAGTTTGGCGGGTACCACCTATTTAAAAGATTTGAGTATTAATTCCAGTGTTGCACCGTTTAGCGAATATCTAGCGGTAGAGTTAGGTGGTCGAGGTTCGGTTGATGTCGTTACTGGCGAGCTGCGTTTTGGTAGTAACAATAGTGTTAATGTGGAATCTTTGGATGCCCGTCTCGCATGGCAAAATGCGCAGGCTAACACTGGTGACTCATGGATGAATTTAGGCTCCTACGCCGCAACGGTGAAGGAAAATACCAGTAAAGGTGTAACCGCACAGATCTTTAATTTAGAAGCGCCAGTGAATATGGAAATGGCCGCCAACTGGACTCAGGAGAGTGGCTGGCATCTAAATGGCAGTGTGGTGATGCTCGAAAAGGCTCCCGACTTACTCAAGCAAGGTATTCAGTTGGTGGGCCAAGAGTTGGCGCCGAACACCTATCAAGTCACTTGGCCTTAACCGACCCATCGGCCTCTAGTTGGAGTGCCAGCGATGTTTGCGAATAAATTCCCGCCGTTAACCGCGTATCTATTGTGTTTATGTTCGCTAGGTATTTTCTCTGCCAAAGCTAACGCCGCTTGGGTGGAGGATACGCAGAACATTATGGGTACGCGTATCAGTATTAGCTTCTGGCATGACTCAGCCGCAATTGCACAGCGCGCGCTTGCCGATGGCATGGCTGAAATGCGTCGTATCGACCAAACACTTTCCCCCTATATTGAAACTAAGTGATTTAGCTTTGCTGAATAAAAATAGCAGCGGCTGCACCGCAAGCCATCTCTGACGAGTTATTATTTTTAGTCGATAAATCGCTCTATTACAGCCGCTTAAGTGACGGCGCCTTTGATATTACCTTCGCTTCGCTCGGTTGGTTTTACGACTACCGCAATAAGTTACAGCCGAGTGTGAAGCAGCGCGACAAATTGTTACCGGCGATTAATTACAAGTGGTTGCAGTTGAACCCTAAGCAAAAAACGTTGCGCTTTTTACACCCGAATGTGCGCATCGATCTCGGTGGAATCGCGAAAGGTTACGCGGTCGATCGAGTTATTGATATTTTAAAAGGCTACGGTGTTGAGCACGCCACAGTAAGTGCCGGAGGCGATAGCCGAGTGTTGGGCGACAAAGGTGGTCGGCCTTGGATGGTGGGAATTAAAAACCCACGGGACGGCGGCGATGAAAGCGCCGCGCCGGTTATTCGTTTACCGTTAGAAAATGTCGCAATTTCTACCTCGGGTGATTACGAGCGCTATTTTATTGATGATCAAGGTCATCGCGTGCACCACATTATCAATCCTAAAACGGGCGAGTCCGCTAGCGGTCTGGTTAGTGTCACCATACTCGGGCCACAGGGCGCCGATACCGATCCATTATCGACAACCGTATTCGTACTCGGTGTTGACAAAGGGTTGGCGCTTATCAATCAGTTGCGAGGGTTTGATGCGATTTTAATCGATAGCAAAGGCACTGTTTTTTACAGTGACGGTTTGCTAGCACCTGATGCCGCGCCTGCAACTAGCGGCGCCGCGAGCTAAAGTTGTGTTTAGGTACTAATTACTTAGGCTTGTAACAAGGTCGTCGAGTAAATTCATATCCATTGTTTCGGCATCTATCAGGGTGAAGTGATCGGCGTTGGTTAAAATTAAATGGCTGCTGATATCCCCGCTGGCTACTGCGCTATCGGCGAATGCTTGGCTAAGCCTTGCTGGAACGATCGAGTCCTTATCGCCACTGATCATTACGGTCTCAATTTCAAACGGTAGTAGCTTTACGGGAGAGGCGCTGGCTAGCCTTGCGGTTCGCTCCGCTGCCGAAATGTTATCGCCAATGATTGCTTGTGCACCGTAGCTGCAAGCTCCGCTTTCTAAGTCACCGATACCGGCCAAAGATACAACACCTGCCACAGGCTGTGGTGTCGGGTTATACAGCTCGCTGCTCATCGGGATATTTCCCCTGCCTGCCAACCACAACGCAAGATGACCGCCAGCACTATGCCCCATGGTTACCACACGATTGGTGTCTATCGGGTACTGGTTAGCAAGGGTCCGCAGGTAATCGGTTGCGCGAGCTACATCGAGAAACATATTCGGCCATTCACCACCATTACCTAGGCTGCGATACTCTATATTCCAAACAAAGAAGCCACGCGAAGCGAGGTCTGCAGAGAGTTCGTCCATTAATCGCAGGCTATAGGATGAGCTCCAGCAGCCGCCGTGGATCATTACCACCACTGGCTTTTTGTCTGCAGCGCTCAGTGATGGTTGATAGAGATCGCCGAACTGATCGGCGCCACTCGCCCAGCCTATTCGTGTCGGGTTGGTTGGAGCCGGTTGTGGTGTTGCGCTGGGCCCTGCATTTGGCGGTTCAGCAGTAGCCACTTGTGAGGGCGGTGATGTCGGAACTGATGTGGATGTTTCGATATTGCGATCTGCTCCGCCGCAGCCAACGAGGATAATAACCCACAAAGATAGGCTGAACGTTTTCGTATTTCGGGCTTTGTTATCGCTGGTCATCATNAACGCCCGTCGACAACTATTGATCAAATTCAGCATAGCTTTAAACGCCATTGTCTAGATGAGTTTTTACCGAATGGATGCTAAACAGCGGCCATCGCTATAGATAATCGATACCTAATCCAATATACGCGAGGTCGGTTTGTTTGGATGTTCTGACGTTGTCGAGGGAGTTGTTTTGGTCGAAACAGGGCGCTTGGAGTTGATGCCGCTGGGGTGCTAGGCCGGAAATGGTGGATGCGATAAATAAAATAGTTAGTAAGCGATTTAGAGAAATCAGTAAAGGCGCGGGAATATCAACGCCTTTACTGATTGTTACAAGGAGATCTAGATAAATAGGCTCATATCAAAACAGCCTAGCGGTAGATGTCCTTTAATTGATCTTCGAAGATTGTCACAGGGTTGTTATAGAACTCTAGGAAGTTAGCTTCACTTTTGTGTCCTTTGTAAGGCGCGTAGAAGTGATCGATATTTTCTTTTGCTTTGTTAGCGTTACGCCAAACAAGAAAGTATGAAATTCTGCGAGCATCGTCGTCAGCCATAATCGCGTCGAGAATAATATCTGTCCAGAAACCGTCATCAGATACTGTTTCTTGACCACCTTCAGTCAGTGCAGCGACTTTGTTCTTCTGCTGGGCAATTTTGCTAACAGCGGCAAGGCTCTTAATAAATACATCGCGGCTTTCGCGTGCGCTAACCTTGTTGTAAGGATGACCAAGATCCCAGTAGTTGTCTAAACCGATGATGTCGACATAGTCGTCGCCGGGATAACCATACATGTAACCTTCCATCGGGTTATTGATATCCATGCGGCTGCGATCCGGTGAAAAGGCGTAGATCAAATTAGTTACACCTTTTTCATTGCGCAAATAGTCGATGGTAAATTGCCATAGGGCTATATAGTCGGCCTCGTTGGATGGGCCTTTACCCCACCAAAACCAGTCGCCGTTATGTTCGTGCCAAGGGCGGAAAATAACCGGAGCCAGCTCGGTCGAGCCATCGCTATTTGTTACCTTAAGCGCATTGTTAAATTCAACAAATTTATCCAAGGCGTCGATGAGCTTTGCGTGTGCTTCGCCACCGGGGATAAGTTTTGCAACCGTTGGCGCTTTATCCCAAGACGAGCCACCNGTCACCAGATCACGCATATGCCAGCTAATAGTACTNATGCCGCCGCGATTAAAGGTGTTGATGATTTCCTGCTGGATAAAATCAAAGCGGATGCCATCTAGGTTGTTGGCATCGCCGATTTCGAGGTGGCCAATATCCCAACCAAATACCGCTGGGTAGGAGCCGGTAATGTCTTTGACATCAGAGCGATTAGCTTCGCCGATCCATTTAACGCCGTAGGCGGTAGTATTTTGGTGCCCAAAAAGTAAATGACTATAGCTAAGGGCGGCCAGGTTACGATAAAGCGCTTGAGTCTTCGCGGTGGCTTTTGGTGTAACTAAGGTTGGCTTTGTGAATGGACTTTTGGTTGCCGCCGAGTCTTTTGCCAAAGAGCATGCGGTAAGGAGAGGGATAGCAACGAGGGCGGCAAGTAACAGCTTGCCTGGGAATTTGAACTTCATGTGAATTCCTGCTGATTTGATGGGTGGTGAGATTTTATTAAGTGTTCCAATATAACCTAATAGTTTAGACGCTATTCCGCTGCGAGTTATGTTTTTATGCGATATAGACGCGGTAGGCTAATATTTGTTGACGCAAGCGTTAGTTAGCTCCAGTGATGTGTTTGCCAGTGCCCACTGGCGGCAACTTTGGCTGCTTGTTCCGGTGTGGTTCCGCGTACCTTTAAGCAATCCATATAGAGTTGTAAGCCGTCTGAGGCTGCTTGTACAGATGGGAAAGGGCCGACATTCTCGCCCTCGCGGGTTGTAAAATACCACTTCGAATCTACACAGAAGTAACGCTTGGATCTAAACCAAACCTTCTCGGGCTCGTCTGGCGGGCGTTTATCCATGGTAAAGTTCTCGGTTTATCAATGGCTTAAGTAGCAACAGTTAAGACTGATTATAGTCATTATCTTGACCGGCGCGCGGTATGAGTTATTAACAGTTGTGGCGTGATAATTGCCATTTTGCACAAAAACCCCGTTATGTCCAATTCAAACAGGCGTGCTAAGCTCGCGCCAATTGTTTTTGGGTCGTATTTTTAAGGCTTAGATTAGAGGCGAGTTTAGATGCATATTCATATTCTCGGGATCTGCGGCACCTTTATGGGCTCTTTAGCTCAATTGGCGTGTGCTGCGGGGCATCGAGTGACGGGCTGTGACAGCAACGTCTACCCACCAATGAGTACTCAGCTAGAGCAGGTTGGTATCGAGCTAATAGAAGGGTTTCAGCCTGAACAGCTGCAGTTAAACCCCGATATGATCGTGGTTGGCAATGTTGTGAGCCGCGGCAACCCATTGATGGAAGCGGTTATGGAACGTGGCATTCCCTACACCTCCGGCCCGCAATGGATGTCTGACCATCTGTTACAAGGTCGCTGGGTAATGGCTGTTGCCGGTACGCACGGCAAAACCACAACTTCGAGTATGTTGGCGTGGATATTAGAGCAGGCTGGCATGGCGCCGGGATACCTCATTGGTGGTGTGCCCGCCAACTTCAGTTGCTCGGCGCGGTTGGGCGACAGTGACTTTTTTGTTATTGAAGCCGATGAGTACGATACCGCNTTTTTTGATAAGCGCTCTAAGTTCGTCCACTATCGGCCGCGCACTCTAGTACTCAACAACCTCGAATATGATCATGCCGATATTTTTCCTGACTTGGCTGCAATCCAGCGTCAGTTTCACCACCTAATTCGCACCGTACCTGCAAATGGTCAGATCCTAACGTCGGCCGATAGTGCTGCGCTGGAGGAAGTCTTGGAGATGGGGTGCTGGAGCGAGGTGAAACGNCTTGGGGAGCGAGCCAACAGCGACTGCGAATGGCAAGTAGAGAAACGTTCTGCCGATGGTAGCCACTTTTGTGTCTACCTATCTGGGGAGTTAGTTGGCGAGGTGAGTTGGGGGCTGCGCGGTGACCACAATCTACAAAATGCCTTAGCCGCGCTCGCCGCCGCGCGCCATGTAGGCGTTACGCCAGACCACGCTTGCGAAGCATTGGCATCTTTTAAAGGTGTAAAGCGACGACTAGAGTTGCTGGGCGAAGTTGGGCGTGGCGGCAGGGTAAAACTCTATGACGACTTTGCTCATCACCCGACGGCAATCACTTCTACCCTCGAAGGCGTGAGAGCTGGCATTGGTAGTGATCGCTTACTCGCGATTATCGAGCCGCGTTCAAATACGATGAAACTGGGGGTGCATAAGCAAGCCTTAGCCGATTCAGTAAAGGCCGCCGATGAGAGCTTTTGGTATCAGCCTGGGCAGTTGGAGTGGCAGCTCGCGGAGACCCTACAGTCTGGCGATACCTTATCGTCAAGTGACGGTAGCTCGAGTGCGGCGACTGTATTTGCAACCACGGACGCTATTGTTGCCGCAACAGTAGAGCGTGTTACGTGCGATCAATCCGTTAATTGGCATTTGGTGATTATGAGTAATGGTGGTTTTGAGAATATCCATCAGCGCCTTTTGACCGCTTTGCAAGCTGCGTTGCGCGGAGAAACAGCCGTTAGTGATCTATTGAT
>Ga0065722_104413_pt1 | contig 16154 bp, 10 predicted proteins | sample BansetMetagenome_FD_59109 | JGI IMG/M metagenome (GOLD analysis project Ga0065722, IMG submission 59109) | Bankia setacea gill microbial communities from Puget Sound, Washington, USA - Caecum Enriched | ecosystem: Host-associated > Mollusca > Digestive system > Ceca | place: United States... | reverse complement strand
CAGGGTAGCCACTACCATCCCAGTTTTCATGATGATAACGGGCAATACGCTCTCCCATTCTCGCGACCGTGCGTTTACAGCGCTGCAATAAGTCTCCGCCAATTGCGGCATGGGTTTTCATAATGTCCCATTCGAGCTTATCTAGCTGCCCGGGTTTTTCCAATATTGCTTCAGGAATGGCAATTTTCCCTAGGTCGTGAAGGGGGGACGCATAAGTAATATATTCTTGAAAAATACTGCTCTGCCCAGCTTTCTGAGCAAGTAAACCACACAGTTCAGATACACGTTTAACATGAAAGCCGGTTTCCTTGCTGCGCATCTCAATCGCATCACCAATGATCATCAGTAATTCACTCTGCACCGACAGCACTTCTTCTTTGATACGTAAATTTTCAAAGGCCAGTGCGACTTGAGAGCAAAATATATGGAGCAAGTCGTACTTAAAGGGTTCTAGCTTTTGTCCGAGTTTTACGTACAGTACGGAGCAGCTGCTATTGTCGGTTTCATAGTAAGCGAGGTAATACTCATCGGAACTGATGGATTTACCTGTTCGGAAAGATTGTTCAATGAGGGCTTTGGTGTGGGCGTCCAAATCGATATCGTCCATCGAGCCTATGCAGCCAGAAAACTCGCCGGTAGACGCCAGTATTGTGTGGGTGGTCTCTCGATAGAGGTTGGTTTCTTGGTTTGATATGTAGATGCTGGATGTTTCGAGCCCCAAGAGCGTAAGGAGTTGATCTAAGACAGCAGACCCAAATTCATTGAGTCGCCCGGGTTTTAAAATGACCGATGATGCCTCGATTACACGCTGGAGCCCATCGCGACTTCTTTCGATAGTGAGTATATCTCGATAAGAGCGGATGGCGGCGAGAACACTTGTGGTGAGTTTTGTGGAGGTGAGTTCGGTCTTGTTCTTGTAATCGTTAATATCATAATCGCGAATAACCTCTTCTTCAGGGGCAATGCCCGCTTGACCGGTACGCAGGATAATACGAGTACTGCGATTCCGTTTTTCTTTGCGTATCCACTCAATAAGCTCTAAACCCGCGTGGTCACTTTCCATGACGACATCGATAATGGCAAGGGCGAAAGGGCCTTCAGATTCATAGACGTTACGGGCCTGGGTTGCGGAATGTGCAGAGTATAGCGCGAGGGGGCGGCCCTCAAATTGTAAGCGAGAAAGCACCATGGTGGTGACTTCGTGGACCAGCTGCTCATCATCCACCACTAGAATCTTCCAAAACGCTTGCGGTGTTTGGCTGCTGTTAACCTGACCTCGACGGAATAGCTTGAGCTTCTTCATATAAAATTCGTGTCCTATCAGATCTTATGGTGTGCTCCACGGTCGCCCATCCGCTAGCTTTTAGTTAGGTGGTTTGGTGTTCGTTTGGGCTGACCGATGATGGTATTCGGTTGGCGCTTGGCTCTAGAACAGCTACAAGTCTTTGATGGTGAAGGCAGTAATCACCTCTTTACCCAGCTTTAGGTGCGGACAAATGTGATAGAATCGCCCAAATTTTTTTGTGAGTAGACAATATGACTCAGGCGAAAGTTGGTTTTGTCTCGCTTGGATGCCCGAAAGCACTGGTAGATTCCGAACGCATCCTTACCCAGTTAAAGATAGACGGATATGAGGTGGTTTCAAGTTATCAGAATGCCGATGTGGTGGTGGTGAATACCTGTGGATTTATTGATTCTGCCAAGCAGGAGTCACTGGATGCCATTGGTGAGGCTATGCAGGAGAATGGCAAGGTCATCGTTACGGGATGCATGGGAAAAGGCAATGATGCCCAAGTGATCAAACAGGCCTTTCCAGAGGTGCTTAGTGTCACTGGCCCTGCGGCCTACGAGGAGGTTATGGGCGCTGTACACGAGTATATTCCACAGCCTGAAAATCATAACCCCCATATCGATCTGGTGCCGCCTCAAGGGGTAAAGCTAACCCCACGTCACTATGCTTATCTCAAAATATCGGAAGGGTGTAATCATCGCTGCTCGTTTTGCATCATTCCCGCCATGCGTGGCAACTTGGTCAGCCGCCCTGTGGGCAATGTATTGGATGAAGCCGAGAGGTTGGTGGCAGCTGGCACCAAGGAATTACTCGTCATTTCTCAGGATACCAGCGCCTATGGAGTTGACGTCAAATATAGGACTGGCTTTTGGCAGGGGCGTCCAGTTAAAACCCGCATGCTAGAACTGTGTTCTGCGCTGTCTGAACTCGGAGTGTGGACCCGCCTGCACTATGTTTACCCCTATCCTCATGTGGACGAGCTTATTCCTTTGATGGCAGAGGGGAAAATTCTTCCCTACCTAGATATTCCTTTTCAGCATGCCAGTCCGCGCTTGTTGAAAGCTATGAAGCGACCTGCGCATCAAGAAAAGACCTTAGAGCGTATCCAGAAATGGCGACAAATTTGCCCGGAATTGGCATTGAGGTCGACCTTTATTGTGGGATTTCCGGGTGAAACTGATGAGGATTTTGAGCAATTGTTGGCTTGGTTGCCGGAAGCTCAACTTGATCGAGTGGGTTGTTTTCAGTATTCACCGGTTGATGGTGCGGCGGCCAATGCCTTGCCAAATCATGTGCCAGATGAGCTAAAGCAGGAGCGCTGGGAGCGTTTTATGGAGACCCAGCAGGCGATATCTGCGCAACGTCTTCAGGCTAAAATTGGTCGTGAAATGGATGTGCTTATCGATAGTACGGAAGGTGAAAATGCTGTAGGTCGCAGTTATGCCGATGCTCCAGAGATTGACGGGGTGGTGATTGTCGAGAATGCCGCGCATCTTTCGCCAGGTTCCATGGTCAAAGTAAAGGTATGCGCCGCCGACGAGTATGATGTGTGGGCGGAACTGCTAGAGTCGTGATCCATACGGTATTTATCGGCTTCGATTAGTCTATGCTAACAACAGTCGTCCGTACAATGAGAATGAGCGTTGGCAATGGCTTGCCATCATCCTTAGCGGGCTTAGCTGGGCGCTGCGATGTTTCCGCTCAGCCTATTTAGTTCAACAATTTTGGTTCAACAGCAGAAGTAAACGATGCCCGACCGACCTCCATTTCAGCCGCCCGGCACCACAGATGATTCCGCAGCTACGGCTTGGGATAACAGCGACCAAGATGCTCCTCTCTATCTCGATATGTTGTTGGAGTACATTCCTGTACTGGCTTCAGTAGTGAGTATGAAGGGGGCGGTGCTGTTTGCTAGCCGTCATCATACGCTCCTAGCGGGGGTTGCAGACAACTTGGCCAGTATTCAGACCGAAGCAGATCTATACCCTGCTATTGTTCAGCAGCGGGTGGCAGCCCTTTGGCAATCGTCTATAGACGTGGATTCTGAGCAACTTTGGGAGTTAAGTGCTAAGCATAAAGATGGTTCCCTCCATCACTATCATATGCGGCGTTTTTACCTGCAAGCCTCGGCAGTTTTGTCTGAAGGCGGCGGGCTTGAAGATAGCACCAAAGAGGCTACGGTGGTTTATACCATCGGTGTTGATGTCACCGATCACAAAAATGCCGAGAGTAGCTTGCGTGATCACAAAACGCATATCAATTACGTTACTTTCCACGACCCTCTAACCGGTCTTGCGAATCGCTCATTGTTTTACGATCGAATGCATAAAAGCATTTCGCGGGCAAAGCGGGCCAAGACAAGTTTAGCGATTATGTTGCTTGACCTAGACCGGTTTAAAAATGTTAACGACAGTCTTGGGCACGATGCCGGAGATGCTTATCTTAAGCAGGTGGCACGGCATTTATTGGACGAGCTGCGTGATACCGACACCGTCGCGCGCTTGGGGGGAGATGAATTTGTAGTGGTTCTGGAAAATGTCAATAACTCAGATTCCATCGACAATATTGCTCAAAAAGTTTTAGAGTGCTTGGCTCAGCCTGTTTCGATCCAAGGTCACGAGATAGCCTGTACGGCCAGCATTGGCATCAGTGTGTTTCCCAATGATGGCGACTCAATTGATCAATTACTCAAACACGCCGATACCGCTATGTATCGAGCGAAAGCCGCGGGTAAAAACCGCTACCAATTTTATGTGCGCGCCATGTCGGATACGGCGGTTAATTATTTGCTGTTGGAAAATGATTTGCGGCGCGCTATCGAACAGAATGATTTATGTCTCTATTATCAACCTCAAATTGATTTGAATACCGGTAAAATTATTGGTCTTGAGGCGCTGGTTCGCTGGCAGCATAAAGACAGGGGGTTGGTTTCTCCCATCCATTTTATTCCTTTGGCGGAAGAGACGGGCTTGATTGAACCCTTGGGGGCGTGGGTATTAGAGCATGCTTGTGAGCGTTTTCAGTTTTGGCTGGAGCAGGGCTTGAATATGGGTAAAATTGCCGTAAATCTTTCTACGCGACAATTTCGTCAGGAGTCCTTTGAAGATAGTGTTCGGAGTATATTGGCATTTACTGGCCTTCCTGCAGAATACCTTGAGCTTGAAATTACCGAAAGCTCAGCTATGGAAAATGCAGCCAATACCATCGATATGCTCAAATGCTTGAGTGAGATGGGTTTATCCCTAGCGATTGATGATTTTGGAACGGGCTATTCTTCACTGGCCTATTTGCAGCGTTTTCCTATTCAAAAACTGAAAATTGATCGTAGTTTTATTAATGATATCGACAGTAGTGCGCAGGAATCGGCGATAGCCAAATCGATAATCGATCTGGCTCATAATATGTCACTGCAGGTAATTGCCGAAGGCGTGGAGCGACCCACGCAATCGCGTTGGCTGAATGAGAGAGGCTGCGATCAAGTGCAAGGTTTTTACTACAGTAAACCCCTTAGTGAAGAGCAGCTTATGACTTTAGTAAACGATACAGGGAAAGCGACCCGCGAAGATGGATGTGTTTATTTGAAGCTCTAAGCTGGGGCATTCCCTTTGGCGTGGTTAATCGTTAACGGCAAACGTACTTGCCGTTAAAACACGGGTGTTAAGGTTCAAGAATGTAGAACAGCACGTCGTGGCTGTTTAGGGTCACCTCGCGATTTTTAGTCGTTTTGCCAACGTTTTTGTTTTGCCACACATCTTTAATCGTATACGTGCCTTCAAGGAAGCTAAAATGCTTCCAATTGATGCGCAGGTCGTAGGCTTTGTCGCCAGTGTTGTGCCAAGCAATAGCCCAGCGTTTTTCGGACAATTGTTTTACGTAAATGAGCTTATCCAAGTGCTTCATGTACTGGTAGGCCTGCTTGCCGAGGGGGTCTTGATTCACGGCAATGGCATCTTTGTTGGTGAGAATGGCGAGAATTTCGTCTGACATTGTGCGTAAATCATTGCCGGCCATAAGGGGTGCAGCGAGCATGGCCCATAGGGTGAAGTGCGAGCGCGACTCGTCCAGCGTTAGTCCGGGGTTGCCAACTTCTAGCATATCGGGATCGTTCCAATGGCCTGGTCCGGCGTGCTTTTCGAGTCCTTCTTGCAGCTCCAATACAAAGCGCAAGCCCATATCGTATTCCCCTTGGCAGTTGTAGCAATCGGTTATATCACCGGTTGTTCGCCACAAATGCCCAATATCTTCTGCCCATTCCCAAGGTTTATTGTTTCCCCATTCACATAAACTGAAGACTACTGGTCGCTTCGCCGCGTACAGAGCGTCACGCATCGTTTTATAGGTTTCAGGGGCATTCGCGGTACCAGTGGCACACCAGTCGTATTTCAAGTAATCCACGCCCCACGAGGCGTATAGGCGAGCGTCTTGGTATTCATGCCCTCGGCCGCCAGGAAAGCCGTTGCATGTGCGTGTTCCGGCATCGTTGTGAATACCAAATTTTAAGCCTTTAGCGTGTACGTAGTCGGCAAGAGCCTTCATCCCGCTAGGAAATTTCTTTGGGTCGGGCACCAAGTTTCCTTCGCTATCGCGTTCTAAGGCCTCCCAGCCATCATCAACCACAATATATTCGTATCCGGCATCTTTCATACCGCTGCTTACCAGAATGTCAGCGGTTTGCTTTATAAGGTCTTCGTTGATGTCTACCTCGAAGGTGTTCCAGCTGTTCCAGCCCATGGGTGGGGTCAGTGCTAGACCTTCAAATTTCTGAGCGCTACTAAAAACGCTGAATAGCAGTAGGGGGGTGAGTAATGCGAAAGGACGTAGGAGAGTCATAAATGAGCCTATTTGAATTGCGACAATTACATGAGCGGCTTATTTTAAGGCCAAAAAGCGTGGATACCTTGATATTTTCACCGCAAATCTTTTTATACTTCACGGGAATAAGAATATAATTTCACCGCTTAGGTCTGCGCCCCGCGTTAGAGGTGTTGCCCTTTGTCAATGATCCAGGTTCTTTGGAGCGTTCTGCTCAGTTTGAGACAGCACATCTCCGGCCTTGGTACTTCCACCTTTTCAGGATTACACCATGTCATTCTTTTCCCGACTGTTTAAAAAACAAGCACATACGAGTATTAAAGCCTCCACACAAGAATTAGCTCAGCAGCGTGTTAATGAGCTAGAGGAGCTTTCCACGGAAGCTCTGGTTGAGCTTATTCGCAGCCAAAGTAAGCCTCTAGACTGGCAAACCGATGCCATTGCTCGATTGCCGTTCGACGGCTGTTTGATTGAGCTAATAAACGCCACGCCAACGCCGAAATGCCACAGTGCCGCACTTCGTCGAGCGGCGAGCTTGATGGATAGTGAAGAGATCAGTCTTGAGGTGTTAAAACAGTCGATTAGTGAGCCCTTGTTACAAACGGCAATTGCGAGTTATTGCAGTGAGACAAAACTGTTAGTGCAGCTTATTGACGAGTTGGATGACCCCCAGGGGTGGGCGCTGCTTTGCAGTCAGGGCTTAACGGCGAAAGTGCGCATTGCCGCCGCCGAAAACCTCGTTGACATTGATCTTATTAAATCAGTTGCTCCCACGCTCAAAAATAAAGACAAAAATGTATACCGCATTTTGAAGGCACGGCTAGACGCGCATCGTGATCAGCAAAGAATCCAAGCGGAAACGGACAGCAAGTTGGCGGATATCTGTGATTCCTTAGGGGCGTTATTGAATCAGTATGACCAATCTCAGCTTGAGCAGCGTTTAGAGCGCTTAAGACTTCAATGGCAAGATTTGGCCAACACGACCCAAGTCAGTGAGGAGCTACAAACACGCTACAAACAGGCGACTAGCGCTTGTGAAGTGCAGGTGGCGAAACAGCTAGAGCAGTATAAGTTAGAGGCGGCTGAGGCTGAGCGAGTGGTCAAAGCAAAAGGTGCTTATGAGCCTATTCTAGAAGAAGTGGCGCTGTTTGCTGCAGCACTTTATGGCAGTGAGCAAGCACCTGATGAAGATAAAGCGGCGGAGTTTGTCCGTCAGCAACAAGCTGCGTGGCAATTGGCCGAACAGGCCTGTGCGCCGAACCGTCAACAGGTCACAGCTTTCGGTCAATATATTGAACATATTGACAAGGCGCAGTCTTTAATGGCTGAGCACGGAAGTGTTGCGAGCCAGCTGAGTAAGCTGAAAATTGAGCGTGAAGCAGGAGAGCCTGTGGAGCACTCTGTAACGGCACTTAACCAATATCTCAGAGCTGCACAAGGGCTCAAAGTGCAGGCTTTACCGCCTGTTATCGTAGAGGCCAAGAGTTTGTTGGCCGAAATTAAAAATGAAATACGGAAAGAAAATACGGCAAAGAAAGACCGTATTCGGCTCCTTGACGCCTTGGTACGGAAAGGCAATGGGGCAATTGATCGCGGAAGTTTGCGTCAAGCTTGCGGTATTCGTAAAAGTATTAGTGAAAAACTGCTGGCAGATGAAAGCCTTCCCCCCAAAACTCAGCGACAGCTCGAGTTACTTGATGATGCCATCGAAAAATTACAGGGTTACCGAGATTTTTCTGTTGAACCTAAAAAGCAGCAGTTAATCGCGGGAATGACAGCCTTGGTTGACGCGAGCAAAGTGCCGACGGTTGATGCAGAAGATTTGGCTGATAAAATTCAGAAGCTGCAAAGTGACTGGAAAGAGTTAGTATACGGCGGTAAAGATATGCAGCCAGAATTGTGGGAGCAGTTTCAAGGGTTATCACGAGAGGCATATATTCCCTGTGAAGCGTATTTTGCGGAGCGAGCTGGTGAGCGTAAACGCAATCTTGAAAAACGCCAGACGCTTGCGGCGAGCCTTCAGAATTATTTGGAGCAGTATCAATGGGAGCAGGCAAATTGGAAAGATGTTGAACATATTGTCCGCAAGGCTAAAGAGGAGTGGGCGAGTTATAGTCCCGTTGACCGCGGTGCGAATACACCGGTGCAAAAAAAGTTTTACGCGGCAACTAAAGCAATTCAAAAATTGATTAATGCTGATTATCAACGAGTCAAAGAGCGCAAGCAGAGCATTGTCGACAGTGCTGAAAAACTGATTCAACTTGAGGATCTTTCTGAGGCTATAGAGCAAGTAAAACAATTACAGCAGGAATGGAAAAATAGTGGGCGAACATGGCAGCGGGATGAGAATAAACTGTGGGCACAGCTAAGAATACATAGCGATGCGGTGTTTGCACGAAAGAATGAAGAGCTCGTGGCGTTTAAGGAAGAGCTGGAGGCTACCCGTCAGCAAGCCGAGTCATTGTGTGTACAGCTTGAGGGTTTACTTGGCAGTTCGGCGGTAGAATTGCTGGCCGCGAAAGCGCAAGTGGCGGAGCTTAGTCAAGCGTTTTATGCCTTGGGGGCCTTGCCTCGCAATGCCTCAGCAGCGTTGAAACAGCGTTTTAGTCATGCGGTAAATGCCTATGAAGAACAATTAAAGCGCTATCGCAATAGCCAAAAGCAACACAGTTGGCAGAGCGTATACCGCATTAATCAGCTTATTAATGATTGGCAATTACAGGTATTACGAGAAGGCAAAGAAAGCGAAAGTGCCGAAACGGCATTGGCTCAAATTGAGGAATTCTCGAATAGTATTGATAAGTGGCCGGCCGGCACCAAGAATGCGATTGACGCGAAAATGTCTGCGCCGATCGAACATGATCTTGAATCAGAAGAAAAATATTTGGTTGAAAATGCTAGCGCATTGAGACTGTTATGTATTCGTTTGGAAATTGCAGTCGACGTATCAACACCGGTTGAAGATCAGCCTCTGAGGCTGGAGTTTCAAGTGAACCGTTTAAAACAGGGGCTGGGGAGCGCAGGTATCCCCCAGCAAGAACTTGTTAATGGCCTGCTGTTTGAGTGGTTTTCGGCTGGACCGGTAGAGCCAGCGGAATATGAAATATTATGGCAACGCTTTCATGCCTTACTGGTATAAGTGGGCTCTAGTTGTATTGACTCTCTTTAACAAATTCTGGGGAGGGGTTCATCCTCAAGAGGCAGCATTAGGCGCTGACCTCCAATGGGGGTTTGCATTACCACGCGTTGGTGTTCGTGTGTAAACTCTCCAATAATTGCAGTATTTTCTCCTTGTTTTAAATCTCGCCATACACTGAGAACAGTATCGGCCATGTCGGCGGCAATAACGGCTACAACACGACCCTCGCAGGCGAGGTTAAAAGGGTCGTAACCCAGCATATTACAAACAGATTGTACGGCAGGCTCGATGGGAAGCTGATTTTCGTGGAGGTCCACCCCCAGTGCCGAACTGCGACTTAAATCTTGCAATACCATATTCAAGCCGCCGCGGGTGGGGTCTCGTAGGAATTTAACCGCCGAGATGTTTTCTAATGTGGTCAGAGCGTGGACTAAGGGCCAGACCGTAGCGGAGTCGCTGACGATATCACTATGTAAACCGAAGGCTTCGCGAGCCATCATAACGGCAATGCCGTGATTGCCAATCGGCCCGCTCACCAAGATGCGATCACCCGCGCAGATTCGTTGTTCATCCAGTTGCAGAGCTGCCATTTTTTCTCCAATGCCGGTTGTGGCAAAGTAAACGCCGCCACCTTGGCCTTTGGGTACAACCTTGGTATCACCGGTAACAATATGAACGTTGGCTTCTTTTGCTGCTGTGGCCATGCTTGCTACGATTTTTTCTAAATCTTTTAGGCTTAAGCCTTCTTCAATGATGGCGTTGAGGCTGAGGTATCGAGGTTCCGCACCAGACACTGCCAAGTCGTTTACGGTGCCGTGCACGGCTAAACTACCTATATTTCCCCCAGGAAAAAACAGCGGTTGAACAGTGAAACCATCGGTCGTCATTGCCCACTCTTTAGCCTCCAGGTTTAGGAAAGCGGCATCTTTTTCGGTATTTAGAAACGGGTTTGCCAATTGAGATGCAAAAATACTGTCGATCAATTCGCGCATGCGAAGGCCGCCGTTACCGTGAGCGAGAGTTATGTTAGTCATGAGGCATACCTATGGCAGTTCATAATATTTAAGCACTGCAGCCACCTCAATGGCTTGGCCAATACAAAGGCCACCATCGTTTACGGGAATAGTCGGTGGATTGTGCAGGCGCAGTTTATGTTGTGGTAAGAGCTGAGCAATGAGTTCAACCAATAAAGCATTTTGAAAAACACCGCCACTAATGCCAACGGTATTAATGTCAGTTTGTTCGGAAATATGTGTGGCTTGCTTTACCAGAGAGTGAGCTAGACTGTTGTGCACGACTCGTGCAGCGTAGGCTAGGTCATGTTTTTTTCGAATTAACCATTTAATTAGCCCAAGCCAAATAACTTGATTATTGACGATGGGCATTTCAATAAATTTATCGGTGCAGCTCTGTTCAGCAAGTGCACAGAGTAGCATTGGCGCTTGGCCCTCAAAGCTGGCTTGATCACAAATACCCAGTAAGGCGGCACAGCCATCGAGCAGGCGCCCAACGGCGGAGCTTTGCGGGCAGTTGACGTTTTGTTGCCACATACTTTGTAGCAGCGGATCCGCCGATTGAAAATTTATGCCGCAATGTAGACGCAAGCTGTCGGCAATACGCCAAGGTTCTCTTGCCGCACGATCGCCGCCAGGGAGTTTAAATGGTTTGAGGTGCAAGGCTCTTTTCCACTGCCCCGGTTTACCACTTAAACATTCTCCCCCCCACAAATGCCCGTCGGCTCCCAAGCCTACGCCATCCCAAGTAAAGGCGATAATGGCTTGGTGAGGGTGGAGGTCGTCTTGGCCGCATTGTGCGAAGAGGCTGCTGGCGTGGGCATGGTGATGCCATACCGGGTGATGGGTAAGGTTCTGTTTGGCCGCCCAGCGGCTGGTTGCGTAATCCGGGTGAGCGTCGTGTGCGAGTATATCGGGTTGGCGCTGATAAAGTTGGCTAAAATCATCAGTCAATTGTTCGAAAATAGCTAGGCTGCGCAAGCTTTCCATATCAGCAATATGGGGTGATACAAGTAAGCGATCGTCAAAACTTAGGCACAAGGTGTTTTTACTTTGTGCTCCGGTGGCTAATAGAGTTTTACCAGGGTTAAGCGGATAGGGGGAGCGCAGTTCCAGAGGTGCGATACCGCGACCTAAGCGCAAGGTATGCGCTCTATTGTTAATTATTTTAACCACACTGTCATCGGCGGGCCGGCGAATAGGACGGTTGTGATCCAAAACACCATCGACAACGTGCGAGAGTCGTTTAAATACATCCGGGCTATCAGTGAGTACGGGTTCACCGCTAATATTGGCCGAGGTTAAGATGAGTGGTCGTTGCAGTTTTTCTATGAGTAAAAAGTGCAGGGGACTATAGGGAAAAATAATACCGAGTTCATTTAAGCCGGGGGCGATGGCCTCTGGCAAAGGGGCGTTTTTCCGTCTAGGGCAAAGCACGACCGGTCTTGTTGCCGAAACTAGTTGTTGGATATGTAATTCATTGGCTTCGGTATATTCGCCTAATTGCTCCGGCAGAATCATCAGCGCCAAAGGCTTATGAGGGCGAGGCTTTTTTTGGCGCAACCATTGAATGGCGCTTTCTTTAGTGGCATCACAAACCAAATGAAAGCCACCAATGCCTTTGACAGCAATGAGCTGGCCACTATTAATTGCACTACAAGCCGCCTCAAGAGCATTGTTCTGCAGACCTTCGAGTATGCTGGTGTATGTTAATTGTGGCCCACATTCAGGGCAGGCGAGGGGTTCAGCGTGAAAGCGGCGATTGTTGGGGTTGTTGTATTCTTCGGAGCAACTTCGACAAAGCTGGAATTGCGCCATGGACGTAGCGCTGCGGTCGTAGGGTAGCGCATCAATAATCGTGTAGCGGGGACCGCACTGAGTACAATTAATAAACGCGTACTGGTGGCGTGGGTTATCGTTATGGAGCAGTTCCCACTGGCAGTCGGGGCAGCAGTAGCGGTCTGTGGGTAGATGGATGTCACCACAGTTTGCATTTCCATGCTTGGTTTCACTGGTCAAAATCAAAAACGATTTAACATGGCTGACGGTTTTATCCAAGCGTTCTCGAATTGTGGGTTTGGCGAGTGGTGGTGCTTCGTTAATAATGTTTTTTTCAAAGTCATCTATGGAGGCTTCATCGCCCTCAACCAAAACGGAGACTTGGCCGTTATTGTTTTGTACCCAACCATTAAGGCTATGCCGTGTTGCCAAGCCGTGAACGAAAGGACGGAATCCGACGCCCTGTACCAGCCCGCTTAATCGGTATTCTCTACAAATCATGTTACTTTTTTCCTTTCATCAACTGGTGCGCGTAAAGCTCAAGTGCCCAGTGTTTAGCCGCTTGTTATACGCGGTGGTTTTACTGTGAAATCCTAGGGTGAATTGACCACTGATAGCCGTCTATCTGAGGCTTGAATTCCGCCGTTTAGCCAAATGCGACAAGCACCTTCATCTGAGACCATGCACGGCCCCACGGGTTGTCTTGGGGTACAACTTTTCCCATACAAAGCGCATTGATTGGGTAAGCGGCGTGCCATTACCACGTCGGCACACATACAACTTTTAGGCATGACATTTTTGTCAACCATTTGTGTGATCAGCTGGTTGTGTTGAGCAAAGCGAAATCGGGCGTCGTGCGCTTGCAGGCTAATGTTGAGGTGATAGCCGGACTGTTCAATGTTGCCAATGCCCCGCCAGCTGGCCGCACCAATATCGAAACATTGTTGTAAAATCGCCTGTGCTCTTTTATTTCCCTGGGGGCTAACGGCTTGCGGGTAGCAATTTCTTAGCTGGAGGTTTGCTGGTTGTTGAGGTTCCAGTGCATCGCTAAGAATGCTATAAAACGCGTGTAGTAAGCTATCGCTTTCAAATCCGGCAACTGCGGTTGCGAGGCTGTGATCATCAATGACGAATTGCCATTCATTGCTACCCATAATGGTTGCAACGTGTCCGGGCGCCACAAGTCCATGAATGTGGGCGCTGCGATTGTCTGCTAATAGCTGGGCGACCGCGGGCCAGGTGCGACGGCCGGATATTAGAAACTGTAAATTGCTGGGCAATTGAGAGCAAAAGTGTTGGTGAGCCAAGGCAGCGACCGGAGCCATGGTCGTTTCGAAACCGGCGGCAAAAAAGACAACACAGCGTTGTGGGTTTTGCTGAGCGATGGCGAGGGCTTCCATGGGCGATGCAATGGGGCGAATATCGGCACCGCAGGCTTTTGCTTGCTCCAAAGATCGCAGGCCTTTGGGGAGTGCAGGTGATTCTGCGGAGAGGCTTATGGGCACTCGCAGCATATCGCCAAAGGCAAGCACGATAGTGTCTTCATAGGCCGCCAACCGTATAGCCAGAGCAATATCGCTTTCGGGGCAAACACACACTGGGCAGCCGGGGCCGGGTATCAGGTTTATCCATTTAGGCAAAACACTGCGCAAGCCTCCCAAAGTAATGCTACGTTCGTGGCCTCCACAGACATTGAGAAGGTTAAACGGTTCTCTGGGTTCGGGTAATGCCTGAATTTTTTGCAACCAAAAACGCGCGCGTTGATCGACATCTTGTTGAGCGGCAGTACGCTTCATGTTACCAATTCTCTGCGAGCAACCGATTGAGATGGGGCACTGAAATCAATCAGCCAATTTAGCCAACTTTCCATGCCAGCACCGGTTTTTGCAGAAAGAGGCCAGACCGGGTTTCGGTTTGCGAGCTTGGAAAAATTTTTGATAGCAGAGTCTATTGAAAAATCGTCAAAAAACTCCAGCAACTCCACTTTACTGACGACCATGCCGTCGACTTTCTGAAACATCACAGGGTATTTTAGTGGTTTATCATCACCTTCAGTTGTTGATAGCAACACAATATTGGCATGCTGTCCCAAATCAAACGCGGCCGGGCAAACCAGATTGCCAACATTTTCGATAAAGAGAATATCTATTTCGTTGAGAGATAATTGACTTAGGGCGTCTCGAATATAGTGAGCGTCCAAATGGCAAGCGGTGCCTGTGGTTATTTGTATGGCCGTCACCCCTTGCTGACGAATGCGATCGGCATCGTTTTCTGTTTCAAGGTCGCCCTCAATTACAGCAAGTTTTCGGCGTTTTTTGAGCTGCCGAATAGTGGCTTCCAGTAAGCGTGTCTTACCGGAGCCTGGTGATGACATGAGGTTAATGGCAACTACCCCGGCGTCGTTTAGTTGCTGCCGGTTTTGTTGTGCTTGACGGTCGTTACTCGCCATTAGGTTGTGCAATACCTGATGACTTTCAACGCCACGGGGAAGCGATTCTTGACCGCGGGGTTTCAAGTGAACAGTTGCGGGTAAAGGCATGGATTTATGAGGCCGCAGTGAGCAGCCGCAGGTTTCACACATGGGTATTGCCCTCTTGGTTACTTTTGCTGACACTAGAGAAGTCTACGGGCGGCGCTTGTTTTTGTATTTGGATATTGGTGAGTAGCATCTCTTCACCACTCAGTAGACGGGTATGGTGGTTGGTATTTTTTCTACAGCTTAAGTAGTGCTTGCTAAATTGTTGTTGGTTCACCGAGTATTGGCGATCGCATTCCTCACAAAAAATAGCGGCTGGTGCCTCTTTGATGTGAAGCTGGGCGTGGGGTGAAAAACTAATGCCATCGCTAAGGGAGAAAGGTGTTGTGTTGGTGTTTTGGGTCGAGTAGCAGTGAAAATCGTGAATGGCAACGTTAAAAGCGCGCTTTAAGAGTTGTTTGTCGACACCCGAAAATAAACTAATTTGGACACTAATGGCGAAAATCACGACAGTGAAAGGTGCTGAGGAGTGCTCCGATGGAACGTCGAAGCTTTCGCTTCTCAATTGATTCTCAGCGGCATTGCAAGCTTCTTTTAGCAAACTTTTACACAAACTAAATTCATGCATGACTGCCCCCGTTTGGAGAGTTGTGCTTTTTGCCTGAGATATCCCGAGCGACCTGCATTGCATCATAGGCTTCCCAGCTGGCTTGTGCATCAGGAGAAGGCACTTGCTGGATCGCATAGCCAAGATGTACCAAAACATAGTCCCCTACGCGTAACGGGATGTCGTTGAGTAGGTGCAAATTGACGTCTCGCCGCACGCCCGCGGCTTCGCATTTGGCGATGTCGCCATTTATATCCGCTATTTTCATGGGAATTGCGAGGCACATAAACACACCTTATGTAATAAGCTTTCGTATACGATGAGTCTATGCCTGCGAAAGCAAGCTTTTATTGATGTATCGCATATTTCTTAACGCTGAGATCGTTTACTTTAAAACGGGGATTTTTTCAAAAGCCTTTTAGTTGGTGTTGTGTGTTGTAGCCACTGGATTTGAAAAAACCCTAATTCGCTCCATCCCCAGTTCTTCTGAGTGCTTTAGTGCGCATGAAGAAAAGCAGTACGCGAGTGTTCGAGTTAAGCTGTACGTATTGGCAGATTGAGTAATCTTTTTTCGCGCCGCCAAAAATCAGGCCGATTGGCCGTAGTCCTGATAACAGGAAACAATAACGGATAAGGCGACGAAAAAACCTTCCTTTTATCTCCGCTCTCGTTAGGGGGTAGGTGCTTTGCCCGCGTGGGCATAAAATTATTGATAATCGCGGTTAAGCAAATTAGGTTTAAATTGACCAACTGCAACACTGACCGTGGCATTCGCTGTTGTTTTCGCAAAAGGAAGCAAGCTATGGCTGTTCAATTTCTTGCGCCGGAGAATCTCGCCAACCTGCTGAGCGTGTTAACCGCATCTGGTTATGACGTAATCGGGCCACAGGTTCGTGACGGCACCATTGTTTATGATCATCTGGACGATGTAACAGATTTGCCGCGTGGCGTTGAATCTGTGCAGAAGCCTGGATCCTACGAAATTATTGAAACCTCCTCTACACGCTACTTTAATTGGGCGAACGGCCCCAGTGCCA
>Ga0065722_104412_pt1 | contig 16172 bp, 16 predicted proteins | sample BansetMetagenome_FD_59109 | JGI IMG/M metagenome (GOLD analysis project Ga0065722, IMG submission 59109) | Bankia setacea gill microbial communities from Puget Sound, Washington, USA - Caecum Enriched | ecosystem: Host-associated > Mollusca > Digestive system > Ceca | place: United States... | reverse complement strand
ACAACACAGTTGGCCGCGCAAGGCTTAAAAGTAGCGCAAACAACCTGGATTAATCACCGGCATAAACTCGCTCGGCTTTATGAGCAAAAGGCTTCGCAAGAGGCTTTGAGGGGGTATGTGCAAAAGTGGTTGATTTGGGTAAGGAGTGGGGTTGAGTTGGGTAGTGACTGGGATTATTTTTGCGAGCCGAACGGCGACGCTTGCTCACTGAAATATGGGATCGTGACCTGACCCCTTGTTTCTTGCGGAAATATGGGATCGTGACCTGACCCCTTATCCGGCACCAACCCGCTCCGATCGATGAGGAACGGCCTCGCTAGTGGTATTGCTGGGGGATGAGGGACCGTGGTTGATTTGGGTAAGTGGTCGCCATGGCCTGGTTGGTTTCAGCGATTGTTTTTGCGAGCCGCTATGCAATTTGGGGACCTGGTAATATGCTACCGAGACCGGCCCCACTAATTCTGACACGGTAGATCAACTTTGTAAGGTGTGGGTAGATGGATAAATTGAAATTGCTGTACCAACAACGTATTGGCAAAGCTCGGGGATACTCGCAATTCGAGGACGGTAATGAACGAAACCAGAGAGACGACTACGTGAGAGGCGATCGGGTGACACAGCCCGGGTTCCTTCCTACTCGGAGACGACACCCCCCTGTTTGGCATAAGGACGCCAAAGTCGAACAACAAAATGTCGCGAGAAATAGATTCTACGAGCACTGGCAGGTGGTTCATAATGTATCCATGGTTAATAATCTGGAACGAACCCTCCGGACCGCTGTGGATGACGCTAAACATAGTCCTGCCGAAACGATACTCAGCACTTTAGCTGGTTTTGCACCAATTCCGGGGGCAGAAACCGCGAGTGGTTGGCTAGGAGGGGCGATAGATGGTTATTTAGCCGAATTGTATGATGGCGCGCTCGCGGATAAAGCACAGGCTTTGCTGACTCAAGCTCGAATGGATGGTAACGAAGAGGGTTTTACAACGGCTGCCATTAAACTACTTCGAAGCGAACTTCTTGTTGGTCTGAAAAGTGATTTTGAAAAAATACTGGGAAATATCACCAAACTTTCTGCCGCTAGAAAAGCGTGGACACGAAACCCTACTGGTTGGACGAAGACGCAAGACAAGAGGAAACATAAAGTTGAACTTCATTTGGAGATGTCCTGGTATAGCGCGAAGGTCCGCATTTATATTGTCCAACTGGAGAGACGAGCCAGTTTAATGAGGGAAGTATTGGATTCTATAGATAGTAGCCTTTTAAAGATACTAGCCAGTATGCGTGTTGATTTTGAACATATTCCGGTTTCTGACTCGCCGATCAAAAAAGGCGGCTATCAGCGACTGTAGTCACTAAATAAGTGAACGAATAATAATGAATAGCCCTGAAAGTAGAACCAATAACATAATAAATCATTAGGTAAACCCCCGCTATGCCTTACGCGCGTAGGTTTGACCGATACATCGGTAGTAATGTTACTAGTGCCACCGAGAATTATTGAGGAATTATTGAGGGGTCGGGTCTTGATTCCATATCTTTATACTAAGATATCCCTATGCCCAGACCTTTAAGAATTCAATACGACGACGCGTACTACCATGTGATGAACAGAGGTAAAGGGCGTAAAACGATTTTCCCAGATGAGGATTATTACAAGGCCTTTTTAACGTCGGTTGCGGAAGCCCATCACCGTTTCAGTTTGGAGGTGATCGCGTATCACTTGATGGGCCATCGCTATCACCTTTTTGTTAAAACACCGCGTGGCAATATCGACCGCTGTATGCGCCATATTAATGGTGTGTACACGCAACGCTAAAAACGACTGAAGCGTAGCGATGGCCCTTTATTTCGCGGGCGCTATAAAGCGATTGTGGTAGAGGCTGATGCCTATGGGCTTCAGGTCGTGCGCTATATTCACCGCAATCCGATCGAAACCACCAAGCCTTTAGTCGATTCGCTAGAAGACTATCCCTGGTCAAGGTATCCCGCCACCATCAATAACGAACCGACGCCACCGTGGTTAAAGGCCACGCTTATTTATGCGCTTTTAGGCAAACGCAACCGCTATGAAGCTTACGAAAGCTTTGTTGAGTTGGGAAACGACCACGCGGTACACGATTTTTATGGTGGTAAACGCTTGAAGTCCGTTTTTGGCAGTGATGCTTTTGTTGAGGATATTGCTGAGCATATGGAGGGCCACGCACTGCTTTTCAATAAAGCGCAAGATCGCCTCCCAACGATTGGCGCCATTGTTGAACGGGTGGCTAAGCATTTTGGGGTTACTGAGCAGTCTATTTTTGTTTCTCCCCGAGGGCGTGTGGCACCCAACATTCCACGCTGGGTCGCTTTATATTGTTGTCGTGATATTGGTCGACACACTTTGCAAAAGATTGCTACTGCTTTCCATATGGAGCATACATCTGGGATATACCATGCTACGACGAAACTCAATGCCGCTATCGTCAACGATACGAAATTGAGAAAGATCATGCCATTCTTGCACAGGGATCTAAACCCCAAAAGTGCGCCTCATAATTAAATGTTTCCTGTGATCATCATTGCTGCTTATTAAAAATAGCCGAGTGAAGGAGCCACCTACACCGTGATCGATTGATGTGCTTGGATTCGTTCTATGACCTTGCCTATCCACAGTGCAGCGCGACCTTCCCAAGCCTCCATCATTTCAAGATAACACGCAATAACAGCTATCCCCTTGTAATCTTCCGTGATCGCACAACAAAGAATATCTCTCTAATCTCTACTCAATGGCGTAAGCATCACGACTTCACACTATTAACCCTTACAGCATATTGAGGAACTACATTATGTCGATTCAAGACACGCTCCCCAAGTCGCGACTGACGTTGCGATATAAAACCGAAATAGACGGCCAGCTAGCAAATGTTGAACTGCCCTTACGCCTGTTAGCCGCAGGTGACTTTTCTAATGGTCCCGAGGGACAGCCAGACTTTGCAAAACGCGAGATCATAAGCTTTGATGGCAGCAACTTAGATGCTGTGATGGCGGATATGGATATCTCTGTCGACATCGCAGAATCTGGAACAGAGCAGCGCTTGCCAATCAACAATATGAAAAGCTTTACTCCCGGTAGCATTGTCGATGCGGTCCCTGCGTTAAAGGAAAAAGAGGATAAAAAGAATTTGCTAAATGGTTTACTTGCCAATATTAATAACAGTGGAAGCTATCGCGACGCAGTACAGATAATTGTGGATGACTCCGCGACTGATAAAGAATTGTACAAGGTGCTAGAGGTCGGCTATGAGCTAATAGATGCAAGTCAAGGAAACGAGGAAACAACAGACGAGGAAGTTTCAGAAGAGGAGCCTTCTGAATAAGTTTGCCAACTTCTAGGGTGCGCTAAACGCGATAACCTATCGACAATCTAACCAGCTAACACGGACGAGAATACTATGTCTAGCAGTACTAACATCCTCGAAACATTGGAATCTTCGCTTCATTACAATGATGGCGAAATTAAATCGACAGTTGATAAAAAAGAGTTATCAAAAACCCTTTCGGACTGTAGCGATGCAACGCAAAAAACACAGGAAATCATGAATGAATTAAGAAATCCTTTAACTCAAACTAATGTCAGTGATTTAAAGAGTAAATCCGAATGCCTAAAAACTCTTTGGGAAAATGTCGACTCGACGTTGTGGACGTTTTCCAATTCATCTTTCAACGACCTAGCACTAGAACTTGTTACAGCGATTAACAATTTTGTTGTCGATAGTGAAAATACCATAAGCGCGTTGGATTCTCTAATTGCTGTAACGGATGAAGATTTAGTAGACCCTGCTGCGGCAGAAGTCGTAGCAGCTATAGAAGCTATTGTTGTTTCAGGCGAAGAGTTGTTAACGTACGAGGCCCGTATTGCCGAGGTGGCGGCGTTAACCGAAACAGAAGAGGTAGTGGATGAATTTTTGCGTTCGATTATTGCTGCTTGGGACGAATCGATTATCGAGCTGGGTTCCATCACCACATTAACAGAAGCTTCTACTTCGCCAGATGATCCTTCTATAACTGACGTACGTGAAGGAATCGCAAAATTTGAAACAAAAACCGTTACCGAGCTAAATAAGTCACTAAATGATATTTTGCATAATGACAAATTTAAATCACTGGAATCTAACTGGACCGGAGTAAAATCGCTATTAGATAGTGTCGACTGGACAGAAAATATTATCATCGATTTGTTGGATTGCACCCGTGACGAATTAGGGGATGATTTAGCGGAACACAGTGTTGATCTCACCATGAGTGAATTTTTCAAAAAAGTCTATGTGCAGGAATATGATCAATACGGCGGCCAGCCCTTTGGTGCAATTTTAGGTATTTATGATTTTGAAAATACGCAAGAAGATCGAGATTGGTTAACGGTTATGAGCCAAGTGTCCGCAGCGAGTCATGTGCCTTTTATTGCCAGTGTTGGCCCCAAGTTTTTTAATTGCAGCTCTATAGAGGAGTTGTCAGAACTTAAGGATATTGACGGTCTATTGGCTGGCGCGGCGTTTGATCGATGGAACGAAATGCGTGAAACGGAAGAGGCCGCTTATCTGGGGTTTACGGTCCCTAAATATTTAGCTCGCTCGCCTTACGACCCCGAAAGTAATCCCGCAGGCACCGACTTTACGTTTACTGAGAGCATTGATGTTGAAGAGGGGCATAAGGATTATTTATGGTCCAGCGCAACATTTCTATTTGGGCAGAATTTGGCACGATCTTTTACCGAGTATGGTTGGTGTCAGTTTATACGCGGGCCAAAATCTGGCGGTTTGATTGAGTCATTGCCTCGGCATGAATTTGAATTTAATGGGCAAAAAACTAGCAAATCATCGGTGGAGATTATCATCCCCGATTACTTAGAGCTGCAGTACGCCAATAATGGATTTATTCCATTGGTATACCGCAAGGGCACCACCGATGCGTGCTTTTTTAGTTGCCAATCTATTAAAAAACCTAAAGATTTTGTAGACACTAATGACAGTGAAAACTCACAACTGGTGACTAACTTGTCGTACACGCTCTCGATAACCCGTATTGCTCATTATATTAAATCCATAATGCGTGACAATATTGGCAGTTCGGCAGACGAGATATCGATCAATACAACTATTCAAAACTGGCTCAATAATTATGTTACAACTGTGGTAAAACCAAGTGACCTCACCTTGCGACGCTACCCATTTAAAGCCGCGCAGGCCGTTACAATACCACAGGAAGGTATGATTGGTTGGTACAACTGTGAAATTACCATACTGCCGCACATTCAGTTCGAAGGTATGGATATCGAGCTGAAAATGGATGTTCGACTGTAGCTACTTTTACTGCTTACTTAAACACAATATAAACTCATTTATTTACCGGAGGCTATCATGGCCAGTTCCTCATACCAGTGCGATGTTTTGCAGGGTTTTAATTTTCAGAAAGACGGTCAAACCCTTGTTGGCCATATTACTTCGCTAACTATCGGCGACACGCCTTTACCTGCCGATACGCAAGTACAAGACCCCTGCGAAATTGGGAGTGAGACGCTGATTAAAGTGGTTGGCGTTATCAGTAGCGTCTATTGGGAAGGTGGTTTTGCTGATCCAGTATCATTTAGCGCTAAAATCTCAATATTGAATAAAAATACCGCGACCCTGTTACAACACAAAGATCTTAGCAATACCAATGTGGAGTTAGGCTTCGTTGTTTATGAGTATGACCCTATTGCCAAGGCCTACTTTAAGGCATTTCACGCTGACGAAACGAAGCTAAAGGGTTTAGTGCTAAAAAATGGCGGTGAACTCGAAATAGCGGTTGATTCTGAACAATCCATGGAAGTACCTTCGCCAAAGAACTTTAATTTCTATTTGGGTGTGATGCCACAGGAGGAGCAACAGATTATTGATTTGGCGGTTTCGGAAACAGATAAATTTTCGAAAAAGTGGGGAGTTACTGTAGAGGCCTAGTGTGTATAGGTTACGCCAAAAAGGGCGGAGTCGTCTTTTGTCCAACGATCACTCCACAGTGAGATTAATCCATTAAATTAAGGCTATAGATTATGAGTAAAAGTGCACTGCCTGCTGTCAATTGGCAGCTCGGGCAGACTCTATTACCGGAACATTTGATCGCACAAGAAAATTCGCTCATTGCGAATATGGCGCTGCGTGATCAAGGGCTTGGCTTGCCCATTTATGGTATATCTTATTTCGAATGGGATACCCAGGCGATGTTGCAAGGGTGTGTACAAGTGACTCAGTTGCGCTTATTAACTCGCGCGAAAAGTACCTTAGTTGATTTCCCCCAAAATGCGCGTATTGACAGCGCCCCACTAGAGCTTACAGGTATTTTCTCCACTAATATATATTACACGGTCCTCTTGGAAGACGCGCCGGAAGATAGCAGTTTAGAATATAATAATTCCTCATCAATAGATAGCACTGATGTCTTGCAAAAATTTTACCACCTAATTTTTTCATTCAGTGAGTATCTGCCGATTGATTATGCCTATTTGTTAGAAACGCATTCGATTATTGAACAGAATAAATTGGCGCGATTTGACGTTGATGCTAATGGACAGTGGCAATTATCGCATTCATTTATACCACCACTGCGCCAGGTTGGGGCGTCGGCGTTTTTTAAAAAACCGTTAATAACTCTAGAGCTTAAACTAAAACGATTTTCTGAATATTTGGTCGCGGATTCTGGTGAGAATCTGTCTGGCAGTCAGAAACTGAGTAATTTTATAACGCTGCAGCATTGCATAACTACCTTGCGCTATTTGGATAACCTGAATTGCCTTAACAATAGCGAAGGGGAAATTCAGCCTCATCCGTACTTTGTTTATGAAAACCTCTGTGTCTTATTAAGCGGCTTAGAATTGTCAGGTCTTTACCTCTTGGGGGAAAAATTACCAGTGTATAAACATGATGATTTAGCGACTATTTTTGGAAAATTGTTTGAACGGCTTAGCCAATATCTAAAGAATGACGATGTAAATGATAGCCGGCAGGAATTTATCCTGAAAGATGGTAGTTATGATGTCTCTTTGTCGACGAACACTCAGTGTGACGATAATTTTTATTTGATTATTGAAAGTCCAAGAAATATATGTTTGCAAGAAAACCTATTACCCCAAGTTTCCAGTAAACGACATCTAAGGAAATTGCGGCAGTATTCACTTAGCGGTATCACCTTAACGGAAGTTACTCAGGATGCGTTATGTGTAGAATTTAGTAGCGACAATGCTTGCTATCGACTGGAACCAGGCGATGAGCTAAGTCTAGCCATTAGAGATCACTCGCTGGCATTTTTAGCACAAAGTGATTTTCAAAATTACCGTTTTTATTTGTATCAGACAGCAGGAGCCAGTTGTGGCCTTACTTAAACAATTTACGACTCAAGTCCATCGCATCAAAAAAGGTGTAGGGACAACCGAAGATGATCAAGCGGTGGCAAGCATAATTGCCAATCTGAATCGCGTATTTCAGTGTCGGCGCACCGTTGAAGCGCAGCTTGGCGTTGGCTTGCAGGACTACTGTGGCTATGCCAAAGGAGGTGACTTACTTGATGAGCTGGGCGTTGACCTGGTCTTACAAATTAATCGGTGTGAGCCACGCCTTGGCAATGTACAAGTGCAGGTGCTGGAAAGTCCTCAGAAAAATGTAGGCTGGTTTGAAGTGAACGCGAGCCTCAATGAAACCCCCTTGTGTTTTACGTTGCAGTTAAAACGATAATGTTATTTTACTCATTGGGGATTCCAGTATGAGCAGTTTGTTGTGTCGTATAGAACTGAATAAAACCAATGGCATTAGTGTGATTGTTGAAAATGAAAATCAGCAAATAATCCACACAGTTGAATTAACGGGCAGTGAAATCACTACCACGAGTAAAAGTGAAGACAATACCAGTGCGATAACGCAAGCGCCTGACAAAATATCGCTCGATTGCAAATCGTTTGAGCTGAACGCTGAAACCATTCGTTGTACGGCTTCGGCTACAACAACGCATACCAGCGGTGATAATTTTACCGTTGAGAGTGGCGCTGATTTTACAGCGGAAGTTAAAAAGACTGCGAAACTGAAAGCAAAAACAGTTAAAACAGACGCCGATACCGTAACCACAACAGCGGATAAAATTGATGCTGAAGCTAGCCAGGTGACGGTAAAAGGCAATTCACAGGTGGAGATTTCAGGAGGCGTGATAAAGCTGCAATAGTAGCGTCACGAATGCGATGACAATAACCTTAAACTCTGTAGAAAATACGACGAATACCCCTGAACTGCAACAAACGTGGGATGAAGAGCGTGAGTATATTTTGCAATTGGAAAAGCGCTACAGTGCCGTTTTTTCAGCATTGCCCATTGCTGCCGATGACTCGGACGTTAAACGCCTAATTGAGGCAATGGCTCTATTTGTGGCAGCGAGTCGTGTAACAGGAAAGCAGGCCCTAGAAGCGCTTTACCTGCGTGTTTTCCGTCAACTATTATCCTATTTGGCTTGCCCAATAAGTTCTATGGGCTTGGTTCAGGTCGACATGCGGGGCTTAAAGGAAGCAACACTGTTGGCTGAAAAAACTGTATTGTCACTGAAGAGCCAAGAGGGTGACCAAGGCATTTATCGTACGTGTTATCCCATGCCGCTTCATCCCTTATACCTTGAACGTATTGGCCGCAAAACACCGGGGACGGGTAGCTGCAGTATCGTGATAGAGTTAACGGCGAGTATGTCCGCGCCCGGAAATATTACACACTTGCCCATATATTTGGATATTCATAAAAATATTTCACTGAGCCTTAGTTTAAAGCAGTGGTTGGCGACACAGTTGCATAGTGTGAGCCTTGAAATAGACGGAAAGGTGTTTAAGGGCCAGTTCCAATTAGGTTATATCAGCCCGCAACTTTCAGACCCCGTCTGCAGTTGTGCAGGTCAGTCATATTCACACCCCATTGAACGTGAACGAAAATTTTTTCAGCTTCCGCAGCAAGAAAATTACTTAAACCTATATTTTGATAAAACGCCAGAGCAGTGGCAGAGCGCTTTGATTACGCTTGAAGTTAATGGTGACTGGCCTAAGGAGATCCCAATGGGCAATGACATGTTTCAGTTGGGCGTGGTAGCAATTGAAAATGCCATGGACTCTCCTGCTGAAGTGATTAGCTATGACGGCACTCAGAGTAGGATTCCAATTACCGCGCCGACAATCGCGGATAAACTGCAGTTAAACCATGTGCTTTCGGTATATCAGGTAGGGGAGTTAAGTACGAAAGCTATGCAGGCAGGTATTTTGGGGGAGCAAAGTGATGCCTATGAAATCTGTGAAGGTCGTAACGGTGCACCTTTGCTGGCACTTAATTTACCGCAAGCGTTCGACTCACCAGTAAACATTGAAGTGAATGGCTGTTGGTATCAGCCAGACTTCAGCCAGGTTCTATGGAAAAAGCTGACGCCCCGAACACTGTATATGGCAATACCGGGTGCAAGCTTTGTGATTTTTGGAAGTCTAGTTGCACACAAAAGTGCTAAAGAATTATCCTCTCAAAACTTATTAGATATTAGCGCACTTAAAAATAAATCCTTTTTATCCTTATCAGAGCTACTGTTTATTCTCGATAGCATGGGTTCAGTTTTTTTACGAGAATACATGGAGGTTAGGGCCTTACTAAAAGGTTTGACTGTGGATCAAGTATTAGATAGCAATAGCAGTGGGGGCACTTTACAGACGAGCCAGTCGGCTTTGCAATACCATTTTGAACTAACAGAAGTGGAAGGAAATCAGCAATATTTACTCAGTAGTTTCATGCAACATTTAGAAGTCATACTCAATGCATGGGTATCGGGTGGTCGAGTGAGCATAAGTTATGGAACAGCACTAGCCATGCAATATGACGAGGCGAGCTAGTAATATGTTTATTGCGCAATGGCATATAGCCTATCGATTGTTAAGCTCGTTAGAGGAGTGCTATCGCATGCTTAGCGATTGCACTATTGATACCAACACCAATCAAAATGATGGTGAATTTTCAAAATTATATGGATCGACCGACAATGAGCAACACACCCAGAAAGATCTAAATAACCTTGATCAGATTACAAACCAATCTTCTGCCTTGGGCATTTATAACGAGGTCAATCAAAAAATGATGGACCTTTTTGCCGCGTTTCAGAAGGCAATGGCGCCATGGTGTGACACCTTGGAATTAGAAAAAATCCTTAGGTGCCTTATTTTTAATACTGACGAACGAGTGCTTACCAGTGTAGATGTTTCAAATGGGTTTCATGCGATACTGATTGATTGGCCAAAGCTACAAGAGGAATGGTTTAACACACGCTGTGGTGGTGACGAGTTTTTTGAGGATTTAAACACGGTGTTGGCTGATGAAAACCAGTATCCGTTTGCGATCGAAATATTTTATTTTATTTTAAAAAGCGGTTTTAAAGGCTGCTATCTGAATAAACCCGACATTCTTTCCTCCTTGTTAATTTCTTGTGCAGATGCTATTTGTGCCAAACAGAAAAGTGACTTGATGTTAGGAGGTGAGCTTGAATAATTCAGTTGAATTAAACCGCCGCCTGAATACAGAGCTTGCAAGGTTTGATGTTCTAGCGCTGTTACGAGTATTGAAAAACCAGGGTTATGAAGAACAGTGTATGTGGTTTTCGAGCCATAATAGTTTAGCCTCGCCATCACGTATTATTCAAACGCTTGTGTTAAGCGATACTCAAGAAAAAAAAATGGCTCGTATTGAATTAAATCTGGGGCTAATGAGTGGCGGTGGTTTATTACCTGACTACTTGCGCTGTTATATGAATCAAGCCAATGTCGACGCTGCCAGTATGATTGAATTTCTACAATTTTTTGAACATCTTCTAATTTCTCACTATTTAATACAAGTGTACCCAGAAATAAACGCTGACCTATTTACAGACTGGAATAAGAGTAAGCAACAGTTTGTGGTGTTACAAAATATGCGTTCGAGTTGCGGGGTATATTGGTTATTCCAAACCGTTTTCGCTGAGTTTTGGGTGGTACTACAACGCAAAACACTCGCCAACGAACACCTTAGTAGCGGTATCGTCATGGGCTGTACGACACTCGGCGACCAACAAACGTTAGGCAACTCCAGCCACTTAAGCGGTGAGGGGTTTTTGCTTACTTTAACCCTGCGGGAATGCTCTGGTGTTCGTAGTTTTGCCTGGTTGCAAGAGGTGCAGTGGCGTATCGAGTATTTGATATTGCCCTTTTTAAATGGAATTGATACGCCATTTGATATCAAGGTATTGATGGGGGCTTCGCAACACACTTTAAGATTAGACGGGGAGTGCGTACTGGGTAGCCATTCACTGCCTGGGGCGACGGATTGCGAATACAAAACACCGCTGTATTCAGGTGTCGTGAATTTACACGAGACTGCACAGGATACTGGAATTAGTTGGGGGATGCCATGCAGAATACATATTTAACGTTTTTACAAGCCTTGCCAAATAAGCAACTATTTCTAGATTCTTCTAAAAACTCTCACAATGAAGATGTATCGCTACTACTTACCGATACCCTTTTTTTAGTTATGGCGCCTTATTGGCAAAGAGGTGATTATCATCAAGTGATCACGCTTGCGGATAATGCAGCGCCGTGCCAACTTGTCGATATACGCTGTTGTGTGTATTACCTTTACGCTTTGTGGGTAACTAATTCAAAGAGAAAACTGTGTGCATTACTCAATGTAATAGCGTGTGTATTCGTACACCCGAATTGTGTGCTGTTATATAAAGATAATGTCGCTCCGCTATATCACTGTACGCGTATTTTCTGTAGTAAATTACGCAGACGTTTACAACGAAATACCACTACATTAACACTGACTAACGATGAAGTTGGTGGGGTATTATCGGCATTCAGTGTGCTTAACGACATTTTTGTCGAGCACTATTCAAGCGCCGATTTGAGCGCATTGACCAAGCCAGTCATTGATTACTACCAGCAGTATCGGGTGGCGCTACAAAAGGAATGTGAGGGTTCGGTCGGCGAGAAATCAATTGAGGGAGAGCATGAACCTGATGCGTTAGCGATTCCTGTAGAGGAACAGCTCTCTAATGAGAATGAACCAACAACTAGGGTAGAGAAAAAAGATTGCCTCTATCCTCAACAGATTTTTACTGAGCTATCAGATGGCCAGAAACCCTATGTCGACTCCTCTAGCGTATTGGCATTACTGCTCGAAAAAATGACCCATTTTGAATCGCTTTTAGGGGAAGATCAAACCCTGAAAGCCGCCATTATACTAAATGAAATTCAGTGTGAGCTAGACAGTTTTAACCCTGTTATTTATTTCCCTAAACTATTTTCGAGATTTGCGACTGCACACGCCGTCCACTGTGAGCAGTTGGAGCCTGCATTGCATATGCATGGGAGTACTCAATGGGAAACATTAAGAAGATTATATCAAGTTGATAAATCGGCCTTTGATAATTTTAAAATTATAGGGGAGGAATCTTTTGATCACTATGAGGGATCGGTAATGAATACAGCGCCAAAACGAGATGAAGATTTTTTACATCAGGGTGAAAATGGCTATGAAAACTAATATTGATGATCTATCACGTTTTCATAGTAATCATCATAAACATGCACATTTAAGGATGGATAATAACGATCAGCATGTACAAGATACGCTGGCTTTCGATGTGGCGCTTATCAGTGGTAAGCATAAATATACCGTGCCAGCGGCCAACGTAAAACAATGTTCACTAGAATTACATAGTTATGGATTTAGTGGAACACTAGGTTTTTGGTTGCCCAATAGCCAACAGCAGGACGCATTAATCACAGCCTTTGTCAGTGATTCGCTGATAGGGTTACATTTGAATATCTCGCCAGTAATGCACTTGCCCGATCCAGCGCCATCACCGCTGTCTTTGGTTGGGTTGGTGAAACGTAAGCAAGTGGAGGAAAAAATATCTGGTGATGTTAGCGGGCGCCCTGTTTGTTTTCGCTACTATGAAATAGCTTTTAACGATGCGGCCCAGTTTTTATGGACGCAACATTTTCCTACACAAATTTATGTGGATAAAACACTCCGCTCAATTATCGAGGCGCAACTAAGTTCACAAATTAGTATGCGTTTTGAATCTCCGGAGCTTGAGCTTGTGAAGCCACTCCAATGCTTGGCACTTGGAAATAGGGATTGCTTTACACCGCTTTCAACAGGCTCGAGTAATAGAGCTAGTTTTTATGACTTTGTGATAGTGTTTCTCCTGCAGCACAATGCTCATTTAATTTATGACTACAGTGACAACAGCTACTTGATAGCCGATGAAAAACCGAAAATTGATTTTAATAGAGGTTTTTTACCCTATGAAATACTGCACCTTAAAAGTATGTGGGCAGATATACCACGGTATAGTTCACGTCTTCTCAATGGTATATGTGCAAACCCTGAAAGTATTCTTTTGCCAAACGATAACGCGGTAACAAACATAGAAATGCAATACCTGTTGCGTGAGAGTTTGCAGGCAGATGTTAATGCATATAAAACCTTAGCCAGGGAAAAACACACCGATTTTGGCGAACAGTTGGACGTTGTATTTTCACGTTGGCCACTGCAAGATATCTCGCCGTCAGGCGGTTTTTTTGTGGATGATAAAATATGGGGTAACAATACCTTATATGGTGATAAAAAATACCGTATATTTTCTCTGTTTATAGAAGTGTCAGCCGTGGATTGTCGCGCAGAGAAAGACCTTGGCGATTCCGAAACGCAATATCATTTTCAGTATCGCGCATTGTGCGAACTTTTTGATTGCCGAAAACCACATCTCCCATGTTGTATTGAACCGAACTATCCCCTATTTGTTGAAGCGCTTGTCGAAAGTGTTATTGGGACTGAAGATGATAAAACCTATGACATAGTCACTAATGAGAGTAGTGGCCAATTTCAATACCGAGTCCATATCCCGTTATGGCAGATCTCGATTTTTGTGGGTTTTGAGGCTGACCACATGAACAACCACTTTTTCTTTCCTTTGTATCGCGGTGCGACGGTATTGCTAAAGGTTGATTGTTACCAGGCGGCTATTCATAAAGTGCTGGACTGGGGGAAGGGTGTCCAGTTGTCATTGGACACTCAGGGAAATCACATTTTGATGGGGAAGCACAGTCGTGACGAAACATCATTCAAGCATGTGTATGAAGAGGATAAACCCGTGTTTTCGATAAAACGTGTTAAAGAAAATGATACTGAACTGCTGCGCCTTGAAGAGGGAAGTATCATTTTACAGACGTGTGAAGAGTCAAAATAGTTACTGTTACACAAGTTATTGCTAAGTGATTTGGTTTAGAACTAACGATGTAAAAATGGGAGTATATTGTATGCCAAAATGTGTGTGTAGTGGCGCACAGATTCAGTGCTCATTTGGCACAGCACCTGTACTAATAACGGTGTTGCCAGTTAACCGGGTGGAAGAAACTATGCCCGGCGCCAATATTATGGATACGATACCGCTTGTAAATATCCCTAGTTTTATGATGTGTTCGGCACCCACAAACCCTGCTGTCATTGCGACAACCGCAGCGGCATGGGGTGTGCCAACTCCGGCGCCATGTATTCCTGCCACAACAATACCTTGGACGCCCGGCAACCCAAGTGTACTTCTGGCTAACGCTCCTATTTTAACTGACAACAGTAAACTTACCTGCCTTTGGGCAGGCGTTATATCCATCACTAATACTAATCAAACTGTTGTACAAGCTTAAGCGGCTGTTTTCCTGTTTAACGTTATTTAGACGCCGTTGATTGACGGTCTGGAGTCTTAATTGTGAAGCTCGATCTTATTAAAGGTATTGTCAGTTTAATCATGGCTCTATTAAGCGGGATATATTTGTTGTCAATGTTTCCGCCTTCTGAATCTGATTCGTTGGGTGTAATCTCACGAGGCGTAGCCTACTTACTTATTTTGTGGTGTATAGGCGCTGCATGTTGGTATGGTTATCTATGGTGGCGGGGCGGTTGTGGAAACGCTCGCCGGGTCATTATTGTCGGTGGTGACGCATCAAGCAAGGACAGTATCGTTCAGCGGGTGTTCGGCGAGACAGAAGATTCCGAGCTGCAAGTATTACAATTGCCCACTGTAATGGTAAGTGTGGATTCGGAGAGGAATCGAGATTATTTGGCATCTCTAAAAGCGACACCATTGTCACCAAAACTCCACATCATTATTGCAATGGATGTGGAGACCCTGAATTCTGATGACGTAAATAAAAAACAAATTCTCTTAGCAAATATCAACCGTGTAATCTATTTATTGTGTAGTGACTTGGCCAATAAAACATTGGTTGATTTGATTTTAACGGACCTCGAAGACGTGATTGGTTACTCGATATTACGCGATTGGAGCGTTCACAACGAATGGTCTCTTATACTTAAAGCAAATGAGGATTTAATGACACAGTTAACATGTTATCAACAATATAGTGACGCACTTATTCAGATGGAAGCTAATCAATTTGAAAAATATGTTGGATATTTTTACTGGTTCCAACCTTGTATTGAAAATATTGAATTCTTCACGGAAGCGTTGCTACTTAGGGGTCAGCAGAAAACATCGTATATCTATATTTAATCGGCATCTATTTTAAAACCCTAAGTCTCGTTTGGTAGTGATTTAAATTTTTTCAATATTGAAGCATAACTAATTGCTGACTGATAAATAGGGCTTGTTCTCACAAGGATAGTGAACCTATTTATATTCCGGTATGTCTGAATATCGGACATTTCATGTTGGGGTATTTATAGGCTATTATTTAGGCCAAATATAGACTTTATTCGATAGTCTATGAACCCTAAGCGAAAAGTTTCTAGACCCATCATCGATAACCTTGAGCAGATTGGCAATCCTTTCAGGATGCTCAAGTTCGATGCGTCATATCACTTGAACGAGCCAGTCTCTGGTGCTAACGTAGATTAGAGTTCGACCTAAAATTTCTCTATTCTTACAACGGCAGTACCGCTACGTTAAATAGCTACCGTCGTGAGTTAGAACGACTATTACAGTGGGCTTGGCGCGTTGAGAAGAAAACTATTTATTCACTGAAGCGAGAAGATGTTGAGGAGTTTGTCCACTTCTGCATTTACACCTTTCAATCGTTATTGGTATTAAGCACGTAT
>Ga0065722_100946_pt1 | contig 16243 bp, 6 predicted proteins | sample BansetMetagenome_FD_59109 | JGI IMG/M metagenome (GOLD analysis project Ga0065722, IMG submission 59109) | Bankia setacea gill microbial communities from Puget Sound, Washington, USA - Caecum Enriched | ecosystem: Host-associated > Mollusca > Digestive system > Ceca | place: United States... | reverse complement strand
AGGTAGAAGAGTGGCCACGAACATTAAGCGGAAAAATTGATAAGAAGCAGCTCCCTGATTATCGAGAGTCNCTAGCTGATGAACAAGTNCTTGAGCCAGAAAACGAGACTGAACAAAAACTTCGGATGCTTTGGTCTGGCCTGCTTGAGAAGGACGTTTCGCTACTATCTTGCACCGCAGACTTTTTCCAAATTGGCGGTAACTCGCTGCTAGCAGTAAAATTATCGGTAAAAATAGAGAGTTTATTTTCGGCTTACGTTGATATTCGAACTATTTTCGAGAACCCAACCATAAGGCTTCTAGCCAAAGAAATTATCAGCAAGTCGGAAACCAGCACACTAATTGAGCTTCTTCCCAGACAAGGTAATCTTGAACGCTACCCTGCTTCTTTCTTTCAACAGCGTATGTGGTTTCTTAATCGAATTGATAGCGCTTCGAATGCGTACAATATGGCCGCCGCATTTGAGGTAGACAAATCCTTGGATGTTGATGCGCTTTCCCGATCTCTGAGCACAATTATTGAACGTCATGAAGTTTTACGTACAGTATATGTAGAAGAGGCTGGTGAGGTTTACCAAAAAGTTCTATCCCCATTTCATTTTGATGTAGTTTTCCACGAAGTCGCTTCAACGTTAAATACAGAACAGAAGTATGAGTGTATAGAAAAAGAATTGGCGAAGCCGTTTTCACTCGAGACCGGCCCAGTATTGAGAGTCGGCTATTACAAAAGTCGTAACGGCAATAGCGAAGGCGATATTCTTGTTTTCTGCATACACCATATTGCGTCCGACGGGGCCTCCGTCGACATCATTATGAAAGAAGTAGAAATGCTTTATACCGCTGAAACAAGTGGTACAGAATACAACCTTCCCAAGCTAGATATTCAATATGTAGATTANGCGAAATGGTTACGAGCTAATATCGATAACCCGCGTTTCAACGCACAATTGCTTTATTGGCAAAATAAATTAAAAGGTGCACCCGACAAACATTCAATCGAACTCGATATGCCTAGGCCACTGGTTAAACAATCAGAAGGTCAAATGGTTTCGACCAAATATAGTAATATCGACCAGTTTGATGCTGCTGTAAAAAAATACAAAGTTACCGAATTCATGTTATTGCATGCCGTACTAGCGCTTGTGGTTTCGCGTAACTCTAACGCTGATGATATTCTAATTGGCACCCCTGTCGCAAACCGACTCGATTCAAAGCTGGAATCACTTATAGGTGGTTTCGTAAATACCTTGCCTCTCCGAGTCGATACAGATAAACGTCGGTTATCAGATTATATTAGTGAGATACGCGACTGTAACCTTGATGCGCAAAGCAATCAGATGGTTCCGTTCGAATTAATCGTGGATAAAACCGACTACGAATCGAAGTGCTTCGTACACACCACTTGTACAAATCGTATTAACCGTAACCGGGCAGGACGATGGGAAACACTCAACATCAAGTCGCGAATTTCAGTTGGGCTCTTCACGTATTAATATGATCAGTTTGCCTGATGTAGCCTCTAAATTTGATCTTGAAATTGATGTAAATATTCGCGATAGCGAAATCCAGATAGATTGGATTTTTGATAAAGCAATCTTTACCCCGTTCCGAGTAGAGCGTTTCGCCGAGCATTTTCTAGGGCTTTTAGATTCAATAGTTAAGTTTTCACAAGGCAATTATGAAGAGGTCAATCTGAGTGAGCTTGAGATGCTCGCTCAAGACGAAATTAAAGAATTGCTCTTTGATGACAACCCTTATTATGCTGACAATAAATCTAACGGTACGATTCACCAGCAATTTGAAANATATGCACACGAAACGCCTTTAGCGTCCGCGATAGGTTTTGACAATAAACGTATAACATACGCTGATCTTAATAACGCCGCTAACATGGTCGCGCAGGACCTTTTGGCATGTGGTGTGAAAACTGGCGATTTTGTCGGTGTTTGCTTAAATCGTTCGATCGAAATGCTCGTTGCTATTTTAGGAACTCTAAAGGCTGGTGCCGCCTATGTTCCGATGGACCCAGATTACCCTGAAGAGCGATTGAAGTTCATAGTTGAGGACTGCAAGCCGGTAGCGATCTGTATCGACGACGGTGCATTAAGTACAGTACCGAGTCTAAATCGACGTAATGTTTCATTAATTAAACTTGATAATGTTTTTGACCGGTCACGAACTCAGCAGTTTGACGCTCCGGATATCAACATCAGTCCTAGTTCGAATGCCTACTTGATTTATACTTCAGGTTCTACTGGTAAGCCCAAGGGTGTTATTCAATCACACGAAAATGTCACGCGTCTTTTCGCCACCACGAAACGATATTTTGAATTTACCTCGAAGGATGTTTGGGTTCTATTCCACTCTATATCTTTTGATTTTAGCGTTTGGGAAATGTGGGGCGCACTCTTTAATGGCGGGTTACTAATAGTTCCCGATTTAGAAACGATACGTGATTCAAATAAGTTTCTAGAATTGTGTCAATCGGGCGGTGTCACCGTCATCAATCAGACACCTAGTGCATTTAAAGCATTATCTACATCTTTGCTTCGCTCTACATATAACCTTCCAGATGTTCGGTTCGTAATTTTTGGCGGTGAGGCGTTGGAGCCGCATTCTGTCAAACAGTGGAAGCATCGGCCAGGAGGCTGCGCCACTCAATTTGTTAACATGTATGGTATAACAGAGACTACCGTTCATGCCTCACATTGGGAGGTTGNTGAAACTGAATCCGCGTCAATTATTGGGAAGAAACTGGACGACCAGACCTTCTATATTCTAGATAAAGATGGAAAGCTTTCTCCAAAATACGCGGTAGGTGAGTTATTTATAGGTGGANCAGGGCTCGCGAAAGGTTACCTTAATAGAGATGAACTGACTAATGAAAGGTTTATCAGTAAACAACTAAATGGTGTTTCGCTAGGGCGTCTGTACCGAACCGGTGACTTGGTAAGATACCGGCAAGACGGATTAATCGAATACTATGGTCGTTGTGATAATCAAGTAAAGATTAGAGGGTACAGAATTGAGCTAGGTGAAATAACAAATGTTATTAATAGCTTGAAGATATTCCCGACAAGTTTAGTTGTTATTCGCGACGACCTTGCAGGCGATAAATGCATTGTTGCCTATTTGGTCGGGGCATACGAAGGCGACGCGAACAGTTTAATTGAGGATGTTAAATCGCAGTTAAAGGCGTCGCTACCCGAATACATGCGTCCTTCGCATTATTTTCTTATCGATTCAATACCCTTAACTGCAAATGGGAAAGTTGATGTTGGACAGTTACCTACACCGTATATTTCCAGTGACGACCTGGCTGACTTTGAGCCGCCCGCAACGCAAACGGAGCAAAAACTTGCACGAATTTGGTCCACCCTTTTGGGGGTTGAATTAGAGTGTTTTGGGGTTAAAGACGGGTTCTTTACAGTCGGCGGGCATTCCTTAAAAGCGATGCAGCTCGTATCTGAAGTTAGAAGCGAATTTGATGTTGATATAGATGTTACTACGGTTTTAAGTAATCAAACTATTCGAGAACTTGCCGCTTGTATAGATAACGTTTCTACGGTTTCCAATTATAGTGAGATGAAGTCTGTTGCGTCAGAAAATACGCTTTTTGACTTATCGGAACATCAGAAGAGAATGTGGTTTGTGGACCAGGTTCAAGGAGCCGGGTCCGCTTATAACATACCATTTGCGCTGCATATTGAAGGAGAGTTCATCCCTGAAATTGCTGAGCAAGCGCTTAATGTTATCCTAGAAAGACACACAGCATTAAGAACGATTTTCAAGCAAGATGACCTAAAGCCCGTCCAGATCATTCAGGCACATAAAAATAGGAAACTAAATACGCTAAACCTGTCAGATGATAACGAAGATTCTGCGCGTCTGAATTTGACAACACTTCTCAGCAAGGAAATTGATGAGTGCTTTGTTCTTGAAAATGGCCCATTGTTCAAATATTCGTTATATAAGTTACCTGCAAAGCACGGTAAGGATCAGTACGTCCTTACTTTTTGTTTTCCATCATATAATCTCGGATGGCTGGTCTCTTTCGATTATTTCCAAGGAATTTTCAGAGATTTACAACCAGATTCATTCAGGAGAAATCTTGTCTTGGGAAACCAATGCGTGGCAGTACGTGGATTACGCAGAATGGTCTAACGCTAATGTAAGTAGCGATGTTTATAAGTCTCAAATTGAGTACTGGAAGAAAAAATTAGTTAATATCCCCCAGGTTCACAACTTACCACTTGATAAGCCTAGACCTCGTCATCAAACATTTTCCGGAAACTATTACGATTTCAGCTTGGGCATAGATGTTTCGGATAAAATTCGAATTTTAGCCTCAAAAAATAATACGACACCGTTTGTATTTCTAAACGCTGTCTTCTTTATCCTGTTGGCACGATTCTCTAGGCAAACCGATATCGTAATTGGTGTTCCTACAGCAGGCAGAACAAGTAAATCTTTAGAAAGCGTTGTCGGATTTTTTATTAACACTCTAGTATTACGTGCGAGCTATGCAAGTGAGGAGACGTTTGGGGGTTTTCTCCAGAAAATAAAAGAAGTCAATGTCGAAGCAATTAAAAATCAAGATGTATCATTTACAACTTTGCTCGATGAAATAGATCATGCTAGAAGCCGTAGCCATTCACCGCTTTTCCAAATATTAATGTCAATGGACACTAATGACGTCCACGTTCCGAAAATGGCTAATCTAGACGTACAGATGTTTGACTTGGTTTCAAGGCAGTCTAAATACGATCTCGTTTTTCATGTCGCAGGAAGTCATAGCGAATATAAGATGAGTTTTGAGTACAACACCGATATCTTTGATGAAACAACTATCGAAGTTTTATCCCGCTCATTACAAGCCTTAACTAATAGCGCAATCGAGAATTTTGATTCCCCAGTTGGTGATTTGGATATCACTGGAGAAAAATGGTTTCATAATAACCCACCTGTAGAACAGCTAAACGACACTCGTCTATCCAGTTGTGTACAAGATTTGTTTATCAAGTCTGCAGGGGTCTACCCAGATAATATCGCAATAGTGGACCAACTTGGTTCAGTCACCTATAAGGAGTTATTGCAGGCATCATCTCAAGTCTGGGATGCTCTTACTAAGCAAGGTATCGGTAATGGCGACATTATTGGTATTCAGCTTCCGAAGGGGAGAGATCAGGTAATTTCAGCGCTTGGAATACTAATGGCCGGAGCTGTTTATTTGCCTTTGGAACTGAGTTGGCCAATAGAAAGATGTAGAAATATTCTAAAGAAAGCAAAAGCGAAATCCATAATCGTAAACGAATACAAGTACGATGGTGATATCGAACTTGAATTGGTATGCGCGGATATTCTTTCCAATAACCAGTCTATTAGTTACCAACGTTATCTGAGCGAGTATTCCACACCTCAAGCTGTATCCGATCTTGCCTATGTGATATTTACTTCTGGTTCAACTGGGGAGCCTAAAGGGGTTGAGATTGAACATCGCTCAGTAATCAATACTTTGATCGCGATTAATGATTTGTATGGATTTAGTGAGTCTGATAAAGCTCTCTCAGTATCGGCTCTTTCCTTTGATCTTTCCGTATATGACATTTTCGGGATGTTGTGTATAGGCGGCTGTATAGTTTTCCCCGATCATCAACGATCCATGGATCCAGAACATTGGGTCGATATGGTTGAAACACACGGTGTCACAATTTGGAACACGGTTCCTGTTTCCGCGTCATTATTTATTGATCAACTTGAATATCGAAAGGGAATAAAGCCTGTAAATATCAAAGCTGTGCTAATGAGTGGCGATTGGATTCCACCTGATTTGCCAAGCAAAATTTGGAATATAATTCCAGACAGCAGCGTCTATAGCTTGGGTGGAGCTACAGAGGGTTCGATCTGGTCGATTCATTACCCGATAACAACTGATACTAGTGCACTGAAAAGCATTCCATATGGCAAACCGCTTCCCGGGCAACAATTCTATATCTTGAATGACAGGGGCGTCCCCGTTCCAAAAGGTGTTGCGGGAGAGTTGCACATTGGAGGAATTGGAGTTGCACGCGGTTACTGTAATTCTGAAACCTTAACCAAGGAACGGTACGTATGGAACGCCATCGTAGGGGCACGATTATATAAAACTGGCGATCTGGGGCGATACTTTACAGACGGAAACATAGAGTTTCTCGGTAGATTGGATCATCAGGTGAAGCTGCGTGGATTCAGGATCGAGCTCGGTGAGATCGAAGCTCAATTGTCAAAACATAAGGTTGTTGAGACTTCAGTCGTTATGGTTCAGGGCGAGGGCGCATCACAAAAGATTGTTGCGTACATTATTTTGGACAGCGGCTTTAACAAGGTTGCCGGGGAGAGCGAGGCTGAGCTAAAACACAAGCTTACAAATATGCTTACCGATGTCTTACCTGATTACATGCTGCCGTCTTCGTATTGTTTTCTTGACGAGCTTCCTCTTACAAGTAATGGGAAAGTCGACAAGAGTTCACTGCCAGAAATTGAACATGGAAATGCTTCAAATAATCATTATGTGTCACCTAAAAAATGATACACAAAAACAACTATGCTCTTTCTGGGAAGAGATTCTTCAGGTAGATCGAATTGGTATTCATGATGATATATATGAGTATGGGGCCAACTCGTTGTCTGTCCTTCAGTTTGCCGGTAAGGTACGTAAGATTCTGCAAAAGGAAATTAAGCTGGATGCACTATTTCTGAATTTTACGGTCTCCGCTCAATCCGAGATATTGGAAAACTCGGTAAAAACAGGAGACGATTTGTTTCTATTTAATCATGACGATTTAGTTCTTGCGTCTTACGCCCAAAAACGATTGTGGTTTATAGATCGCTTCAATGGCGGTAGTTCTGAGTATAATATGCCGTTAGGTATTCTTCTTGAAGGGGACGTCAATGAGAATAGAATTAAGAAAGCTCTTGGAAAAATTGTAGAGCGTCATGCCACCCTGCGAACCATATTCCCTGAGAGGGATGGCAAGCCATATCAGAAAGTATTGCAAGAATATAGTCTAGCAATAATGGATACCGACTTAACGGCTAGCGATCCCGATGAGCAGATTCATATTGCGGATAGATTACTACAGGATGAGAGTCAGTATGCCTTTAACCTTAAAGAAGAAATTCCAATACGTATCAGACTCTTAAAACTGTCTAGAACTAGATTTGTTTTGCAAGTAAATATGCATCATATCGCTTCGGATGGCTGGTCTCTTGGTGTTTTCTCCAAAGAATTTGGCAACTTCTATAATGGCGATGAAACAGCTCCAGAAACTCTTCCGGTTAGCTATCTCGATTATTCAGCATGGCAGAATAATTGGCTCGAAAGTGATGAATTTACCCAGCAATTAGATTTCTGGAAACATGAGTTGGAAGGAATTGACTACGAAAATTCGCTACCTTCCGATTATCCTAGGCCGCTGGTGCCAGGTTTTAAAGGTAATTTGCTAACACAGGAAATAGACACCGACACGCTTACGAAAATACATACTATATGTAGGCAGCATAATGTCACTCTATTTATGTTTTTACAGACCGTGCTCGCTGTACTCGTAAGTAGATTTAGTAACCGGCAAGAAGTTGTAATAGGAACGGCTGTTTCAGGTCGTCAAAGAAGCGAACTAGAGCAACTTATCGGATTTTTCGTAAATAGTCTGGTATTAAGATCATCCATAGCTGACAAATCATTTTCAGAGCTGCTCGCTGATAATCGACAAACTATTGCAAAAGCATTTAGTCACCAAGATGTTCCATTCGACATGGTTGTAGAGGAGTTGAACCCCGAGAGGACTACGGCTCACCACCCGATATTTCAGATAATGTTTGTGTTACAAAATCACGAATTGGGACAGATTGAAATACCAGATGTTACCGTTTCAATGCAGGAGAAAGAGCACANCGATAATAAATTTGACCTTCACTTAACGGCTGAGGAGCTAAATAATAAGCTTTATATTGATTGGATTTATGATACGGACTTATATGAAGAGTCCTCAATTACGGGCCTTATTAATAGCTATTTAACAATTGTTAAAGCAATTGTCGATGATGTCGATTCCTATGTTTTACGGATTCCGTTAGTAGATGTTAACGAGAACTCTCACTCCCAACGGGAAAGTGCGAGCGGTACCAGCAGTGCTTCCACTAACTTAATTCATGGTTTGTTTGACGATAAATCATTGCAGTTTTCAACTAGAACTGCGATTNCAATGGATAAGCACACTCTTTCGTATTTTGAGTTGAGTGCTAGGGCAGACGTTTTGGCGAAGCACCTGGTTCATCTAGGTATAGGTGTTGGAGACTTTGTCGGCATTAATATTGAACGTTCATTTGAATTGNTAATTTCAATAATCGCCGTTCTGAAGTGTGGCGCAGCCTATGTGCCTTTGGACCCAGAATATCCTGAGCAGCGCTTAATTTTCATTGCAAACGATGCGGATTTGAAGCTCATTTTGACGAATGTAGATTCGAAGAGGCTCGATCGATTCAAATATCTCGATTTGCGCGAATCGGACGACCAGTTAAGAAAATGTTCCGAGATGGCAACTCTGCCAACTACCATCACTGACGATTCGCCTGCCTATGTTATCTATACGTCAGGTTCAACAGGCAACCCTAAAGGCGTGGTGGTAACTCATAAAAATGTGGTTAGACTATTTTTATCCGCTGATAAGCTATTCAACTTTAGCGAACTTGATGTATGGACTTTATTCCATTCGTACGCATTCGATTTCTCTGTGTGGGAAATTTGGGGTGCACTCTTATATGGAGCCAAGCTTATAATCGTTCCAAAATGTTTGACTAGGTCGCCAGATCAATTTGCAAACTTGGTGATTGAAGAGGGTGTGACCGTCCTCAATCAAACACCTTCAGCTTTTTACCCTATTAGTGATTTATTACTTGAACGCAGAGATGAATTGAATCTCGCGTACATCATTTTTGGTGGAGAGGCGTTAGCGAGACCAAAGTTGAACAAATGGTTTGATCTGAAAGGTGCTCATCAAACAAAGCTTATAAATATGTATGGGATTACGGAAACAACAGTCCATGTCACCTACGAACAATTGACTGGCGATGACGAACGCGGTGGCATAATAGGTCGTCCTCTGCCTGATTTGGATATTATGATTTGCAATGAACAGCTTATTCCGCAACCAGATAATGTCGAAGGCGAATTGTTAGTGGCAGGCCCAGGCCTAGCGCAAGGCTATTTAAATCAAGATGAATTGACTGCAAGTAAATTCATAGAGCACGAGTTCCCTGGAGACTCGAAAAGGCGATGGTACAGATCCGGTGATTTGGTCAAGCGGCTAAGAGATGGCTGTCTATCCTACATAGGTCGAAAAGACGGACAGGTAAAAATAAGAGGCTTTAGGATTGAGACAGGGGAAATCGAAGCAGAACTACAGAAATATGAAGGTGTAGCTGAAGCCGTTGTATTGGCACAAGACATAGATTTGGATAACAAAGCGTTGGTAGCGTATTTACGCCCAGATGCGAAGTTATTAAACAATTATAACGGGGAAGGCGATCCCGATGGCGTAAAATCCTGGCAGGGTATTTTCGACGATGTCTATAGTTCCGAGCAAGAAGGGCAGAAACCCGATTACCTTAATATTACAGGTTGGGAGTGTAGCTATCGCGAGGGGCTTATCCCCGAAATTGAAATGCAAGAATGGGTAGAAAATACGGTTGATCGTATTCATCAGCTGAACCCAGGTTCGGTACTAGAAATCGGTGTTGGTACTGGCATGCTGCTATCGCGATATGCGGAAAATTGCACGTCTGTAGTTGCAACCGATATTTCAGGTACAGCGCTTTCTAGTGTATCGAAAATAATTGATCAGAAAGGGTGGGATCATGTGACATTGATTCACGGTGATGCTCTCTCTCTCGAACAGCACCTAGACCGAAAATTCGATACCGTCATTATCAACTCAGTCGTTCAATATTTCCCTAGCGAAAAATATTTTAGGACAATGCTATCCAACTTGCTGCCGTTTATTACGCCGGGAGGAAAACTGTTGATCGGCGATGTAAGAAATCTTGATCTTCTAAACGAGTTTAGTTCATCTCTTTCTTTATTCCGAGCAAGCGCCGATGAAAGCCTCGAAACAATTCGTCAAACCGCAATTGTCCATAAGCATAACGAAGAGGAATTGATATTTAGTTCCGCATATTTTATGAAGGTTTCCGAGCATCTCCCCGAGATCACTGGCGCCGATATACTTGTAAAATACGGGCGGTGGCTAAATGAGATGTCAAAGTATCGATATGATGTAATTTTGACTGTCAATGGGGACGAGCGGAATAAACTGAATTGCTGGCACAAATGGAGTGGCCGCGATGAATTCATTAAGGTTTTGAAGTCCGCAAACGATTCCGCAATTGGGTTCTTTGGCGTACCTAACCAGCGCATTTTGCAAGATTCGGACAATGCTGATGTTCTGTCTTCCCCTGTCGGTGGGAAACTAACTGATCTAAATATTAATAATGATCTAGGCGTGTGTGACTTTTTTGATGCACTTAGCCAGCTAGCTGGGACGTTTAACTATGCATTGTCAATTACTTGTGGGCCGCTGAATCCCAGAACCGTGGATTTCATATTAACTAAATATGGTTCTGAGGAGCGCATAGGAATAGAGCCGTATGAACAGAATATCATTGGCCCTCTTGTCAATGCGCCGCAATTAAAATCCTTGGCGAAGGATATCGTTCCGCCGCTACGCTCTGATCTTGAGCGGAGCTTACCTCGCTATATGGTTCCCCAAGCATATGTCATAGTGGAAATATTTCCATTGACGAACAACGGAAAAATAGACAAGAACGCATTACCTAAATGGGTTGGTTTTGACACCGTAGAATTTGTCGCTCCAAGGAGTGAGGATGAAACTAAATTGCAGTTAGTGTGGCAAAAAGTACTTAATCATCCAGAGGTAGGTGTCAAATCAGATTTCTTTCATTTAGGTGGGCATTCGCTGTTGGTACAGCGATTAGTACATGAAATAAATACAGAGTTTGGCGTGATGCTCGGAATTCGCGATGTTTTTGAAAACCCAACTATTGAGGCTCTCGTCGAAATTATTAATGACAAAAAATTGATTGATACTGTTGTCGATGAAAATCAGATGGATTCACAAGAAACTCTCGAAGAGATGGAGTGGTAACATGGAAAGTATTGCTGGCATCATTAAGTTACTAAGAGAATCTGGAATACATATTTTTCTTGTCGATGGTAAGTTGAAATCGAGAAGTGCGCCAGGACAGTATGACTCCTGTCCTTGGGCGAACTAATTCGAAAAAACAAAGAGCAGCTCGTACTCGCTTTGGCAAGTCGACAGTTACGAGCATTGGCATCTGACCTACAGCCCTCCAGCGAGCACATCGCTCCGCTGTCCTATGCGCAACAGCGCCTTTGGTTTTTGCATCAACTAGATACCAATAGTAACCAGTATAATATGCTCGCGATTTATTCTATTGAAGGCGAGATGGATCTATCTGCAATCGAGACCGCCTTTCAAACTATATTGCGTCGACACCAGATATTACGGACTATCTATAGGAATACGCGAGATGGTTCAGTTCAGCTTGTTATCGATGCCCCTGATTTTTGTTTGTCTATTTGTCGAAATGAACAACCAAGCTTGTCTAATGATAGCTACTTTGAAGATGTATTAAGAAATGAGGCGGGTAGGGTATTCGACTTAAATCAAGAATTACCTATAAGGGTTACGTTCGTAGAGCCTTCGTATGATGGTGATAAATCCTACTTGATTGTTAATATTCATCATATTGCAGCCGATGGTTGGTCTTTGGAAATATTGATGAATGAATTTCAAGAGATCTACAGTGCTTTAATTGATAACGGTACTCCCCAGATTAAACCACTTGAAATTCAGTATAAGGACTATGCCTTTTGGCAAAACAAGGAAGCAACACGTTCTATTATTGAAACTCAGCTTGGCTATTGGGCTGACGAGCTGAAAGATCTTCCTCCGGTACATGGGCTACCCTTAGGGTTTACACGTAGTGTAAACGCCAAAAAATCAGCGAGCACCCTTTCTATTAGCTCGAATAGTCAGGTAGCGAGGGCGATTCGGCATGTAGCGAAGGAGTGGAACGTCACACCTTTTATGCTCTTCCATGCGGCTCTGTCTCTTGTGATTGCAAAAAACAGTAATCGATCTACGGTTGTTGTCGGTACTCCTGTAGCCAATCGTTGTCATGAGCGTTTCGATACATTGGTGGGATTCTTTGTTAATACGCTGGTGCTGAAATTGGAAACTGATTTCGACTCGGCGAGGGACTACCTGAACCATGTCAAAGAGAAACACCTTCTCGCTCAAGAAAATCAAGATATACCGTTTGATTCGGTAGTGGAACGCTTAGGTATAAATAGAAGTCCCGATATAACACCTATTTTTCAGATAATGCTGACTACAGCAGATAATTATCACCAAAATAACGGACAGCCATCATCCTATTTGACATTGGGAGGTGCGCAATTACGTCCTGTGGAATCGCCGCAGATTAATGCGAGATTTGATCTCGAAGTTGATATTAGTTTTATAGATAACTCTATCGTTACCAGTATCATCTACGATAATAGATTGTTCGAAGATGAATATGTAAGCCGCTTACTAGGGCAGGTTGTTAAAACAATTGAGTATTTCTCAGAAGCGCCAATAAATTCCCTTTCTGCATGGGAGATGATGTCTGACGAAGATCGTGCATTACTTAATGAGGTAAATACAAATCCCCCGTGGGTAAAGGCTGAAAATAATACCTGCTTGCATAACCTCTTTATTGAGTCAGTTTTAGCCAATCCAAACACACCCGCTGTTCACGACGATGTTGGGTTGTTAACCTATATAGACTTGTATAGTGAGGCATGCTCTCTAGCGAAACGGTTACAGTCGCTCGGCTTACTTGAAGAAGAGCCCGTTGCGATAAGACTGCCTAAGGGACGCTGGCAAGTAATCTGTACACTTGCCGTCATGATGTCAGGCGGTTGCTATCTTCCACTTGAACGTTCATGGCCGAACGCGCGTTGCGAAAAAGTAATGAAGAAATCTGGAAGCAGGTACCTTTTGGTGGCTGATCTCGACGATGCGCTTGATGACGCTAGTTGCATTGTCATAACAGAAAGCAAAGTTGGTGATGAAATTAAGGAGGTGCGGCCTCCAGAGAAGGATACAAAAACAAGCCCGAATCAACTTGCATATATTATTTTTACGTCGGGCTCGACTGGCGAGCCTAAGGGCGTTGCCATAGAACATGGTTCAGCGGTCAATACAATTGTGGATATCAACAAGCGTTTTGGTGTCACCTCGAGGGACAAGGTACTTGCTGTTTCTGCTTTAAGTTTTGATCTATCTGTTTACGATATTTTTGGTATTTTGGCTGCGGGAGGAGAAATTGTATATCCCGATGATCGGTATTCAACCGACCCGGCTCACTGGCTAGCTTTAGTTGAAAGGCACGGCGTTACGGTATGGAATACCGTTCCCGTTTCAGCAGGCTTGCTGCAAGAACAAATGGAATTGTCTCATGCGAGCACTAATTATCGGATGGATAAGATATTAATGAGTGGTGATTGGGTAGATGTGAAGCTTCCGTCATTACTGAAATTAAAGTTTCCAAATGCAAGTGTCTATAGTCTAGGCGGCGCGACCGAGTGTTCAATTTGGTCTATTTTTTATCCGATTACATCTGACACAAGTTCTCTACTGTCGGTTCCGTACGGCAAACCTTTATCTAATCAATCTTTCTATGTTTTAAACGATAAACTCGACCGGGTGCCGTTAGGCTGTGTAGGAGAGCTCTATATTGGCGGTGAAGGCTTAGCTCGTGAGTACTTCAGAGACGCAGCATTAACATCTAATAGCTTTATTATTCATCCTGATCTCGGTATTCGTTTGTACCGAACTGGTGACCTTGGCTGTTATCTAAGTGACGGAAATATCCGGTTTTTAGGTCGGAATGATCAACAATTAAAAATCAATGGTTATCGGGTTGAGTTAGGGGAGATTGAAGCGGCGATTGGTAATGTTGAGGCGGTAGACTCAAGTGTTGTTGTTCCCCATCTAGACCTTAATCAGAATACTCACATTGTTGCTTATTTAAAATTAACAGATAGATCTACATGCGATTTTTCATTGCCTAAGTTTCAAGAAAGTTTGGCTGAATTTTTGCCTAATTATATGTTGCCAAAGTTCTTTGTTATCGTTTCATCCTGGCCGCTGAGTGCCAATGGAAAACTTGATAAGTCGGCATTACCCGCACCCGAGCTACCAGTTGATGACCATATTGTTGCGCCGGCAACCGTTACAGAAAAAAGAATTTCGCAGATATGGTGCAACCTCCTTGGCCTTAGTGGCGATCGAATTTGTACAAACAAAAGCTTTTTTGAACTAGGCGGAAATTCATTGTTGGCAATACGTATGGCAGTCTATATAAGAGAGCAGCTAGGGTTTTCCGTTGAGATTAGGGAAATATTTAGTTTCCCAACTATTTTTGAACTTTCAAAGCAGATAGATAGAAAATCGAGGCTACGCGATTTAAGGGAATCCTTGCTCGAACAGGATTCAATAGAGGAGTATTCCATATGAGTCGGGCGATGGATTTGATCGATACGTTACTTGCTCGAGGCATTTTTATATACGTGGAAAATGATGAATTAAAATTACGCGCAACCCCAGGATCGGTGAGTAAGCAAGATTTAAAAAATCTATCTGCACTTAAGTCTGACATTCTTGTATTGCTAAAGGATATGAGTAGTCAAGTTGAGCAACACAGGGATACTACAGAAAAACTGTTTGAAACTATTGAGGGTGATCGTGCTCGATTGTCATTTTCACAACAAAGGCTTTGGTTTATAGACCAGCTTCAAGGGGGAAGCCCCGAGTATAATATGCCACTTCTTTTTTCCGTAAAGGGGCAATTCTCACTGTCTGTCGCTCAACAAGTGTTGTCTATTATTGTGAGTCGTCATGAAATACTACGTACAGTTTATCGCTTCGAAGGTGACGCGGTCTATCAGCAAATATTGACTGATTCAGTTTTCACATTGAATAAAATTGCCATCCCCAAAGGCGCCGGCATTGATTTTGACGATGAAGCGATAAGATATTTGGTGGGCGGCGAGCTAGAGCGTCCGTTCGATTTGAGTAAGGATTTGATGTTGCGTGGTACTTTTTTCCACAGCGAACTCAACGAATGCACTACGCACGGCCTGCTGCTCCTAAACATGCATCACATTGCCATGGATGGATGGTCACTGGATATCTTGAAAAATGAATTTGTTGTGCTCTACGATTCAATTTCCAGTGGCGTTCATGTCGATCTCCCGAAGCTGGAGTGTCGTTATCTGGATTATTCGCACTGGCAACGTAGTTCCTTTTCGGGTGATAGAGAAAATAAGTCGCTAGATTATTGGAAAAGTCAGCTTGCTGATCTACCTGCCGTGCACAACTTACCCCTAGATTTCGCTAGGCCAGAAAAGAAAACGTACTTTGGTAAGAGATTAACGTTCAACAATATTGTGTCTTTGGGCGATTTTAATTTGTTGGCAGAACACTTTAACTTAACACCTAACATGTTAATTCATGGTGTGGTTAACTATATCCTCGCCGCGCAATCTAATAGCAGCGAGATTGTGATTGGTATTCCTGTCGCCAATCGCCCCACACTCGAATTAGAAAACGTTATCGGATTTTTTATCTAATACGCTTGTTCTACGCGGATCCGTAGATTTTTCGAGTTTTGAGTGAATATTTGAGCCATATTAAAACTATAAATCTAAATGCTCTTGAACATAAAGACGTACCATTCGATTTTCTTGTTGGAACAGCTTCGACTTGATCGTTCAGCAGCATACACCCCTGTACTTCCAGATAATGTTAACTTACGAATCGAATTATGGATTAGGCCTCGATCCGTCAAAAAATTCTGGCAGCGCCGCTTTTGAAGCGATATTTCCAGATGAAGTTGCTGCCAGATTTGATTTATCTATTAATGCTTACGAAGAAAATAATTGTATCAACTTAAGTTGGGAATATGACACTGCTCTTTTTTCCGAAGCTACGATTAGACAACTTAATAAATATTTGAAAAACATGTTAAGCAGTATGGTTTCAACCCCTTCTGCGAGTTTGAGCGAGTTAAACATACTGGATAAAGATGAGACGGATTATCTTGTTGAGACGCT
>Ga0065722_100509_pt1 | contig 16267 bp, 13 predicted proteins | sample BansetMetagenome_FD_59109 | JGI IMG/M metagenome (GOLD analysis project Ga0065722, IMG submission 59109) | Bankia setacea gill microbial communities from Puget Sound, Washington, USA - Caecum Enriched | ecosystem: Host-associated > Mollusca > Digestive system > Ceca | place: United States... | reverse complement strand
AGCAGCTTACTTCACGGGCAAACATGAACGACAGAAAAATTTCGGTTATTGGGCTCGGCTATGTTGGCCTGCCGGTTGCAGTCGCATTCGGGCAAAAGCACTCCGTTATTGGCTTTGATATTAGTCCGCGCAGAATCGCAGAACTACAAGCGGGTAACGATAGAACTCTTGAGGTTAACGGCGACCAATTACAGTCAGCGAAAATTGTTTTCAGCAGTAATGCGAGCGACCTTAGTCAGGCCAACTTCCACATTATAGCTGTGCCAACCCCCATTAACAGTGCGCGGCAGCCCGATCTTACGCCTCTTTTAAGCGCTTCGAAAAGTCTGGGGCCGCAATTAAAGCAAGGTGACATTGTTGTCTATGAATCCACGGTTTACCCCGGTGCGACCGAAGAAGACTGCGTACCCGTATTAGAAGCCGAATCTGGCCTGGTCTGCGGCAAGGATTTTTTTGTGGGCTACTCGCCGGAGCGAATAAACCCGGGCGACAAAGAACACACCTTTACAAAAATCACCAAAATCGTCGCGGGGCAAACACCGGAAGTATTAGAGATCGTCGCAGAAGTCTATGCTAGCGTAGTCACCGCCGGGGTTTTCAAAGCCGCATCAATCCGTGTTGCAGAAGCGGCCAAAGTCATTGAAAACACCCAGCGTGATTTAAACATCGCCCTAATGAACGAGCTCGCGGTCATCTTTAATCGCATGGATATTGACACCTTAGACGTTCTTGAAGCCGCCGGTACCAAGTGGAACTTTCTGCCGTTTCGGCCCGGTTTAGTCGGCGGCCACTGTATCGGTGTCGACCCCTTCTACCTTACCCACAAATCCGAAAAAATGGGCTACCACCCCCATGTGATACTCGCTGGCCGTCGAATAAATGACAATATGGGCGAATATATTGCCCAACAAGTTATCAAGCAGATGATTCGTGCAGGCAAAATTGTAAAGGGCGCCCGCGTCGCGATTATGGGTTTAACCTTCAAAGAGAACTGCCCAGATTTACGCAACTCTAAAGTGATCGATGTTATTAATGCCTTTAAGGGATACGAAGTAGAGCTTCTCGTTCACGACCCGCTCGCCGATGCTGCCGAAGCGCAACAGGAATACCAGGTCGCGCTCAGCTCACTGGACGACATTAAACTCTTAGACGCGATGGTATTTACCGTTGCCCACAACGCATATAGAGCACTAACCATCCACGAAATTGGTGCCTGCTTGCGCCCCAAGGGAGCGCTTTTCGACGTAAAAGGCCTGTTTGATCGCAACCAATGTGCAGCAGCAAACATCCCACTCTGGCGCCTTTAGCAACACGCTTCCACCCGGCTAACCGTATTTCTTCAATACTAAGGCGTTTTTCGATCTGGTTAGTGTTAACTTTTACCGACTGCNGCTATTATTGCCATCCGGTATAGCCATCATGCCGAGGCAGCAGATATGGCGCGAGTTTGCACCAATCGAATAAATGCTAACTTGCCGCTATTTTTGGCTAGACTTAATACACTGGCAAAACGGACTTTGCGCGAACATATCGGTTTGCGGTCAGATAATCGCGAGCAAAAAGCGCGACCAACTGTGCGCTTACACACCCGACTTGCCCATCCGCCGCACGCCAAACGAAGAAACAAGCAGAAAACAAAATTATAAAGCCAAGTAGGCAACATAGAGTTCGGAGGAATAATGCACAAATCAGCCTCTTTTCAGCAGTCAATTGGTCGCGCGCCCCAGAAAGCGCTTCCGTCCCCCCGTTTTGCCTTACGACCGCTCGCCTTTGCCGTCGGCATGGCGAGCCTTAGTGTCGGCCTATCTGCGCAGGCACAAGTCACCGACCCCGCGCATCATCTGCGCCTAGAAGAGGTTATTGTCACCGCGCAAAAACGCGTGGAAAGCCTACAAGATGTGCCGCTATCCGTGTCGGCCATTACCGGCGAACAGCTCGAAGCATCCGGTATCGAAAACCTCAGTGACCTAACGGTGCACATGCCCAATATTCATTTTACCGAAACTGGCTTTAGCACCCAGGTGCGAGTACGCGGTATCGGCTCCGACAACAGCCAGGGTTTTGAGCAGTCCGTCGGCATGTATATAGACGGTATCTACTACGGCCGCGCACAGCTGTTTCGCGCGCCGATGATGGATATGGAGCGCGCCGAGCTATTGCGCGGTCCGCAAAGCACACTGTTTGGCAAAAACAGTATTGCTGGGGCGCTCAACCTCACCACAGCTAAACCCTCATCAGACTTCACCGGCTCGGTGTCTGCGTCCAAGGAAATGAACTTTAATACCTGGGAAGTGAACGGCATGGTATCCGGCCCAGTTAGCGAGGACGTCCGCGTTCGCTTAGCGGCACGAGGCCTGTCCGATGACGGCTATATGGCCAACACCTACCTCAACAGCGACCANCCACAGCGTGATGAATCCGCACTGCGTTTGAGTGTTGACTGGGATGCCGGCGATAACCTAAACCTCTATTTCAAAGCAGAACAAAGTGAATTCGACACAATTGGACGGGCAATTGAAATCACTTATGACCAGCCACTTATCGACGGGCAGCCAACTTACGCCGACTACCTAGAGATACTCAGCCAACCGAGTATCGACTCCGAGCTCAACTATGAACGCCAAGTCAACACACTTGAGACCAGCACCAACAAAATCAACAACTACACCTTTAAAGCCGATTACGACATCGGCGATTACGCACTGACCGCTATAACCGGCAAGCTAAACTTTAATTATCATGAACTGTGCGACTGCGATTTTGTTGCCGCCGATATCCTCAATGTGAACCTCTACGAAGACTACGATCAGTTTAGTCAGGAGATTCGCTTGGCCTCACCGGTTGGCGAAAAGATTGAGTGGCTAGCAGGCGTTTTCTATCAAGACTACACCCAAACATTTGTCGATCAGATCGATATTCTCGAGGGGAATTTTCTAACAAACTCAGCCCCAATGATGTCGAACACCGGTTTACGACGCGACTTTATCCAAGAATCAACAGCTTGGGCGCTCTTCGCGCGAGCGACTTGGAACGCGAATGACGAATGGCATATTACCTTGGGCGCCCGCTATACCGAAGAAACCAAAGACGCGAGTAAAGTACTCAACATTATCGACCCCAGCACATCGGAACCGTTGAACGATCCGGTTGCTGCCTACGCTTACTTGAGCTTATTTTTAGCGGAAAGTGAACAGGCACGCTATATCCCGCTACCCAATACCGACCCNAGCAACTGGCCGGTATTAGAAAATAGTGGCCACAATATTTCCGGCAGTCGTGACGAATCGGCGTTTACCCCTTTGCTCAACATTGAGTACGACATCAATGGCGACAGCATGGCCTATGCCTCGTTTACTACCGGTTTTAAAGCGGGTGGCTTTGACCCTCGGTCAAATAGCGTTGGCTACTTTTCCGCGCCAGCGGGCACGGCCTCTGGAGCCGAGCTCAACCCAACTCTGTATTTCGAATTTGAAGAAGAGACTGCTGACGCAATTGAACTTGGCATGAAAAACACCCTGCTCGATGGTCGTGCTGAATTAAACTTTTCGCTTTACCACACCACATACCACGATTTGCAGATCAGTCAGTTCGACGGCGGTGTCGGCTTTAATGTTGGCAATGCAAAAGAGGTATTAGTGCAAGGCTTGGAAGTTGATGGTCGTTTCTTGGTAACGGAAAACCTTACCGCTCGCTACGGCATATCGCTACTCGATTTTGAATACAAAGATTTTAAAAATGGCAACTGTTACCCCGGCCAGACACGTGATGGAGTCGACTTAAACGGTGATAACATTTTGGATACCTGCGACTACACAGGTAAACGTGGCGTCTACACGCCAGACTATACCGTTAACCTATCACTAGATTACTACCGTCCACTCGACGACGGCTGGAACCTTGTTGCGCTACTGGATTTACAGCAAGTTGCCGAGCAACAGGTACACGTAAATCTTGACCCGAATGGCGACATCGACCCTTACACTATGATGGGTTTACGTTTGGGTATGGAGTCAGAAAATATTAGTATCGCAATACTGGGCAAAAACCTGTTAAACGAGGAGGTGGTTTCCTACTCCGGCAATGCACCGCTTTCCGACTCGCAATTTAATACCAACACCTTCTACAGTTTTGTGCGGCGTCCACGCACTGTTGCTTTGGAGCTTAAAATCAAGTTCTAAAGCAATAATCTCACTTGCGTAACAGCAACACCGGCCGCCTATGCGGCCGTTTTTTTACTTTAAAAAAACACGCCTAAGGATTACCGCAGACTTCACACTTCGGATCTTTCTGTGCGTTCAAGTAGCGCCATTGATTTGCATAACCGTCGAACAGGGCAAGGCGTCCCGCGTTTAACTTGCCAAAACTGCCTAGAATTTTCAGCGCCTCTAAAGCTTGATGACTTCCGACCACACCCACCACCGGCGAAAGCACCCCATTTTGCGAGCAGGTTAGATCTTCATCTCCCGTAAGCGCATATAAACATTGATAGCAGGGGCAGGTTTGATCACGAAAATCAAACACGGCGAGCTGCCCCTCTAAACGTATTGCTGCACCCGACACCAAGGGGGTTCGCGTGGCTAAGCAAGTACGGTTTAGCAACTTGCGGGTAACAAAGTTATCACTGCAATCAACTACCACATCAGCTTTCTCCACCTGCTCCATTAACGCAATCTCATCCAAGCGCCGAGCAAGTGTTTTAATACAAACAGTAGAATTAATCGCCGCTAGTGTTTGCGCCGCCGATTCAACTTTACTCAAGCCTAGGGTGTATTCGCGATGGACAATTTGCCGCTGCAGATTCGAAACATCGACCTTATCATCATCTACCAGCACCAAAGTCCCCACACCAGAAGCTGCCAGATACATGGAAACCGGCGAACCCAAACCACCTATTCCTATAATCAGCACCCGCCCCGCACTAATCGCTTCTTGGCCTTTAATATCGACCTGAGGCAATAAAATATGGCGGCTGTAACGCAACAATTGTTTATCGTCCATTTGTCGCTCCTTTCTAGTTAGCGAGTTAGCCTGTTAAATTTTATACTGGGCAAGCGTTACGCGATCGTTTCCGGCCAAATCCTGTCGGGTGGTAATCGCAGCATACCCGCAACGGTTAAAAATCGCGGCCACCGCCTCAGCTTGACGCCAGCCGTGTTCCAATAACAACCAACCGCCAGAAGCCAAGAACTCTCGTCCCTGCGCAATGATAATTTCAATATCCGCCAAACCGTCATGTTCCGCGACAAGCGCAGAGCGCGGCTCGAAGCGCACATCACCCTGCTGGAGATGCTCATCGCTGGCAGCGATATAAGGTGGATTACTTACAATTACGTCAAACTGGTTAATCACGCCAGCATCACGGCGCAGCGCGCTATACCAATCGCTTTGAATACAACGAAGATTGTCACAAGCATGACGCTGGCGATTTTTTTCGGCGAGGGCAACGGCCTCTGTGGAATAATCCACAGCAACAATTTCAGCCTGCGGAAATTCTGTGGCTAGCGCAATTGCAATCGCGCCAGTCCCTGTTCCCAAGTCCAACATTCGCTGAGGAGTGCTACATCCAATCTCTTTTCCCGCACCGACATTCACAATATCCAGCACGGCCTCAACCAACTGTTCGGTATCAGGACGCGGTATAAGTGTCGCTGNAGAAACAAAAAAACTCAGCGACCAAAATTCGCGCTCGCCGGTAATATGTGCAATTGGCTCACCCGTCTCACGACGTGCGAGCAGTTGCTGGAAGGTTTGATAGTTATCGGGAGAAAGGGGCTTTTCCGGCCAGGTATACAGCCAGGTTCTGCTTTTGTTTAACACATGGCCGAGCAGGACTTCCGCGTCTAGCCGTGCAGAATCACTTTTGTGTAATTGCAGCTGCGCCGCGCGCAAACAGGCGGCGACAGAATGTACAGCTGCAGTGATCATTACTGGCTTAACGCCGCGAGCAAGTCGGCTTGATATTCATTTACCAACGGCTGCACTACATCAATTAAAGCGCCCTGCATAATTTCGTCTAACTTGTACAAGGTTAAATTAATTCGGTGATCAGTTACACGCCCCTGCGGGTAGTTGTAGGTTCGAATGCGTTCGGAGCGATCACCGCTTCCCACCAAACTTTTACGTTCGCTGGCCTGCTCTGCCGCCGCTTTTTCCGATTGCGCGTTATTAAGTTTGGTGGCCAGTAGCGACATCGCCTTGGCTCGGTTTTTATGCTGTGATCGTTCGTCCTGACACTCCACCACTATGCCCGAAGGAATGTGGATAATTCGAATAGCGGAGTCGGTTTTGTTGACGTGCTGTCCACCAGCGCCGGAAGCGCGAAATGTGTCGACGCGCAAATCCGCTTTATTAATATTGACCTCTTCTGCCTCATCGGCTTCCGGCATTACCGCAACGGTACAAGCTGAGGTGTGAATCCGCCCCTGAGATTCCGTTTCTGGCACGCGCTGAACACGGTGAGCACCCGACTCAAACTTCATTTTCGAATACACGCCCTGCCCAACGACACGGGTAATGATTTCCTTGTAGCCGCCATGTTCGCCTTGGTTCTCGCTAATCACTTCTACTCGCCAGCCCATTTCCTCGGCAAAGCGCGAATACATACGAAATAAATACGCCGGAAAAAATTGCAGCCTCATCGCCACCCGTTCCCGCGCGGATTTCCAAATATACGTTTTTGCCGTCGTTGGGGTCTTTCGGCAACAATAGCTTTTGCAATTCCAGTTCAAGTGGCTCGATAAGTTTTTCGCTATCTTTTAATTCTTCTTGAGCCATCTCGCGCATATCGGCGTCGCCGTCTGCCATTAACGCCTTGGCTTCGGCAATATCGTCCATGACGGTTTGGTAACGATTAAAACACTCAACCACAGGTTCAATTTCGGCGTACTCTTTAGACAGCTCGCGAAATTTATTTTGGTTGGCAATAATGCCGGCATCGCTNAGCAGGGCGCCCACCTCGGTGTAGCGTTCGGCAAGGTTTTCTAGCTTGGCTTTAATGGAATCTTTCATAAACTCGTTATTTCACTTTGAGTATGTGTATGGGTGTCGACCGAGCAATCAAGAATCGGACTCTTCATCTTTTAGAGTATTTAATCCAAACAGTGTTTGGAACTCGGTAATCATATGGTCGCGGCCATCAGCACTGGCCTTTTTTAATTGCGACGTTGGCTGATGCAAAAATTTATTGGTTAGGTTGCGCGAAAGTGCAGCCATTATTTCTGCCGGATCACCGCCGGCCTCTAAGGCTCGCAAACTTTTTTGAAGTTCCTGCTCACGCAGACCATCGACCGACTGCCGAAAAGCTTTTACTACGGTCACCGCCGAAAGCGCTCGTTGATCCGCCTCAAACCGTTCAACCCCCGCATTAATGATCTCGCGAGCGATATGCGCCGCTTCCTCACGAGACTTTTTATTTTCGTCGATAACTTCTTTTAAGTCGTCCACCGTATACAGGTAAACATCCGCAAGTTCAGCGACCTGCGGTTCGATATCCCGCGGTACGGCAATATCAACCATAAACATGGGGCGGTGTTTACGCTTTTTAAGCGCCTGCTCGACAGCGCCCTTACCTAACAGCGGCAATTGACTCGCGGTGGAGGAGATGACGATATCCGCCTGATATAGATAATCCGGAATGTCAGCCAGCAATATCGCCTCCGCATCTAATTCATTTGCCAGCTTGCGGGCATTACCGAGGGTTCGATTGGCGACAATAATCCGCTTAATTCCATGATTCTTTAGGTGTCTAGCAACCAGTTCTATGGTTTCCCCGGCACCAATTAACAACGCGGTATCGCGCTTTAGATCCGAAAATATCTGCTGCGCCAGAGCCACGGCTGCATAGGCAACCGAAACAGGGTTTTCACCAATCGCCGTCTCGGAACGTACTTTTTTCGCCACCGCAAACACCCGCTGAAAAGCATCGTGCAGTCCCGTACCGAGTACGCCGGCTTCTTGAGCCACCGCGTAGCAAGATTTCATTTGACCGAGTATTTGCGGTTCGCCGAGTACCAGCGAATCCAATCCGCTAGCGACCGACATCATATGGCGAGCAGCGTCACCACCTTGATACACATAGTGGGCCGCAACCAATTGTTCAAACTCGGCATTCTTGTGATCGGCTAGCCATTGCAACAACTGCCGAGAATCGGATTCTGACTGACAGTAGATTTCCGTGCGATTGCAGGTGGAAAGTATTGCGATCTCGCTGGCCACACTGGAATTTTGCGCGTTCTGAAGCGCCTGCTCGATTTCGGGCAGGGGCAAATGCGACTCTCTCGCGTATTTCGAGACTCGCGGTATTGTGATTGATACCTAGCGCAATAAACGTCATATCTACCGAAAAACCTAAAATTAGAGCCGCCTAACAACACCTTAAGCGACCGTTCACACCGAAATCAGCCAACGACCTGATGGCTATTTATATACAGCCGGATACCTCTCCGACGCTAACCAATCCGAGTCAACACTACTTGGCCCACAGCAGCATACAGCGTGAAAAACCGCCCATTTTCTTGTTTACCACCGAAGAAGGCAAGCGCTGTGCCGAGCAAAAGCGTTTTCACCTGCGCCAAGCAGCCCATAGTTACAGGGTTTTAAAAACATCGGTCACGAAAATCACCCCCGCCGTAGTACGGTATTATCGCCGAAATTGGGGCACTTCCCTCCAGACGCAAGCTTGATATACTGGGGAACTAGCCACAGCAGAACTCTGGCGCGCAAACCCTGTCACAAGCTAGGTCAGCGACTCCAGCCTATACTGGTTACACTCATATTGATTAGTACTTATACTCGCCGGGGGAAATACCTGTTCCCGAAAAAGCCTTAAAGCCCATACCGGCTCAACGGCCTGTATAGTTTAGTTATGGCCTAAAGCGCTAGAAACACCAGAGTCAGCCGAGAGAGATTAGATACATTGCCCCTATTCACCCGCATCACCCGCACAAAAATGTCGACCGCACACGCCTCCTCCTATAGTGGCAACAGCTGGTGGCGCTCGCTAATACTTGGCTCTTTGATAGCTGCCACCTCTGGCTGCGCCAATATGGCGAGCCAACAAGCCACCGATACGCCAACCAAAAACACAAACGAAAATGCAGCGGCAATATCGAGCGCCAAGGTGGACCGCCCCTTTAGCAGCGAATCTCTATACGCCCTATTAGTGGCGGAAATGGCTATCGACCGACGCCGTTATGACATCGCACTTAGCAATTACCAGCAACAGGCCCTGACCACTAGGGACCCAGCCGTTACTGGACGCGCCACCCAAATAGCCCGCATCCTAGAAGCTCACAGCAGCGCTTTAGCGTTAGCCCAACAATGGCACGAACTAGAACCAAGCAACCTGGATGCTCAGCTGATTTTCATGGCCGAATTGATTCAGGCAAATCGCTTGCTCGAAGCGCTATATCAAGCGGAGCAACTTGCCGGCCTCGGTCAACCCGCGCCATTCGACTCGATTGCACTACGCGCCGTGGGTGGCGACCCATTCTTACTGCAGGACTTACTTAGTCGCTACCAAGCGCTAGCCAAACGCCACCCACAGAACAGCCTACTCCTCCTCGGCACCAGTATTTTGCTAACAGAGTCCAATCGCCCAGAAGAAGCGTTAACGGCGATAAAACGCACGCTGACGATAGAACCCAATAATCTACAGGCCTCTTATCAAGAAGCNCATATTTTACAAATGCTCGGCAAACCGGAGCTGGCGCTTAAAAAGCTAGCGGATCTGGTCGCGGCCAACCCCGGAAATTTCGCACTGCGAGCCCGCTACGCGAGGTTAATGTCCGCATACGACATTAATGAAAGCCGTGAACAATTTAAGTCGCTGCTTAAGGTTGCACCTCAAGACCCCGAGATACTCTTCTCTCTCGGGCTAGTGGAGCTGGAGTCAGGACGAACCGATGACGCCGAGCAACACTTCTTAACCTTAATCGAAACCGGCCACTACCTCTCTTCGGCGAACTTCAACCTAGGCGTTATCTACAGTCAAAAGCAAGATCGAAGCAGCGCCATCAAACACTACCAGCAGGTCCAGCCGGGCCATAACTACGTCGCCGCCTTGTCTCGCGCCAAAGATCTGTTGGTCGCTGAAGATCAGTCTCTAGAAGCGCTAACCATGCTGCGTCAGGCGCGCACGGCTTTAGCGCCGGAGTCCCCGCAATCAGGCTACCGCGAGGGCCTCTATATTCTAGAATCCGAAGTCCTGTTGAGCGCGGGTCAAATCGCGGCAGCAGAGCTGCTGTTAAGCGAAGCTCTGGAAGAATTCCCCGATGCGACCAACGCCCTCTACTCGCGCGCCATGCTCTACACCCGCATCAATAATTTAGAGGGTGCAGAGCGGGACCTTAAACGAATAATTGCGCTCAACCCGGAGAATGCCGCCGCCCTTAACGCTTTAGGCTACACACTCGCGGACTTAACCGATCGCCTCGACGAAGCCTACACCTATATCAGCAAGGCCTTCGTACTGGCGCCGGACGACCCCGCTGTGATGGATAGCATGGGCTGGGTAGAGTACCGGCGCGGCAATATCCCAGCAGCGCTAGTACGGTTGAGAGCGGCGCTGAAGGCCATGCCAGACCACGAGATAGCCGCGCATCTAGGCGAAGTACTTTGGGTATCGGGCGATAGTGACGCGGCGCGCGCGGTTTGGCGGGATGCACTGCAGCAAAATCCGAGCAGTAGCATCATAAAGAAAACGCTACAGCGCCTGCAGGTAGAGCTTAATTAGATTATGTCGCCAGCTTACGGTTATTCGAGTCAATGTTTAGTAGGCCTTGCANTTGNGTTAAGCGTGCTTTTGCAAGGCTGCCANAGCCTCGGCTCTAGGCAAGGTGATGCCCAAGTTACTGTGCCCGCTAGCGCCGAACAGTTTACCCATTGGGATCTAGACGGCAAATTCGGACTCGAAACTAGACGGCAAGGGACAGAGTGCTAATTTTACGTGGCGCAATCGCGGCTCAGACTACAACATTCACTTTAGCGGCCCACTCGGTCAAGGCGCAGCCAGCCTCAGCCGCAAAAACAAACAGGTAACGCTCAACGCCGACTGGCCAGCAATGGCGTGCAGCCAATGCTGAACAGCTTCTGGCTGAGCGTCTTGACTGGACAATTCCGGTAAGTGAAATGCGCTACTGGGTGCGCGGCATTGCTTCGCCCGATAGTGTCGCGAGCAGAATCGAATACAACCCCGACGGCACTGTCGCCCTCATAGAGCAGCGCGGCTGGCTGATAAGTTACCCCCGCTACCAAGAGCTGGAAGGGCTCCGCCTACCGGCAAAGATTGTCGCCAATCGCGACGCACTAAAGCTCACCATCATCCTCAAGCGCTGGCTCGCAGCCCAGCAGAAAACAAATGACTGAACTGATCCTGCCGTGTCCGGCAAAACTCAACCTATTCCTTCACATCCTTGGCCAGAATGCCGAGGGTTACCACCTGCTGCAAACGGTCTTCCAGCTGCTCGATTCTGGCGACACCTTAACAATCAGCCACAATGATAGCGGCAAGATTCAAATTAGCCCCNACATTCCGGGCCTAGCAGCAAAAGACAATCTTATTTATAAGGCTGCGCAACTATTACAGCAACACACAGGCTGCACACAGGGCGCAACCATGCAGCTAAGCAAAATATTACCTATGGGCGGCGGCATTGGAGGCGGCAGTAGCAACGCGGCCAGCGCACTGCTCGGCCTGAACAAACTCTGGCGCTGTGAGCTAAGTATCGATGAGCTAGCCATGCTAGGGCGCTCGCTGGGTGCCGATGTTCCCGTATTCGTTCGCGGTCAAACCGCCTGGGCAGAAGGAATCGGTGAAAAGCTTCAACCGCTCAACATGGAGACACGCTGGTTCGTCGTATTGGCGCCAAATTGTCATGTCTCCACCAAAGCAATTTTTTCGCATAAAGATTTGACAAGAGATACGACCGCCATTACAGTAGCGGCCTTCCTCGAGAAGGGCGGGAAAAATGACTGTCAACCCTTGGTTGAAAGGCTTTTTCCGCAGGTGAGAGATGCGGTTGATTGGCTCAATCAGTATGGCTCGGCGCAATTAACAGGTACCGGTGCATGTGTTTTTGCATCATTTAAATCTGAAGATAGCGCTTGGAACGTTTTCGCCAATAGACCAAAGCATATAAACGGTTTTGTGGCTAAAGGTATTAACGATTCGCCATTGCATCAGTGCCTCACTTGAGGGCAGTTTTCACTGGGGCGTCGCCAAGTGGTAAGGCAACGGGTTTTGATCCCGTCATTCGTAGGTTCGAGTCCTTCCGCCCCAGCCATTTTCCTCTGCATTTCCTCCAATATCCTTCCGTAAGTAAAATTCGATCCATTCTGAAGAAGGAGCCAGATAGTGCCTGATTTGATGGTATTTAGCGGTAACGCTAACCCAGAACTCGCTGAACGTGTTGTTAGCAATTTGGGGATACCTCTCGGGGATGCCACCGTAGAAAACTTCTCAGACGGTGAAATCTTGGTCGAGCTCAACGAGAACGTACGCGGTCGCGACGTTTTTGTTATTCAACCAACCTGCGCACCTACCAACGATAACATCATGGAATTAATCGTGATGGTGGATGCACTGCGCCGCGCCTCGGCTGGCCGCATTACCGCTGTAGTCCCCTACTTTGGTTACGCCCGCCAAGATCGACGCGTACGCTCTGCACGAGTACCTATCACGGCAAAAGTAGTTGCCGATATGATGGTAACGGTCGGCGTTGACCGCGTACTTACGGTTGATTTACACGCAGAACAGATTCAGGGCTTTTTCGATGTGCCCGTAGACAACGTATACGGCTCGCCGGTACTGCTACAAGACATCGAAAAACAAAACTTTAAAGATCTGGTGGTGGTTTCACCCGATATTGGCGGTGTTGTTCGCGCCCGTGCAGTTGCCAAGCAACTCGATATCGACCTGGCCATCATCGATAAGCGTCGCCCAAAAGCCAACGTTGCCGAAGTTATGAATATTATCGGTGATATCGAAGGTCGCACCTGCCTACTGGTAGATGACATGGTGGATACGGCTGGCACCCTTTGCAATGCCGCCAAAGCCTTAAAGCAACGCGGCGCCGTAAAAGTGGTCGCCTATGCAACCCACCCAGTATTGTCCGGGCCGGCCATAGAACGCTTGAATAATTCACAGATGGACGAACTCGTCGTTACCGACTTCGATTCCGCTATCTTTAGAAGCAAAACAATGCCCAGTGATTCGCCAGCTCACCCTGTCGAACATGCTCGCCGAAGCGATGCGCCGTATTAGCAACGAAGAATCGTTGAGCGCTATGTTCGGCGAGGGCTTATAGAATTCCATTAGGAATTGCCCTTAGTGGGCACAACCGTCGGCGCCGCCTCGTTAACATCTAGTTAGGATCGCGTCGACACACTACAACCCCTTACTGTTCCTGGGTCGCGGGGATAGTTTGGGCATATATTTGGAGTAGATAAAATGTCTGCAGATAACTTTACAATAGAAGCAGCGCAGCGTGACGATTCAGGGAAAGGTGCGAGCCGCCGCCTGCGTCGCGAAGCCAACCTAGTTCCCGGCATCGTTTACGGTGGCCGTAAAAACCCACAAAGCATTACGCTTTCTCACAACGAACTGATGAAGCACCTTGAGCACGAGTCTTTTTACTCGCACATCATCAGCCTAGTTGTTGACGGCAAAGCAGAAGACGTAATCCTTAAGGATTTGCAACGTCACCCAGCCAAGCCAGTAGTAATGCATATCGACTTTATGCGCGTTTCGAAAACCAAGAAATTGCAAACTCGCGTGCCTTTGCACTTCATTAACGAAGTTACCAGTAAAGGCGTTAAGGTTCAGGGCGGCGTAATCGCACACACCATGATTGACCTTGAAATCAGCTGTTTGCCAGCTGACTTACCAGAGTTTATCGAAGTGGATATGGCTAACGTAGAACTGGGTCAAACCGTTCACATTTCCGACATTACACTTCCCAAAGGTGTTGAGTCCGTTGCTCTTAGCCACGGCGCTGACCACGATCTACCTGTTGCATCTATCAACAAGCCTAAGGGCGCAATTGAAGATGATGCTGCAGAAGATGGCGAAGCGGAAAGCGACGCAGAGTAAGTTCAGAACGGTTTATACCGCTGGATTTACCGCAAAGACAGGCAGCTTCGGCTGCCTGTCTGCGTTTAGCACGAACATCCATACAACTCGCTGCTAAAATAACGCCCTAACTACTCAACACGACCCCAGACAACGACCCTATGAAAGACGCCATAAAACTCATTGTAGGCCTCGGAAATCCAGGTGCAGAATACGCGCATACCCGTCATAATGCCGGCCAAGATTTTGTTGAGGCAATCGCGCAAACTTATGGCGAGACGTTACAAAACACCCCCAAACACTTTGGCTTTAGTGGTCGAGTTATTATTGGCGGCAAAGATGTACGGTTACTGATACCCACAACTTTTATGAACCGCAGTGGCCAAGCTGTAGCCTCGTTAGCCAACTTTTATAAGGTAGCGCCAGAAAATATTCTCGTTGCACACGACGAATTAGATCTCGCACCTGGGGCGGCCAAATTAAAGATTGGCGGCGGTCACGGCGGTCACAACGGCCTGCGAGATATTATTGCAGCGCTAGGNAACAACAATGGCTTTGGCCGCTTACGCATAGGAATTGGCCACCCCGGCAACGCCAAGCTGGTCAGTAACTATGTTTTAAAGAAGGCCCCGAGTGCCGAGCAGGCGTTGATTGACGACGCCATTCGGGAGAGCGAAAAAGCCGTTCCCGATTTAGTTAACGGCGATTGGGAAAAGGCCATGCGCGAGCTGCACACCAGCACAGCCTAAACACTACAGCAAAAAAATTAAGCATTAACAACATCTGTTACACGACAAATCGGACACTTAGATATGGGATTTAACTGCGGCATTGTAGGCCTTCCAAACGTGGGGAAATCCACGCTCTTTAACGCCTTGACGAAAGCGGGCATCGACGCGGAAAACTTTCCATTCTGCACCATTGAACCTAATGCCGGTGTTGTCGCCGTCCCAGACCCTCGCCAAGACAAGCTTGCCGAGATCGTAAAACCTGATCGAATTGTTCCCACGACTATGGAGTTTGTTGATATCGCAGGCTTAGTCGCTGGCGCGTCTAACGGAGAAGGGCTGGGCAACAAGTTTCTAGCCAACATTCGTGAGACCGACGCCATCGCCCACGTGGTTCGCTGCTTCGACGACCCCAATATTGTCCACGTGGAAGGACGTATTGACCCTGCATCGGACATCGAAGTCATCAACACTGAACTTGCACTCGCGGACCTCGAAACCGTAGAGAAAGCCATCCAACGCTACGCCAAGGCTGCCAAGGGTAAAGACAAGCATGCAATGGAGATTAAAGCACTGCTTGAGCTTGTTCAACCTCACCTCAACGAGGCTCAGCCACTACGCACCTTCACCCTAACCGACGAACAGCGTAAAACACTAAAAGAGCTAAGTCTGCTCACCCTAAAGCCCACCATGTACATTGCCAACGTTGAAGAAGATGGCTTCGAGAACAACCCCCTACTCGACGTGGTAAAAGCAATCGCTGAGAGTGAAGATGCGATTGTGGTGACCCTTTGCAACAAGATTGAAGCCGAAATTGCCGAACTCGATGATGACGAGAAACAGGAATTCCTGGAAGACCTCGGTATGGAAGAGCCNGGCCTCAACCAAGTAATTCGCGCCGGATATGAATTGCTTGGCCTACATACCTATTTCACCGCAGGTGTGAAAGAAGTGCGTGCGTGGACTATCCCGATCGGCGCCACTGCGCCACAGGCTGCGGGCAAGATTCACACCGACTTCGAAAAGGGCTTTATCCGTGCAGAAGTCGTCGGCTACAACGACTTTATCGCCGGCAAAGGCGAGGCTGGCGCCAAAGAAGCTGGCAAGTGGCGTTTGGAAGGAAAAGACTACATCGTTAAGGATGGCGACGTTGTTCACTTCCGATTTAACGTTTAAAGGCAAAAGCGCAGCGCTCAGGGCTTGACTTTAGAGGGGCGACTAGTGAAAATAGCCGCCCTCTCGACCACCGCTAACTTTGCTGGCTAGAGCGAGGGGAAGTAAGGTTTAAAAGTTAAGGAACTCGTTAAACCGCCTAGAAGATAAAACATCTAGGTAAGATAGTTCGACATGCGATATAAAAAGCTAAATGGATTAAGCTCTATAACGCACTAGGTTAGATATAGTGGCTAGGTAGCTCAGCTGGTTAGAGCGCAGCACTCATAATGCTGAGGTCGGGAGTTCAAGTCTCCCT
>Ga0065722_100142_pt1 | contig 16346 bp, 9 predicted proteins | sample BansetMetagenome_FD_59109 | JGI IMG/M metagenome (GOLD analysis project Ga0065722, IMG submission 59109) | Bankia setacea gill microbial communities from Puget Sound, Washington, USA - Caecum Enriched | ecosystem: Host-associated > Mollusca > Digestive system > Ceca | place: United States... | reverse complement strand
CGAGTGTTTTAATAAATAGCTAAGTTTTCAAACAGCTAAAACGAAAAAGCCCGCTAACCCCTTATAAGTTAAACTATAAAAATAGTCGATCTTAAACAAGAGGTTAGCGGGCTTTTTTAATGTGCTTTATATCTGTTGCTTAACGGTTCGGCAGCACATTCCGCAGTTTGGCAGCAGCGCTGCGCAGCATAACTTCGGTTGTTTCCCAGTCGACGCAAGCGTCTGTTACCGACACACCGTATTCCAATTGACTTAAATCGGCAGGAATCTTTTGGTTGCCGGCACCAATGTTACTTTCAACCATAACGCCAATAATAGACTTGTTGCCTTCCAAGATTTGGTTGCTAACGTTATCCATTACCAAGGGCTGAAGCTCATGGCTCTTGTTGGAGTTGGCGTGACTACAGTCGATCATAATGTTGTTAGCGACCTTGCCTTCAACCANCTCTTTNTCACACATGGCAACACTGACGGAGTCATAGTTTGGCTTGCCGTTGCCGCCGCGCAATACTACGTGGCCATAGGCATTGCCTCGGGTTGTAACAACCGAGACAGAACCATTCTTATTGATACCCAAAAATCGGTGAGCACTAGAAACAGACTGCAATGCATTGATAGCTACGGTAAGGCTGCCGTCAGTGCCGTTTTTAAAGCCGACAGCTGAAGATAGGCCGCTGGCCATTTCGCGGTGTGTCTGGGACTCGGTAGTCCGAGCACCAATTGCCGACCAAGAAATAAGGTCTTGCAAATATTGTGGTGAAATAGGGTCCAGTGCTTCGGTAGCGGTTGGAAGCCCAAGCTCGGCGATATCAAGTAAGAGTCGACGCCCGACCTCCAGCCCTTCGGCAATTTTAAAGGAGTCGTTCATATAGGGGTCGTTGATCAAGCCTTTCCAGCCAGTTGTGGTGCGTGGCTTTTCAAAATAGACGCGCATCACAATGAACAGGGTGTCTTGCACTTCTTCGGCCAAAGCCTTCAAGCGGTGCGCATAATCCATAGCGGCTTTAGTGTCGTGAATGGAGCAGGGGCCCACTACAACAATAAGGCGTGGATCTTTACGGTCGAGAATATTGCGAACTGTTTCGCGCCCGATGTTTACGGATTGCGATGCCGCCTCGCCAATTGGAAGTTTCTCCTGTAGCTCTGCTGGGGTAATCAGAACCTCTTGGGAGACGACGTTTAAGTCTTCGAAATTGGACATAGTGTGATACCAGATCTCTCGTTAAATAACGTGGTTAAGGTCAAATTTGGTGGCCATTGTACTGGATAAACCTTATGAATTGTTGCAAAGCGCGCATAAATATTTGCTATTTGAACGATTCATATTCTGCCAAAACGTCTATACAGGGAAAGTAAAGAGCACAGGCAATCCGCGACCAGCGGCCTAGGGCTATGCTCGACGGTATTTCTGAATCGTTAAGTTTTTCGATTAACGACTTATAGCCGGCCATTTGTTGTTGATATTTTGTACGTTCTATTTCGACAAAATCTTCGACCGCTTCTGCATCAATTGGGGCAGAGGATTTATAGTCAATGATCCAAAGGGTTTGTTGGTCGAGGAAAACCCGATCTATCACATAGTTGTTGATTGTTTTGTTGTTGGTATCGCTGCGAACACGCGTAACCGGAAATTCACNGAGGCTGAGTTCGTATTGGCTGCTTAACAACCAGCGTGCGGTAGAGCTGTTAATAAGCCGTTCAACTTGAGCACTTAGCCAGGGTAGTTCTGCAGNGGCTTGCGCTGGGTTTAACCCTAGACTCAGTAACTGTTGCAGCCAAAAGTTTTGCATTCGCTCGATGCGCGAGGTATCCCAACTGTTTNAACCTTGCTCAACCATGGTTTGCATAATCCGGTGCAGCAGTGTGCCACGTTGCCGCTGGGTAAAGCCTGCATGCTCTGCGCTCGCGTCGACGAAAATATTTAACTTGCTGTTATCAAAACTGGGCGGTGCGAAATCGGGATAAATCGGGTTGCCGAATTGTGCGAGTGGCCAGCTCGGTTTTAGACGAAGAATTTCCGAGTGGGGTAGTTGTTCACTGTTTAGAACTTCGTTGTCTGTATCGGCATTATTCACGATTGAAGACGCGCTTAAGGGCTGTTCGATGCGTTCAAATTGCCTTTCAGTTTGTGCCCATATTCGCGCCAGAAGGGATGCTGACGAAGGGGCTGCAATTTCCCCTTTTTGCGATGTTTTTAGTTGTGCGGATAGAAAAAGTCTTTTCTTCGCGCGCGTACAGGCGACGTAAAGTAATCGTGTTTGCTCAAACTCGGCGCGGCGTTTTCCCTCNTGTTGAATCAGCTTGGTAAGCGGGTCATCTGTTGGCGTTTGTTTCGCCGATATTGGACTGAGGATAAGGTGTGCGTCGGCTTGACTGTGGCGGCGTTCGGTCCAGTAGAGCAATCGCTGTCTATCACTGGCTCCGCCGCGATGTAGTGATGGCAAAAATACCGAATCGAACTCTAATCCCTTGGATTTATGCATGGTCAAAATTTGCACGGGGTTTGCGTGGGTCTCGCGTGGTTTTGCATACAGCTGCTGCAAGGCTTGATCGAAGGCTTGCATGTCGGTAAGTGCGCCGCGCTTCTGGAATTTTGCCACGAGTTTTAAAAAGGTTTGTTGGTCGTCTAACGCGCTTAAATCGTTTAAGGTCGCGGGACCGCCGAGGCTTAGCCAGCAGGCTTCAACCAAATCGACTAAGCTGCGACGCAGGCGGTTGGCAAGGGCGGAGCTAAGCACTTCAACCACGCGCTGGATTTCATGGCGCGCATTGCTAGCTTGGCTAAAACGTTGCAACTTATCCCACAGGCTCGGCTTATAGTTACGTTTGGTTTTTCGGCGTTTAAACGATTCGGCGTTGTCGCTATTAAGTGGTTGGCCGTCATTCGANAGGTTATCTAGCTTGCGGTTGTGCTCGTCCAGTTGATCGCTGTGTATATCCAATAGGTCGTTTAGGGCCGCAAGCTCAAAATTGTCGACTGCACATATGGGGCTGCGCAACAACGTCAACAGCGCAAGTGAGTCGCTAGGGTCCTGTAAAAAGCGTGTAAGTGCATAAATATCCTGTACACCGCGACGCCCCGCTAAACGATCAATTTCTACTGCAGAATAGGGGATTGCTGCTGCATTAAGGGATGGAATGATCGCGTCAAGATGGCTGCGTGAGCGCACCAGTATCGCGATTGACTCGTCCGGGTACTGCGCTCTAAGTTCGTTAACCTGTTCAGCAATGTGATTGGCTTCGAGGCTAGTGTCGACGGGGTCCACGAAAGCGGTCGCTTTTATATAGCTGTCTGGTTCTAGTTCTGGCTGTGGGCGCGCGTCTGTTTGATTGTTTTCCGCTTGCTGAATTGATTGTTCTGGCGGCAGTTTTTCAGACGGTTTAAACGCGTTGGAGCTGTTATAGCGAACCGCGCCGAGTTCGATATTGTCTCTGCGTGGGAAGCTTTGATCAAAAACGCCGTTAACCCAGTCGATAATTTTTGCGGTCGAACGAAAGTTGACGTTTAAATCTAGAGGTTGCAACACTTTACCGGCTAGGCCCTGGGCGCGAACGTCGAGAAAAATACCGACGTTGGCATTGCGAAAACTGTAGCAGGACTGCATGCCGTCACCCACCACAAACAAGGTTTTCTCTGGCGTCGTGTCCCATTCACGGGTGAGCAGGCGCAGTAGGTCAATTTGTGCGTAGGAGGTGTCTTGAAACTCGTCTACTAAAATGTGGTGCAATTGATAGTCGAGCTTTAATGCGAGCTCGGTGGGCCCGTCGTAAGCTTCCAGCGCTGTTTTTGCTTGTGCGGCTATCTCAATAAAGTCGGTAGATTTTTCCTGTTCAAAAATAAGTTTTAAATGCGCTACAAGCAGCGGCAAAATATCGGTTAGTGCCGCGAGCATTTTCCACTGCGCTTCAGGGTATTGTGGGGAGGGAAAATTCGTCAGCGTGACGAGTTGTATTTCGAGATCTTCGATGAGTCTCAGTTCGTCTAAAATTTCACTAAAGCGATCTTTTTGATCTTTGTAAAACGCGGTTTGCTGTTTGTCCGGTGCGGGTGGAAAACCGTGATTTTTGGTTAAGCGTTTTATAAAACTGCCGGTCTTGGTAAGAATAATCGCACCTACCGCTCGCCAAAATATCAGCGCGTTTGCATCGCTCGGTTTAGGGAACTGTAATATGTCGCCAAGTTCTAGCAGCGCCGCGCTGGGCAGATCGCGCGCTAAATTGGATTGCGCGAATCGCAGCAGTTCACAGATCTCACCTTCAAACACCTTAAGCTCACGGTTTACTATTGCCAGCGTATCTTCAGCCCATTGCTGCACGCCCTGTTCGAGCCGATACCGAATTGCGTTCGCGGTGTCTTCGGCCTCTAGCTCATGGTCGGTATCGAACTCGTGTTCTTGTTCCTGGTCTAGCTGGNTCGCACCATAGATAAGTGGCAGCCATTGATCGCGATTGCCAAGTAGTTCGATTAATAAAACACCGAGTCGGTCGAGATTGCCGTCGAGATGGTTCACGAGGGTGGTCAATGCTTCTGGCCAAGGTTTGTCGCGGTAATAGTCGAGCAGCGATTTAACGGCTAAGCGATACGCCGGTTCGGTTTGATCCAGTATGGTTGTGTCGGGATCTGCGCGACTCGAGAGCGGCATTTGCTGGGTAAGCGAACGACAAAACCGGTCGATGGTTAAAATACGCAAGCGGTATGGGAGCTGTAATAAATTCCAATCGCGGGCTAAATTATTTTGCCAAGCCGCGTAGGCATAGCTCAATAGTTTTTGTTGGTGCGGATCTTCAATTTCTGCTATTTGAGTGGCGTCTAGTAGCGCCGCATCGGTAATCGCTCCGAGAATACGTTCACGCATTTCAAAGGCAGCTTTGCGGGTGAAGGTAATCGACAGTATTTCTTCTGGCTGCTTGGCTTGGGCTAAAAGTTTTAACACGCGCAAGGTGAGCAAACCTGTTTTACCCGACCCAGCGGGAGCCGAAACGGCGAAGGATTGTTGTGTGTCTAATGCCGCTTCGCGCGCGTCGATATCTAAGGGTTGAACTATTTTGATTTGGCTCGACGGGGTTTTCATTGTTGAGCCTCCGGTGTTTGTGCGTCTACGATGTCATCATCGGCGACGCATTGGGAGCTCTGCTCCTTAGCGTTGTTACGGCTTAGCGGCACTAGGTATTGATTGTATTTAATGTTATCTGGTGTGAACACAACATCAGCTACATAACCTTCTGTGAGCCGAGCAATACTCCAGCCGAGTGATTGATGCCACCATTTTAAGGCCTCACCCCAGCCGTCCGTGAAGGCCGGTGTCTTAGTGGCCGCTGGAGAAATAATACCTTTGAACGATTGTTGGATCTCACCAATCCCTTTTATTTCAGTTTTATCCGCCGATATTCGAAACCATGCAATTGCATTTACGCTAGCCGCAGAGGTGGTATCGATTTGTTTTGTTGGTGCCGACCTAAAGCCAGTGCTGAAATGATCTAGTGTCGATAAATCTAGCTGAGAATACAGTGGCAGTTGTGGGTCTGGCAGTGGATGCCGTTGTATATGTTGCAGATTAACGGCACCACTTTTGTAGTCGATTAAGATCAGCTCATCGTTGACGGTGCGATCTATTCGATCGATCCGCAGGTGTAGGTTGTAGCCATCTATATTCACGGTAGCGCGGGTTTCAATACCCACAACCGTAAAGGCGTCTCGGGTTAACTCCAAGGCTAGGGCTGAACCTAGTTTTTCTTCCATACGTTGCTGCTCTACTGTGAGGTAGTCGCGGTGAAATGTGTTTGATGAGCGTTGCAGGGTTGCTTCTAGTGCGCTGCTACAACAATCGTGTATGAGCGCGTTAAGATCGCTTGCCGATAATGATTGGAGTTGTGCTAAGGATTCTTGGCGGCGCCAAAATCTGGCAAGCGCGTCATGCATAAAGTTACCGCGCATCGCGGCATCAAATCCAAATTGCGGCTCTACCGGTTGGTCAATACCGAGACGGTAGGACACAAATGCATAAAATGGATTGCCGTTAAATAGCTTCAGGTGATAGGCGCCGTGAACAGCGTCGTTAGCTGTCGCGAGTGGCGGCGCCCAGGTGGTGTCGATTGTGTCGTAATCATTGTAATTTAGCTGTTGCTTGTAATAGCTGGTAAGTGCAGTTGGCGCAACGGCGTCGACACTCACACAATTGTTGCTGTTCATTTCTAGGTTCATGCCTAGGTCGAGTAGCAGTGGGCTGGGGTTACAATGTTCATCGTCATTTTGAGATGCAAAGGTTAATGTCAACGAGGGGTTATTTGAGCGGTACGACGCCAATAATTCTTTCGCGTATAGTAGTTCGCGCTCGGGCGTAGCTCTCGGTAGGCCGTGATGTTTTTGTAAACTGTAGGGAATCAAACTGTTTGGCTGGGGCTGTGCGGGTAGTGTGTCTGCATTTAATTGCACGATTCTACAATAATCAAAGCTAATGCCTGCGCCCTCCATCAATCCCAATATTTGTATGGGTTTAGGTGTTGTTTGCACATGGAATTGATGTGTTGAACAAAGCGTGTTTAAAAGTTCGCGGAGCTGTGAAAATGACTTTTTGGGCTTTTGCTTTTTATCGCCGCTTTCATCGCCATCGTTTAACAAGCTATCGAAGCGACCGAGGTTGTTAATCAGGTCGATAAAGCGTTGGGCAGCCTGAAACTCGCGGCTGTTAAGTTCGCGNGGTCCCGGCCAGCCAATTGCTTGCAGGGCTTTAATTAAGGTTGGCTGCCAAGCGGTATAGGTTTGCTCCACTGTAGTTAGGCGCAACAATGTTCGCAGTGAGAGCAGGTGGGCGGAACAGGTGGTTGGTGGTGCAAGTTTATCGCTTACCTCTAGGGTTGATGCGGTAGTGTTGGTAGAGGCGAATTCACTTTCGGTGCGAAGCAGCGTATCGATATAGTCTTGAATGGCGAGGTCATAGCTCGGGCTTTGTTTGCACCATTGCGCGCAGCTTAATCGTACGGGGTTGTTGTCGCTTCCCCAGAAGGGGTTGTTGTTTAAGGCAATTACCCGCTCCCGTGGCCAGTCGAACTGATTAAGATGAAGTACCTCCAGTGCCGCAGCGACTACGGGTTCCTCGGCAAGGCTTGATGCGGCGGATATATCGCAGGGGATACAAGCGGTGTCGGCATCCGGTGTACTGGTAAATTGAGGATCGAAAACTTCAATAAACGCGCGCTCTACAGTGGCAATATTCTTGTGTAGGTTGGGTACCACAATGGCAATGCTGGGGTTGCTATCGCCGTGATTGTCTAATAATTCTCGACACCAGTGTGCAGCGGCTAAAATTTCGTCTTCGATGGTGCTGAAACGCTCAAACTGAAGCTCCGCTGGGGTGCTTAATGCTTCGACCGCTAGGCTCGCACATTCCGCCACNACAATCTCGCTTTCCNGCCAAAAGGCTTGCCAGCGCGGCGTTTGTTCCGCAAAGCCATACAAGGCAACGCGATTTGGCTTGGCGATAGCCTTTTCACTAAAGGCCCGCTGAATAGCTTTGAGCGCATCAAATTCAGTCGCTAGCCGGTGGCTGTTCAGGTAGCTATCAAAGCAAAACAAGGCGGCGCGAAGTAGGGTTGTTTCTTCGTTGTCGAATGGTAACAACACTTCTGCATTCAGCTGCCAATTTTGGAGTGAATCGTGGGCTTCCTGAAGTGTTTTGGCGAGTGAGCCCGATGCGATAAGGGTGTCATTTAGTTCTAGCTCGCTGGCGTTGCCGAAGCGATTCGTCCTAATAGTGCGTTGGATTTGGCCGGAAGTGAGTAGGTGTTTCCAAATCAACTGCGATTCGGCACTAGTTAAAAGCTGTTTATCGGTGTCTAAAAAGGCCCGATTCTGAAGGTCGAGCCAAAGGTTTGATAGCCAGTTTGTTTGGGTATAAATAGAAGGTTGCTCACCAACGCTATTCTCTGCAGGTAAAGCCAGCGCACCTAAATAGCGCTGCTGGCGTTGATTGGCGGTGAGAATTAAATCGTTATCTAATAGCAAACTGTTCAGTTTTGGCCCGAGTGCTGCGGTATTTCGGTGCATTTTTACAACCTTCCGTTTACTTGATGATCGAAAATCGATTAACGCTTGAACTATTTCAATTCGATGACTACGTGGTTCCGGGGGTTAGCGCCGGCTAACCGTTTATGCACAATCATAGTTTTCACCTATAGCAAGCAGTTTTTTCACTCAAATAGTGATCAATGACAACAGTTAACTCTAAGATAATTACGTAAGCTATTGATATATAACGATAAATATTCATCGGTCAAAAAGTGTACAATCTGTAGGGGGGCGAGGGTTTCTAGGCCCTGGGACCGGTTCCACATAGAATATCCACGAAGTTATCCACAGGAAATGTGGAAAAAAATTGCTGTATATATTTTAATCACTGACAAAAAACTGTCACAAATAGGCATAACTTAGTTTGACTGATAGGTGAAATTCCGAGGCTAGCGGGAAGTTTCTATGTGCTATTGCGCCAATCTCAGAATTTCTTGCGCGCCATTGTAGCAGAGACGACATTCAGCAAGAGGAGCTCTAACGGAAATAGACCCGAGCTACGAATCGCTGATTATAAGCAAAGGCGATGGATGTTGGATTGCCGTCGTTGACTGCTTGGTGCTTGGCGTTGTGCAAAGCCTGTTTTTTACTCTGCTCTCTAAGTAGAATACCGCAGCTTCAAATGACTAATGGTTCCAAACGAATGACTCCAGAACGCTTTCAGCGCATTAATGATGTACTCAATAAGCGCCAACCGGACCTAACCGTAGTAACGGATGAGGTACACAAAGTACGTAATATCTCAGCAATCGTGCGCACTTGTGATGCTGTGGGTATTGATCAAATTCACTGTGTGACGCCTAAAGCGGGTTTTCAAACCTATAGTGGTACCTCGGCGAGCGCCGATAAATGGGTGGGGGTTAATGCCCATACNCGTGTTGCCGAGCCGTTGGCGCTGCTTAAGCAGCAGGGTTTTCAGGTTGTTGCCGCGCATTTGGATAGCAAGGCTGTCGACTATCGATTGCCCGACTATACCAAGCCGACAGCGTTGCTGCTTGGCGCAGAGATTGATGGGGTGAGCGAGATTGCACAGGGGTTTGTAGATCACACCGTGGTAGTGCCAATGATGGGGATGGTTGAATCTTTTAACGTATCGGTCGCCGGCGCAATTATTTTGATGGAAGCCCAGCGACAACGGCAAGCTGCGGGCCTTTACGATAACCGTCGAATTGATGATGAGACCTTTCGGTTGCGCTTCTTCCGTTGGGCCCACCCTGTGATTACACGTTTTTGCGATGATTTTGATTTCCCCTACCCAGCAGTTCGGGAGGATGGCGAAATTATTAATTTATCGGCGTGGTACGCGCAGGCACGCAAACAAGCGGCTGAAATAAAAATAGCGCGTAAAGCGCGTCGCCGAGAGATAGCTGATCGTGTTGCTAGCGAGGAAAGTTGAATTACAGGCAAAAAAAAGCCCGACGTTTCTGGGGGGAGAGCGTCGGGCTAGGACCATTAGGAGTGAAACATTAAGGAGTTAATCCTTATCGAACCACTAAACTAGCAGTTCTAACCGACAGCGAATAATACTTGGGGGGGATGTTCGCTATCGGTAATGTAATTATTAATCAGATCTCAAACTTTTCCAGTATTGCGCGGCTAATTCTTAAACCAAAACTTAATGAGAACCCAGTATTTATAGTAACTTGCTATAACGCCGCTGTTTGGTGAATTTCTATAGTCTTTTCGTATGCGTCAGCGGCTGTTGTTATCACCACACTAGGGAGTTATAGGGCGAATCAATCCCTCTTGTGCGGTGGAGGCTATAAGCGTTCCCGCTTCGGTATAAATTGAACTGCGCGCAAATCCTCTTGCACCGCCGGCCCAAGGGCTATAGGCGTGAACTAATAACCATTCTTCTGTACTGAACTGATCGCTATGAAACCACATGGCGTGATCAATACTGGCTGCGAATATTTTTCCAGAAAATAATGAAATACCGTGGGGTAGTAGTGACGTTGCCAGTAACCCCATATCGGATGCGTAAGCGAGTGCGCAGTATTGAAGAATTTTATTTTTGGGTAGCGGTTCTACAGCACGAAACCAACAGAATGCCTCTGGCTCTCTAACTCGATTCGAAGTGAATAAATCGGCCTCTATTGGTAGCAGCTNAAAGGGCGAATGTTCAGTTAGGGGGAGTACGCGTCGCGGCTCTTTTGGTTTTTCACTGTTAGCTTCGCGGGCTCTCTTTAAAAGTGATTCTGGCGTGGGGATACCGGCAGGGAATGCACTTTGGTGATGGTATCCGTCTTCCAGTTTATGAAAGCTCGCCGACATATTAAAAATGGGGCGGCCATTCTGTCTTGCCACTGCGCGACGGCTGCTGATGCTTCTTCCGTCTCTTACCTTTTCAACGTCATAGATAACGGCGCTGTCGCTTTTTCCTGCGCGTAAAAAATAGGCGTGCAGGGAGTGGGGGAGGCACGCAGAATCCTGCGGGTCTTGGGTTAGGTAGCAGGCCATTAACGCTTGGCTTAACACTTGCCCGCCGAAGAGTGAGCCCAGAAAATTCTCGCGGTTGAACTGGCTGCGATATAAATTAGCGTCTAACTGTTCCAGCTCAAAAAGTTCGTACAGCGATGCTGTCATATGACCTGATTCCTAAATTAAGTTGGAGGCCGAGACTACAGATTCCCCCACAGTTGCCGACAAGTTAATAGTAGCAGTAACGCTTCTAAAGCGGGCGATCAACTGCGCTCAATCAGTTCTGCTAAATCAATGTGGCGATACGTATGTTTTTTCAAATTAAAAATATGGTTTCTGTAGTTGCTGTTGTGTTGTTACCGATTGGGCAGTTCTTATGTTGCTGTAAGCGGTTCGGTTCTACACGTTATGGTACGTCTTTGTGCGCGGACCATAGCGCTAAGATTTGCACCTTTACACTTGTGTTAGGCGTCGTCGTGCTACAAGGCTGCACTCCACAGTATGGGGCGTCAATTTGGCGACAAACCGGAGAGGCGCTTTCACTGAGTGACAGCCAGACCTTAAGTCGTCGGGTCGATTGGCGTCTTCACCCNGAAACCTCTGTGTATTTGGCTCGTCCCGAGTACCCATTAACGGCAATCTCCGGTAATAACACCTACCCACGTACCCGCTATGCATTGTTCCAATCTCTCGAGGGGGCATTCCGTGGCCATTTTCCAGCAACTCAAGTGGCACCAACAGATATGAGCCTGGCTGAGTCCCTAGTCGTGGCAGAGCGCGCTGGTGCGCGCATCCTTGCTTGGCCAAAGCTTATTGCCGTAGCGGGACCAGATCGTCAGGTTACTGTTCAAGGTGCCGGTGACCTAGCCGTGAGTAATGCCGATGCGAGTCATACGTACACGCTTGTGCAGATCGTTTTATTTGATGTGAGCGATGGCAAGCAGCTCGATATTGCCACCATAAAGGTCCAGGGCGGTATGTTCGGGACGTCGAAGAAAAGTCCTGCTCAGGCATTTGATGCGGCGGCTTCGGTATATGTGAAAACACTCAGCGCGGTGCTGTAGTATTTCTGACGTATAAAACAAAGGGCGGAAAACTTCGCCCTTTGTTTTATTGTGTTGAGGCGNCTTACTATTGGTACTGCTTACATATTGGGGTAGTTTGGGCCGCCGCCACCTTCCGGTGTAACCCAGGTAATGTTTTGCGCAGGGTCTTTAATATCGCAGGTTTTACAGTGCACACAGTTTTGCGCATTGATCTGAAATTCGCGTTCACCGCCACCTTTCTCTATCACCTCGTAAACCCCTGCAGGGCAATATCGCTGTGCGGGTTCTAGGTACTGCTGCCAGTTTGTCGTAAGCGGCGTTGCAGCATCCTTCAACTGCAGATGGCAGGGCTGGTCTTCTTCGTGATTGGTGTTGGATAGATAAACGGACGACAACTTATCAAAACTAATTACACCATCTGGCTTGGGGTATTGGGGAGCCTTACTCTCACTGGCGAGCTTCAAGGTCGCATGATCGGGAGTAGGGTCGCTCAAGGTCCAGGGTAGTGTGCCGCGAAAGATATTGAGATCTACAAAGCTATAGGCAGAGCCAAGTAAGTTCCCCCACTTATGTTGAGCTGGCCCAAAGTTACGTTGCTGATGCAGTTCACGATACGCCCAAGAATCTTTAAATGCCTGCTCTATCGCGTTACCAAGATCGAGCGGGACAGCGTTTGTATCGGCCCCTGAAGCGTCAGTTGGGCTAGCGCTAAGGGCGGCAGCGACGACCTCTGCGACAACCATGCCCGACTTCATGGCGGTGTGCGTGCCTTTAATTTTTGCAAAGTTCAGGGTGCCAGCGTTATCACCAATAAGTGCGCCGCCGGCAAAGCCCATGCGCGGCATAGATTGAACGCCACCTTTCACTAGCGCGCGGGCGCCATAGGCGAGGCGTTCGCCTCCTTGCAGACGCTCTTTAATCACGGGCAGATGCTTGTAGCGTTGAAACTCGTCGAAGGGGCTTAGGTGTGGGTTGCTGTAGGACAGGTCCGTAATCAGACCAACAGCGACCTGATTGTCCTCAAGGTGATACATAAAACCACCGCCGGTACTGTCCGTTTCCGAGAGCGGCCAGCCTGCACTGTGCACCACTAAACCCGGCTGGTGCTGCTCATTTGGCACCTTCCAAAGNTCTTTGATNCCGATCCCGTAGTGTTGAGTATCTTTGCCCTCAGCAAGACCAAATTTAGCGATTAACTGTTTGCCGAGATGACCGCGGCAACCTTCCGCAAACAGGGTGAAACGGCCGTGAAGTTCCATGCCTTGGGTGTAGCTGTCTTTTTGTTCTCCGCTAGCATTTACGCCCATATCGCCGGTCGCAATGCCTTTAACTGCGTCGGAATCGTCAAAAAGCACTTCTGCGGCGGTGAAACCTGGGAAAATGTCGACGCCCAAGGCTTCGGCCTGCTCGCCTAGCCAGCGACAAAGATTGCCGAGGCTGACAATATAATTACCGCTATTTTTCATGGTAAAGGGCGCGAATAGGTGCGGGATCTCTGTGCTGCTAGTCTCGCTGTGACACAGCAGAATCTTATCTTCGCTGACGGCCGTGTGCAGTGGTGCGCCACGTTCCTGCCAGTCGGGGAACAGTTCATTTAGCGCGCGAGGTTCTAATATGGCGCCGGAAATAATATGCGCGCCAACTTCAGAGCCTTTTTCGACTACGCATACACTCAGTGAGTCGTTAAGCTGCTTCAGCTTGCAGGCAGCGGCTAGCCCAGACGGCCCTGCGCCGACTACCACAACGTCGTATTCCATTGATTCTCGTTCCACTCTCTGCCTCGTCAGTTTGAATTAGATTAATTTCGTCTACCCTAGCATATATTCTAGCTGTGGAATTCATTTTAGGGACAGAAAAGTGTGGCGTTCGACTGAACCAATTGGGTGCTAGAACGTCGATCATTATTCAAGATAAATGCCACGTATTGATATACACTTTACACACTGTGAACGGCTGGAATCAGCAAGGAGTTTGTTACTAAATGAAAATACTCGTGCCAATTAAACGCGTTGTGGATTACAACGTAAAAGTAAGAGCAAATGCCGACGGCAGCGACGTGGATTTAGCCAATGTCAAAATGTCGGTAAATCCTTTTTGTGAAATTGCTGTAGAAGAGGCGATTAGATTAAAAGAGGCCGGAACCGCCAGCGAAGTCGTTGTTGTTAGTATCGGCATCGCCAAGGCGCAAGAGCAGCTGAGAGCGGCGCTCGCATTAGGTGCAGATAGGGCCATTCTGATAACCACAGAGACTGAGCTCGAGCCTTTAGCCGTAGCTAAATGTTTGCAAGCTTTAGTCGAGAAAGAATCTCCAGAGTTGATTTTACTTGGCAAGCAATCGATCGATGGCGACAACAATCAAACTGGTCAAATGTTGGCCGCATTGTGTGGCATGCCGCAGGGCACGTTCGCATCAAAAGTTGAGGTGACTGACGGCTATGTTGCTGTTACGCGAGAAATTGACGGAGGCTCACAAACCCTAAAGCTAAAACTACCCGCAATTGTGACCACAGATTTACGCCTCAACGAGCCGCGCTACGCGTCTTTACCGAATATTATGAAAGCGAAGAAAAAGCCGACTGGAAACCCTAGCCGTTGAAGACTTGGGTGTAAACATAGCTGCGCGAACACAGTTGCTAAGTGTTGCCCCGCCGCCCGAACGAAAGGGCGGAATAAAAGTGGCGAACGTTGATGAGCTGTTAGATAAACTAAAGAATGAAGCGAAGGTGATAGCATGAGTGTACTTGTCATTGCTGAACATGATAACAGTAGTTTAAAGCCCGCTACCCTTAACTCTGTAGCCGCAGCTAGCGCGTTAAATACAGATATTCATATTCTTGTCGCGGGGCATAACTGTAGTGCCGTTGCCGAGGCGGCGTGCGCTGTTGCTGGTGTTGCCTCCGTATTGGTGGCAGACCAACCATGCTACGGGCATCAGTTAGCAGAAAATCTTGCCCCCTTAGTCGCAGAGCTTGCAGCAAATTATTCCCATGTTCTGGCGCCGTCAACAACCACGGGAAAGAATTTAATTCCGCGCGCGGCCGCTCTGGCAGATTCGCAACCTATCAGTGATATTTTAAGCGTTGTGGACGGCGATACATTTACTCGACCTATTTATGCTGGCAATGTAATTGCCACTGTAAAAAGTAACGATGCCATTAAGTTTTTAACTGTTCGTTCCACGGCGTTTGACGCGGTTGCATCTGTGGGTGGTAGCGCGGCGGTTGTCACGCTTAGTCAAGCTCACGACCTCGCTTTATCGAGCTTTGTCGGCGAGGAATTGGCTGAGTCTGATCGCCCCGAATTGACCGCTGCTAGCGTGGTCGTATCCGGTGGGCGCGGTATGCAAAATGGTGAAAACTTTGAGCTGCTTTATACCTTGGCTGATAAGTTGGGCGCCGCCGTCGGTGCTTCGCGCGCAGCTGTCGATGCAGGGTTTGTTGCAAACGATATGCAGGTTGGTCAAACCGGTAAAATCGTAGCACCAGATTTGTATATCGCCGTGGGTATTTCGGGTGCGATCCAGCACCTAGCCGGCATGAAGGGGTCAAAAGTGATTGTCGCTATTAACAAGGACGAAGATGCCCCTATTTTTCAAGTGGCCGATTATGGCCTGGTTGCAGATTTATTCGATGTGTTGCCAGAGCTTAATGAGAAACTAGGTTAGGGAGTAACCTTGGCTGGTTATGGGGTTGTCAGTATATTCTCAGCGGGGCTCCCCGTTTGCTGATAACGACTTTGCCGGTGCTCAGTATTATCTGAGCCTAGATTTAGCTTGGTCGACGGCTAAACTCTCGGGCAGTTAAATCTCCGGCTAGTTTGTGACTTGCACAACCAGCCGGAGTACAATGGCGCCAAATCTGGGCGCAACTCTTCTCGCTTAAAAAGTGATCAGGCCGACGCCGCTCAGTTCGTCTAACATGCTTAGTGTGTGGCCAAAGTAGTGGATATTGGTCTCTTTATATCGAGTATTTAACTTCGAACACTTTAGTATCACGCATCTATTATCGGCTGCCGGATAACCGAACCACAGGACCACGCCAGTATGTTCAGTTTTTTTATCCCCACCAGTAAAGTTCAAAAAGACCGACGCATCATGCGCGAAACGGATGCACGCATGGCGAAGTACAGCCGGCGTGGCTTATTCTTCAATTTTATTGCCTACCTTATTTGTTTGATCGGTGGTCGATTTATCGATGAAAATCGCGACCTCACTATTGTGCTAACAATTGGCTTACTGCTGATTACCTTCCTTCGTGGATTTTTCCTGTTTCGCTTTGACCAGCTTTATCCTCGTGCGCCACAGCGCTGGCGCAATGGCTATTTCGTTGCCACGCTATTGGGTTCTATTTGGTGGGCGGTAATTTTAGTCAGCGTTACCTTAAAACTCGAGATGCAGGATGAAGCGCCACTGCTGTGGTTGTATACCGTGGTGTTCTTTTCAACTACGGCNCACGCATTTGCGCCTTATCAGCGCTTCCTCTCGTATTATCAGTTCTTCGGTCTCATTCCCGCGGCCGGTGCCGCGTTTGCCCTAGGCGACGTTACCGTATCGTTATATGGGCTGCTGACACTGGTGTTCTATTTGGTGTTAAGTCACCAGTGCCGTTTGATTTCGGAAAATTACTGGGAACGGCTTGAAGCAATCTACGCGCTTGCTCGAAAGGCGCAGTCGATTGAAGAAGAAAAGCGTGATACCCGTGCAAGCGCACAGTTAAACCAGGAGTTTCTCGGTTGTTTACGGAATGACTTGGAGAATATTTCTAATATTTCAAAAACTGCCTTTGCCGATTTAAGTGATGGCAAGGTGGATGTTC
>Ga0065722_100276_pt1 | contig 16356 bp, 18 predicted proteins | sample BansetMetagenome_FD_59109 | JGI IMG/M metagenome (GOLD analysis project Ga0065722, IMG submission 59109) | Bankia setacea gill microbial communities from Puget Sound, Washington, USA - Caecum Enriched | ecosystem: Host-associated > Mollusca > Digestive system > Ceca | place: United States... | reverse complement strand
CGTACATCCTGTCATCGCCGTTCCCGGCCATCCATGGCCTCCACGGCATACGTACATCCTGTACATAAAAAAAGCCCCGAGTGGGGTGCTCGGGGCCAGATATCGCTTTTGGGGAAGCTTAGATCAATCAATAAACATTGGGAGGAAACCCGGCGAACAAACTTGTTCGCACTGGTAATTCTGACTGGGGCATTTCAGTTAAGTTCAAAGTTTTTAAAAAAAACTGAAAATTTTATTTTTGAANACCATAAAGGTACTTTTCGCGCCACCCNACTATTCTATTATAGAGCTGCCCAATCTTTCGGCTCCAATGGCTTATTTTTTACTATTGCCTCAATAGCTTCCACCACGTCAGCACTTAATTTTTCAAGCACCTCCAACGCTTTTACGTTATCCAATAACTGTTCAATTTTGGATGCACCGAGTATAACCGTAGAAACGTTCGGATTCTTTAAACACCAAGCCAGCGCCAAATGATGCACAGGCACGCCAAGGTTATCTGCAACAACAGACAGTTGTTTCACCTTTTCAATTTTAGCCTTGCCCTCTTCAGATTCAAATATCTCCCGTAGCCATTCATAACCCGGCAACGAAAGGCGGCCTTCCTGACCAATACCGTTGTTGTATTTACCCGTTAATATACCGCTGGCCAATGGCGACCAAACAGTTGTACCCAAACCGACACTTTCATAAATATCGCGGTAATCGTTTTCTACTTTATCGCGTTCAAATAAATTGTATTGGGGCTGCTCCATGGTCGGTGGCGTAAGATTGTGCCGCTCGGCGATACGGTGCGCTTCCATAATTTGCTGGGCATTCCATTCTGATGTACCCCAATACAAAATTTTACCCTGCACAATAAGGTTATGCATGGCTCGCACNGTTTCTTCGATAGGCGTGTTGNGATCTGGGCGATGGCAGAAATATAAATCGAGATAGTCTACCCGCAGGCGTTTCAGCGCAGCATGGCAAGCTTCGGTAACATCGTTTTGAACTCAGGTCCGCGTAGATTGGGTTTTTCACCACCCCAAAAAACCTTGCTCGACACGCAGTATTCCGCTCGCGGTAGGCCCAATGATTCAACGGCTTCCCCCATAACAATTTCCGATTTGCCCGCTTCATAGGCCTCTGCGTTATCAAAAAAGTTTATGCCTAAATCAAACGCCGTTTTAATCATCGCTTTAGCATCATCCAAATGCACCTGCTTGCCAAACGTAACCCAAGAGCCTAACGAGAACGCACTTAGTTGTAACCCAGATTTACCTAGTCGACGGTATTGCATATAAAATTCCTTACAAGTAATTTGTAATAGATAGTAACAATTAGCAGGTAAACGTACGCTGAAATAACACTCTGTGTCTTTTAAAGAGACGGTGCAATAAAGGTAGGGGCATTAACCGCGAGCGTTTGCCCTGTCTCACTTAAGCTTCCATTTTTCGCAATGGCCAGAGCGACAAGGGAGTTGCTCTTCTGATTAGCAACCAAAAGCGTATTGGCGTCTTCCAGTAGAAGAAAAAACCGCGGCCAATCACCCTGTGTATTCTGCCACTGATTCATTGCCATCTTACCGTCATCTGCCAGTTGAATATGAGCGATGGAATTATGACCGCGATTAGACACATACACATTTTTGCTATTAGCCGAAAGAGCAATATGGGCAGCTTGCGAATGATCTTTAAAATCTGCAGGCAAGGTAGAAATGGTTTGTCGCTCTATGAGGTCGCCATTGGACTCTAGCTCGGCATAGGTCAACGTATTATTGAGTTCATTGAGTATATAGGCGCGCTTACCGTTAGGGTGAAACACCATCTGACGTGGGCCAGCACCCACAGGTAGTAGTAATTGACTGCCAACGCNATCAAAATCGTCGGCCTCNTCACGGCTTTTTGAATAGGTAGTAATTGAATCTAGACCTAAATCTACGATATAGAGAGGGTCTTTGCCCGGCGCCCAGCCCGCCCAATGTACATGGGGCTTTGTCACTTGTCTGGCATTCGGGCCCTTGCTGCTGTGTAAAATCGTAAAGGGATTTTCCTCCAGCAAACCGCTCGAAGGATCACGGTTAAACACCGCGAAACTACCACCGGTATAATTGCTTACCACTAAAGTTTTACCATCGTCGTTAATGGCTATATGACACGGAGCAGCGCCTTCACTAGGCAACGTTTGAACACGCTTGCCGTCTTTAAAAAAATGAATGGCGCCAGCGCCACTTTCTTCAACGGCATATAGCCCCTGCTCGGTAACCGCTAGCCACGAAGGGCTGGTGGTAGCCGTATAGAGCACTGGCTGCGACATTTCACGAGTGCCCGGATCAAATTGAACGGTATAAACACCCTCGTTCGTCGGTACTTTCTCAGCGGTATAACCGCCGACATATAATGTTTGCAAGGCTTGTTGTTGATTACCAGAACCACAGGCAGCCAAACTACCAACAAGTAACAAGACGGCTATTCTAATGGCCATTCACTCTATCCTTATTGTTTTGGTGGAAAATTCAACACCTGCATCTCTTTAAGTTTTTCGTCTTCGGTTACATTCACCCGCGTATCTAGCTCACGCACNACCGGNCGAATGTGTATTTCGTCTTTAAATCCACAGGCGACACATTCACGATAATTTTTTTCGTCGTCCTGATAATTCATAATCTTGTCCATTTGCGCACACTTCGGGCAAACAGCTCCGGCTATAAATCTTTTTTTCACGTTAACTCCTTTACGCAGCCAACCCTGAATGTTTTAGCAGCGCGTCCACTTTTGGTTCTCGCCCACGGAAATTTTTAAACAATTCCATGGCGTCTTCAGAACCACCCTTTTGCAAAATCTCGTGTAAATAGCGCTTGCCCGTTTCGTGGTCGAAAATACCGGCTTCCTCAAAGGCAGAATAAGCATCTGCAGACAGTACTTCCGCCCACTTATAGCTGTAGTAACCCGCCGCATATCCACCGGCGAAAATGTGGCTAAAACTGTTTTGAAAACGATTAAATTCTGGTGGGCTTAATACCGCCACTTCATCCCGCACTTGGTTTAATAGTGGCTGTATACCGGCGAAATCATTTTCGCCGTAGTGCATATGCAAGAGAAAGTCGAACAGTGAAAATTCCAGTTGGCGCTGCAAAAACATGGCAGCCTGGAAATTTTTAGCCGCTAGCATATTATTAAGCTTGTCTTCCGGTAGGGTCTCTCCAGATTCGAAATGCGCCGATAAAAATGCCAGCACTTCACGCTCCCAGCAAAAATTTTCCATAAACTGACTAGGCAGCTCTACGGCATCCCAGGCCACGCCATTAATGCCGCTCACCGCTGCCACGTCTATTTTGGTAAGCATATGGTGAATGCCATGGCCAAACTCNTGAAAGGTGGTAGTCACTTCATTGTGCGTTAACAGCGAGGGCCTACCCTCCGCCGGTGGGTTAAAATTACAGACTAAGTAGGCAACCGGCAGCTGTAAGCCCGTAGCCGTTTGGCGACGTACGCGGCATTCATCCATCCAGGCGCCACCACGCTTTTTCTCGCGCGCGTAAAGGTCAAAATAGAAACCCGCAATGGGCTTTTTATTTTGATTAATCTGGTAATACTTCACCGATTCATGCCAGGTTTCGACTTCGCTGGTTTTATCTTCAAACTCAATATCGAAGAGTTTATTGGCAACGGTGAACAGGCCTTCAACAACAACGTTGGCGGGAAAGTAAGGGCGTAATTCTTCCTGAGAGATATTGTACCGCTGAAGCTTTAATTTCTCTGAATAGTAGGGCACGTCCCAAGGTTCTAGGCTGGCAACCCCGTATTCGCTTTTAGCAAAATCTTGTAGTTCCTTTAATTCTTTCTCGGCAAAGGGTTTACCCTTGCTCGCAAGGTCTTGGAGGAAGGCAACAACTTGCTCGGTAGACTCAGCCATTTTTGGCTCAATAGAGAGTTCCGCATAGTTATTAAAACCTAACAGCTTGGCCAGCTCCTGTCGCAACGGCAGTATTTCTTCCATGATGTCGCTGTTNTCCCATTTGCCCGCGCTTGGACCGCGGTTAGACGCACGGGTATTAAAGCCTTCGTACATTTCTCTACGCAGATCTGCGTTTTCACTTTGGGTCATTATTGTTAGATACACCGGCGCATCCAAGGTGAGCACCCAGCCCTGNAGCTTTTTGCCTTCGGCCGCGTGCTTTGCCGCCGCTACGGCAAATTCAGGCAACCCCACCAGTGCCTTTTCATCGTCAATATGCTTAAACCACCCGTGGGTAGCATCGAGCACATTGTTAGAGAATTGATTGGTTAGCGTCGAAAGTCGNTGCTGAATATCGCCGTAACGTTTTTTCTCCGACGCCGGCAACGCAACACCACTGAGTTTAAAATCGCGAATGGCGTTGTCGATGGTTTTCTTTTGCGGCTGACCTAAATCAGCGTAGTGCTCGCTGTCGCGAAGTGCCTGATAAGCCTTATACAACTGTTCGTTCTGACCAAGTTCAGTGAAATATTCTGTAAGCAGTTGTCGGCCCTGCTCATACGCCTCGCGCAACTCATCGCTGTTNCAAACGGAATTTAAATGGCCTACGGGCGACCAGGCTTTATTCAATGTGTCGCCTCGCTCTTCGATGGGCGCTACCAGCGTTTCCCAGCTAACATTTCCCATTGCATCCAACTGCTGCGCCAACGCCTTACGTGCATCATCCAGTAATTGCGTTACAGCGGGTACAACATGCTCGGCCTTTATGGCGGTGAAGGGTGGCAGTGCGTGATTTTGTAGCAGCGGATTGGTCATTGGCAGGTTAGTCATCGATTGTTACGTCCTGAACACATAAAATGGTGGGATCAAATTAATGGAGTTGAGTATGAGTGAAAACAAGCCCCAGGCAACCAATATTCGCGCCTATAGGGGCCATAGCCCCAAATTGGGCGCACGCGTGTTCATTGATCCCGCCGCTGTCGTGATTGGCGACGTAGAGCTTGGAGATGATGTGTCAGTGTGGCCCTGTGCGGTTATTCGCGGTGATATGCACCGTATTCGTGTGGGTGCCCGTACCAGTGTGCAGGACAACGTAACACTGCATATTACCCACGCGAGTAAATTCAGCCCCGATGGCTGGCCACTGCATATAGGCGATGATGTAACCATTGGCCACGGGGTATGCCTGCATGGCTGTACTATCGGCAACCGGGTACTCGTCGGTATTGGGGCAACCGTTCTTGACGGCGCTGTGGTTGAAAATGATGTGGTCATTGCCGCTGGTGCGCTGGTACCACCCGGTAAAAAACTGCAATCCGGCTACCTGTACGTAGGCAGCCCAGTCAAACAGGCTCGCCCGCTAAAGGACACTGAAAAGGCGTTTTTCACCTACTCGGCGGCAAACTACGCCAAGCTGAAGGATGAATACTTGGAAAACCCAACAGGGGAATAAAGCACCCTCAGCGCAAATAAGTCGCTCACTATCGCGTTAATAGTTGGGATTAACGGCTTGGCGCACTAGAATACAAGCTGATTGATATTGGAGGACTCAGGGCATGACACAACCTTTTATGGAGCAAACCATGCGTTGGTTTGGCCCAAGCGACCCGGTTAGCCTTGCTAATTTACGCCAAGCGGGCTGTACCGGTGTGGTAACCGCGCTGCATCATGTTGCCAACGGCGTGGTTTGGGAAAACAACGAGATTCTGAAGCGCAAGCTTGAGGTGGAAGCCGCCGGTATGCGCTGGAGTGTGGTGGAAAGCCTGCCGGTACACGAGGATATTAAATCTCAGGCGCCGGGTTTTGAGCGGTTTGTCGACGACTATAAACAAAGCCTACGTAACCTCGCGGCCTGCGATATAAAAATCGTAACCTACAATTTTATGCCGCTACTGGACTGGACCCGTACTGACCTCGGCTACACCATGCCCGACGGCGGCAAGGCTCTGCGTTTCGACATGATTGAGGTAGCCGCCTACGACATCTTTCAGTTAAAGCGCCCTAATGCCGCCGAAGACTACCCCGATACCGTGGTAAAACAGGCAAAGACCAAGTTCGACTCGCTGACTGAGGTCGATAAGGCTATGCTCGAAAAAACCATCGTCGCTGGCTTGCCCGGCAGTGAGGTCGCGTTCGATACCCAGGCGTTCTTACAAGCCATTATGCAATATCACCACCTTGGCCCAGCACAATACAAACAAAACCTGATTTACTTCCTGCAACATATTTGCCCACTGGCGGATGAACTGGGCATTAAGTTGGTTGTACACCCCGACGACCCGCCATTCTCCATCTATGGTTTACCGCGCGTGGTTTCCACCGCCCAAGACTTACGCGATTTATTTACCGCTGTACCTAATCCGTCTAACTGTCTGTAGCTTTTGTGCTGGCTCCTTCAGTATTCGCGCCGACAATGACTTAGTCGCAATGATGAAAGAATTTGGTGAGCGCGTTTTCTTTATTCACCTGCGTAACACCCAGCGTGAGGAATATGGCAGCTTCTATGAAGCCCANCACCTAGACGGCAGCATCGACATGTACGCGCTGATAAAAACCATTAGCGAGGTAGCAAAAACGCATAACCGTTCCATTGCCATGCGCCCCGACCACGGTCATCAAATTTTGGATGATTTAAACAAATTGGCGAACCCTGGCTATTCAGCCATTGGCCGATTAAAAGGTTTGGCTGAATTGCGCGGGCTGGAAATGGGGATTATTCGATCAATGGAGGGCTAGCGCCCTCCTCTGCCCAGCCATGCATTGGTGTTCAGAAAAAAAGTGGAGCCTTCTGGCAGCTCCGGTCCAGTCGCTCCCGCGTACACGGGCATCTACTATTTCGAGGCCTTCGGGAGTATTTAAACATTGATAGCGGCGTTCGCGGGCATAACCGACATTTGAGTTTGAGTTGCGTCGCCCAATACAAACGCCGACTGTTCATGGGGTGCGGGTAAGCCGCTAGAATTTCCCCCGACAGCAGTGCCCAGCCATGGGCAAATCAAAGGCCCCCTATGCAGCGACTAACCAACCCTAGCCTCTAAACCCTAGCCTCTAGTTGCACCATGCGCTTATACTAACCAGCGAACTAAAGACAGCTGCTGAAGTATGAGTCATTCCGAACCATTGCATAAACCCGCTCCAAACGCACCCGCTGTGGAAGTGACCACTAGTGAGAGCTTTACCTTTCAGGAAACAACCGAAAACCCCACGGCTATCAGTAACTGCGCCGGCCGGCATTTTATTGTGGATTTCTGGGGTGCTCAAAACCTGGCGAACACCCAACTGATTGAACAAAGCCTAGTGGAGGCCGCGCGTGTTGCAGGTGCCGTTTTATTGCATATTCACCTGCATAAATTCAGCGAAGGTGGTGGGGTTACCGGGGTAGCGCTATTAGCCGAGTCTCACATCAGTGTGCACACCTGGCCAGAGCTCGATTATGCCGCGTTTGATGTTTTTATGTGTGGTAACGCCAAACCCGAACAAGCGGTCGCTTGCTTACAGGCAGCTTTTCAACCCGAGAAGGTCGACATAAAAGAAATTTTACGGGGCGAAGTGAAATAGACTTAAAAACACCTCTATCAATTGCTTTTGGCCGCTGACTTTATCTGCGGGTTCGTGCGCAGGGTAAAATTTACTGGCTTGCCAGATCTATAAACTATTAATAGCGCTGCCCTTAACGACGTAAATCATCAATATAGAGTTGATAAAGTTTGGGTTCCATTATGGAATTCACCGGCGAACTCACCTTCGCCATATCTTTATCGAACTGCAGTGCGGCGAGCATAGTATTTTTGGTAATGGCTTTAGTAGGCACGTCAAAATCAAACTGCTGCGGTAACGCTTCCCCGTTTCTCGCCATGTTATAACCCCATATGCCAAATGACGGTAAAGCGGTGTGATAACTCAGGGTATGATCAAACACCTCTGCCAACGTTTGTTCAATACACCAAAAAACACGACGCGTATAAAACGGCGAAGAACTCTGAGTAACCAACACCGCACCGGGTGCCATGCGTTTGGCAATCATGGTGTAAAACTCTCGCGAATAGAGTTTATTTATGGCTTCATTGTGTGGGTCGGGCATATCGATAACAACCCGGTCATAGGCAATACCGGGCTGATTGATAAAGCTGAAAGCATCTTCAGAGAAAGTAGTTATCCGTTCATCGTCCAAACTTTTTTCGTTCATACGCTGTAACATCGGTAACTCTCGACCAATACGCACCATTTCTGGGTCGATATCCACTAAGTGGATTAATCCTACAGCCTCATATTTTAAAATTTCCCGCGCAGCAAGNCCGTCACCGCCNCCTAAAATTAATACGTTTTCTTTTGTACCGGGAATCGCCAGTAACGGGTGAATAAGATATTCGTGATAGCGATATTCATCGCGCGAAGAAAACTGAATATGGCCATCAATATACAGGCGTTGCTCGCGGGTATTGGTGGAGCGCGTCATTACAATTTTCTGATACTGCGTTTGTTTGGTATAGATAATCTGATCAAAATACAGGTGCTTTTCGGCAAAACGGGTAATGTAAGAACCGTACAGAATACAACCCACCAGGAGCGCCAAGACCAACAAGCATGCCTCTAGCATGCGCTTATAGTTTGGCAGCATGGCGCGGAACACAATTACATTTGCTATCGCAACAAAAATATTGATCAGGCCAATCGCAAATGAAGACTGAATTAGACCTAACGACGGCAACAACAACAGCGGAAACGCTACCGAACCAATAAGCGCACCGACATAGTCGAACGACATAATATCCGCTATCGAGTCTTTCACTTTTTTACTTCTGGCCAGCAGCGTTGTAAGAATGGGAATTTCCATGCCCACCAATGCGCCGATCACAAATATAAGGCTATACATCACCAGTTCGTAGAGAATACGCGCAAAGGGGAAGGCCATAAATAGCAATATGCTGCTTATTCCGCCAACAAAGGCGATAGCGATTTCCACCAGAATAAAGTTGCGAACGTACTGCTCGTTAAAATATTTAGAGATCAACGAACCCATTCCCATAGCAAACATAAAGAAGCCAATGGTGAGGGAAAACTGGTACACACTATTGCCAAGTAAATAACTTGAAACGGTGCCAATGATAAGTTCGTAGACGATGCCGCATAGCGCAACAATAAGAATAGAAAACAGCAGTACACCGGTCTGTTTTCCTGAAAGCGGTTGGCCTTCACTGTCGGAAGTAAGAGACATTGAGAGATTTCTTTAATTAAGCACGACAGCGGCCCGGACAGGCCGCTGCTTTATTTCCAGCCAGGTGGAACTATTTACCTTTGGAATGACTACCAGAACCAGCGCGAGCTTTAGCTGCAGCGCGGGCGGTAACAGGCTTCTTTTGAGCAAGCGAACTGGAAGTAACACCGGCCATACGTTGGCGGCTCATCATGCTGCCAATAAGGTAACCCGCCAGTAGCCCTGTACCACTAAAATGATGGTCGTTAACCGCACCGCTGCGACTTGAAGCGATAACGCGAGACTGCTCACCGTCAATTTCAACAAGGAACAAGGCATCTTCACCTTCGTCCATGGTGCTGTTGGCATTGAGGTCTTCATAGGCCAGAAGAGAAGCATCGCTACCGGGCGCCACACCAATTGCAGCGGTGTGCAGTACCGGCACAGCAGCGTTGTAGTTATCTTGCAACTCGGCTGCGAATTCTAGGAAGGTATCGTCGGCGTCTAACGATTCCTGGTCTACACCGTCGAGCGTACCTTGAAACGCATAGATAGAGTCGACAGTAACGTCCAATACAGCATCAAGATCTATATCGTCTTCGGTGTAGCTTTGCCCACCAAACTCACTGTATAAGTAGAAGCCGCCAATAGCAGCTGCGATCAATCCATATTTCACAAGATCATTCATATTATTAGTTCCTTGTTATACCCGTAAACTCGATTTAGTTGCCATCTAAGTTGTGCGAAAAGTGCATTTCATGAACTCCCCGCTCGTAGTAGTCTTTGAGATCGCCTACATACTTAAAGCCTACGGCCTGCAACGGTTTATGAATTAGAGGCAAATTGGAGGGGAATGTCAAAAAAACCTTTCTTCCACCATCGTTTTTCACCGCATGCAAGCCTATCAGTAAATCCTCATCGGAAAAACTGCGTTTGCCAAATAGTGGTTTTTTCTCCTGAACTATCCAAGAAAAGGTATAAGCGCCGTCTGACTCCACAATTTCAAACATACCGTCAAACCGAATAACCGGCTTTTCTTCAATAATCTCGAGTTCCTCTNCATCTCCACNCTGTCGCAGCTGTAAGCCGTAGATTAACTGATCTTCCGCCTCATCATAAAAATCCTTGTTAGTCACTTCCAGCTCAAATCCCACTGATTCATACATTTTTTGAGCTCGCGCATAAATTTTGCCGTCTTCTGGGTCTTCATAAGTAGACACTTTGACAAAAATCTTGCGTGTATCGGCTTCGCGCAATTTCGACAACAGCTGGTTCATCATCGATTTGCCGTAACCCTGCCCACATTTTGCTCGATCAACGTAGGTCCAAGATAGCCAAGCGGTATTGTCCGTTGCAGGTACTTTTCGAAAGCCGGTAACCCCAACCACCTTGCCCTCCACTTCCAATACAAACTGATCGTCCAACCCATTTTTTTGGTAATCTTCTTCCGCCGCCTCGGCGTCATCGTCATCATGGCCGTCAATAATCTTGACGACGCGGGGAAGGTCGCTCATATACATAGGGCGAAATTCAGACATCGGGGCTCCTTTGATTCAAGTGACTATACAAAACGTTGCTACCGGCCAAGATAAAGCCGCAGGCTAGGCCGATAAAATGTGCTGTATTTGAGAATTTGCCAAATACACCGCTAGCGGCTACAGGTAATAGAATAAGCAATAAAATGGACAAGCCTTTGTCCAGTTGCAGCGCCGTATTTTTTTTAAAATATTTTAAGCCCCAGCAGTAACTCAATAGCCCATAGGTTACCCCCGAGAGACCGCCGAAAAGCGGTCCGCTTACCAACCACTGGGCGCTGTTGGAAACAATGGCGGTTACAAAAAATATAACCACCAGCTCATTGCGCGATGCAGATTCAATTTTTGCCCCAAAGTACCACCAAACATACAAATTGGTAAGCAGGTGGGCCAGTGTGTAATGCACAAAGGTGGGTGTGAGTATACGCCAGGGGCTCTGCCACAAAGCGCTGGCATCCGCCGGCACAAACCAGCCGCTTAATGCCGCTAAATTTTGCGTCATGAGTATGGCATAGGGCACACAGCAGAGTACCGCAACGCTCCATACAAACGGGTGCGCGCGCAGCGAATCGGCCTGCGGCCAAGGTAATGAGTACACGCTTTCGTCCTTTTTATTCGCGGTTGGCCGGGTCATCCCAAATATTCGCCGCCTTTTTCGGCCGTTGCCAACCGACGGTAGGGGTGATTAAGCAACAGCTCTTCGTCTTTAAACACCCATACCAAAAGCGCTCCCCCTACAAAGCCGCCAACATGCGCCCAAAAGGCCACGCCACCACCGGTGGAGCCCATGGAGGAAAAGGCACCCAATAATTGCACCACTATCCAATAGCCCAGCATGGCGATAGCCGGCACGCGGAAAGTAGTAAAAATAATGATGAGAATTACAAACATGTGTACCTTAACCCGTGGGAACAACATGATGTAAGCCCCCATCACCCCACCCGATTGCACCCGAAGCACCCACCATGGGAATAGCCGAAGAAGGGTCGGCGGCAACCTGTGCGGCGGCAGCACAGAAACCGCAGAGCAGGTAGAACACCAGAAATCGCACTGGCCCCATAGAATCTTCAACATTGTCGCCGAACACCCAGAGAAACCACATATTGCCCAGAATATGCATCCAACTTCCGTGCATAAACATGGAGCTGAAAACACCGCCCCAACCCATGCCACCACTAGGGCACACACCACGAGGCGCAACATCGGTTAAACCATCACCAAATAGGTCAGCCGGTATCAAGCCATAGTGACAGACCGAAGCATTCAACTGTTCACCAAAGCCAAAACCCTGCAGTAGAAACCACGCCAGTGCATTGGCCGCGATAATGCCATAGGTTACATAAGGTGTATTGACTTGAGGGTTGTCGTCGCGAATGGGGAAACATTACTGCCTACCTAAACCATTACTAAAGAAGCTTATCATGCCATTTTTTGAAGGCTGGAGAAACTTGGCATTGAGACTTTACCCCGATACGATCGCCCTCAGGGCCATACTCACTCAGGCATTCAAACTTTTGTTTTTGCAAACTCTAAGGCTTCTACCAAAAACCCTTCGAATTCATTTTCTCGTTCAAGAGGAATCAGCACCCACTCCTTAAAGCGCTTTTTTGTGAATTTAAATTCACGGCCGACACCCTGTTCAATAAGTGCTTTTACCCGCGTTTCGGCTACTTTAATTATTAGCGCGTCTTCTTTATCGAACATCATGCCAATAAACTCGCCTTTGTAGCGCAAGCAGGGACTGTTCATCATAGTAGAGGGCTCGGCACCGTATCCGGCCATTAGCACTTTTTCCGCATCTTTATACGCCATTGTCATGCTCTCGAACGCAGTTAAACAAGAGTTCATTATTGTCGAGTTTTCGCGGCGCCATTGAGCCCATTGCGTTTCAAACTTTCGAAGTTGAGTGAATTGGCAAAGACTGGTTTCAACGCACGAATATTACCGAGCAACATAAANCGTTTTTTGGGTGCCTNTGCGTTTTGANTTCGAACAAAGGGCNATGTTCGTTTTTGAATTTCCGCCTCGGAGATATTCAGTTTTTTGACGGTTCCGACAAACTAAATGTTTTGATGGGGAGCAGATATATAGAAATACACACTATCGCCCAACTCAATTTTTGAATTTATTGGCCAGGCGACCGACGTTTGCTTAAACGCCGTAAAGACATCGTAATGTTTGATATTGGCAGGGTATAACCAGCTACTCATCACTCCGTCCTTGGGTTTGGGTATACGGTTTGTACTTGGGTATGCAGCTTAAATGGCAATAGTATAGTTACAAGTACAACCAACGGCGGATCTCGCAACAACCGGCTTTTTCTATTCCGTTTTAAAAAATCGAATACTCAGTGGATATGGCCACAGCACGCCTTCATTGGCCTTTACCGCGCCCATTACCACAAAAACCAGGTTAACAATTGCCAGTGCCACTAACATAAATGCACCTATAACAACGAAAATCAGAATAGCGGATACAACGAAATAGATAAACAAACTGATCATCCAGTTCAGAATCACCTTGCCATGGCGGTCAATTTCAGGCGATTCGTCTTTATTAGTAGCCCACATCACAATGGGGAGTACTAAGCCTGCACCCGGTATAACAAAGCTCGCCAACTGGCTAAGGTGCATAAGTAACAGAAAAGTCTTTTGTTCCATCCCCCAGGGTTTTAAATCTTCCATACCAACTTCCTTTTCGTGACTGTTTTATTTTGTAAAAATGGGCGCGCAACATCTAAAANGCTATTAATCGCAATTGAAGATCCGGCCAATTCGCCGACGCTAGCGTGATGACTTACTCTATTAAACTCAGCCCAAGCTCCGGCGTAACCTTAAAGGCCTGCGGCTCTTGTGTTTCTAGTGTACCCAGCAAATAATTATACAAATCTGGCTGATNAGTTTCGTCAAAATACANCGAAACATACACNGGCGTGGGCAGCCCTTCGCGGAATTCAAATACGGCATATCGTCGGCCAGTATCTCTTTCCCTATTATGAGAGCCGCTCGAATCTGTATAAAATATCTTCTCAACAGATTGCGTTTTCCCATCTATTTTAGCACCGGGATATATGATGTTATTAATTTTTATCGCTGACTTACCATATGTAAGTGACGGCATAGTTAAATAACTAACGAAGCCCACGAAAGTAAGCGCCATACCTATNAAGGTCAATTGCTTTGGCGTTAAGCCAATTTTTTTTGATTGCTGTTCAAAAAGATCTTTAACTGGCGGCGCATTACTAATGCTTTCATANTTTTTCGCTGCATAAACCTGATGNCCAAACATATGTAGCACTACCCAAAGAACAAGTACAAGCACCAGACCAAAGGAGATCATAGGAAGCAGACGGCGTGCAGATAAAGTCTCTTTCGGTGCGCCAATGCGATTTGTTCCTTTCTCGAAGACAAAAAGGGTTTTNGCGTACATATTTTTAAATGTAGCGTTGGNACTATAAGCGTAATTAGAAACAAAAGGTTCGGCAGAAAGGTTATCGGGGTCTACAAACATTCCACCCTTTTTACTCTCACCGACATAGAGGTAGGATGTTGTGTCCCCAACAACTGACAAATAGACTGCTTGGACACTGATCACCCATATCAAATAGCTACCGAACCAAACAAAAAAACAAACCTACCANCAAAGGAAAACCATTCTCTGCGGAAGAAAAATTCTTAACCCACCAGCCAGCCACCTGAAAAATATTAAGCTGGAAAAAACTCTTAAAATAGAAGGATATAGCGTAGAAAAACACAAGGACCGTCGCTATGTCCTTCAGGTAGGCCAGTAATTTAAGCATTTAGCGAATCATTACCCACTGGTTTTTTTCGTTTTTGTAGAACATGAATTTATGCAGGTGCGCTAGGGTTGGATTTTTCTGCATATATACTACCGGCTGAATTCCAGACGGAGTCATCAGTCTAGCTAATCGCCCATTCGCAAATATTTGCAACTCCAATATTTCCTTATCGAAAAACTCATGTAGTGTTATCTTCGGGTTTAACGCATCTTTACCAGTACTAATTTTTTCATGACCTGCATCAACACTATTCAAATAGTAAGCTATTGCTATTTCTTCGGCACGCATGCTGTATAGCTGTCTTAACAAAGGTTGGTCATTGGCAGCTAAAGCATCGTAAACTTCACGGTAGGCTTTCAGTAAAGATGAATAGGTTTCTTTGCTATTCTCAATTTTTGTACCGGTTTGCCAAGCCCACACTGGAAATGGCGATTCCATTTTGGTGTAGGTAGTAAACGAGGCCGATTTACTGCCTAAGTCTATATACACTGCCTCACGATCACTCAACGTACTTTCCTTAACTGGCACCAACTGCCCTTCTGGATTTAGCTGTAGTTTGAGTGTTGCCAAGTACTGCTTCTCTGCTTCATTATCTTGACGAAACAATTTCGCACTCACATAGGCACCAGCTTCGTAATCCTCTAAAAACTCTTTTCCCTTTTTCGGAGGCTTGGCGAATACCGACAGAGAATTGGTACCGTTTAGAATAGCATCGGGACAGGGAAGCTCCACCGTTAACTGACCCGCCTTTCTATCTTCATAGATGGCAATATCATTCACCCGCACCTCTATTCCTACATTCACAAGATCCAAATCTACTCCGAAAAATGAATTTGCTTGCGCGCCACTTGTCATAAATAGTAATCCTGTTATCAGTAATAATTTGCAAACTTTTCTAAACATAATATTTAAAACTTGATTAAGTAATGTCGATTATTTTGTTGCGCTGCGTCTGTTCCCAGATCAGTACTCGTATCAGACTTAGATTCTTCATCGGGATCTGGCTCAATCCAAGTCCACTCATGGGTAGAGGAGTTTTCTATTTCGTCCGGTGTCGACCCAAGATCTCCTAGAACATCTTCTTCGTTTGTTATGTTCTTCTCGATCTTCTCATAGCTGGTAAAATATACAACCAAACCATTAAACAAAAACCGGGAGTACCAATAATAACCAACCTCATCACGGGTTATAACGACCTTACCCACAAATCCAGTTTTNATACCTGCCTTATAATTTTTTTCGAATTTAATGACCCAGACATGCCCCTTCGCNCCAACGGTTCCNTCNAGTTGGAATTCCATATTGAGCGACTGTTCAGACTTAACCTCTGTGTCATCTTCTCCGTTGGAGCCTTTCGCACTAAAGTTAATATTAACCGCAGTACCAATTGAAAACTTCAAACTGATATCGGCTTTCAAACTTGCAACACTGTCATCGCTNCCCACGCCTTCCATTGCAGCTTCCAAAATGGCCNCTATCGGCGCNGCAGCCGGGTTTCCTTTTGAGGCTTTTAGTAGTACTGGAAATAGATCGACAGTGCCCTTTAAGCCGAGAAGCGGNGCCGCTGTAAATACTAGCTCATGAGTAGTTTTTACCACCGGTTTGGCTTTATCTTCTTCGAGCGCAGCCTTATAAGTAAGAGAGAAGCTTGGCCAAGAAACTTCGATCTGTACAGGGCTATTACCGTCACTGAGCTTACGTAAAAAGTAGTCGAGCTTAGCCTTCACCCAATCCAGCTTATTGAGAACTTGGTTAATTTCGCCTTTATAGGTGAGGGCTAAATCTTCTTTCTTTTCGTCGTAATTATATTCAACTTTGCCCTTAAAGGCGGCAGCTTTGTTCTCGTATGAATACGGAGCCAAGGGATTTCCACTAGCGGCCTCGGCACT
>Ga0065722_100437_pt1 | contig 16398 bp, 14 predicted proteins | sample BansetMetagenome_FD_59109 | JGI IMG/M metagenome (GOLD analysis project Ga0065722, IMG submission 59109) | Bankia setacea gill microbial communities from Puget Sound, Washington, USA - Caecum Enriched | ecosystem: Host-associated > Mollusca > Digestive system > Ceca | place: United States... | reverse complement strand
CAGGTGCTAGCTGATATTACGCCCAGCGTAATCAAACTAGGTATGCTTGCCAACCCGGAAATTGTTACAGGTTTAGCGAGTTTTTTGCGCGACTACCGCGCGCGGGTCGATGTGCCGCTAATCGTCGACACTGTACTGCGTTCAACCACAGGTGCCAATCTATTATCGGCGAACTTGACTGATTATTCCGCGCAGATTTTAAGTCAGGCGAGTTTGATTACGCCTAATTTAGCCGAAGCAAGTGCCTTGTTGAGTTGCGACCTAGCAGGCGGCGAGGCCGAGATGGCAACGCAGGCACAAGCACTGTTAGCGACTGGCGCCGCGGCGGTACTGTTAAAAGGTGGCCACTTAGAAAGTGCAAACGCTAGTGATTGCTTTGTGAGCAATGCTTANNCCAAGCCGTTATTTTTTCGGCAGCCGCGTGTTGATACTCGCAACAGTCACGGAACCGGATGTACGCTTGCAACTGCAATTTCGGCGTATATCGCNCAAGGCGAAGACCTAATTACAGCCATAGGTCTAGCAAAAACCTATGTCAGTGGCGCTTTAGCCGGCGCCGANAGCTTAAATATTGTGCCTGAAAACGGCCCCTTAAATCATTTTTTTGACGCGTTAGAGAGAGAGTAATGGACAGTAATACAGACACTAAAAACGATACCTATTTAAGTCAAACCGCCGAGGTTGACGCTTCCTCAATCAAACCCTTCCCGCGTTCGGAAAAAATTTATATTCAAGGTTCGCGCCCCGATATTCGGGTGCCAATGCGCGAAATATCACTTGACGATACGCCTACAGAATTGGGCGGCGAGAAGAATCCGCCGGTACGTGTCTATGACACTTCTGGCCCCTACAGCGACCCCAGTGTTAGCGTTGATTTACGTCTTGGCTTGCCGGATATTCGTAGTACTTGGATTGAAGAGCGTGGCGATACCGAATTTCTTAGTGGTAAGAGTTCAGATTTTGCAAACGAACGCTTAAACGACTCAAAACTCGCTACCCTTCGGTTCGAACATTTACGCACGCCGCGCAAGGCCAAGCCCGGTGCTAACGTGTCGCAAATGTACTACGCACGTCAGGGTATTATTACCCCAGAAATGGAATACATTGCCATCCGCGAAAATATGAGTTGGCAGCAGGCCCGAGAACAGGGTGTGTTAGAAAATCAGCACTCTGGTGAATCGTTTGGTGCAAATATCCCCGATGAAATTACGCCGGAATTTGTGCGCTCAGAAGTTGCTTGCGGCCGCGCCATCATCCCAGCCAATATTAATCATACCGAGCTAGAGCCAATGATTATTGGCCGTAACTTTCTGGTAAAAATTAACGGCAATATCGGCAATAGCGCACTGGGTTCTTCTATTGAAGAGGAAGTGGCAAAGCTCACGTGGGGTACTCGTTGGGGTGCCGATACCATAATGGATTTATCTACGGGTAAAAATATTCACGAAACGCGCGAATGGATTATTCGTAATTCATCGGTGCCAATCGGTACGGTGCCAATATATCAAGCGCTTGAAAAGGTCGACGGCATTGCTGAAAACTTAACGTGGGAAATATTTCGCGANACGTTAATAGAGCAAGCGGAACAGGGGGTGGACTACTTTACGATTCACGCCGGTGTGTTATTGCGCTATGTGCCGTTAACAGCCAAACGGGTTACCGGTATTGTATCGCGCGGCGGATCGATAATGGCTAAGTGGTGTTTGGCTCACCACAAAGAAAACTTTTTATATACCCATTTCAATGACATTTGCGAAATTATGAAAGCTTACGATGTGAGCTTCTCTCTGGGCGACGGTTTGCGTCCGGGCTCCATTGCTGACGCTAATGATGAGGCGCAGTTTGGCGAGTTGGAAACGCTGGGTGAGCTTACTAAAATTGCATGGCAGCACGATGTGCAAACGATGATTGAAGGCCCTGGTCACGTGCCGATGCAAATGATCAAGGAGAATATGGACAAGCAGNTGAGAGAATGCGGCGAAGCGCCGTTCTATACGCTTGGCCCATTAACTACGGATATTGCACCGGGTTACGATCATATTACATCGGGTATTGGAGCTGCGATGATCGGTTGGTACGGCTGTGCCATGCTCTGCTACGTTACGCCGAAAGAACACTTGGGGTTACCGAATAAAGACGACGTTAAAGAAGGTATTATCACCTATAAAATTGCCGCCCACGCGGCCGATTTGGCCAAGGGGCATCCGGGCGCTCAGTTGCGCGATAATGCTTTGTCAAAGGCGCGATTTGAATTCCGTTGGGAAGATCAATTTAATTTGGGTTTAGATCCGGATACTGCCCGCTCTTATCACGATGAAACCTTGCCTAAAGAGTCCGCCAAGGTTGCGCACTTTTGCTCAATGTGCGGGCCAAAGTTCTGTTCAATGAAAATTACTCAGGAAGTCCGAGATTACGTTGCGCGAGAAGGCACGGATATTCAAGCGATTCCCGAAGAAGCCGTTGTGCGGTTGGTTGATGTTGAATCGGAAATGCAGAAAAAATCTGAAGAGTTTCGCGCGGCTGGTAGTGAGATATATTCGAAAGTGTAGCTGAATTAAAGATACGTTGATTTTTAAATAAACGTGATTTTTTGCGTTTGACGCACTGAGCGTTAAGCGCAAATTTAATCGGCAGCAACTGGAATGATTATGGCAAACCCGTTAGAGAAAACGCAGTACGGTAAAGATGATTTTGAAGTGGAAGACGATAAAATTGTCTACGATGGATTCTTCAAGATGTACCACTTACGTCTCAAACACAAAACCTTTGCTGGCGGGTGGCTGGGGCCTATTTCGCGCGAGTTATTTCATCGCGGCGAAGCAGCCGCAGCTATTGTCTATGACCGTAAACAGGATCTCGTTGGATTGATCGAGCAATTTCGCATCGGAGCTCTGGATTCTCCCTACGGCCCTTGGTGCCTGGAAACCGTTGCGGGAATGATGGAGCCGGGTGAGAGCGGCGATGGTTTAATCGCTCGCGAGCTGGAAGAGGAGGCCGGTATTGTTGGCGCTGAGTTGGTGTATATCACCAGCTATTATTCATCGCCGGGTGGTTGTAACGAAAAGATTCACCTATATTGTGCATTATGCGACCTAACCGACGCGGGTGGTCACTTTGGTTTGGCGGAAGAGCATGAAGACATCCGCTTTTCTGTCCATCCCGCCGAAGAGGTGTTCGCAACCATGTACAGCAATCGCACCAATAATGCGGCAACCCTTTTGGGTTTGCAGTGGCTGCAATTAAATCGGTCGCGCCTGCGTGAGCAGTCGCTTTGAGGTATCAAAAAAGCGATGGTGGATTCATCTAAGCCAGACGGTAGGTCTGAGCGCGTCGAGAAGCACAGTTCTGCAAGCGCGCCGGCGGTGGAAGCAGCGTTCGCGCCTATGCCCACTNCGACTAAACTAACCCCCAAAAAAAATATCTCTGTCGATATTAAAAGTCACCATGCTCAATGTGAGCTGAACTTTCATCGCATGCTTACGCTGATGCCAAAGTGGGATGAAGGTGCTCGCGATTGGTCTTTTGCCCTGGGGGCTGGCGGCTTGTTCGTGGTACAGCTTACTGTGCTGGATGCTGCGCCCTATACGACAACCGTTGAGGTTGTGCAGCGGCAGCAAGGTTTACAGCCACCGAGATTAGTGGTGCGGTTATATCACGATGCCAATATGGCCGAAATCGTGTCTTGGGATAGGCATCGGAACTGGCGTCCTCAGTACGAGTATCCCAACCCGCAGATGTACCACGCCGACGAAAAACTAGAGTTGAATCGCTTCCTTGGCGAGTGGTTGGAATTTTGTCACAAGCAGGGTTATGCACAGCCATACAATTGTGAAGTGGTTCGCGTAACCAAGAAATAGCCTCTACGCATTTCGGCAAAATCGGCCCAAACTATTGTCTACAGATACACGGCTCTTCGATGCAGGGCTTTTAATTTATAGAACCTTCAAACGCGAATTGGAGATCATTCAACCCAGTTTTGGTCGATTCGTGAATGCTAGGTATACAAGCGACAAGAACTTAAGAGCCTAAGCCTCAACGCGCTTTCGCTGAGTATCTTAGCTAAGTATTAAGGATAACAAGGATTGCGAGTGGCGCTATGAGACCATTTAGACTTTTACAGATAACGGATTGTCACTTAGGTAGTCAGCCAGGCGAAAAGCTTTTAGGGCTAGATACAGACCAAAGCTTATACGACGTCCTGCAGCTGCTTCAGGCCAACGAGGCGCCAGATATGATCCTCGCCACTGGAGATATCTCCAATGACGGCGGGGTTGCTTCTTACGAGCGCTTTATTCATATTATTGAACGTTACTTCCCCAACACCCCACTGGCATGGCTCCCTGGTAACCACGACGAACCCATGAATATGGATCAGGTGGCGCGCTTACCGATAGAAGCTCACTGTGTGCGTGGTGGCTGGAATATGATATTTCTCGATTCGCGTATACCAATGGAAGAAGGTGGCGACTTGCCTCCTAATGAATTGGAACGCTTGGACAAGCAGCTCGCGGCCTATCCGCGCTTACCTGCGATGGTGTTTCTGCATCACCAGCCGGTACCGGTTGGCAGTGCTTGGCTTGATGGCTATGTGGTGCGCAACCATGAAGACTTTTTCAGTGTTATTGACCGCCACCCTAACGTTAAGGCTATTTGCTGGGGGCATGTCCACCAGTATCACAACAGCCAGCGCAATGGTGTCGAGCTACTTGCTACCCCCTCAACCTGTATTCAGTTTCTACCCCACTCGGACAAATTCGCGGTGGATACAGCGATGCCTGGGTATCGTCGATTCGAGCTACATGCAAATGGCCACTTTGCCACTCAGGTAAGCCGAGTACGTCAAAAAGTCTATAAAATCGACTTCGCCTCTTCCGGCTATTGAGTACATTTTAATTAAGCCTTATCGGGCTAACCCTTCCTAAAAAACCCCGCAATAGCGGGGTTTTTCAATTCTGCGCGCCAATTTTATCCAATTATTAAAAAACTGTTGACAGCGACCGCTCTCGAGAATAGTGTACCACCACACTAGTACACTATGTTGATGTGTGTTGGTGGTGCAGGGCTACTACTGAGCCCTTCATAAGGTACTTATTAATACTAACAATTTAAATCGAATGCCATTTGGCATAACTAACCTAGAAGGAATCGCAATCATGTGGAAAATATTGACTACTCTAACTATCGTCGACGTTGTTTTGTTTGTTGGTATCGCTACTGCTCCAGCCCATACTCGCGCTGTAGGCTTGGATGCCCCCAGCCCAGTTGTGGTTGAGCTTGCTGCTGAAGTTGCCGTTACTGATGTAATTGTTGAAACTAACATCAACGCAGCGCGCTGAGCGTGGTGATTATAGTAGCGGCTGCGATCGCCACTAACCGGCGAATGACAGGTACAATAGCGGGTCTCGCAGTCGCTCTAGTGTTGAGCAAATCAGTATCTTAAATACGTAATTTCGGTGAGTTTTATGGCAGCACTTATTTATGTACATGGATTTCTCAGTTCACCGAAGTCAGCAAAGGCTCAAATTACCAAACGATGGCTAGCAAAAAATCGCCCAGATATCGAGTTCTATTGCCCTAGTTTAAGTGCGTATTCAGAATTGGCGCAGGCCAAACTTGAGGGATTAATAAAGACATTAGAATCCCAAACGGTGTATCTAATCGGCAGTTCGTTAGGCGGCTTCTGGTCTACCCATCTAATTGAACGATGCAGCGCAGACAAGGCTGTACTTATAAATCCAGCCGTGGCGCCACACACTCGCTTTAGTAGTTGGGTTGGCGAAACATTCCAAAGCTACTATTCCGACGACACTTACGAGCTTGATCAAACCGATATCGACAAGCTGGCAGAGTTGGATTGTGCTACATTAACGCACCCCGAAAAATACTGGTTAATGGTTCAAACTGGCGATGAAACGCTGGACTACCGCGATGCAGTGCAACGTTACCGAGCCTGTAAACAGCTAGTGGAAGAGGGCGGCGATCATAGCTTTAGCGGTTATCAAGATTGGTTGCCCGCGATCATAGAATTTTTAGAAGCCTAATAATGATTAGCTTAAATCGAAATACGTCTAAACCAAAACACTCCATACCTCAACAATAAGAGCAGTAACTAGAGCGACATGGCAAATTACAGCGCAGAAGATATTGAAGTACTGACAGGCCTAGACCCTGTTAAAAAACGCCCAGGGATGTACACCGATACAATTCGCCCCAACCACCTAGCCCAAGAGATTATCGACAATAGCGTCGACGAGGCGCTAGCTGGGCACGCACGTAAAATTGAAGTGGTGCTACACAAAGATCAGTCGGTAACGGTGAGTGACGACGGCCGCGGTATGCCAGTAGATTTACACCCGGAACAGAAAAAACCGGGGGTGGAAGTGATTCTTTCTACACTCCATGCCGGTGGAAAATTCTCGAATAAAAACTATCAGTTTTCCGGTGGCTTGCACGGCGTTGGGATTTCCGTTGTGAATGCCTTGTCGCAAATATTAGAAGTGACGATTAAACGCGATGGTCAGGTTTATCGCATCGGTTTTGAAAATGGTGACAAAACCGTAGACCTGCATGTGATTGATACCTGCGGTAAACGCAATACGGGCACATCCGTTCGCTTCTTGGCCAACCCCAAATATTTCGATTCGCCTAAAATTTCTGTCTCGCGTATGCGTCATGTGCTACGCGCAAAAGCGGTACTTTGCCCCGGCTTAGAAGTTGTCTTTACCGATGAGCAATCTGGCGATGTCGATACTTGGTACTACGAAGACGGCTTAAAAGACTACTTAGTTGCCGCGACTCAAGGTTGGGAAACACTACCGGCGAGCCCTTTCATTGGTAGCTTTAGCGGTTACCACCGAAGCGGCTGATTGGGCCGTACAATGGTTGCCAGAAGGCGGTGAGGTAATCCAAGAAAGCTACGTTAACCTAATTCCTACCGCTCAAGGCGGCACCCACGTAAATGGCTTGCGCAGTGGCTTGATGGACGCCATGCGCGATTACTGTGAAATTCGCAATATCATTCCACGCGGGGTAAAACTTACTCCAGATGATATTTGGAGTAACTGTTGTTTTGTGCTCTCGTCTAAGTTGGCCGACCCACAATTTTCCGGGCAAACCAAAGAGCGTCTATCGTCTCGTGAGGCTGCTGCATTTGTGTCCGGTGTCGCAAAAGATGCGTTTAGCCTCTGGTTAAATCAGCACACAGAAGATGGTGATAAGCTCGCCGAATTTTGCATTAATAATGCGCAACGACGCGTTCGCTCAAGCAAAAAAATTGCACGCAAGCGCATTACCGCTGGCCCCGCGCTACCGGGAAAACTCGCCGATTGTTCGTCTGCTGACCCCACTAACAGTGAAATATTTTTTGTGGAAGGGGACTCTGCCGGCGGTTCAGCAAAACAAGCCCGCGACCGCGAGCATCAAGCTATCATGCCGTTGCGCGGAAAGATTCTAAATACCTGGGAAGTCGATAGCCAAGACGTATTGGCGTCGCAGGAAGTTCACGATATCTCCGTTGCGCTGGGAATCGATCCCGGTTCCGATGACCTCACTAATTTGCGCTACCACAAGGTTTGTATTCTCGCCGACGCCGACTCTGATGGCCTTCACATTGCCACTTTGTTATGTGCGTTGTTTGTAAGGCACTTTCCGGCGTTGGTTCATTCAGGGCATATCTATGTGGCGATGCCACCCTTGTTCCGTATTGATATTGGTCAGGATGTTTACTACGCATTGGATGAAAGCGAAAAGCAGGGTTACCTCGAGCGCATCGTTGCCGAAAAGAAAAAAGGCAAGGTGAATGTGCAGCGCTTTAAGGGGCTGGGTGAGATGAACCCGCTACAATTGCGAGAGACAACCATGGCTGTCGATACGCGCCGATTAGTCCAGCTGACGATTTCCGCTGAAGACGATACCCATCAAATTCTCGATATGTTACTGGCAAAGAAGCGTTCTCCCGATCGCAAGCAGTGGTTGGAGTCAAAGGGGAATCTGGCGGATGTAGAGGTGTAGCGTTTAGCTATATCAAAGAAAGCCCAGCAATAATACTCCGGTTATCCTAAGCATTCGATATTAACAGGCTAACCGAGTATGTTTTTACAGGGCGGTGTATACACCGCCCTGTAAATTGTTTGTAACAAAACATTGGCTGATATTAATGGCTCACAATATTGAGGTTATCATTCACTTCGATCCAAAGAGCGACCGTACGCTCAACTCCAATTTGTTTCATTTTTCCTTCTCCCATACGACGAACGTTTACACCTAGCTGTCGCAATAAACGCTCACAGGCCAAGCTTGTAACTGTGACGTAGCTTTTTACATTATTTTCTTTCGCGAAATCGTAAAAAGATCTCACCAAATCCAACGTAACGTTACCGAAATTTCCTCTTGCCTTATCAGCCGATCCTTTCTTCACTGCAAAGCGACTGATTTCCCATATCCCTTCGCGTTCTGGTGCGGTCTCGCCTTGAAGTAATTCCGGGAAAATAGATTTAAGCATGTAGTCGCCTGTAGTTGGNAGTGCACGCCAGCATCCTTTTACTTCCTGTGTTTCATCGGTAACGGCAATAAAGTGCGGGTTGAGTTCGTCAAACTGGTCGCGCTCGCGGCCATTTTCTGAAGGGATTTCCCAGTCGAGTCGTTGAATAAATGTTTCGTGGCGAAGTTTTAATATGCCATCGATGATTGAAAGGTTGTTGGCGTCGGCTGAATTTTCGGTAGTAAAGATTGTGGTGTTCATGATTGGTCTCGCTCCGTGTTTGTTTGCGAGGTCCAATCTATTTTTTAGGGGGGGTGCTGGTTAGCTGTCAGAAGTGACACTTTCGGAGTGGTGTTAAAAAATACCGTTTAAAATCAGTCGTTTACGGTCTGGTTTTTTGCGACCTGCTAGATCTTGCAGGTAGTACCTAGGGGCATGCTGGGATAGCCGTAGTGGCATATAGGAAGTGTGAATAACGGGAGTTTGTGTAGTTCGTTTTGCTGATATAGGAGAGGAGATTTACTGAACGTAAGGCGGTAACAATAATTATTTTGTGATGCGTGACGCGGTAATTGGAGTGGCCTTCATGATGGCGAACTAAATATTGATTGCAGGTAGTGAAACGACTCCGACAATTTTAAATTTACACAGAAGTTAATAAATTTTGAAAGTCGACCGTAAGTGAATNGGTTTAACCGTGTGATGAAAATAGAGTCTGTATCTGCTACCTGCAATTACTGACAGGTAGGCAGATACCTTAAGCATTGATAAATTGTGCTTCATCACGCGAACAAAGGTTAGATGTGAATTTCGTCGTGCCGTGCACAAGCGATAATTTATTGTTGTATTACGTTCGTATATAACAGCCGGTTAACCGGTTGTTGCTTTTCTCCTTACTAGAAGTCCGAGGCAGAGTTGAAGAATTTATCCTCAAACGATAAACCCGCACGCGTACTTAACAACGCCATTAATCTGGCGCTCACCAGTGCGCAAAAAAATTCTCGTCGCGCTGGCGTTGGCTGGAGCTTAACAGACGAAAACTATAACCATCTAAATAGTGGTGGCATGATTGCAGGTGCCGATCCCCTAACATTGCCAGCGGTGATTGACCGCTACGGGGATAAGCTACATTCGCTTGTAATGACTCTTGAACCTCTGCCACGAATTATGGATGTGCAGGGTCTTACTGAAGCACTTGAACGTTCCAGTTGCGCAATAGTTTATATCTGTTATAGAAACGATGAGATGGCTGAAGCGAGCCACTATTGGCAGGATTGGATAGGTGGTTGGCACGGCGAAGTGGTGTACCTTCCATCTAGTGCTGCTGCAATTGAATTGGCTTTGGGGCCCGCAAAGGTCATGCGTCAATTACAGCCGTGGGTAACCGCTGTGTCAGCGGCTGATATGACCGGTAATTCGATACCACTTAAAACTTTCGAGCAGGAATTTGGGTTTAGTGCACAGCTTGATGAGTTGGTAAATCAGTCTCGCGCGATTTGCTATTCAACCTCTCAGGCTGATGCTGTGTCGCTTCTGTCGGAAGATAATTATTCTGGGGAGTTGTTGGAACTTTACGAAGTAAATGATGTGCAGTCGTTTGCGGCGATACTCAAACACTGCGCCACCGAAAGGCGCTGCAGTGTTGTCGCAATAGTGGATGTACGTTTTTTGGCGGAGATGATAGAGAGCAATCTGTGTAACGAAATTATTCATCACCTTGCCGTAGCTGACTGTGTACCAACGACGCCAGCCTCTAGTTTAAATGGGCTTACACCGCCAGTACCCCATTTGCCCTTGAGTGATTGGCAGTTGATAAATAGCTCGTCAATGGGCAATTGTACCCAATTAATTTTACGGCCAATAGAAAACGCTTTGCCGGAGGCGGCGCTAGGGCATAGCCTTAATTAGGCCATACATTATGGCTTTTGCAACGGCGTGTTGGCGGTTTGCCGCGCCGAGTTTTTTGGTTGCACCGGTAAGGTGAAAAATAGCGGTACGTTCGGAAACATTCATGATCTGCGACATTTCCCACGCCGTTTTTCCTTCGCATGCCCAAAATAGACTTTCCTGTTCGCGAGGAGTTAAGGGATCTAAGGGGGAGCGATCGATATTTAGCTTTAGGTAGGTTTCAAATAGCGAGTAGCTAAAGTACTGAGCAAAAGGCAGCGCGTTCAATAAGCGTTGGTCGAGATCTAGCTCAACCGTGCTGGCGAGGCTAAGAATACACACTTCACCGGACGGTGCTTTTACGGGTACCGATAAGCCATCTACAAGACCGCGAGCTTTCGCGGCTTCCATTAACTGTACTCCAACCGCATCGCAGTACTTATCCATACGCATTAGGCGATTCCACGTAATGGGTACGGTATTGTCGAAGCAGTAACGAACAACTGGATCGCTTTTTTGCATATCGTTTTCAAAGTATCCCTCAGTCCAGTCAGTGGGGTAGTTTGAAATAGTGAATATTTGTGGGGCACTCAACGACGTGGCATTACAGACACCAAACAANTAAAACTCGAGGTCGCAAAGCTTACAGAATTTTAAGCAAATCTCTTCGATTTCGGTTGTTGTCTTGATTTGAGAAAGGGTATCGATCAGAGCGTAAAGCTCATCCATGTGAATGTTCATAAGCGATTACTTTCATACAGGGTTAATTAGTGGTGTTATCCTTTCCTAACTAATTTGTCGGATCTAACCTATTTTATTGTTATTCAAGATCGGTATTGCCTTTAAGAAGACGATTCTAATAAAGATAGAGCCCAACGGTTTAGTTTGGGGTAGCCCTGCTGATACGGAAATTAAAAAGACGCACTGGCATTTAATAACACTGAATCGCTACCGGCTTGAAGAAACTAGCACAGCCGATTAATACAATACAATAGAAAACTAACGCTAATTAAAGTATTCGGCCAAGCATATAGCTGTTGGTGCGGAGTTTACAGACAGTATTAATCAAAAGTTGGCGTCTATTATCGGTAATTATCGCTTAAACTAGCAGATATCGGGAGCTCGTTAACGTTAATAGTGAACAATAATGCCTGATGAGTAGACTGTCCAAAATCGTGAATTTTTTAGGGCAAGAGGAATTGCGCGACAGGTTTGCGCTGATGTGGCGGATATAAGATCGTAATAGTTTGGGGAAAGATTTGCGGTAGTGGTGAGGTTTGTCCGATGGTCTTGCCCAGAAGGACAAGACCAAACGTTGGAACTGAAGGCTTAAACATCGCACCCCGATCCTGATAGCGCTAGTGTAATTCTTAAGACTGCAAATCTAAGCGTTACAAGTATGGGCATTCGAAATAAGAACTTTTGAATTAGTAATCGTCAACCATTAACCCCCCATCAATACTTTAGCTAGCACTACAAACAGCTTGATAGTCGGCAAGTTCAATCTCTGCAGTATTGTTTGAGCAGCATTCGCACTTTTCGTCCTTGTGTATATTCAGCTCTCGGAAGCGGCTATTCAAGGCGTCGTAGCTGATCATTTTGCCGACCAATGGACGACCTATGTCGAGTAAAAGCTTCAGTGTTTCAACCGCGCAAAGCATTCCTATCACCCCGGGCAAGACACCTAATACACCCGCATCGCTGCATGATGGCGCTAGCTCTGGTGGCGGTGGCGATGGATAAACGCATCGATAACAGGGCCCCTTAGACGGCCAAAATACACTCATTTGGCCATCAAAGCGGAATATTGAGCCGTGAATAAAAGGCTTATCCAGTCTAACGCAGGTGTCGTTTACAAGGTAGCGTGTGGCAAAGTTGTCGGTGCCATCGACTACTACATCGTATTGTTCAAATAATGATAATGCGTTGTCAGCCGACAGCCGTATTTGATGCTCGACCACTTTTACATCGGGATTTAAATGTTCGATGAATGCGCGCGCGCTTTCCGTTTTTGGTTTCCCAATCGTATCGGTGGTGTGAATAATTTGTCGCTGTAAATTAGACGCGTCGACAATGTCGTCATCAATAATACCGATGGTGCCGACGCCGGCCGCCGCCAAGTACATCAATATTGGGCTGCCAAGTCCGCCGGCGCCAATACAGAGTANGCGAGATTCCAGTAGTTTTATCTGACCTTCTTCTTTAACTTCGGGTAAAGTAATGTGGCGCAGGTAACGCTGACGTTGGCTTTCGTCTAGGCTTTTAGGTTGAATAAAGTTATAGCCGGCAGCTTTCCATCCTTCGAATCCTTGTTCCATATTGTAAACATTGGTGTAGCCCATAGTTTGTAGTGTGTTCGCCGCGAGTAACGATCGCAAGCCGCTAGCGCATGTTACTACAACCTTTACGTGCGGATCTTTGAGTTCGCGCTCTGCCTGCATCTCCAGAACGCTACGATCAATATGGATAGAGCTGGGTATAAACCCTTGCGCGCGTTCATCGTGCGAACGAACATCAATAATGACCACTGATTCGCCAGCTACGATTAAATTCTGAAGTGATTGAGGTGTGAGATGCGGAATGCTCTTTTGTAATCGTTCTCGCAGGTCTTGAAAATGACTACCGCCGGAAATTGCTGGAAGAATTTCAATGACATCGCCATTGGCGATAGCACTATCCAGCCCGTCGTACATTCGGATGTCATCGTTGTTGAGAAAAATATTCACAAACCGATGCAATGATCCGGCTTCGGAAAATAGCTGCTTGCCTACGTCGTGAAACTGCTCGGTTAGATGAGAAAGCGCTTGGCCGACAGTTTTGCCGCTAACTTCCACTTCAGACTGACCATCTGTGTGTAAGCGAAGCGGGCCAGGAATGAGAATAGTCGTCATGGTCATAGTGTCCTGTTGTGAGTGGTGTGTTGATTCAGCATTTACGATTTCTATCGTATTTTCGTTCCAGTGATCCTTGTTACGACTCCACGCTGTTAGCGTTTCCGCAACTCCTGCATTTACGCTAACAATAAGGTAGCTATAGCCCGGCCAAGGGTTGCTCTCGCGCAAATCCGCCTGGGACGGCTTGGCAATATCATCTGGATGGCTATGATAAAAACCGACAATATCTAAACCCATCATTCTCGCATGGTGACTTGCGGCTACCAGCGCATCAGCAGCGAAACTAAATTGCCAGCTGCGATCGCTTTTATTGGCCGCATTGTTTAGCGGAATTGTAGTGCTTACGTACTGTCTTTCGGTCGTCGATTCGTTTGTGGCGCCAATGAGCAAACCACAGGCTTCATCGGGGTAGCAGCGCGTAGCGTGCTGTTGGATCTGCTCCAATGAAGTGGGTGTGATCTGTATCTTACGCACAGGCAAGTAACGCTTCTTCGATAAAGGTACCTTTGTCGAGCCGGAATGAAGTGCGTGCGAAGCTTTGCGCGGTTTGATCATGGGTTACCATGATGATGCTTTTACCAAAATCTTTATTTAGCAGACGCAGAGTTTCCAATACTTCATTAGACGTGTCGCGATCCAAATTTCCTGTAGGTTCATCACAAAGCAATACCGGTAAATCCGCAACCAGTGCACGGGCAATGGCGACGCGCTGTTGNTGGCCGCCGGAAAGCTGCGCAGGTTTATGCTTGGCTCTATCGGTCAGCCCGACAAGTTCTAAAGCCGCAGCAACTTTACGCTGACGTTCAGTTCGGGTTAACTTGGTCATAAGCAGAGGCAGCTCAACATTCTGCTGTGCACTTAACAGCGAAATTAAATTAAATTGTTGGAAAATAAAGCCGACATTCTGGGCGCGCCAACGGGTGAGTTGTGATTGGTTAAGATTGTCGATACGAGTATCGCGAAACCAAATTTCACCACTATTAATCGTGTCAACGCCGCCGAGTATGTTGAGTAAAGTTGTTTTCCCCGATCCGCTTGGACCGAGAATTGCGCAAAACTCACCATCTTTTATGGTCATATCTAGCTTGTCGAAAATACCGACGCGCTCATTTGAATCGCTGTAAAACTTATCAACTTTTTTAAGAGTAAAAATCGCATCTTTCATGATTGCACCTGGCTCTAGGCTTTGGGGGGCGCGAAACTAACTTTCACGCCCATCTCGGGAAGAATTTTTGAATCTACATCGGCTATCTTTATACGTACGCGAATGGTCGCTTTAGCTCTATCTGCAGTGGGAATAATACGAACAACCTGACCGCTAAACTTCCCAGCCAGGATAGGCATAGAGTTCCCCGACAATTTTTTGATTTTTACTGATTCTTTCGATAAACGATTCATTAACGTCGACGACGATCTCTAATGAGTCCATGTCAACGATCGTACATAAACCGGTACGTGTGTAACCGCCACCCGCTGTACTCGGCGAGATGATCTCCCCTAGCTGTGCATTTTTCTCTGTGACAACCCCTGAAAAAGGTGCCGTTATTACGTAGTCGTTAAGTAGTGTTTGCTGTTTTTTAACTTGCACGATTGATGTCTCGTACTGAGATTGGGCGACTTCAATCTGATTCTGTAAGCTTTTAACCTGGGTACCTAGGCGGGAATAGTTTGCATCGTTGGAATAGCCAGAGGAATGTAACTGCTCTTCACGTGCCAACACATTTAGTGCTTGTTCTAACTCTAATTCTTTGGTGTGAACTGCTAAAAGCAAACTTTTAGATTGCGATTGCAGCAGTTCTAGATCGACTCTAGCTTGNGCGTCATCTAGGGTTGCAATCACTTCCCCTTTTTTAATATAGGTGCCTTCTTCTACATTAATGCTAGTGATTAGGCCGAAATTTTTAGCGGAAACGGTCGCCATGCGCCGTGCAACTATGTAGCCAGATGCTTCAAGAGCGGCGCGCGCGTTCAATTCGCGTGAAGTGTCTGTAGAAGATTTAGGGGCGGAGACTGACCTAGCTTCGAGAGTGTAGGTATCCTTTAGTTCTGGTGCGGCATCGAGCACGAGGCTTTTGCTATCCAGTGCTACCGATTTACTAGTGTCACCAATATTTGAATATTGGTAATAGGCTACGACAGGCAAGGAAACTAATAAGCCTGCAGCAAAAACCGGCCAGACTACACGTTTGCTACGCGTTGCTGGGACTGCGCGCTCCATACNGAGTTCTTTAAGAAGCTGTTCTTTTGTATTCATTGGGCTGTCACCTTGAGATTGCAAAAATTACAGCGCTAAGCGCTGGTTAACACCTCGATGAGCGGGGATGCATACCGCCAAGAATCCGACTATTGCTGATAATAAAAATGCTTGTAAGACTATGCTGCCGTTAACCGATAAAGAATAAGAAACTGAATCAAAACTGCTGCCCATAGTGGTGGCGATAAATCCGTCGAATACCAGCAGCGCAATACCAATGCCTACCCCGGCACCAACAACGGAACAAAGCAGCGACTCAAATAGGACGCTAATAAAAATACCCCAGCGACTAAAACCCAGCTGCCGTAAAATGACGAACTCGCGACGACGTGAGTCGATAGAAATTTGCATCGCGTTATAGATGCCGGTGAAAGTTCCAATGGAAAGCAGTATCGCGAGCGGCCAGGCGAGGTATGAAACCAAGTTAACCATACCTTCGGTTTGCTTAGAGAAATATTGCTTTTCGCTCTGCACAGCCAAATCTAAACGAATGTCTTCCGCGGAATATAGGGTTAGGTCGAAAAGAGCATCCTTATCAATTAATGCAATGCGTGCTGACTGATATTGATTGTGACGGTTATAGGCGCTTTGAACGCTGCTAAGATCGGCCCAAACTTCAGATTCAAATAAATTCCCAGCGAGAGAGAATGTACCAACGACAGTCCAGTCGGAACCGCTTAGGCGCAGGGTGTTACCGACATCTAAGCCTTTTACTTCGCCAGCAACTTTTTCGCCTACCAGTATTTCATTTAGGCCGGGGGAGAACATTCTGCCAGAAGTGAGCTTNAAGCCTTCACGCAATACNGGTCCGTANTTAGTCATGCCTCGCAATGTAATATTTCGTTTAATGTTTTCGGCACGAGTACGGACGCCGACTATAACGC
>Ga0065722_100061_pt1 | contig 16416 bp, 17 predicted proteins | sample BansetMetagenome_FD_59109 | JGI IMG/M metagenome (GOLD analysis project Ga0065722, IMG submission 59109) | Bankia setacea gill microbial communities from Puget Sound, Washington, USA - Caecum Enriched | ecosystem: Host-associated > Mollusca > Digestive system > Ceca | place: United States... | reverse complement strand
ACATCCTTTAATTCATACCGTTAATTGCTCTTCAAAAGCGGCAACTAGACGCAAATCGAATGAGAGACCAAATAGAGTATAGAACAGGAAAGAATGGCGGCAGATTCCTCTTACATTGAAGCATTCTTTAAGCTGGCACTAATGTACGGTTAAACGAAGAAAGGCCTCCGCCAATTAATCGGCATTTGTGCTGCCAAGCTGACACCCGCAGTGGCGGCAAAAAATCGCATCGGTTTCGTGCCCAGACACGGAACACCCCCCGCATACCAAAGACTTCCGCACACGCTGCATTTCCTGCGCAAGCTCTGCTGTAAAAATAGCCCGTAGGCACAGCCAAAATAGAATAGCCAGTTAACATCGCCGCTGAGGCAATGATTCGCCCTAGCCCTGTATGCGGTGTGATATCGCCATAACCGACCGTAGTGATAGTCACAATCGTCCAATAGATACTTGTGGGAATACTGCTAAAACCATGCTCTGGCCCCTCCACGAGGTACATCATCGAACCGAAAATTGTCGCTAAAACAAGAACCGACATGAAAAATACCAATATTTTTCGCCGAGACATCAGCATCGCTCGCATTAAAATATTCGCTTCCGACCAATAGCGGATCAGCTTCAAAATGCGGAAAATACGCAGCACTCGCAACAACCGAATAACCAGAAGATAGTTGGCCCCGGCGATAAAAAGGCTTAGATAGCTGGGCAACACCGATATAAAATCCACCACACCGTAAAAGCTGAAAATGTAGCGNAACGGCTTGGGGGANCAGTAGATCCTCACCATATATTCCAGCGTAAATACAAGAGTAAAAGCCCATTCGGTTACATACAGGTAGTTCTGCCACTGCTCGGAAAAACCAGCCATGGAATCGAACATTAACGCGAGAACACTGAGCAGTATCAGGCAAATAAGCACAATGTCGAAGCGTTTACCTAGCGGGGTATCCGTACCAAAAATAACGTCGTAGAGCTTTGCCTGTAAATCAGACGGGGTAAAGGGCGAATTGGCGACCATAGCGCTTCCTTTTTTTCGCCAGAGTATACCCTTCCGGCCGTAAAAATAACTACGTAAGTTATAATCCACACCTTTATGGCCATAGGTTCACAACATGAAAAACAGCAAACTGGTCTATTCAACCGATGGTGGGCGAATCAAAGAAGGCGCGACCAAAACCGCGCCAGCTCAAACCGATGGCATTATTCGTATCCGCCGAGAGACCAAAGGTCGCAAAGGCAAGGGCGTTACTACCCTCAGCGGCTTCGAACTCGAAGAAAAGCCGCTAAAAGATCTCGCCAAAAAACTCAAGCAAATCTGTGGAACCGGCGGATCAGTAAAGGGTGGGGTAATTGAAATTCAAGGAGATCATCGCGAAAAGCTTTTAGAACAATTAACAAAACTGGGGCATAACACCAAACTAGCCGGCGGTTAAGCCAAGCACTGCCGCCAGTCTGGTTTATTTCTTGCTGAGACTCTTAAACACGCCCGTTATGGGCCAGTTTTGTCAAAAACTTGACGACAAAGGGTTCCAGCATTATGACTTCCGATATTTGGCTTATTCTCGACAGCATACTTAAAATTGGCCTCGGCGCGCTTGTTGCGACTGCCTGCTTTTGGCTGGGTAAACGCTGGCGAGAGAAAACCCCCTTTGATCTGTCCCCTAAGAGCAAACGTATTGGCCTGCTAGAGCAGATATCCTCAGATGTTGGCCACGTAAATCACAGTTTTGCTAAGTACTCCTCCNTGGTCATTGAATCGACTCGCTTTGGCAAGCGCTGGCCTCCGGCTAGAAAACAGGAACTTGAGCGCGTAAATTCAGAATTAGTAAAAGAATTCGAGCGTCTTTCGTCTGCAGAAGCGCGCTTACTGATGCTAGGGGAAAAGAATATGGAGAAAACCCTACGCTTGTATGCGGCTAGAATCGCACTCTTCCGCAAGCAGGTTTATGTGGGCAGACAGGATATCAGTGAACAGGAAATTGCCGACCTGAAAATATCGATAATGCAATTAAGGGAACAGTTTTACGACATTCTCAGCCGTCGATACGACAAACTTTTGGCGGCTTAACAAGTAAAATTTGGCGTCTAAGCTTTCTTTTTAAACAGCAAGGAATAACACTAAAAGAATACTCAGGCGGGAAATTCCGCAGCGTATTTTGCTACCCACTCTTCCGCGGCCTCTTCACTACTCAAGTGTCGCCCCTCTTCTTGGCGCACCAAAGTTCTGTAGTGTTCGATATGGCAAACCTGCTCTACCATACGCACGCTAAATTGTGTTGAGGGTTCATTAAACTGTACGCCAACAGCGAAATGGTCTCCTTCTGGTCTGCACCAAGCAACAACACCGTCTGCTTCATAGGGTGGGTTTTCAATAGCTATCTCTATATGAATTTGTGTTCCTTTGCGTACCGGGCAATCAGCGCTGAAACACAAACCGCCATGACTAACATCGCGCAAGTGATCGGATGCAAAAAAGTTTTTTTCCAACTCTACGATGGTTTTTTTTTGGATTCTTCCCAAGCAATAATTGATAGGAATATCTGAAGGGTGTCGAATAAACTGGCGCATAAGGGAATCATCATCATAAAACCAGTGGCTCCAGTAATTGAACCATCCCATCCATGAGCCGATGAAAGTGTTTACAACCGGATTTGCATCACCGAAGTGTCTATTTTCAATTTTAACTGTCATTGCTGCCTCGCATTGAAAGCCAGATACCACATCAACCTTACATCAACTTGCTGAAACTCAGCTGAACACACCCAGTTTGGCATCAAATTAATATAGGAGCTTCCATTTCCATTTATACACGCATCTTTCATTCCAGCTTTCAATTTTAGACACGTTATTCTTTAGCAAGGCTGTACGAATACCCGACAAACAAACGCAACTCACGGCTCTGTAGGGCAAAATACNCTACAGATACGTCTTACTCACACACTGAAAAACCTAAAGTGATTCCCCGCGTCTCAAAAATCACATGCGTATGCAGCGATTAGCGGCACGTCCATACGCCGAACTTTAACTCGACATAATGAATAGCGCTGAGTTAAATACGCCCGGTGACAGAAACCTCTACACGCAAACATTTCACTAGCACGATAAAGAAGTAACGGCCACAAAGTCCGTTACTTAAGGTATAGCTGATAAATAACAGCCAAAAGCAAGCTTATAGTGTAATTGACTATTTTGATGCCACGAAAAGACAAACGGCGCGTCTATAAAAGCAAACTGCACGACGGAACAGGGATGATATACACAATAGAAATTTAAAAAGACTAAAACAGCGCCTGCTGCTCTATAAGAGTTTTGACAGGCCCAAACGTTTTCCGATGGATAATGGTTGGACCCATCAGTTTTAAAGCCGCAATATGGGCTTTAGTTGGGTAGCCCTTATGCTTTGCCAAACCATAACCGGGGTATCTGGCATCAAGTTCAAGCATTTCACGATCACGGGTCACTTTTGCTACAATCGATGCGGCGCTGATCTCCTCTATAAGACTATCTCCTTGCACCACAGCCTCGGCAGAATACTGCCACACCGGTAATCGATTGCCATCAACAAACACATGATGCGGCTGAAGTGACAGCGACTCCACTGCGCGCTTCATCGCCAACATGCTAGCATGAAGAATGTTAAGTTCGTCAATTTCTTCGACATTCGCGCGCGCAATCGACCAACTCTTACTGCGCTCGCAAATCTGCTCATATAATTGCTCTCGCTTTTTTTCCGAAAGCTTTTTTGAGTCGGCCAATCCTACAATTCCATGATCTGGCCCAAGTACCACCGCAGCCGCAACCACGTCACCAGCCAAAGGCCCACGCCCCACTTCATCCACACCCGCAATAATAGTATTAGGCTTTGCCATGGATATTTCTCCTTTGCACCAATAGCTCACAAATAGCATCGGCGGCCGCCACATCGGCATTCCGCCGCAAAGACAAATGAATATCGCGGTAACTAGCCTGCAATTGATTTACGTACCCTGCGTCTTGCAGCATCTGACCTAGCGCCTTAGCAATATTTTCTGGCGTGGCCTCGTCTTGCAATAATTCAGGAACCAGCTGCTTGCCCGCCAATAAATTAGGTAACCCAACAAAAGGGCTTCGTACCAACCGGCGAAGAATTTGCCACGAAAGCCAAGCCATCTTATAGGCAATAACCATTGGTTTTTTCAGTAGCAGCGCTTCGAGAGTGGTTGTACCAGACGCCATAAGTACCACATCGGCCGCGGCCATTACGGCATGGGAATTTTGCAAAACTACTTTTAACGGTAACTCAGGAAAATCCTGCGTGAGTAACTGAATTTGCTCCAAACGCTTTTCATTCGCTGCAGCCACTACGAACTGGATATTGGGCAGGACTTCTGTGCAGAGTGTAGCCGCTTCGAAAAATACTCTACCAAGATGCTTAACTTCTGCCCCCCGACTACCCGGTAAAAGGGCCACTACTTTCTGTTGGGGTGAAATAGATAAACCCAGCTGATTACGCGCACCCTGTTGGTTGGGCTCTAGCGCAATATCGTCAGCCAGCGTATGACCTACACAAGTGACACGAACCTGGTGGTCGCGGTAAAAGCTTTCCTCAAACGGGAAAAGCGTTAACATCAAGTCCACAGCGCGTTCGATCTTTTTTACCCGCCCCTGGCGCCAAGCCCATACGGACGGGCTAACATAGTGCGCCGTCGGGACACCAGCAGCACGAATACTTTGCTCCAGCGATAAGTTAAAATCCGGGGCATCAATACCAATAAAAATATCGGGAGGGTTAGCAATAAAATGCTTACGCAGCTGCTTTCTTATTGAGAGGAGTTCTGGCAAACGTTTTAACGGTTCCACCAGGCCCATAACCGCCAAGCGCTCCATATTAAACAATGACCGAAATTCCAGAGCCTCCATTCGCGGACCACCGATACCCTCAAACTCACATTGTGGAAACCGGCGCTTTAATTCAGCAACTAGGCCTGCACCCAAGATATCACCCGAGGCTTCGCCTACAACAATACCCACACGCTTGATTTTTAGCGGGGGTATCGAATTACCTTGTTCACTCATTAGCGAACAATTCCCCGCTTGGAGGATTTAAGGGAGTCGAGTAAGGGCGTAAGAACGGCCGTGTTGGAGTTCAAGGAGCCCAACTCTTCAATCGCCTTCTCCAGCGTTAGCCCACGGCGATAAATAATTTTGAAGGCTTTGCTCAACATTGAAATTTCTTCTCGGCTAAAACCGCGTCGTTTCAAACCTTCCATATTAATGCTGCGAGCAGCTGCAGGAGCACCNGCAACCGTCATGTAGGCAGGAATGTCTTTACCTACCGCACTGCCCATACCGGTAAAACAATGCTCACCCAGATGACAAAACTGATGTACCAGAGTAAATCCACTGAGAATAGCCCAATCACCAACAATAACGTGCCCGGCCAGCGCAGCATTATTAACCAAAATACAGTGATTACCGACAACACTGTCATGACCAATATGGACATAAGCCATTAGCAGGTTATCGTTGCCTATTACCGTCTCACCACGATCTTGAATGGTTCCACGGTGCAATGTCGCACCCTCTCGAATAACATTGTTGTCACCAATGACTAAACGAGTAATCTCACCNTGATACTTTAGATCTGGCGTATCCTCACCAACAGAAGAAAACTGATAAATTTTATTGTTTTTACCAATATGTGTTGGCCCTTTTATCACCACATGGGAGGCCACAACGGTGCCCTCCTCGATCACAACATCTGGCCCAATGGTTGTCCATGGACCAATTTCAACACCGGGTGCTATATTGGCTTTCGGGTCAACAATTGCCTGTGAGTGAATTTTGGTTTCGGCCATATTAGAGTTCGCAGCAATAATTTAGAGGGGGATAGGCATTATGCCACAGCGCGGTCGGCACACATTATGATAGCGCTGGTTACTAGGTGACCGTCAACCTTGGCTAAACATTCAAACTTCCATATACCGCGTTTCACCGAAACAATCTTAGCCTCAAAAAACACTCGGTCGCCCGGAATTACCGGCCGTTTAAAACGCACTTTATCAACGCCCGCGTAAAGATATATCGAGCCTTCGTCTGGCGTTTTATTCATAGTTTTAAAACCAAGCACTCCACACGCTTGAGCCATGGCTTCAAGTAAAAGGACGCCGGGAAATACGGGGTAATTTGGAAAGTGGCCCTGAAAAACTTCCTCATTAATTGAAACGTTTTTATAAGCTACAATGGATTCCCCCTCCACCAACTCGGTAACCCGATCAATGAATAAAAACGGATAACGATGTGGTAAGTATTTACGAATTTCCTGGATATCTAGCATATATGGGTCCTCAATGCTTACAGCACCTCCCACTTAAGAGAAAGGCGATTATTTAGTCACTACAGTTAAAACGAAGAAAGGCGTTATTTTACAGCTTTCTCAAGATTTTTAAGGCGGGTGGCAATATCGTCCAGCTGTGTGTAACGCACAGAGTTACGACGCCATTTTTTTACATTCTGAACCGGGAGTATGGATGCGTAAGCTCCAGGTTCAGAGATACCTTTGGTAACGATAGTGCCACCATGAAAATAGGTGTTATCGGCAATTTCGATATGACCGTTAATTGCAACAGCACCCGCTATCTGGCAGTTTTTACCGATAGTGGTACTACCCGCAATACCAACACACCCCGCAATTGCCGTACCTTGGCCAATATGCACGCCGTGGGCTATATGAACCAAGTTGTCGATAATGACCCCGTCTTCTATCACCGTATCNGTTAGCGCGCCCCGATCAATAGAAGTATTGGAACCAATCTCAACCCGGTTACCAATTTGGACGCCGGCTATCTGATGAATTTTAACCCAGCCATCTTTGGAGGGGGCAAAACCAAAACCATCGGAGCCCAACACCGTGCCACTGTGGACAACCACCTGATGGCCAATGGAAACGCCCGCGTAGACAGTGACGTTTGCGTGCAATACGCAGTCATCACCAATAACGCTGGTATCACCAATGACACAGCCGGCTGAAATTTCTGAATTGGCTCCCACCTGTGTATTTTCACCAATGACAACACCGGCACCAATGCGAGCAGATTTAGAGATATTCGCCGTTTTGGCCACAACAGCCGTTGGGTGAATACCCTCGGCTAGCCGTTGTCGAGGGTCAAACAAATGACTGAGTTGCGCATAGGCCATATAAGGGTCTTCAACCAGCAACTTGTTGCCATCAAAAAGCGTTTGCTGGGCTGGCTTAAGCACCAAAATCCCGGCTTCACATTCGGGCAAATATTTTTCGAACTTTTCCTGGGCGAGGAACGTCAAGTGTAGCGGCTGCGCCTGCTCAAGAGTAGCAATTGCACTAACCGTTGCATCTACATCACCTGAAAACTCACACTGTAAAAATTCAGCGAGCTGTTGTAGCGAATATTGCTGCGCGGCCACTGACGTTCTCCTTGCCAATTCCAAAATACTGAAAAACTATTATTAGTTACTTAGCCTTGTCGAGACCTTCAACAACTTTTGCGGTGATATCGAGCGAAGGTTGAACGAGATATACGGACTGAGGGCGTAAAATAATATCGATGCCGTCTTCTTTCATAATGCTATCCAGAACACCTTTCAGCTTGGGTTCCAACTCGTCAGCCAATTTTTTCATAACAGCTGCGTTTTCGGCTTGAATTTTTTTAACCGCCAATTGCAAATCAGCTTGAACATACTCCATTTTTTTACGGTGTGCAGCACCCTGCTCTTGTGACCAAGTCATGCCCTTGGTTTCGGACTCTTTAGCTAGCGCTTTTAAATCGGCCTGCAGGCTTTCGATTTGCGCGGTCATCTTGGCGTACTCAGCATTAGCTTTTAGTTGCTCTACCGTTTGAGCCGCCAGCTTGGTACCCATCATTGCACTTTCGTGATTAAAAATAGCAATCTTTCCTGCAAAAGCCAGATTGGCAGTGGCCATAAGTGCCACAACTGCAAGTAATTTTTTAATAGTCATAATTTTTTCTCTCGTTAAGAATTAAAAACCGGTACCGAATGAGAACTGAAATGCCTCTGTTTGATCATTCTCATTTCTATGCAGGGGAACCGAATAACTGAATGTCATAGGGCCAAAGCCCGAAATCCAAGTAAAACCAATACCCGCGGAGGAACTGAGGTGCTCTGTTCCGAACTCGTGACAATTTAACTGCTCAAAATCATCTGGTCGGCAATAACCGGAAAATGCATTACCGGCATCAACGAAGGTAACCAACTGCATAGAACGTGTATCTTCAATGAATGGAATGGGCAGAATAATTTCGGCACTGAACTCAGAAATAATGTTGCCTCCAATTGAGCGTAGGTAGGCTTGGGTTGCACTGGACATAATCTTACCCGGCTCACAGCGTTGTAAACCACCACTAACAGATCCCTGCCACGTTGGGTCCTCACACACGACATAACTCGGCACTAATCCACTCAGCTCGACCGGCTGAACTTGTCCGTCGCGGTTTAAATCTGTCCAACCGGTTGGCTCTGAAGTTGTAGTGTAAGCCCAGGGGGGGGAACCACGTGGNCCCAATGTCGAGCGCTCAAACCCGCGCACAGAACCAAAACCACCCGCGTAATAATTCTCGAAGAATGGAAGTTCATCCATATCGCCGTAGCCATCGCCATACCCTAGCTTGGTTCTTAAACGCAGGGTAAAAGCCCTAGTAAGAGGGAAAAATATCTGACCGGTGTAGGTGAGTTTGTAGTACTCCATTTCACTGCCCGGTACCGTGGCCTCAAAAAAGGCACGCTGTGAGCTTCCCCGTGTAGCGAGAATACCGCGGTTTAGGGTAACTCGGCTCCAATTGAACGACATGGTGGCGCTACTAAATTCGTCACCATAGCGATCGATAAAACCAGGAACTGTTTCCTGAATTTGGTCATCGGTCAGAGCATAGGTCGGAATAGAAAACTCGACTGGCTGGCTGGAATCAAAGGGTACGTTGTCTGACTGCAAGATATAATTCATCGAAGTAAAGTCATCAAGCTTCGGGCTACTGATAATCTCCTGCGGCGCATAGCTGCCGGTACGTAATTTTTGGTTGATAAAGCCCACACCAAAACCAACGCGCGAAATTTCAGAAATGGGGTAACCGAAATTAACGTCAACCCCATAGGCATCAGTACTATAGCTAGATACATTAATCTGCGAATAGTCACGTGTNCNATAATAAGCGCTGAAACCGCGACTTACGCCATCTGGTGTGAAGTATGGGTCCTGATAGCTGTAGTTGTAGAGGGTTTGATAGTTGTTTTTGTTAACGCCAAAACTAACCTGCTTACCCGTACCCAACCAATTATTTTGCTGCACACTCACGCCAAGGTTAAGGCCAGTAGTTTGCGCATACCCTACGCTGGCCTGAATGGTCCCAGAAGCTTGTTCCTCTACGTTGTAGTCAACATCGATCAAATCGTCGGTGCCGGGAACATCGGTTGTCTCAACCTGTATTTCTTTAAAGTAACCGAGGCGCTCCAATCGAACCTTTGATTGTTCAATACGCGAGTTGGAGGCTGATGCGCCTTCCAACTGGCGCATTTCGCGGCGTAGCACTTCATCACTGGTTTTGGTATTACCGCGGAAATTGATACGGCGCACATAAACGCGCTGACCGGGATCGACAAAAAACGTAACATCTACGGTGTGATCTTCCTCGTTTTTAGCCGGTATGCCGTCTACTTTAGCATTGGTGTAACCCGAGTTACCCATCATGGTAGTGACATATTCCGAGGTATCGGTCATGTCTTTCTGAGAAAATATTTCTCCGTCTCGCAGCAACACCACTCGTCGTAAACGGCTCTCAGGAATAATAGGGTCGCCGGCAATATCAATAGATTTAACCCGGTACACCTCACCCTCTTTAACGTTCAGTGTGATAAATACCTGTGTTTTGTCGGGGCTGATGGATACCTGACTAGACAGCACTTCGAAGTCTAAGTAACCACGATTCAGGTAATACGATTCCAACGTTTCAATATCACCGGTAAGTTTTTCTTTTGCGTATTGATCACTGCTGGTGAAGAAGGAGTTCCACTCAGAGGTCGTTAGCTCAAAAAAGCTGAACAGTTCTTTATCAGAAAAGACTTTATTGCCAACAATATTCAGGTGCTTGATACGTGCAGACTTGCCTTCATCAACCTGGATATCGATAGTCACCATATTGTTGGGTTCATCGCTTACTTCAGCTTCAACGGATGCACCGTAGCGTGCCCGCGAAACATATTGGCGCTCCAGCTCTCGGGTTATGCCCTGAAGTAAATCCTGCTGCAGGATTTCACCCTCACGCATATCGTTCTCTTCCATAACTTCAGTGAGCTGCTCAGTTTTAATCGCCTTATTACCATCGATATTGATCGATTTAATCGAGGGGCGCTCCTTCAGCACAATAATAAGTACATTACCTTCCCGGGCTATTTGAATGCCTGAGAAAAAGCCCGTAGCAAATAGGGATCGAATGGTTTCTCGAATGCCCTCTCGGTCAATCACCTCACCAACTTGCACCGGCAGCGCGGCAAACACCGGACTTGCCGAAACTCGCTGCAAACCTTCAAGGCGAATGTCGTCAACTCGGAAACTTTGAGCCAAACTGGGTGCTGCTATAACAAGCAGCACAAAAAGAACCAAAAATCGTTTCATACTCGTTGGGAAACTCAAAAAAATATCTTCTTATTTGTTATGAATATTGCGGCTCTAAAAGCGCAGTATGTCGTTATATAGAGCGATCACTGTTAAACCCAGTAACATCGCCACCCCCACCTGAAAGCCCATTATCTGTATCTTTTCAGAAACAGGACTGCCTTTAACCCACTCGATCAAGCCATACAGTATGTGACCACCGTCAAGCACGGGGATCGGCAAAAGATTAAACACTCCGAGAAGAACACTGATATAAGCGAGCACATTCACGAAGGTCCAAATTCCGGCCTCCGCCGAATGGGCGACAACTTTAGCAATGCCGATGGGCCCACTCAAGTTCTTGGGTGAGATTTCGCCCAAAATAAGCTTCTTCAGTGACAAGAACACCATCGAGACAACATCACCGACCTCGTGTACCGCCTTAGTGAACCCGTCAATCGGTCCATAAGTGTGTTTTCGTACCATGCCTTCAGGCCAAGTACCCTGCTTCCAGGCAATACCCATAAGCACTTTTTCGCCCTGGGGNACTGCCATTTTTCTGGGGGTAACCACCAGCGTGAGAAATTCTTGATCGCCGTCGGCTGTTTGGCGCTCAACCAATACCTCTAGCGGCTGCCCTTCCCGCTGCGCGGTATACCCNGACCACTGTTGGCCTGAATCTTTGACTTCACCGTCGATGGAAACAATTCTGTCTCCTACCTTCAGGCCGCTCTCTGCTGCCGGTGAGCCCGGGTACACATGGCCAATATTGAGAGAACTGGGAGGCATGTAAAAACTAAGGCCTAAACCACTGATCACGTCCGGTGCTTCAACACTGCGCAACCAGTTGTCTAGGGTAGCCTGAGACTCGTATACCAATGCCTCTCCGGGGTATTTTACCGTAAAGGTGATCTCGCCAGTCTCCCCCAAGCGAGAAATCAAATAGAGTTCTAGCGCACGGCGAGTTGGTGTTGAGTGTCCATCAACGGCAACAATTTCCTGCCCAGATTCCAAACGCGCAAATTCAGCAATGGAGCCCTGCTCAACGTCGCCAATCACTGGCGACACACTAAAGCTTCCTTGTACCGTGGCCAACAGCCAATAAAGCAATACAGCCAAAATCAGATTGGCTAACGGCCCCGCCANCGCTATAGCAATTCGTTGCCAAGGCGGCTTCTGGGTAAAGGCGTAGGGCAGATCTTCCGGAGACACTTCGCCTTCACGCTCGTCGACCATCTTGACGTAGCCTCCAAGAGGAATGGTCGACACTGTAAATTCAGTTCCATATTTGTCGTGCCAGCCAAATAATCGGCGACCAAAACCAATAGAAAAGCGCAGCACTTTAACACCACAGCGGCGGGCAACGTAAAAATGGCCAAATTCATGAATACCCACCAACAAGGTTATGGCTATTAAAATGGCTATTGTATTGGTGACAAATTCGAAAACCGTCAAACTCTACTTCCCCTAAACTACGCTAATACTCAATACACTCACTGACTCAGCAGCCAGTGTTCACTTAATTTTCTGGCTTTTAAGTCTGCGTCTTTGACCGCAGCAAGCGAATCTGGTTCGCTGCTTTTCCAAACATCTAAAACGCGGGCTATTAGTTCGGCGATCTGGGTAAAACCTATACGGCCCGCCAAAAAATGCCTCTACTGCAACCTCATTCGCGGCATTCAATGCTACGGGATAGTCGCCGCCCACCCGCATAGCCTCAATCGATAGACCTAAACCCGGAAATCGTTCAAAATCCGGTGCGCTGAATTCGAGTGACCCTAGCCGGTAAAAGTTCAACGACTCTACCTTGGACTCAATTCTAGCGGGCCAACCAAGGCAATTGGCAATGGGTGTACGCATATCGGGCATCCCCATCTGCGCCAAAACCGAGCCATCCACATACTCCACCATCGAATGAACAATGCTCTGCGGATGAATGACCACTTCAATATCCTCAGGCCGCGCCTTAAATAGCCAGCAGGCTTCGATAAACTCCAAACCCTTATTCATCATGGTGGCGGAATCCACCGAGATTTTTTGCCCCATCGACCAATTTGGATGAGCAACGGCCTCTGCAGGTGTTTTATTCGCCAACTCGGTAACCGGTGTTTGCCGAAAAGGGCCGCCGGAACCTGTCAGTAGTATTTTCCGAATACCCGCCTCTCGCAGGCCATTAAATCGCTCTGGTAAGCATTGGAAGATCGCATTGTGCTCGCTGTCGATAGGCAGTAATTGCGCTCCGTGGGTTTCAACCGCATCCGTAAATAACTTGCCGCACATAACCAGAGATTCTTTATTGGCTAGGAGCACTCGCTTTCCTGACGTCACCGCGGACAGCGTTGAATCCAAACCGGCTGCACCGACTATTGCGGCCATTACCGTATCAACCTCCGCTGCAGCGGCTATATCAATCAGCCCCTGCTCACCCTCCAACACTTCAGTATCACTGCTACAGGCCGCTAACGATTCTCGCAGTAAGGCTGCTGCTGCGGTATCACGCAAAACAGCGTAGCGAGGCCTAAATTCCAAACATTGCTGATGAAGCGCTTCCACGCTGCGATTAGCTCCCAGCGCAAAAACTTGATATTTGTCGGGATGAGTACGAATAACATCGAGAGTGTTAACGCCAATCGAGCCAGTGGAGCCCAACACAGAAACTTGCATATGTTTCGCCACTAGGCCACCTTCACAGACCACTGCGTCGCGAGAACGGCCAGTGCAAAGATAGGGGCTGCGGCGACTAAACCGTCAATGCGATCCATAAAGCCTCCGTGACCGGGAAGTAAAGTACCACTATCTTTCACCCCCTGGTGACGCTTAACCATGCTTTCCAGCAAGTCGCCAAGCACCGAAACGAACGCGGTCGGCACAATAATAGCGATTAACCCTATCCAGCTGCCTTGAATAATCAGCACATTGGCAATAGCGCCCAGAACAAGCGCGAAGAACAAACCTCCGACAACACCCTCCCAGGTTTTTCCAGGGCTCACGCTCTTCGCGAGCTTGGTTCGCCCAAAAGCCTTTCCGGTAAAATAGGCGCCAATGTCCGCCGCCGCGACAGTAGCCACAACCATAAGGACTAACCAGCCACCGCTAGGCTCTGCCCGTAAGTAAAGTAGCGCCAGCCAAGCAGGAACCAGCACAAACCAACCCATCAACAAACGAACAGGAACAGAACCCCAAATAACGGCACTTGAGGGGTAGCCCTGAACCCACAGCAGCGCAACAGCCCACCAAATTGCCGCCGAGGTAAACAAACTAAGCAGATATTGGTGATTGGACGCTGAATACAGAAACCAACCCATCAGTATGCCCGAGAGGGCAATAACAAGGGTATAAAATAGGCGAGCAAGCACTTGCTTCACTCCAGCCAAACCGGCCCACTCCCAGGCGGCAAGGCTCACCACCAACCCAGCCATAACGGCGAAGTAGAGCCAACTCCCAAAAAAGAGAATACCCAAAAAAGGCAGAACCAGCGCAACCGCTGTATAAACGCGTAATTTAAGCACGGGCAGCCTCACTTGCTACCTGATCTCCGGTTTTGCCGAAACGGCGCTGACGACGATAATAGTCGTCTGCTGCACGCTTAAGTGCATCACCGTCAAACTCCGGCCACAGCAGCTCCGAGAAATACAGCTCGGCGTAAGCGGCCTGCCACAATAAAAAATTGCTGATGCGATACTCCCCACCGGTACGAATCAATAGATCCAGCGGGGGTAAATCCGCCGTACTAATATGAGATGACAGCATTTGCTCGCTGATATCGGCGGGCTTCAATTGCCCCATCGCGACCTTTTGCGCAACTTTTTGCACAGACTGAACAATGTCCCAACAACCACCGTAGTCTGCTGCAATAACCAATGCAGCATCACCGTTATCGGCAATGGCTTCTGCCTCGTCAATTGCCCTGCGCAGCTTGGTATCAAAACGGTTGCGGTTACCTATCACCTTAAGGCGTACGCCCTCACTCGCCAGCTTACGCGCCTCTTTTTTTAGATAGCTGTAAAACAGCCCCATCAACGCCTCGACTTCCTTTGGCGGTCGCCGCCAGTTTTCGCTGCTGAAAGCGAAAACTGTCAAGGTGTCTATATGGGTTTCACGGCAGGCTGACAGCACATCCCGGATCCGCTCTACGCCCGCTCGGTGCCCGGCAATGCCGGTTTTGCCCCGCTGTTTTGCCCAACGATTATTACCATCCATTATGATGGCAACATGGCGCAGAGGGTGGTCGTTCTGGTTATCGGTAACTATCATAGTTGGGTACATCTACACGCTCTTACGCGAGCAATTGCGATTTATATTTCCATCAAATCCTTTTCTTTTACCGCAAGCGCTTTGTCAACTTCAGCGATGTACTTGTCGGTAATCTTCTGGATTTCATCCTGTGAACGACGTTCATCGTCTTCGCCAATTTCTTTCTCCTTGAGTAAATCTTTCACATGGGAGATAGCGTCGCGACGAATATTTCGAATGGATATACGCGCATTCTCAGCTTCGTTACGCGCTTGCTTGATATAACCCTTACGCGACTCTTCAGTGAGCATCGGCATAGGCACACGTATCAGCTCACCAGTAGTTACCGGGTTCAAGCCCAAATCGGACTTCATGATCGCCTTCTCAATTTCTGGCACCATGGCCCTTTCCCANGGACTGAGCGACAGGGTACGGGCATCCAGTACNGACACGTTAGCTACCTGGGACAAGGGAGTTGGATTGCCGTAGTAATTAACGGTAACCCCATCGAGCAGACTCGGGTGGGCCCGCCCAGTACGAATTTTATTAAAATTTGCTCCAAGTACATCGACGCTTTTGTGCATACGCTCTTCGGCATCTTGTTTAATATCATTCAACATGTGTTACGCCTCTTGTGTCGTATCTTCGGATTAATGTTCCTTCGTCTTCACCAACTACAATGCTCAACAAAGCGCCCGGCTTACTCATCTGGAACACACGAACAGGCATGGAGTGGTCCTGACACAGGCAGATTGCCGTTAGATCCATCACACCCAGTTTGTCTTGCAGCACTTTGTCGTAGCTTAAACGGTCATAACGGGTAGCAGAGGGGTCTTTAACTGGATCAGCCGTATACACGCCGTCTACTTTGGTAGCCTTTAGAACGATTTCGGCTTCAACCTCAATGGCGCGTAAGCAGGCGGCGGAATCCGTTGTAAAAAACGGGTTGCCTGTACCAGCAGAAAAAATAACAACCTCTCCGTTTTCCAGCAGGCGCAAAGCTTTGCGGCGGTCGTACTGGTCTGTTACACCGGGCATCGGAATGGCCGACATAACCGAGGAAGAGATATTGGACCGCTCCAGCGCGTCGCGCATAGCCAGCGCATTCATTACTGTAGCCAGCATTCCCATATGGTCACCGGTCACCCGGTCGAGGCCAGCTTGACTAAGCGCTGCTCCGCGAAACAGGTTGCCACCACCAATCACTAAGCCAACCTGTACGCCTATGCCGACGAGCTGACCAATTTCCAGGGCCATCTTGTCGAGGACTTTAGGGTCAATTCCAAAGCCTTCATCCCCCATCAGCTGTTCGCCGCTGAGTTTCAACAAAATGCGTTTGTATTTCCGATCACGCCCACTTGGTGACATACGAGTGTTTCTCCAGAGAAATCGATGAAGGGTACATTATTTAGGTATATTTACGTATTTAGCCGCCCACCCCCATCCTGAGTGGGCAAATAAATTCGCGAGAGTTTAACAGAAAAAAGGCGGGATTTGCGTCCCGCCTTTTTGTTCAATATGTACAGTATCCCGCAGAGGCCCTAGACGGCCAAAAGCGGCGA
>Ga0065722_104411_pt1 | contig 16446 bp, 11 predicted proteins | sample BansetMetagenome_FD_59109 | JGI IMG/M metagenome (GOLD analysis project Ga0065722, IMG submission 59109) | Bankia setacea gill microbial communities from Puget Sound, Washington, USA - Caecum Enriched | ecosystem: Host-associated > Mollusca > Digestive system > Ceca | place: United States... | reverse complement strand
AGCAGTTGGCTCAGCAGTTGGCTCAGCAGTTGGCTCAGCAGTTGGCTCAGCAGTTGGCTCAGCAGTTGGCGAAACGCCATCAGCAGAACAACCTAAAACAGAAATGCTTCCGTTAGAGCTACCCTGAAAACCGAAGCTTACAGTTTGCCCATCACCTAAATTACCGTTCCAGCTAATATTGGATGCAGAAAGAGTATTGCCTGAAGCGCTTAAATCGGCATTCCAGCTATTAGTTACTTGCGGAGCCGCATCAAATTCTACATTGATTGCCCAGCTGCTTACAGAAGAACCAGTATTGGTTACTTCAACGTTAGCCTGGTAACCACTTGTCCACTGATTAAGATAAGTTACTTCACACGAAATATCAGCAAGAGCCAATGGCGACATAACTACCGCCAGCGCGGCGCTGGCCGTTCGCAAAGGTCTAAATAGATTATTTATTTTCATTTTTCGTCCTTCAAGGGTTCGAATGATTGTTTTTCGCAAAACACAATACCCACTGGAATCATATTGATCGGGATGATTTGTAGCTTTTGATAAGCAGCAAAAAACTGATAAATTTTTACCGCATCAATAGCATCGGCCGACTTCATAGGTCTAAGCCATAAAAAAACAACATTGAAATTTCTTTTTTATTACAAACCGATTTCCAAGATTATTATTATTAGGAAATTATTGGTATTTGCTTGCCGAAAAATGAGAGCATAAAAACCTGAACTTTTGGCTTACATTTATATTCACCTCATGCAATGCCACAGAACAGATTACGGCTGACCGATTTATTATTTTATTCGGCTCACACCTCTCACTGGCAACAAATATGTTAACCGAATCAAATAGGGGGTGGTAGAAATTGATGGCGGAAAAAGGACTAAATACACAGAAGATTGTTATGATATATGCTACTTATTCTATTAAAGTATTAACTGCATGTATTTTTACTTTGTTTGATTATTAGGTGACACCTATTACGCTATTTTTTAGGTATACAGCTAAGTGATGTGAAAATTAATAAAAGTGTGGACAACGTTTTTACCCCCTAATACTTTAAGCGTAAGGGAAGCTTTTTATCAGACAATACGAAAAAGAACTGGGACGCCAGAAATATACGTTATGGACAAACCGCTAACCCTAAAGTGCTAGAGGCAAAAAACATAACAAAGCCAAACCTCCATTACGAGGCTTGACTTTACAGAAAAAACACCAACCGCTTAACGTGTTAAGCAGTGGGTGTTTGACCGCTATAGCATATCGAGCAAGCTCCACTTGCGCTCATCGAAGCCGCCCCACTCGCCCCATCCAGACTCATTGTCACGAGGATCATAGGCATGCTCATATAGCCCACCAGTATCGCCTGACTCTGGGTTAATCGACCAGTAACAGCTCTGAATGTTTTTACGCGACATATAGTTCACAAAAGCATTCTGCCACTCTTGGTCAATCCCTGGAGAGATATGATCCCAACGGTCTTGATCACGGATGCTAGCCTTATTTGGCCAATCCATATTGCCACCCCACTCACCTACGACCATGGCATAACCCATATCGCGCAGATAACCAAAGTGCTCTTCCCAGCCCTGCTCAAGAAGATCGGCGTTTATCACAATACTACAGCCGTTATCGCCAGCTTCATCACCTTCCAAACCTTCACACTCGGGCTCGGACGGATCCATAAACATACGCTGAACAAACACTGAAGGCCCGTAAGTATGTGGAGAGAACACTAGCTGCTCTTTAGGGATATCGATTGGGTTATCGCCGGCTTCAAATAAGTTTTCGCCCCAGTTAGGGTTAGAAAACTCTTCACCATGCGGCACGTCAATCTTATCATCTGGATTACCATCCTGGTTTCCAGCAGATGCGGATATACCCTGAACAAATAGAAGAATATTAGGGTTCACACCGTTAATCGCTTGGTACGCATTTTCCGTTAGCGTCTTCCACTCATCCCACGTGTAATCCCAAGGCTCGTTGAAAATATCGATACCAATAATATTATCAACACCTAACTCTTCCGATAAACCGGCTAGCTCGCGCAACGTATCCAACCAAGCCGCTTCACCATAAGCCTGTGCATTCGTCACAGAACTAGGGTTACCACTTGCAGCACAAGAGGAATCTTCGCGAACGAAGTCATAGTTATCACGATCAGCATCCACATACGGAGGACGAGCATCCAAACGACCGGCTCTCCACCCTACGTAGTTAGAGCAAGAGTGGATATCAAGCATAATTTCAATGCCATTCTCGTCCGCCTGAATAATAAACTCTTCCATTGCTAGTCGAGCATTATCCACGAGAACCGATTCATGATTCTTTAAGGCATCACCGGAGCCTTGAGGATCATTAGGATCAAGTGTTTGCGGTGCAATCGGGAAGCGTACAACGTTAATACCGCGCGCCGTAATCTCATCCATTGTTTGCTGGATAGTACGAGAGTTATCGTCTGCCCAAAAGGTGTTACCCACATAGAGTTCCATTGGGGCGCCACTTGGGTTCGTCTCATCATCTGAAGGCTCATGACGACCCTCTAAACCAAACCAGCTACCACACTGAACAGGGAAAATTTCTCCGTTCTTTGTAATATTGCCGGAATCATCCACACGGAATAGCGCATTACCACCAGCCGTTGACGACGAGCTTGAACTCGTTGAGCTGCTTGTTGAACTGCTCGTGGAGCTACTAGTAGAACTAGAAGAACTACTCGTAGAGGAGCTAGTAGAGCTAGACGTACTGCTAGAGCTGCTTGGGCAAGACGAGATTATTCCGCCTTCCGTACCGCCCTGTCCCTCACAGGTAGAGCGACCTATACAGCTACTATTGTTTTCCCAGCCCCAACCACTATCTTGATTTTGACACAAAGGCCATTCGCCATCGCCATACCACTGACAAGACTCTTCACCAGAACACTGGCTGCTTGACGAGGAGCTCGATACACTAGAACTTGACGAACTAGACACGCTAGAACTTGACGAACTAGACACGCTAGAGCTAGATGAACTAGAGACACTTGAGCTAGACGAGCTGCTAGAAGAACTAGAACCCGTTGAGTCGCCCACGCAACCAGGAATGGACAGGTTACCGTTACCGCCCCCTTGGAACCCAAAACTAGCTGACTGGCCGTCACCCAAACTACCGTTCCAACTTATATTCGTCGCAGTAACAGTGTTACCAGACGTGCTTAGGTTAGCATTCCAGCTATTACTCACTTGAGGTGAAGCATCAAAATTAAGGGCAATACTCCAACTACTCACGGATGAACCGCTATTCGTAACAGTAACATTCGCCTGATAGCCACTACTCCACTGATTAAAATAGGTGACTTCACACGAAACATCTGCAAGCACACTCGGCGACAAAATAAACGCCAATGCAGCACTTGCCGTTCGCAAGGGTTTAAACAGGTTTGTTATTTTCATTTTTCGTCCTCTGAGGGTATCGAATGATTATTTTCGAAAACATGATATTAATGATTAGATCCACTATGGAACTTGAATAAAGAACCGGAATTTGAACAAGTAAAAGAACGCTTCTCAAGCCGGCCCGCAGAACCAGCCTTTTGACTAAAACCTACAAAGCAAGGAAGCAACACACTTACCACGCTCAGCAATCAAACGGCATCCATTTTATTTTTATTAGATGGATTTAAAGGGGCTCACACGCTGAAAACAAAAAGAGGGGAAATAAAAAACAAAAATTATTGTTATTATTAATTTGCAAATCAAAATTTTTAGACTAGCGAAATTTCGACTTATTTTACAAACCCTTCCCTAAACAGCGTCGAATATGTTAACGGAATTACAAAGCCTTCGATATGAATTCGAGTGCCAAATCAGCACCTACAACACCAGTTTATGACGCAATTCTTCTGCTTATTGGCAAAAGAAATTACGGAAATATATTAATATTATAAATTCTGATTTTACAATGGCGCTCATTACGAAAGGTATCCTCTACCATTAGATAAGCTTAAGCGGGAATGACAATAAATAATGCGGGAAGCGATGCCCAACCATCATCAGGCACAACCAAATAGACATTTAACAAACCAAACTGACATACAAAAATGCCGGCTAGACGCCGGCATTCACGAAACACTTAACATGACGACTTTATACCTATTCAGCACACCCCTGTTCGCCCTCAGGCAACCGCTCTATTCGTATATTAGCAATGCTTAGGGTCATCTTCCCCTCCGTTGAGATGGAAAGAGGTGAGCTTATCTTTGATAAGTCGAAATCATCGCTCTTAAAACAATTTAATGGAATAGGCATAGAAAACCATTTCTTCTTCGGAGATTTCCGTAAAGTTGCACCAATCTCAAATTCAGCTCTACAAGGATACCCGCAATCCATACCAACGCTCACCGCTTTACTAGGTGTTTTATCAATTTTCAGGTCAAATACAATTGCTGCTGCATTTTCTACGGCCGAAAGATTAATAGCCTTTCCCGAAACTGAAAACTGTCCTTTTTTCTTCGTACGATTCCAAATAACTTGCACGGCATCATCATCTCGGACATACGCCGTCGGTAACACCTCGACCTTTCCACCCTTAGACTTCGCCTTAAAATCAATGGCCTTTTCGCCCGACCAATCTGCTGGGTCCGAAACAGACAATCCCCACTCACCCATCATACTGCCATTCACGTAATAGAAAAAATTCGGGTTCAAAGCTGTCTGCGCATTCACCGAGTGGGGCAATACCAACATCAGGATGCCCACCCAAAAGCTTAAGCGAACACTCCCAACCACACGCTGCATAATGGTAGTACTTTTCATATTATTCACCTTTAAATTTTTCTATTGATAAACCAGACTAATGACGTCATAACCCACCAATTACACGACAATAAAATGCTTTTTTCAAGCAATCAAAGCCTGCACAACCAATAAAACCAGAATAGCGAGCCATTCATTGAGTAAGCAAATTTGGGTATAGCGACCGGCGCGCCCGTTCTGTAACCCAGAGCGGGCAATAAACGATAAACCACTAAAGCGCGGCTAGAGATTTCTCCCAAAACTCGGCGGTGCCCGCCTCGCCTGCCAATTGATAGGGCTGAAAACCAAACTTTTCATACAAACGTTTAGCCGGTGTATTATGGGTCAGCACCTCCAAGGTTAACTTACAGCAACCCGATCGCAGAGCAACGGCGGTCGTTGCCTCTAATAAGGCCTTACCGACACCTAACTTTCGCGCGGCAGGTACGACATAAACATCATGTAAATTTAAAACAGGTTTTAAATAAAAAGTAGAAAAAGACGTAATAGACGTTGCAATGCCTAAGGGCAAATTACTGCTCTCCTTTGAGAAAGCCAATACCGTAACAGCGTGACCAAACGTCTCAAGAGCTTTACTTATTTTCGCGCAATGCTCCCTAGGCAAAGCGCTCCCTCCTCCCATCAAATCACCAGAATAGCCCTGCATCAGATCTGCAATGGCCGCCTGATGACAGGTATTCGAATAGTCAGCTACTAGCACATCACAATGCTCATTCAATTGCCTTGCCACTCCAAAATACGAGAAAAATCATCGATACACATCACCGGGCTATAAGGTTTCAAACGGTCAATATGATGAGCACCAAAACTTACCGCTATACGCGGCATATCAATCGCTTCAGCCATCGCCATATCGTATTCTGTATCGCCTATCATCACCGCATTATTTACATCACAGTTGAATTCATTCAATAGTTCCAACAACATTTGGGGGTTGGGTTTTGAGGCGGTTTCGTCAGCACAACGACTACCATGAAAGAATTTATCCAAGTCCAATTTTTTTAGTACTCTATCCAACCCTCGGCGACTCTTACCTGTCGCCACAGTTAGAGTATGGCCGTCATTAGCAAGCGCCTGCATCGTCTCCATCGCCCCCTTAAAAAAAGGTGAAGGCGTACTGTCGGCATCCACAAAAAAAGCCGAATAACCCGTTCTAACATCGTCCAATTGCTGTGCGGTAATGCTCGGGTACAGCGAACGAATGGCTTCCGGCAAACCTAACCCTATTATGTTCTTTATGGCATCATCACTTTTCTCGCCCAAACCAACGGCGTCAGTCGCCGACCGCATACAACGGACAATTTTCGCAGCAGAATCGCTAATTGTTCCATCCCAATCAAAAATATACAGCACATCTACTCCAAATTATTAAGTACAGTTTGCAACTCTGAAGGTAGCGGCGCTTTCACCTGTAAACGGCCAGCGCCTTCAGGCAATGGAAACGATAGGGACGCAGCGTGCAAAAATAGACGCTTACTCCCAGCCGATTTCATTTGCCGGTTAAAATCTTCATCCCCGTATTTTTCATCCCCAACGAGTGGGTGCCCCTTGTGTAATGCATGCACACGAATCTGATGAGTACGTCCGGTAATGGGCCTTGCTTCTATCAATGTTGACTCTTCAAAACGCTGGACAACCTCGAACTCCGTTTTAGACGCCTTCCCGTCCAAGCTCACCCTTACTACTCGCTCACCACTTTGCAGCTCATTTTTTTGCAAGGGTGCATCAACCACCTTTCCTCTATTCGGCCAACGCCCCTTTACGAGCGCCATATAACGCTTATCTATCTTCTTTTCGCCCCGAAAGAGGTCTTGTAAATACACCAGCATGGAGCGTTTCTTTGCCACCAGTACACATCCTGAGGTATCTCGGTCTAAACGATGCACCAACTCCAAAAAACTATTCTCAGGCACCATTTGCCTCAAAGACTCGATCAAGCCCAGGCTAATGCCGCTACCACCATGCACGGCAAGGCCCGACGGTTTATTAACGACCATCAACGCCTTATCCTCATAAAGAATAGAATCGGTTAATAGTTGCCGTAGCCCACTACTCGCCTTAACGGGCACCTTACCCTCCGCTTCCCGAACCGGCGGAATTCGAACGATATCACCTAAAACCAACTTTCGTTCCGGTTTTGCCCTGCCTTTATTAACCCGTACCTCACCCTTGCGAATAATCCGATAAATCATCGATTTAGGCACGCCCTTCAAGTGGCCAAGGAGAAAGTTATCCAATCTCTGGCCCTCGTTGGCTTCGGTAATGGTGTGCAACTGAACGTTAGAGGTCATAAATTATACGAACCGGAGAGTAATGTGAGGGCGGCCATGATACCAAGCTATAAAATAGGCACAAGTGGCCACATTATGTCCCAAATGAAAGCAGTTCCTAACACGGAGGCGCCCATAAATTGAAAGGTTTGCATAACAGTGCTATATTCCTGTCGGCTGAGCTGAAAGTGTCTGAGTTGTTTGTCAACCCAATAGACCATTCGTTCTCCAAAAATAAACTCGTGACTCCCTTTAATACAACTATTTATTCGGGGCCGAGCCAAGAATTTTATTATGGTGCTCCAGCCAATTATGGCTTGGGCTAATTTGCAACTATAGCGCGAACATTATCGTGCATTGCTAAGAAACAAACGGATCGGCAAGCGAAGCCGGTAGAGTTCCTTATATTATCAGCGGCAGCTGCGCTGAGAGCCGAAACACAACACAATGGCTCCGCTCAACGTTATACGAATGAAAGTGCTGCTCCCATACCGACACAGCGGGTTACTTGAGATAGGTTGTATACAACTTATACCGCTCCGAACTAGTCGGCGCCACATAATATAAAGGTGTTATTGGTACGCCCTTTAATAGGCTCAATAACTCTACCGCCCCACGCTAACCATCGCCACTGAAGCACATAACTAAGTGGTCGTTTAATGCAAAACATGGCGTATACATAAAGCGCTTTGCTTATAACGATTACAGGATGACATTGAGCAATAAATGGATCTCACTTTAGCCCTACATAAACCGCAGCAGCGCCAAGCGCGCCAATGCTCTGGGCTCTATTCTATTGCAGTTACAGATAACCTAACGTCTCCGGCGTATTTTAGAAGCGAGTACTCCATTCGCTTTCTAGATATTTGCTGAACGAAATTAGGCTGCCGCCCCCCTATTTAAGGGCTGTAGAGCAATTCTGTATATTCTTTCATCCGGTTAAGCGCCCCAGCTGTATCCTTTTGTCTCCCTCCGCAGTGCCTCCGATAATTGCAGCGTAACATCGAGACACAATTACATGAAAAGAATGCTAATCAATGCTACTCAGCCTGAAGAGCTGCGCGTAGCGTTAGTGGATGGCCAATGGTTATACGATCTGGATATCGAAAATCGACATAGAGAACAGAAAAAAGCCAATATTTACAAAGGCAAAATCACTCGAATCGAACCATCTTTAGAAGCGGCTTTTGTTGAATACGACGGCGGCCGTAACGGATTTCTTCCTTTAAAAGAGATATCCCGCGAATACTTTACGAAACAGCCACGCGATATCGAAGGCCGCATCCGCATTAAAGATGTGCTTAAAGAAGGCATGGAAGTTATCGTTCAGGTCGATAAAGAAGAGCGCGGCAATAAAGGTGCAGCACTCACCACCTTCATAAGCATAGCGGGCCGATACTTGGTTCTTATGCCAAACAACCCGCGCGCTGGCGGTATTTCTCGCCGTATTGATGGCGATGATCGCTCCGAGCTCAAAGACGCGCTCAGCCAAATCGACATCCCAGAAGGCATGGGCATCATCGTGCGTACTGCCGGTGTTGGTCGCTCTGCTGAAGAACTGCAATGGGATATGGGCTACCTCACACAGCTTTGGGGCAACATTAAAAAAGCCGCTGACGAATCCAAAGCACCAGAATTTCTATTTCAAGAAAGCAACGTCATTATTCGCGCTATTCGTGATTATCTGCGCCCAGATATCGGCGAAGTAATCGTCGACAACAAAGAAGCCTTTGATCTAGCAACCACGTTTGTACAGCAAGTAATGCCGAATTACCGTAGCAAGGTAAAGATGTATGAAGAGCCTGTACCGCTTTTTAATCGTTTTCAGATAGAAGGCCAAATTGAAACAGCGTTTGAACGTGAAGTTAAACTTCCTTCTGGCGGCTCAATTGTTATTGATGTTACAGAAGCTTTAATTAGTATCGACATCAACTCCTCTCGGGCAACCAAGGGTGGCGATATTGAAGAAACCGCCGTGCAAACAAACCTAGAAGCCGCCGATGAAATTGCTCGCCAATTACGTTTGCGAGATATGGGTGGCCTCGTCGTTATCGATTTTATCGATATGCAGCCTGTTCGCAACCAGCGCGCAGTAGAAACCCGTATGCGTGAAGCCTTGAATATGGACCGAGCCCGCGTACAAGTAGGCAGAATTTCCCGTTTTGGCTTACTCGAGATGTCTCGACAGCGTTTACGCCCTTCACTCGGTGAAACAACGTCAAAAGTATGCCCTCGTTGTAGTGGGCAAGGTACCATCCGTGGCACCAAAAACATCGCTCTCTCCATACTACGCTTAGTAGAAGAAGAGGCCCAGAAAGAACGCAGCGCCGTTATTCGTGCGATCGTACCGGTAAGTGTTGCCACCTACCTACTCAACGAAAAACGTACAACGATCTCGGACATTGAACAACGACACGAAACGCGCGTCACCATTTTGCCTAACACCGAAATGGTAACACCGCATTACGACGTACAGCGCTTACGCGATGATGACACCACCACTGACAGCATCAGCTATCAGGTAGATCTCGGCAACGAAGAAAATGCCGAACCTGTCGAATCCAAAGCCATCCCTGTGAGCATGCCAAAGCCTGCCGTTCAGCTCGCGGTACCTACTCAACCGGCACCAACACCTGCCCAGAAAGCAAAACCAGCAGAACCAGGGCTCATTAGCAAGATACTTAAAACCTTAAAAGAGCTCTTTGCCAGCGAACCAAAGCCAAGCACTGAAACAAACAAAGGCAAACCTCGCACCCACCAGAAACGTGGAAACGCTAATCGCAACCGCAATCGTCGAAACACTCGTGGCGATAGAGACAGCCGTGGCGACCGAGATAATCGTGGTGATAGAGACAGCCGTGGCGACCGAGATAATCGTGGTGATAGAGACAATAAACGCGACAACGAAAATCGCGACGCCAACCGCAATCAGCGCGACGGCGCACGACGCGATCAACAAAATCGCAATCGCCGCAACACTCGCAACGATGAAGATATCAACAAGCCCGCTACACAAGAAACAAAACCACAAGCAAAAGCGGATGACGATAAAACCAATGGTGCTGACCGCCCCAACAAGCGACCTTCCAACCGTCGCGGTCGCCCTCAGCAACGCCAGCGCGGGCCATTACCTGAAGTAGAAGCAGGTTTAACGCAACCACCGGAAATAGACGAGCTAGAGGCTGTAAGCACGCCTGCAGCTACCGAAACAGCATCCACAGAAGAGCGCTCGGCCAACAGCGAAGGTAATACCCGCCCTCGTCGCAGCCGTAATCGAAACCGCAACCGCAACCGCCGTGATGAAAACAACACAACTCAAGCGCAAACACAGGAAGGTACAGACCAATCCAATAGTGCACCTGCCGAACAATTAACCCCCGATACCACAGTAACGGAAAAAGCAGAAGCACCAGCGACACCCGTAGTAGCAGCTGTTACGCAAGAAAACAGCACGGCCAAAGACAACACAGCACAAGCGCAAAGCGAACAGGCTCGTGAAGAGACTCCCACTGCAGAAGCTCAAGACACTTCTGCAGTGGTACCTCCAGCTCCAGCTGTCATTGCCGTCGAACCTGAGACCAAGATCGAAAGTTCGCCCGTAGAAGAAAACGCTGAACACGAAAAACCTCAGCTTGCAGCCGAAGAGCCAAAGGCAGCCATAGAAGAAACCGTTGGCGTAGAAGCCGCTCCAGAAGAAAGCGTGCCGCAAGCTAAGGAAGAAACGCAATCTGCAGAGGAACCACCGAAGGCCTCACCCGCGAAAGCCGATACACCGGCACCTTCGCAGCCACGGTCGTTCTCAAGGTCCTCTAACGACCCGCGTTATGCGCCTAAACCCGTACAAAATACCTTAGTGACCAATGTAAGTGCATCTGCACAAATGGGTCGTCCACTCGATACCTCCGCTCCAGCCAAGGTTCAAAGCAAACCGCGTGATTTGGCTCGCCCTACTAACGACCCACGTCAGAGTAGAAACACGCTAGAGTCCGAGTAGACATTAGCCAAACCTAGTCAGTAGACACCTCGGCGTTCACCCTAGGCTCTACAAACAAAAAGGCCAACCCCTAAAAAGGTTGGCCTTTTTTTATTAAAACTACAAAATTCTCCACAATAAAATGGGAACCATTAACGGCATAAAACAGAACAGCGTATTCTTATGTACTCCTCTCTAACCTGCCACGAAAATCCTCTAAACTACGCTAGCATGTAAATCAAACAATGGTCTGAAAAGTGCCAGACACTCATAAAACAAGGTAAAAAGCACTTGCTAATCCCACCTTAAACTGGATTAATACGCCGCCTCAGCAACCCCTCCAAAACTCGATGTAATGACTGTACTGATTCTGTTTCTCGCGGCAACCGCGATGCTGGCCATAGCCTTAGAAGAGGTTATTCACCTAAACAAAGCCAAGAGCACCCTACTCCTCGGCTGTGTTAGCTGGATGTGCCTATTTATACACGCAAACAACACCGGCGATTTAATCGCAATTAATCACGCACTCAACGAAAACCTGCTCGACATCGCCACGCTATGGCTATTTCTAATGTCCACCATGACATTTGTAGCCTACCTAAATGCGCGCGGCCTCATTAGCGGGCTAGTACTTCGGGTTCTACCCAATTCCACATCGCTACGCAGCCTTACAATTTTTATAACGGTGTTCTCGTTAGTGTTATCCATGCTGTGCGACAACATTACCGCCACACTCGTATCTATAGCCGTTGTACAAAGCTTTAAACTTACCACTAGAGAAAAAGTGCGGCTTTGCGTGCTCTCGGTATACGCCGTTAATTCTGGTGGCGTTATCCTAATAACCGGCGATGTCACCACACTTATGATATTCAGCAACGGTCACGTGAGTATTTCCGAACTATTAACTTTAATTGTTCCCAGCTTGTGCGGGGTATTTGCTTTGATGGTAATGTTTCTCCTCCATCCAAATAAAGCCGTGGAAGCAGACACAAAAATACAACCTATACGCAAACTCGATATTGCTATAGCCGTACTCTTTTTCGGTACCATCACCGCAACTATGGGGCTCAGCCTATTCTACTCAGTGCCACCCGTACTCACATTCTTAACCGGCTTGTCCATGCTGTTTATGCTCGGCGGTGTAGCAAACCACTTTGATAGCGAAATCCATCTAATGGAATACATTCGCAAAATTCAGTTCGATACGCTGCTATTTTTCTTAGGTATTTTACTGATTGTGGGCGCGCTAAAAGAAGTTGGTATATTAACATGGCTAACAAAAATCTATTTATCGATGAACCCCAATATTTCCAGCGCACTAATGGGCGGCCTATCGTCACTGCTAGACAACGTACCGCTCACCGCAGCACTGCTGAAAGCAGAACCTATTCTTACCACCAAACAATGGCTGTCACTGGTATATGCGGTGGGAGTTGGGGGTTCTATCTTAGTGATTGGTTCGGCAGCTGGCATAGTGGCTATGAGTAAAGTTAAAGAGATTACTTTTTTCAGCTATCTACGCTACGCGCCCCACCTTATACTGGCGTATCTAGTGGGCTATGGAGTCACACTTCTTTAACGGGCGCCAAACGCTCGCCAATCAAAACCAAAAACCGCCCAACAGATATACGAACACCAAAGGCCCGCTATATTTCACCACTCTCACGTGAAAATAGAGGGCCCATTACTCGTTCATTCACGTCACCTAGCACACAGGCTATACACATAGATTTCAAACAAAAAAATTATCGTTTCTTATTTTTCATCGTAGCTTTTATAAGCTTTCCAAAAGCCTTATCCTTCTTTCTTTTTTCTGAATAAGACATTTCGTTAAATTCTGACTCTTTTTTCATCTTTAGATGATTTCTATAACGCTGCTCGGAAAGCTCCCCAGCCTTTATGGCCGCCAATATTGCACAGCCCTTCTCATTATTATGGGAGCAATTAGCAAATTTACACATTTCAGCAAGCGCCAATATATCCGAGAACGTCTCATCAAGCCCCTCCTCGACAAACATACCGCCCATCTCTCGCATGCCTGGAGTGTCTATAATCATAGCGCCACAGTCTAAACGAACTAATTGACGGCTAGTCGTTGTGTGTCGGCCTTTGCTTTGTATATTACTTACCGGCTGAGTTTGGAATGTAGTACTACCGAGAATACAGTTAAGCAAAGTAGTTTTACCCACACCAGAGGAGCCTAATAAGCAATAAGTAGATTCGCTCTCTAACGAACCCATAATACAATCGATATTGTCTCGGCTTAAATTGCTAAATTCAATAACCGCAATGTTAGGAGCAATAGCCGCGATTTTTTGCTTACATTCGCCCGCGTCTTCTTTAGATGTAAGATCGCATTTGCTGAGCAAAATAACCGGCGTAATCCCGCCTTCATTCACCATAACCAAATAACGTTCCAACCGCCGTAGATTGAAATTATCATTCAAAGACTGGATAATAAAAGCAACATCAATATTGGCCGCAATCAGTTGGAAATCAACAAGCTTTCCCGCCGCCTTCCTTTTTAAAAGTGTTTTTCGTGGCAAAACACCGACGATAATCGCATGAGTCGCGTCATCGTAAAAATCGGCATACACCCAATCACCCGTGGTCGGAAGATCGCTAGCCGATTCTGAAGAATAAAGAAGGTTTCCTGACAGCTCAGCAAATATCGTCCCCTCTCCTTTCGTCACCGTATAGCTATCTTTATGCACAGACACAATCCGTGCCACCTCATGATCTGCAATTTTTTCGCCATCCGCGCGCGTCGCAAACCAATCGCTATACCCAAGCTTTTTCACGTTATTCATAAAACAGTATTAACCTCGCCCATTATTACGAACATTGATATTCTTAAGCTCCTCACCATCACCCAAGCTCTCGCAAACCACCAATTCTATCAGCGAGAAGAAGGTTCCCAACACTTCAACACTGCCTATTCAATACAAGTCAGTACGCTACCAACAATAGCCTGATCATAACGCTCTGCCAGCCAAAAGCGTCAAATATAGCGAAGAGAGGCGAAGGGAGGCTAGCTTTCTCGCTCTACAAACGTAAAAAAACTGACCGTACCACGCCGAGAAATATTACGGAAATAATTTGGCGTAAAATAAAGCTACGTGACATATTCAAATAAGCGTGGCATAAGTGGACTGACCCCGCTATTTGAGAGTGATTTTTATAGGGTTTATGAACCCTTAAAATACCTCTATCACAACATCAGGCTCCGACCCCAGAATTAAATACTCACCATTTAAAGCAATAGCCTGCTTGGTTTTTTTCGTTAGTACTTCTTGCGCTAACTGACATTTATTATGTAAATAATTGTATATTCTAAACCCATTCCCATAAAAATATGCGAGTATTGTTCATTGACAATCTAGGCCGCGTGAAATCCCTCTAGCCTATAAGTCATCATCATTAACGACGCGTAACATTAAAAATATATTCAGAATAGCAGGAACAAATATTTTATCTTTAAACGATTTTTTAATATTGAATACACCCCTTCCCTAGGCTATCACCAACAACATCGATACCAGCAACCAACCCAACCTCAGTTGTTATTGCGTTTATGATAATTTTCTTGTTGCGTCCACATGTTACGCCAAGCCTACCACTGGACGCTCGACACCGTTAAGGAGAACTGTAATTAGCCCCCTATTTTTCGACGCACAAACCAGAGTTGCCCATCACGTCAACCGTGGTTTCACCTCCCTTTTTATGAATACAACGTAATACTGAAAACAGACCTTTCCAGCCGATTCGTTTACCTCTCCTAGATTGAACACAGCCTTATTGGCGGCTCTATTAATTGCAGTTACATACGGATAATGAATATTATCCCCTTCGCAACACCTATTGCCAATTACGTTTCTATTTCATTTGATAAAGACATCGCATCGTATAACGACTACAACATCTTCTTTGCCTATATGGTGCCCTCAAGCTAAAGCGCATATAGCTACGCGTTCAAACCTAGACACATAATCCAGCGCACACCTCTACAGCCTACATCATTACAACGCTCACCTTCATCCATTGAAAGCGGTGCGCAACTTTTTTCACCGCTCGCTAGAACTCATGTTTCCATCTCATTAAACCGGCCAAGCCTACTCTTGTGATCTAGCCCGGCAAAGGGACCATTAAAAACACAACCCCTCTCACTTAAAAAGGGCAAGCGCTTCTACCTTTTATTCGAGCACCACCCCTTGGATGGTCAAAATCCAGCTCGCTGGCATGCAGCAATAACCGATTGGCCATTTTCTCACTAACATTATTCTTATACAAATCGCAGCCCAGTATAGGCCGACCAACTTTAAGGCTATGTATTCGCAACTGATGGGTGCGCCCCGTTAATGGCGTAAATTTCACTCGACAACGTGCAGGCTTATCTAGACGCTCTAACACTTGGTATTCACTACAGGCAGGTTTTCCTGTATCGAAACATATTTTTTGTAAGGGAAAATTTTCTTTGTCTTTAGCAATAGGATATTCAATTTTACCGTTGTCACTCACCAACCAGCCTTCTAGCATAGCGATATATTCTTTCCTCACGGTACGCGCTTGAAACTGTTTAGTTATATTACTATTTGCGTTCTTGTTCAATGCTATAAGCATAATACCCGAAGTGCCAAAATCTAATCGGTGCGCTAAAGTTGCCGAGGGAAACCCACGAACCTCTTGCTCTACCCCCTCTCCCTTTAAGCACCCCTGCACTAATCGGTAATGCACTGAATCTTTATTGCGAGGGTTTTTACCCGATAGGCTTAACAGGCCACTAGGTTTTTCTATAAGTAATATTTCCGTATCTTCATACAAGATACGAATTTCACCATAACAAGGTGGTGCAATAAAGTCATCGACAATACAAGAAGATAGTTTGGCGGGCATTAACGGTAACCTCTTGAAAACCCAATTTATACACAGTATTTAAACAGAACACTAACCGTTTTCTTGACACATTAACACTAAACTTAAGATGCTCTTTTGCCACAAACTTACCTACACTACCCACCTCCTGCGGGAGCAACCTTGGATCTCACAAGTTCCTCCCTCATCTCTTTATACATGCCACGGTTTTATAACTCCGCTAATTCGCCACAATCTTGCCTTTACGATTGCTTTGCGTGGGCTTCGACAGCGTTACAGGCCTTGCCAATTAGAACAACACATTTACGGAGCGATACCAACACTTCAGGGACACGAATCCCCTGTGGCCTACATAATTCTCTGTCTACGCTTCACACTGTTTGTTCGATTAATTGAAAACTTTAAAAATAAATAACGTTTTCCGGAAAGGTATCAGCAATCCTTAATCTCCGCGCAGCGCGCAAGACTCGATACGGGTGAGCGGCTAACTCTTACCCGACAGGGACTTTCACCCCGCAAGATGGGACAAGCTTCCTTGTCGCACTAACGC
>Ga0065722_100822_pt1 | contig 16471 bp, 13 predicted proteins | sample BansetMetagenome_FD_59109 | JGI IMG/M metagenome (GOLD analysis project Ga0065722, IMG submission 59109) | Bankia setacea gill microbial communities from Puget Sound, Washington, USA - Caecum Enriched | ecosystem: Host-associated > Mollusca > Digestive system > Ceca | place: United States... | reverse complement strand
TTGTGGGGGTCGAAGGCGGCTTTGATGCGTTGCAATTGTGGGTATAGTTCGCCAAAAAACTGTGGCGAATAAGACGAGCGCACACCTTTACCGTGTTCGCCCCAAAGAAGGCCGCCGTATTCATGGCACAGGTCCGCCACACGGTCTGAAATCTCCCACGCCATATCTTCTTGCTCTGGGTCTTTCATGTCGAGTGCGGGCCTTACGTGCAGCACACCGGCGTCGACATGACCAAACATACCGTAGTCGAGACGGTAGCCATCTAAAATTTCGCGAAATTCTAAAATGAAATCGGCGAGGTTTTCCGGTGGTACGGCGGTGTCTTCCACAAACGGGATTGGGCGAGCTTCACCGCGTGCGTTGCCAAGTAAACCAACCGCGCGTTTGCGCATAGCCCAAATACTTTTTACGGCGCTGTCTCCCCAAGCGACGGAATAACCGATGCGGCCACTTGGTGTAAAGGTGTCGGTTTCAAAGTCTGGAGTATTACCCTGATGGGCTACGGAAGACGCTAGCAGGCTGGTGAGTTGCTCTATTTGGTTATTTAGCTCGGCTTCATCGTTGCCGGTAAATTCGACCAGATTAATACCTTTAATATCTTTAGTGTCGTCGCCTTCGAAGAACTCTTCTACCTGCTGCCAAATAAAATCTTCCATGGCGAGGTTGAGCACTTTTGAATCGACGGTTTCGATTGAGGCCGGCCCAGACTTCATCAGTTCGGTTGCATCGCGCAGCGAGCTGTTAAAGTCGGCATACTTTACCAATACCAGTGCCGAGTATTTCGGAATGGGCAGTACGTTTAATTTGGCACGACTGATAAACCCTAAAGTGCCTTCGCTGCCACAGAGTATATTGTTCAGATTGATGCAGTTTTGCTGGTCGCGAATATGGGCGAGATCGTAGCCGGTAAGGCAGCGATTCAGCGGTGGAAAAATTTCGTCGATTAAAGGCTGGTGTTCGCGTTGAATACTGTCGACTAACTGATAAATACGACTACAGCGATCATCCCCCTGTGTTATAGCACCGAGCTGCTCATCGCTGATGGCGTGGGTATCGATAATGCTGCCGTCGATTAGGACTGTTTCCAGCTCGAGTACGTGATCTCGGGTTTTACCGTACAGGCAAGACCCTTGTCCCGAGGCGTCGGTATTAATCATTCCGCCGATAGTTGCGCGATTACTGGTGGAGAGGTCTGGCGCAAAAAACAGCCCGTGTGGCTTTAGGGCGGCATTCAGCTGATCTTTAACGACGCCGGTTTCAACGATCACCCAGCCTTGTTCTGCGTTAATTTCGATGATGTTGTTCATGTGACGGGAAAGGTCAACCACTATGCCATCGGTTAAGGATTGGCCGTTGGTTCCTGTGCCGCCACCGCGAGGAGTGAGCACAATCGCTTGATACTGCGCCTCGGCCGCGAGCTGCGTTAAGGTGACAAGGTCGTCGCGGTTACGAGGGCACACCACGGCTTCGGGCATTACCTGATAAATAGAGTTGTCGGTTGCCAGTGCGATACGACTACTCTGGTCAGCATGAATATCGCCATTGAAGCCTCGTTGCTCTAAGTCGGATAGAAAGTCGAGGTACGTTTGCGCTTGATCGGCAAGGAGTTTCAGCTTTGGAATCATATGAAAATGGCTCGTTACGGCATTGGCGGCTGGGTTATCGGTGAGGCCCAACTGGGGTTTAGCTGTGTAGTTGATAACCATAGCGGTATATCGGTACGGCGACTAGCTGTCAATTAGCAACTAAATATGCGTACGTAGCAACTAGATAATAGGCTTTGTACTACAGTTACTATTGTTGCAGTCATATCTGGTGGCAGGTGTCGCGCAGGGTATTTGACCCTTCTCGTATAGCTTATATAGCGAGGATGGGGATTTTAGCTGGTGTTTAAGGGAGAGTGGAAGAGAAAATGAATGATGTTGGATTGTTTAACGACAGTTTCGAACGCAACATAACCGACAATTATCAGCACTTTTTCTCGGCTTTCTATCGTTGTTTTGAAAGTAAGTCACCAGTGGTAAGTAAGATGTTTGCACAAACCTCGGAAACAAAGCGCTACGAGATGCTGGAGGATTCACTATTGATTCTAATGGACTATTCCAGCACGCGTGTTGCCTCTGAAGACTTGATCGAACTGGCGCGCTATCACAGCAAACTGGGAGTACCCGCCGACTTATTTACCCTTTGGCTAGACGCGCTTATCGAAAGCCTGCGGCAGCTAGATCCGCATTTTAATGACGAATACGCATTGGCGTGGCGGATGGTGCTTGAGCCGGGCGTGAGCTTTATGAAGGGTTATCAGTAATAAGCCACGCCTCTGTTTGTTCGGCTAATCGTTAGGGAGCAAGAACTGCGGAACTAGCCATGAACCTCTCCGCGACGCTTTCGAATGATACNTTCGAATTGAGGCTGCCAATGTAGCTCGCCAATACTCTTTGCCCGTCGTACCCACCAATGTGCTTCCGCTACGGCTTCTTGTTCGCCATTTGGGCTAATTGTTCGCTGCTGGCCGGTTGTTGAAAACGTTGTTTCCATTCCTCGTAAGGCATTCCATAGATTCGCTCGCGCGCCGTGTCGTAATCCTGTTCTACCCCTCGGGTCGTGGCTTCGGCCGAATACCATTTTGCAAGGCAGTTACGACAAAACCCCGCGAGATTCATCAGGTCAATGTTTTGTACTTCTTTGTGCGCATCTAGGTGGGCGAGAAGTTTACGGAATACTGCCGCTTCGATTTCTGTTTGCTCAGTTGGTGTCATATCGCTCTCCGGTTGGCTTCGCGGTTGAAAAGCGCAAACTATACCTGAAATAGTGGGATATCTCAGTGGGCAATGGTGGCTAGCTTTTAAACAAAGGAGCCTATTCTTTGTGGTCGCAATTGGTGCGTTCTTGAGGTTGAAAAAGATTAGCCACTGGATTTTTTGTAGCTTAATTTTTTGCATCTGTGGTTTTGTGGTGCGCCTGTGCTTTATATCTGTGCGCAAAGAGTGTTTTGTTCAGTGCGCTAGGGTCAAAAATGGTGTCGATTAAATTATGTGAAGTGTTTTTAAGTCTATGATAAATAACAATAAAAAGTAATTGTCAGAAAAGTTACTTGTGTTTTTATTAGTGTGGCATTGGTTTTGCTCTATCTGATTTAACAGCAAATTTTCCTTCCTCCGAGTTTGTTGTTATCTGGTGCAATCCAATTTATTACAGAGCGTAAAAATGCCTATACAAAAAAACGCAAAAACAACGGCAGCGCTAACCGGCAAAGTTTGGCTGGTGGGTGCTGGTCCCGGCGATCCTGATTTGTTAACGCTAAAAGCTTTGCGTTGTCTGCAGAATGCCGACCTCATTCTATTTGATAATCTTGTCAGCGAAGAAATTCGTGCGCTTTTCCCAAACAGCGTACCGGCTTTCTATGTTGGTAAACAGCGTTCAAATCATAGTATTGCACAGGCCGATCTGAACCAGCTANTGGTTAAAAAAGCNCGNCAAGGCAAAAACGTNGTGCGAATTAAGGGNGGTGATCCGTTCGTGTTNGGACGCGGNGGNGAAGAGCTACTAANCCTATTAAAAGCTGGCGTAGATGCGGAAGTCGTGCCGGGAATAACAGCTGCCTCTGGCTGTACAACGGCGGCCGGTATTCCGCTTACCCATCGCGGAATGTCGCAGGGCTGTACATTTGTTACCGCCCATGCAGAAAAAACGCTGGATTTAAATTGGTCGGCATTGGCTCATATTGATCACACCNTAGTGTTTTACATGGGCGTTAATCAAGCCGGTGTGATACAGCAGCAATTGCTTGCAGAAGGTATGGATGCCTCAACTCCTATTGCCATTATCGAAAATGGTTGCAGACCAAATCAGCGGGATATTACCGGCACTATTTCAGAGCTGACCCAGTTGATTACCCAACAACAAGTTCAGTCACCAGCCCTTATCGTGGTTGGTGAAGTGGTGCAGTTAGCCGCCCAATTGAATACTCAAATCCGTGTCGATCACCTAGTACAGAGTTGTGCCTAAGCGCGCCTGTTATCCAGTCTGAGGATGTATTTATGAGCAAGCAAAAAATCGTCGTTGTTGGCAACGGCATGGTAGGTCACAAGTTTATCGACAATATGATTCAGCACGAAGCTGCGGATCAATATGACGTTATTACATTTTCTGAAGAGCCACGTTTAGCATACGATCGCGTTCAACTGAGTAGCTATTTTGCTGGTGCAACAGCCGACGATTTAATGCTGACCTCTGAAGGTTACTATCAGGAAAGCGGCGTTTCCTATGTGCTGAACGATAAAGTCGTTGAGATTAAAAGTGACGAAAACAAAGTGGTTACCGCCAGTGGCCGTGAAGAAGCCTACGATAAATTAGTGTTGGCTACTGGGTCATTCCCGTTTGTTCCGCCAATTCCCGGTAAGGATCAACCACACTGTTTGGTGTATCGCACTATTGAAGATCTCGAAGATATCACCGCATCTGCAAAGCAGAGCAAGGTAGGCGTGGTTGTCGGTGGTGGTTTGCTCGGTTTGGAAGCGGCCAACGCATTACAAAATTTAGGGTTACAGGTACATGTCGTTGAGTTTGCACCCCGTCTTATGGCTGTACAGCTAGACGAAGGCGGCGGTGATCTGCTTCGTAAGAAAATATCGAGCCTGGGTGTACAGATTCACACAGAGAAAAATACTAAAGAAATTATTGATGGCGAAGAGTGTCGCTATCGTATGAATTTTGCCGACGGTTCATTCCTTGAAACCGATATGATTTTGTTCTCGGCTGGTATTCGCCCGCAAGACGAACTTGCACGTCAATTTAATATTGAAATCGGCGAGCGCGGCGGAATTGTCGTTAATAATTTTTGTGAAACCTCCGTCAAAGATATTTACGCGGTAGGCGAGTGCGCACTCTGGAATGGCCGTATTTTTGGTCTGGTTGCGCCGGGTTACACCATGGCTAAAGTAGCCGCTTCGCATATTAGCGGTGGCAGCGAAGAGTTTACCGGTGCTGATATGAGCACCAAGCTTAAGCTACTTGGTGTCGATGTTGCCAGTATTGGCGATGCACAAGGTCGTACGCCTGGCTGTTTGAGTTATGTCTATCAAGACGGCGTTGCCGATGTCTACAAGCGCATTATTGTTTCTGAAGACCGTACAAAACTGTTGGGTGCGGTATTGGTTGGTGACGTAGAAGCGTATGGCACACTTCAGCAGATGTGTGTGCTGGGTATGGATTTACCAGAATCCCCCGAAGCACTTATTTTGCCGTCTGTTGATGGTGGTGGCGGAGCCGTAATGGGTGTTGATGCGTTGCCAGATGCCGCGAGTATTTGTAGCTGTCACGATGTTAGCAAAGGCCAAATTTGTTGCGCAGTACAAGATGGCGCAATGACGATTGGCGATATTAAATCGGCGACTAAAGCGGGTACCGGTTGTGGTGGTTGTGTCGCTTTAGCTACCCAAGTGATGAATAGCGAACTGACCAAGTTAGGTGTGGAAGTGAACACCGACTTGTGTGAACACTTTGCGCACACGCGTCAGGAGCTTTATCACATTGTTCGGGTAGAAAAAATTAAGTCGTTTGACGATCTTATTGAAAAACACGGTAAAGGTTTGGGCTGTGATATTTGTAAACCAGCCGCAGCATCGATACTGGCAAGCTGTTGGAATGATTATGTTCTTAAAGATGAGCATGCGGGACTGCAGGATACCAACGATCACTTTATGGCGAACATGCAAAAGAATGGCACCTACTCGGTAGTGCCGCGNGTTGCCGGNGGTGAAATTACGCCAGACAAATTAATTGCATTGGGTCAGGTGGCAAAAACCTACAACCTCTACACCAAAATTACCGGTGGCCAGCGTATTGACCTGTTCGGTGCGCAGCAGCACGAGCTGCCGTTAATATGGAAAGAATTAATCGATGCGGGATTTGAGACTGGCCATGCATACGGCAAGTCTCTCCGTACGGTTAAATCTTGTGTTGGTAGCACGTGGTGTCGATATGGTGTGCTCGATAGTGTGGGCATGGCAATTCGACTTGAAGATCGCTACAAGGGTTTGCGCGCACCGCACAAAATTAAATTCGGTGTTTCGGGTTGTACTCGCGAGTGTGCCGAAGCGCAAAGTAAAGATGTTGGCGTGATAGCCACCGAACATGGTTGGAGCCTATACCTGTGTGGTAATGGTGGTATGAAGCCGCGCCACGCCGATTTATTTGCAACGGGCTTGGATGACGAAACGTTAATTACTTATATCGACCGTTTCTTAATGTTTTACGTGCGGACTGGCGATCGTTTACAGCGCACCTCGGTATGGATGGATAACCTCGACGGTGGTTTGGATTACCTCAAGCAGGTGGTGATCGACGATAAATTAAATGTTTGTGCCGAATTAGAATCCGAAATGGCTCAGGTGGTTGGAACTTATCAGTGTGAATGGAAAACCACAATTGAAGACCCTGAGAAACTAAAGCGCTTCCGTACCTTTGTTAACAGCGATGAAAAAGATAACACGGTTGTTTTTGTTGAAGAGCGTTCGCAAATACGTCCAGCAACGGACGAAGAGTTAGTGCGCTTTGTTGAATCCACAGAATCAGAAATGGCGTAACGGAGACGAATTATGAGCAATACAAATGATTACAGTTGGGCGTCAGTGTGTGAATCAGCCGACGTGCCGTCAATGGTCGGGGTTCGCGCCCTCCTAAATGGTGAGCAGGTGGCGATCTTCCGTATTAAAGGTNAGCTTTATGCGGTGAGCGCGATCGACCCCTTTACAAAAATGGCGGTACTTGCACGCGGTATTGTTGGCGATTTGAAAGGCAAGGTTGTGGTTGCCTCGCCAATTTATAAGCAACATTTTGTTCTTGAAGATGGCAGTTGTCTTGAAGACGAAACGGTCTCAATCAAAACCTACCCGATACGTGAGAGCAACGGGAAAATTGAACTCGCCATTGCCGAAGCTATAGCGGCTTAAATTGCCGCTAAGCAGGCTACAAGATTGAAAGCTTGGAAAGTTTAAATAGAAATCGAGCTAAATGAATTAGCGTAGTAGAGCTTCTTTTGCACCAGTTGGGCGACTTCGGTCGCCCTTTTTTATACCTAAAAATCGAGGCTGGCCTTAGCTTGATGCTCATCGATAATAAAGCTGAATGTCCAACCTTGTTTTTCGGATATTTTTTGAACCAAGGTTAGCCCTAGGCCAAAACTTCCCGATGTTAATGCTTCGGCAACATCTTGTTGTTTTGGGTTGGCGTAGCTGTAGTTGTGGTTGGTGTTGATGATTTCGACACTGTGGCTGTCGCGCGCGCTGATAGATATTTCGCCATCACAGCAATGTTGGAAGGCGTTGCGAATGACATTGTCTAGCGCAATATAAAGTAGTGTCCCCTCAATTTCCTGATCGGTAATTGCATCTAGATTCACGTTTAACGAAATTGGCAAGCCGCTGTTGAGGTTTTTGTTTTCCTCAATAATACTAATGATCATATCTTTGATATTGACTTGCTTCTTCACCGGCGGGGTATAGTTTTCAATTGCCAACCAAAGAATGGCTTCGGTTACCGATTTCATGGTATCGCCAGCGCGACGAATACGACGTAGCACTGCGTCTATATCGTCGTTGCCAACCTTGCGCTTGTGTTCCAAAACATCCATGGCGTTGCGAATAATGGCGATGGGCGTGCGTAATTCGTGGCTAGCGTTACGCAAGAACTGGCGTTCGCGTTCGTTGTGAGAGTGAATACGTTCGAGTGCGTCGTAAAGACTGTAGGCCAGCTCGCCAATTTCATCTGGGCGAATATCATCGGGTAGCTTGGGAGGCGAGCTGCTTTGGTCGAGTTGGTTAATCCAGTTATAAAGACTACCGATGGGAGTGATAGAGCGATGAATAGTCGCCCTGAAAATAACTAGCATGGTAATAACGAGAAGGCCGCCGACGATCGCTAAAATTTTAAATTTTCGCCATATTTTACTGGCGATCTCATCGGTAACGGTGATCTCGTAGAAAATAAATAAACGTTCTGCTTGATCGGGGAGCTGAGAAATTAGTAGGTGATAGTGAGATTCAGAACCTTCATTTTTACGGAACCGGTAAAGTAATCCCTCTTCGTGGTGTGGCCAAGCTTCCCAGCGCTCAGGTGGAAATAGGCCGATAATTGAGTCGGGTAGGTTTTGCTCGCCAATATAGCCTTGCAGGGTTTGGGTGTGAGGTAGCGGGGTGGTTTTATCAAGCTGGTAGGCGCTTTTAAACATCTCCGCTTCTTGCCAAACTACGCCGTGGGTTGCGTCGGTTAAGCCCCATTCGTAGATGGTGGCCAGCATCGTGGTGTAAAACGACACCAGAACAATAGAAAAAATAACGACAATTTTGCCAATACGGGCGCGCAGCGACTTGTTACAGTCGGGCTTCATGGTGATCGAATCACATTTACTGCTAGTGCATTCTGCGCTGGGTTGGCCTTCCGGTGAACTCTGGTATTCGGTTGAATGGCTAGTGTCTAGATTGGCTTTATTCATTAGCTATCGTCACGTAGCGCTATGCCGACGCCGCGCAAGGTATGGATAAGCGCGCGGTCAAAGGGTTTGTCGACCAGTTTACGCAGTGTATACATGTGCGATTTTAATGCCTCAGAATCGGGTGGGCTGTCTTTCCAGAGAACGCTTTCCAGCTCGAATCGCGACATCACCTTTGGGCTGGCTTGAATTAAGGCAACCAGTAATTTCCAGCATGCGGGTGAAAGATCGATGGTTGTTCCCGCGCGGGTGACTATGTGGTCATCGAGGTTAACTTCCAAATCGGCGACTTGTAGCTTGGAGCTGCTGGTGATTTTGCGTTTGGTTATGGCGCGTAAGCGCGCGGCTAGTTCGGGCAGGTCAAACGGTTTTACCAAATAGTCGTCAGCGCCGGCTTCGAAGCCGGAGAGCTTGTCATCGAGGGTGTCGCGTGCAGTTAGCATGATCACCGGGGCATTATTACCGTGTTCGCGCAAGGTTTTACAAAGCGACAAGCCATCCATGCCCGGCATCATAATGTCCAGAATCATTGCGTCGTAGGTGTTTTCCTTGCTCAGTTGGAGCGCGTGATCGCCGCGCTCTGCATAGTCGCAGTCGAATTCTTGCAGTTCTAGGTAGTCCAAAACACTGGCCGCGAGATCGCGGTTGTCCTCTACCAGCAAAATTAGCATTCGACACTCTCCTTTGGTGTTCCTTTAGTGTTTATACGGCTCGTCGCTTTCTTGAGCCAAGTGCACAGTATATCTCAGGGGAAAAGTAGGGTTTTTACCTGCTTTTGACTGAGGTTTGTACGCCTTGTTTATTTGTTGAGCGTGTTAGTGGTTCCACGGCATGCGTGCGAGTAAAAACGCCAGACCACAGCGGTCGGTGATACCGGCGAATATTAGTCCAGCACCGACAAATCCAGACAGCGCGAGGAAACCAATGTGAAGGTTAAGGCCGAGGATAACGCCGGTTAGAACCATAAGCCCCGCCGCTATACGAACTTGGCGTTCGAGAGAAATCGCTTTTCCTTCGCCGCGAACGGTTTTACCTCCGCACTGTTTAAATGGCGTTCAGACCACCTTGTAGGATTACCAGCTCAACCCCTTCGACACTGCCCAATTGACGCACGGCGGCTTCCGCTCGCATGCCGCTTTGACATAACAAATACACGGTATTTTTCTGTTGGTGGCCTTCAAGGGCTGTGTTAAGGCTATCGCGGGTTAATTTTTGTAAAGGGAGAAATATACAGTCGGGAATATGCTCGCGAGTGACTTCGCCTGGCGTGCGTATGTCTAAGATCGCAGCGGGCTCTGAGGCTGAATGGGTTAAGCCAACAAAGTCGGCGGCGCTCATATGACGAACGGACATGGATTATTCCTCGTTGGGGCAGTAAATGCTTTTTAGGGTGGTAATAATTTTTACCGCGTTCTCGCCAACTAGGCTATAAAACACGGTTTGACTTTGCTTGCGAGTGCGCACTAACCCGGCATCGCGGAGGCGAGCTAGGTGTTGAGACAATGCCGACTGGCTTAGCGGAAGGCGTTGGTTTAGCTCTCCCACCGAGAGTTCGCTGTCGCCCAGCAGGCAGCAAATCATCAAGCGACTTTCGTTGCCTAGTTCCTTAAGCAGGCCGGCGGCATCTTCCGCGTGCTCTGCGATCTGGTCAATTGTTGTCGCCATTTGGCTCTCCTGATAAACAGTCAGGCGCCAAGCTTATATTAGCAACCCCTAAATAGGCAACCATAGAGAGCAGAATATCCCGATGGCTTGATGTAGGTTCTCGGTATTTCGCCCAAAATTGAAGGGCGATCGCTATAATGGCCTTACATCAATAAAATTTGGCGAACGGGCTATACAGGCAAAACCTATGCAAACAAAAAAATTACGTTGGGGAATTATTAGCACGGCTAAGATCGCTCGCGAGAAACTTATTCCGGCGATTCAGCAGTCGGAGCATTGCGAAGTGGTAGCGGTAAGCTCGAGAGATGCGAGTCAGGCGGCGGCATTTGCCAGTGCGAATAACATTGCGCGTAGCTACGGCGATTATCACCAACTTCTGGCAGACCCAGATATAGATATTGTTTACAACCCACTACCCAACCACCTGCATGTGCCATGGACCATTCACGCACTCGAAGCGGGTAAACATGTGTTATGCGAAAAACCTATCGGTTTGGATGTGGCGGATACGGAAAAATTAATCGCTGCGGCGAAGAAGTACCCGCACTTGCGGGTAATGGAAGCCTTTATGTATCGCTTTCATCCGCAATGGGCGACCGCTAAAAAAATGTTAGAAGATGGCAAAATCGGCCATATAAATAGTATTGAAGCGGTGTTCACCTATTTTAATCGCGACCCAAAAAATGTTCGCAACATGCCAGGTATAGGTGGCGGCGGTTTGTTGGATATTGGTTGTTACTGTATTTCGGCGTGTCGCTATCTATTTGACCGCGAGCCGAATAATGTTGTCGGTAAGCTGGCCATTGATGAAGATTTTCAAGTCGACAAGCACGCCCATGGGTTGCTCGATTTCGGTGATGCTCAGGCGAGTGTTTATTGCTCCACTCAGAGCGAGCCGGTACAGTCGTGTTTATGTATCGGGCGAGCACGGCGGTTTACTTATTGAATATCCTTTTTATCAACCGGATGACTGCGGCGCGACCTTACGGTTTTATCATGATCGCGAAGAAGAGGTGATTGAGTTTGAGCCTANCAATCACTACACACTTCAAGTTGATGCCTTGGCGCGAGCGATTGCGACCAATAAACCTGTACCTACACCCTTATCCGATGCACTGGCAAATATGAAGGTTATTGAGGGATTGTTTACCAGTGCAGAAACTGGAAGTTGGGTGAACCCCAAGGCTTAGCTCGTAAGCTTTTAGATTTAAATTTTTTACGCGGTTAAGTTCACGGGTAAAGCCCTGTTAGCATCGAGCGATTCAGTCTAAATCGTTTGATGCTAACAGGGTCTTTTTTATGTCTGAAGGGCTGGCGTGATTGTTTTATCGAGCCGAACGCTTCATTAAACGTAGTGGTAAAAGTAGCAATAACAACCAATAGAAAGCGCCGCCACTGGAAGAGCCACCGCTATCGCTGTCAGTTGAGTTGTCGGCGGTGTTGGGGACGGGAACGATATCGTTGAGCGTATCGGTGGTTGCATCGAGAACTACAACTGCATTCACGTAGATAAAATTATCCAAGGTGATTTCTACATCATTTGCGGCATCGGCATTACTGAAGTCTTGCAATGGCACTTCGGTGAAGGGGCTGACGCCGAGATTAAATCTTTCTTCAGCCGCAATCGCGTTAACCACGGTCATGCCGTCGCCGATGACCTCACCAAATACGGTATAACCACCTTCGGTGCCGTCTAATGAGCCAGAATTATTCTTTAGGTTAATAAACCATTGGCTGGTTGCACTATTAATATTGCCGCTAGATTTGGCCATACTAATTGTACCAGTAACGTTTGAGTACACAGCTTCGTTTTTGATAGCAGCTTTAGTTTCGATAGCTGTAATACCGGTCTCGATGTCGGTAATTGTAAAGCCACCGCCTTGCACGACAAAGCTCGGTACTTGTCGATGTACGATGGTATCTGCGTAGAGGCCAGCGTTTACATAGTAGAGAAAGTTGGCGACTGTAATCGGTGTACCTTCGTCATAAAGGTTAACTTCAAAGCTACCTTTGGAGGTTTGAAATTGAACGATGGTTGCCTGCACTTGGCTTGCGACAAGTGACAGGGCGAGAATTGACAGGCTTAAGATGGCTTGCAGCTTGCGGTTAGCCGCCATTTTTAGAGATGTGTTTGCGATAGTCATGGTGGAGTACTGTTCATTGGTTAGGTGGGTTATGGGGCCAACCTTACCTTAAATTTAGATTTTATGTGTAGCAAAAATGTAGCCGAGGGTATTCTACTTTGTGGGTATCTCGATCAGTAATTCGACAGCCAGTAGCAGCCACCCCAGTGCCGCAAGCGCCTGCCAGACTCTGATTGGATTGCGTTTTAACAGCGGTATTTCCTGCGGAGATAGCCATTGAGGGTTGGGGCGTTTCAGGTCGGTCAGCCATTCGGACATGGCGTTATAGCGGTCTGCTGGGTCTATGCTTAAGGCTTTTTCAATCGCCCGGTCGAGCCAAACCGGTACCATTGGATTGTGTTTGCGCGCAGGCATGTAACGCAGAGACTGAAAACTTTTGAGCGAGCTAGCAGCGCTGTAGGACTCACCAAACGGACGTTTCTTGGTGAGCATTTCGTAGAGCACCACGGCCAGTGAAAACTGATCGGATCTTTGTCCTATGGTTCCGCCACAGCGGTATTCGGGAGCAGAATAGTCAAGTGTGCCGAGTGCCTCCTCGCGGGGTATAACCGAACCAACCTCCTGTACACCTGCAACCCAGCAACTGCCGAAATCGATAATCGTTGCGCCCTGAGCCCCGACGACGATATTGCCTGGTTTGAGATCTTGGTGGAGGGTATCTTTGCGGTGAAAAGCACGAATGCCTTTGAGCGTTTGTTCTAATAGGTCAATAGCATCGCTGATGTCGAGCGGCGCTCGCTCTTGGATTAATTTTTCTAGGGTTGGCCCCGGAATATATTCGGTTAGATAGTAGAGCGTATTGCGGCTGCTCGGCGGCGGCACCACGCGTGCAACGTGCATATTGGTAATGCGTGAGCCGATCCAAGACTCTTGTACAAAACGCTCGATATAGGCAGGGTCGTCTTCATAATTCACCGAGGGAGTCTTCATTACCAACGGTGTTCCATCTGCGGTTTTGACCAAATACACTTGGCTGCGTTCTGATTCGTGAATGATTTTTTCGACGCGCAAACCATCAATACTCATGCCGGGTTCCAGCAACGGCGGGAAGGGTAGTTTCGAGAGGACGGTTACGGTGTCGNCTTGGGAGGATGTGCCGGTTGTCTCCACGCGAACAGCTTGAATACTAATATTGTCTTGTGAGTTGTGTGCTAACGATTGCTCTGCGGCNATCTCCACAAGTGCGTCAAGATTGGTTTGGTACTCGAGTACGAGCTGTTTGAACTGCTGTTGAGGGATNGCATCATGGACACCATCGGAGGTAAGAATAAAAAGGTCACCGGCTTTAATTTCATCGGTGTGAATATCAACTTCCAGTGCGGGATCTGCGCCTAGTGCGCGGCTTAAATAGGTTGTGTCTTTATCGATACGCTGACAGTGATCGCGGGTAATTAAATCTAAGTTGTCATCGCGTAAGCGGTAGACGCGTGTGTCGCCAACGTGAAATATAAAACACTTGTCGCCTTTTAATATCAGGCTCGAAAAAGTCGTCAGCTGACCTTCGCCGCGTACGCTGTTTTGGCTCTGACCCCATAAATAATTATTGAGGGAGTGGATTACTCGCATCGCCGACTGCTGTGTTCGCCAGGTTTCGGGCGTGGCATAGTAGTCGGTTAAAAAGCCGCTGATGGCGGTCTGACTCGCTTGGCGGGCCGAAAGGCTACTGCTAACCCCGTCGGCAATTGCAATAGCTATGCCTTTAGTTGCAAGTGTGGCTAGCTGGTCTTGCGAGGGAATACGCGCGCCGATGGTATCTTGGTTTTCAGGTTTGCGGCCTTTGTCGCTGAACTGCGCAAGGCTAATGGTGAGCGCCGAATGTAGGTGTTCCATGGGTCTCTCTCGGGTAGCTTTTAAGCAATTTAATCGCGTTTGGCTTGTTAGTGTTTACCTTGCGACTAAAATCATTTTTAGACCGGATGTTGGCGAATAATTACCAGATAAAAATAAAGCAGCCTTAAGCTGCTTTATTTCAATGCGAGTGCAACTGAACTTAGGTTAATTCAATTCGCTGCACTGTACCATCATCCAAAACTTCGGTCATATGACCTTGTGGTTCTTTTAAGAACTGGACAATGCCGAAAACCACGGCCGCAGAGGCGCCGATAATCATAAAGAAGGTGCTGGCGTTTACAAAACTATAAATCGTTAGAAAACTCACCGCGCCAACATTACCGTAAGCACCGGCCATACCTGCTATTTGCCCAGTCATACGACGCTTGACCAGTGGCACCATTGCGAATACTGCACCTTCACCTGCTTGAACAAAGAAGGAGCAAAACATTACAGCCATTACCGCGAACGCGATTGGCCAACCGCTGGAAACCTGAGACAGGATAAAGTAACCCACGGCAAGGCCGGCGATAAAAATAGATAGCGACTTACGGCGGCCAACGCGATCGCTGATGTAACCGCCACCAGGGCGAGCAACAAGATTCATAAAGGCGAATGCTGCACCTAAGGCTCCGGCTTGAACAAGCGACAAGCTGGTAAAGGTTTCTAAAAAGAATGCTGGCAACATGGATACAACGGCGAGTTCGGAACCGAAGGTTACAAAATAGGCCCAATCTAAAATAGCGACTTGCTTGAATTCGTACTTGTCGTGTTCCGCGGCACCATTTTGCAACATTTCCTTGTTAACTTTGTAGATCTGCGAGAATTGGAAAATCGCAAGCGCTACTAGTAAAACATACATTGAGTTGGTTGCCGTAGCGCTTAGCAGACTAACGCCCGCTGGCGAAAGCTTCCACGCCAGTACGGCGAGAATTAAATACATGGGAACGTTCATAGCCAAATAAAAATAGAAGTCACGCTTGCTAGTAACTTCTAAGCCGCCCGATTTTTTGGGCTTAAAGTAAGTTGAGCCTTTAGGTGTGTTGCGTGCGCGCCAGTAAAAGAAAACACCGTAAACGGAAGCCATAATACCGGTAACACCGATGGCATAACGCCAGCCGTCATCGCCACCAAAGAGCAAGGCTACCGTAGGTAAACTGAACGCTGCAGCGGCGGAACCGAAGTTACCCCAGCCACCGTAAACACCTTCTGCCAANCCAACTTGGCGGGCTGGGAACCACTCGCCGACCATGCGAATACCAATTACAAAGCCCGCACCAGCAAAGCCCATGGCGAAACGCAAAATAGCTAACTGTTCAAAGCTTTGTGCCATTGCAAAGGCGACACAAAGGAAGCCAGATATGACCAGTAGCGAGCTGTATACTATGCGCGGGCCAAATTTATCGACCAATATGCCAATAACAATTCGCGCCGGAATCGTGAGTGCCACGTTAAGTATTAAGAGCGCTTTCCACTGCGCGATCGACATATCAAAAGCGGCCATAATTAATGGCTTCATCGGTGCGTGAGCGAACCACATAACAAAGGTAAGGAAGAACGCAACCCAAGTTAGGTGCAGGGTGCGAATGCTCGGTTCTGAAAATTTAAACAGGTTAAGGTTCGTACTACTCATAACAGGTCTCGGCTAGGTTTGATCGGTTTCGATGCTTGCATGGTGCAAGCGATGTAGCGTGGTATTGAATTAGCAATAATGGGGCCACTTCATTTTTATGTTTTTAAGTGTTTGAAAATAAAGGGAAATATCTATTTTGACGCTTCGCTGCGGTCTTTTCTGTGCACCATTGGTGAACCGCGGTTGTTATGCATGGTGCAGTCTTGTCGGGGTTAAGGCGGTGATGGATTGATTTTTGATTAAATGTAGTGATTTTGTGCACCAATATGTATCTGAACGAATCAGATCTATAAATATGGTTTAACGCTCTAGCGAATGAATTGAGGTGTCGAACTCCTTATTTTGGTGCATATCTCCGCGATACTCGCTTCATTTATAGGTAAGCTATCTTGTTAGCTTTGGTCTGTTTCGGTATCAATAAGAAATGTGAGTGTGATTCGTTGAATGTCGGTAGTTCGNTCTAGATTGCTAGCGGTTCATAGCTGAATCTAGTAGAAAAAATTAACATATTAACCAGGAGGCGGAGTGAGCAATGTAGATAGACAAGCGCGCAGGGATAGACGATCAAGCNCGGTTAAACCGCGCGAAGTTGCAGAGGCTAATATCAGTCGTTCCGCGAGAGTAGGGACTGGGAGCGTAGTGGCTGGAGTAGGTGCCGGTGGCTACGGTATTCTGTCGTTACTTGCGGCGCTCGTGTTTAGTTGGGCA
>Ga0065722_104410_pt1 | contig 16530 bp, 11 predicted proteins | sample BansetMetagenome_FD_59109 | JGI IMG/M metagenome (GOLD analysis project Ga0065722, IMG submission 59109) | Bankia setacea gill microbial communities from Puget Sound, Washington, USA - Caecum Enriched | ecosystem: Host-associated > Mollusca > Digestive system > Ceca | place: United States... | reverse complement strand
GTCGGTTCTCAATTTCCACTACTGCGTCAGCTTCGTCAACCAACTTAAAGCTAACTGGCTGCATAACTTTTTTAGCTTCTAGTGCATGAGGATGTAAAGTTCGGTCTGCATTTAGCAGCCCATTCGCCAAGAAATTCCCGTCTGTACGCTCTTCACCAAAATCACCGCCATAGGCGAAGAACGGCTTTCCATTTTTGTCGTGCTCAATAAACGTCTGGTCCATCCAGTCCCAAATAAACCCTCCCTGAGCCAAGGGCTGCCCCCAAATCAAGTCCCAATACTCTTTCATGCCCCCGAGGCTGTTTCCCATAGCATGCGCATACTCTATTAAAACTATGGGCTTACTAGGATTGTTCGCCAAATAGTTCTCCATATCACTCACTCGGCTATACATTGGCGTGTACATGTCGGTGTAGTCCAGCACCACTTTGTCCCAGTTGTGCGCAGTTGCTTCGTACACCACCAGCCTCGAATTGTCCAAATACCGGGCCACATCCGCCATTTCCTCAAGGTTCTCTCCCAACCCACACTCATTCCCAAGCGACCAAAAAATAACAGAGACGTGGTTTTTATCTCGCTCTACCATAGAACGCATACGATCGACCATCGGCAGTTTCCAGTGTGGCTTATTCCCCAACCAATGCTCATCGCCCCCCACAATACCTTTGTACTGATATTCGTGGGATTCATTATTAGCTTCATCAATAATATACAAACCATATTTATCAGCTAACTCATACCAAAGAGAACGATTGGGGTAATGAGAGGTACGCACCGCATTTATATTCAATTGTTTCATCAACTGAATATCCTTCATTATGGAGTCTTTCGATATTACGCGGCCAGTGATCGGGTCATGCTCATGTCGGTTCACACCTTTAAACATCACCGCTTTTCCGTTCACCAAAACTTGACCGTCTTTCTTTTCTATTTTTCTGAAACCGATACTATGACGCAAAGCCTCCAGCACCTCACCCTCTGCAGTCGTTAGCTGTATATCTAGCTGGTACAAGTTTGGCGTTTCCGCAGACCACGACTCAACCCGGCCTAACGCTTTTTTAAATACAACTGGCATGTCCTCCACTAACACCTGACGATCACTGGCGAGTATTTTCCCACTGTTGTCTGATAGCTGATAGGCAACTTCGTGCGTACCCCCAACTTCGGTAATCGCACCCTGAGTGTCCACTCGCAAGGACATCCTTCCCTCCTTATAGGTATTGTCTAGGGTAGGCTTTACAAAGAAATCACGAATATACCTTGCTGGACGGGCAAAAACCTCCACACTTCGGTCAATGCCGCTTAACGACCAAAAATCTTGGTCCTCCAGATAACTACCATCGGACCACTGAACAACCTGAGCGGCCACGGTGTTTTTCCCAGGCTTTAACCATTCCGTAATATCAAATTCGGCAGGCAATTTTGAATCTTGACTATAACCAACATATTCTCCGTTTACCCAGACACTCAGTGCTGAACTCACAGCACCAAAACGAATATGAATCCGCCGGCCGTCCCAATGCTGGGGAACATTAAAATCTCGTCGATAGGAACCGACTGGATTATCCGTATATGGCACATAGGGTTCATTTGCAGGAAAAACATATGATACATTCATATATTGAGGCTTCCCATACCCCTCTCGCTCCCAGCTTGACGGAACGGTAATGGTATCCCAGCCCTTTAGGTCGTAATCCAACAAATAGAAATCTTTAGGGGCGTCCAAAGCGTCTTGCACCCACTTGAACTTCCAGGGGCCATCTAAAGACTGGTAATAGCGGGAAGCGCTTTTAAGCCCCTGCTCGGCAAGCCCAATATTTTCATAAGCAAAAAAATTGGCTCGAGCGGGCAATTTATTTTCCGAGAATATTGCAGGGTTCTGCCACTTTTCGGTGTACAGCTCCTGATTTTCAGGAGCCATAGCATAAGTCTCTGTCTCACCAGCAAGATCCGCCGGTTTTTTATAGGTGATATAACCGCCGCAGGCGAGTAGCACAACTGAACACAATGCCACAATTACCGGCAACTTAAATTTATGCGGTTGGATACAATTCTTCATATCGACCATCCTAAAGTTGATTCTTATTTTGTTTAATATCAATACCAGTAATACGATAAAGTATCTAAGAAATTTTTGCTTATACATTCTTAACCACTGTGCAACGTCCTCTTAATACCACATACCCTACGAATCAAGCCATAGCCACTGGAATAACCCATCCCTCAAACCTCTCTTGAAAAAAAACAGGGTGAGGGGGTATTCTAAGACCGCATTTTACGTATGTGTTGCATATCATAGCAAATCACATATAAAATATGCCATTCACATTTAAACCGATTGTAGTGTAAATAGTAGCGCCCTTCTCTACGCCTTTACTCAGCAGAAGTAGCCGCAATAGATAGCGCTATAATCAACAAAAGCTAGGCCAAAATACAGTGGTAATACATATGACTCACACCTAAACACCCATATTGACTGCACCATAATGCAATTCTATTTCAGAGCGAAAATCCAGGCGCAGCGCTTAAGCAATAGACCATACAACGCGTACCGGGCACCCTAAGGTCATGCATTTATACAAGTCTTCGCTATAGTTACATCACCTAGTACACCCGACATGGGTTGAAGCCACTCCATTTATTTCCCGCACATCCTTAGTTGTGCTTTTTAGCAGGCCATTCATGATTACACACGAACCCACCCCTCTTTATGCTGCCGCACCGCAACGCTACGAAAATATGAGCTATAAGCGCTGCGGTAACAGCGGTATTCGTCTACCTAGGCTTTCATTGGGTCTGTGGCAAAATTTTGGTGCCACTACCTCAGAGGCGACATCAAGAGCTATAATGCGCACAGCCTTCAATATGGGAATAACGCATTTTGATCTTGCAAACAATTATGGCCCTCCCTATGGAGCAGCAGAAAACACTTTTGGTAGTCTTTTTAAGCAGGATTTCAAACCCTACAGAGATGAACTGCTTATCTCCAGCAAAGCCGGTTACGACATGTGGCCTGGGCCATACGGCATCGGCGGATCACGTAAATATTTAGTTTCAAGCTGTGATCAAAGCTTGAAACGCACAGGCTTGGATTATTTTGATATCTATTATCACCATACAATGGATCCCGAGACTCCCCTTGAAGAAACTATGTCGGCGTTAGATTATATCGTTCGTTCGGGTCGGGCACTCTACATAGGAATTTCCAACTACGAACCAGAACAAACCTTAGATGCCATAAACATTCTAAAAGATCTCGGCACTCCATTACTCGCCCATCAGCCCCGATACAATTTACTGGACCGAAAGATTGAGCACGGGCTTACCGACATCCTTAGCTCTCAAGCCATTGGAGCAATCACCTTTTCACCGCTTGCACAAGGTCTACTAACAGATAAATATCTGAACGGAATACCGCTAAATTCACGCGCACAAAAATCAGATATTTCCCACTTTAATAGCAATGACATTACCCAGGGAAAATTGGAAAAAATTTCGCGTCTAAACCTGCTAGCAAAATCACGAAATCAAAGCCTTGCCCAAATGTCACTTGCTTGGGTACTTAATTGTCCTGCGGTCACCAGCTGCCTCGTCGGTGCAAGCAATTCAGAACAGTTACTAGATTCGATCGCATGCCTTGATAATCTCACATTTATTAAAGAAGAAATTGATCAAATAAATGAAATCATTGGCACCCATTAGAATTTTTGACCCTAGGCGTAACCATTATGAAATCTCTATTCGTTTTATCATTGTGTTTTTGTATCTCTCTACTACCACTGCACACTCAAGCAAAAAAATTCGACGGGCTAGCCGAAAAACCACCTATGGGTTGGAATACATTCAATACCTTTGAGGGTGATTTCGACGAGCAGCTCATCAAAGAGGTCGTTGACGTTATTGTTGCCACAGGCATGAAGGAGGCTGGCTACGAATATATCATTATCGATGACAATTGGACGGGACCAAGAGACAAACAAGGCTTTCTAACCGTTGACAAAAAACGCTTTCCCAACGGCCTTGGTTTTATCTCCGACTACATTCATGCCAACGGATTAAAGCTTGGGCTGTATTCAGATGCTGGATATAAAACCTGTGCAGGATATGTTTCTAGTCGCGGTCACGAATTCCAGGACGCGATGAAGTTTGCAGAATGGGGCGCAGATTATCTAAAGTATGACTGGTGCAATACAGACGGCATCAATCCTATTGGGGCGTATACCACTATGCGCGACGCGATTCATGCCGCTGGACGCCCAATGGTATTCAGCATGTGCGAGTGGGGAACGGCGAAACCGTGGGAATGGGCTGGTGATATTGCACACCTATGGCGTACGACGGGTGATATCTACAATTGCTGGGATTGCAAGCATGATCATGGCGGATACTACTCACTGGGATTCCTCACCATTCTTGATATGCAAGAAGGCATTCGACAACACGCCGGCCCCGGGCATTGGAATGACCCAGACATGCTAGAGGTGGGTAATGGCATGACCGTAAATGAAGATCGCTCACACTTTTCTCTATGGGCAATATTGGCGGCACCACTGATTGCGGGAAATGATGTGCGGAACATGAGCAAGGAAACCTTGGAGATCCTTACCAATCGAGAAGTTATTAACATCGATCAAGATATTCTCGGGATTCAAGGTTACAAATATTCTTCGAACGATGGCGTAGAGGTATGGCTACGCCCCTTAAATGATGGAGACTGGGCAGTCGCCTTTCTTAATCGAGCCGACACGGAAAAAAACCTGTCCTTTAACTGGCAAGAAAACTCTACCATTGACGAGCTGTCGAGTAGAGTGCTTAATTTTGATAAGCAGGAATACACCGTACGAGATGTATGGGCTAAAAAAGACATTGGAAGCACCAAAACGCCCTATACAGCCAAGATTGGGATTCACGACACCAAGTTGTTGCGGCTCAGCATTAAACACTAAGGCCTCCACAGCCCAAACAAGTCGAAATTTAGCGGTAACAATAGACCTACCCCTTTCATTCTTTGCATTTTTTGAAGGGGGTAGCGAGAGCCAAAAAGAACACGAGCCGCGCGCTGCGGCTCACTATTGACGGCTCCCTTTCTAGGTTAGCCCTTGGGGGATAAACAACAAATCACCAGACAAACCTTTGTCTAGCTCACAAACACGGAAGTTGATAATCAAACCTCTCTTTAAAAAACGCAGTCTCTCAAATAAGGCTTGAATTCATTCAGCGCGATACCCTAAACTTTTTAGCGTAATCACAGACTCAGAAGAATAGCGGTCACGCAACTGTTCATCACTCATTAAAGCAGGACCAAAGTCACCATAGCGATCTGTCCAACTGACAAAATAACTCCACCAAACTCCATGCTTGTGCATGCGATTAATATCCGGCACACCGCCAAATTCAGTCAGCGCAATAAGCTTCTTGCCATCATACCGTTCTATTAGTGCGTCCCACCTCGTTACCAGCGGGTCGGAAAGGTCCGCTGGGTAGGCATCAACCCCAATGATATCCACATATTCATCACCCGGGTACCAACCACTATCTTCACTGGAAAGCACCCAAATTAAATTATGCAATTGATGGTGCACGGTCAATCGGTCAAATAACAACTTCCACAAAGCTTTAAACGCTTCCGGGCCTTTTGCTCCCCACCAGAACCATCTACCTTCAGGCTCATGCAGTGGTCGCCACAATATCGGTATGCCCGCTTGTTGCATTTTTTTTAGCTGAAGGGCAATAGCATCGATATCGCTGAGTATCGCTTTGTATTCAACACTATTTGTATCAGCAAGCGCAGCGGCCACATCAAAGTTCGTAGCGCGAGTATAAAAACCCGACCACCATGGTTTATCTTGAGTATTGGGCAAATGCATTGGCGCATTCCAATGCCAAAGTAAGGTAACAATATTTCGGTCCTGCTGCGCAGCCTGAATAAGGCTTTCGGTTAACCCACCTCCCTCTGGTGTATTGGTAAACATTTCTCTCATTCTCGACACCAAGCCATCGAGGCCACTTGACTCCACCCCCTTATGGTTAGCCGTGTACTCAATTCTACTAGGTGAGTACTCCACAAGATCTGCAGACAATATTGCTGGCGAGTAGCCGACTCGGCGCTCAATCTTACGGTGCTCCTTTAGCGCCTCCTGCCCACTAAGGGTGCGCTCGCCATATTCACTCGCCAGATAGTTCAGTAGGTTTCGCGCTTGAAGACTGAGTTGTTCATCTGCCGGCACAGGAACAAATTTCTTGGGCGGCTGCGGCGCAGCCACAGGGGTTAACTCGACATAGGCAATATCATAGTATAACCACCCCCCACCGAGAGTGACTAAATGATCACCCGAATCCAACCAATAGCGACCAGCATTGAGAGAAGAAAATACATTTGTTGCCTTAAATCTGCCTTCAACATGCAAACCATCAAGACCTAAAAGATAAGCCTTCTCTCCATTCTCTGAGCGGTAACCTAACTTTACCTGATAGAAACCAGCGTCTGAAGCAAAAGCCCAACGAATGATATCGTCTTTGGAATCAAAACCAGTCGCATAGGTATACCCAGAACCCTGCTCTTGAAGCGCTGCAAGTCGCAAGCCATCGCCACTCAAAGTACCCTCCCCTGCCTCTAAACGTAAAGCGCCCAGAGGAGACGGCTGCAACTCAATATTGCTCAGTGGAAGCAGCGTGCTTTTACTCGCAACCGGTACCGTTTCACCGAAATAGCGAACCTCGCCATAAAAAAAGAACACCGCGACACTCACCGCCAAAAACACCCCTACCAGCACCCTCTTCACTGCCATGCCCCTCTGTCACTAATTTTCATTATCAATACCGATCAAGCCATATAAATTGCACCGCGTGGGCGCCAACCGCGAGAAACCAACAATCCGCTTGAGTAGCTCATCCATTCAATAACGACGATATAGTAGACATAGAACAGATACCACAAACAAAGACTCAGATAGCCTCAACAACCCCCATAATAACCTATGGATACGACTGTCATAACAGGTCAATAAGTATGAAAGAACACCAAAAGATAAGAACAACGAATATTCGGAAACGCAAAAAAAGGGCTGGACAGCATTGCGCCATTCAGCCCTTTTATAAAAAATCTACGTGTGCTTGTGAGCAACGAATAACGTGGGTCACGCGCCCAGCCACATCAGAATTAAAAGTTGCCGCGTACCGCTTGAGTAACCATTAAACGGATAGCGCTCATCAATAGGCCCATCACCCAGCGAATAAATTGGCCGGTAATACTCATCACTTTCGAATAGACCGCACCCGTCAGCTCTAGAATTTTTTTCATGAGCATTTCTATCCAACCGGCAACTTCCTTTGACACTTTATAAGCACGCTCCAGCGCATACGAAAGCTGATCCAGAACAGTAAAGCCGACAGAAAAACCAGCCTGCACTGCAATTCCGGCAGCCTTTAGTATGTACTGAATGGCTTTGGAGATCATGCTTACTGTATAAGAAGAAAACACTTTCAGTGTGTCCATACTCAGCCATTTTTCTATTTGCACGCTTGCTGGCTCTGCACGCTCCACCGTGCGTAAGCCTGACCACTTAGGATAAAGATCCATTGATGCGCCGTAGTTATCTTTATAGTGCGCCGATATTGGACTGTAGCCATGATTATCTATACAACAACTAATACCAGGGCTAGGAATATGCGTAAATGGCCAAACCGGTACTAAACTGACAATGTCATTTTTGTGATGTACACGATAAATATTATCCGATCCTATCTTTTTGGTTAAGTTGTTGGCAAATGGACTATAGCCAATACGAGGCGAACCAAAAGTATACAAATTGACATCCGCTAAATTTTTTTCTGAGATATAATCGGCTGCTAACCCTGCCAAGGCCCCGCCCAAACTATGGCCCACGCAATGAACCTTTGAAATATCATTTTCGATAAAGAATCGCTGCAGATCGGGAAGAAACTCCTTGAATGTTCGATTAAAACCCGCATGCACTACCCTGCCCGTAGATGACAGCTGTATACCAACGTTAGCATCAGTTACCCAGTCATAAGCACTGGCAGTACCTCGTATAGTGATAATCGCCTCATCGCAATTATCATCCTTACCCCTCGCCATCACCCCAAACCCAGTCTTGGACTTTAGGAAAAAAGCACCCGTCTTACTCGAAAAAGTGTTGGCATCCTCAAACAAAAACCTGTCCCACAAATTAGGAAAAGCCTCCATTTGTCTGGCAGAGCCATACTGAAGGGTATAAACACTAATGGCCGCATCTACAGCATCTTTTGGTGACAAAGTACCCATGCTTTATTTCTCCACGTCTACTGACGGCTCAAGTTCTCCTTGCCACCGACAAATTCCTGTTAAAACCGTATACCTATGGTTACCCGCTTTTCTTACTTTATCGTCATTACTCAGCTCACAAACAATATCTAGAGGCGTCGCGTCTGCGGGCAGCTTGCTACCTGTATAACTATTCAGCTCACCACCATACTGATAATTCTGCTTAACCATTTGCCATGCAGTGTAGGTTTTACCCTCATAGCTAATGGAAATATTTTGATTTACCAATTTTGCAGAGGGTAGTACCGTATTGACGCTACTGGCATTCAAAACAGGAAAACTAAACTCACCATTTTTATCAGTGGTTGCCGTGTCAACATATTCCTTGCCATTAAACACAACCTTGGCCTCACGCGTGATGGAAGCGCCACTTATCACCTCCCCGTTTAGCGTAACAACGCCGCGAACATCCGAGAATACGCAAATTTTCATAAAATCAAACAACGACATTGCATTTACCCTTAGTGAAAAACCCAAAAAAACAAGCAAAAACCCTGTTAAAACAAAACAGCCAACACCGAATCTATTCACTAGAACCTCATCCTCTACACCCCATAAAACCGTTGCAAATCCGCCATTATTGTACATAAACATACGTCGAAACGCCTGCTTACACCGCACTAATCTCTTAGCAAGCAGTATGGTGTAAACAGAGCCGCGCTGACAGCAGCCGTATGGACCAAACCTCGACCAGTAACACGCATCACAAGCGCTAAAGAAACTCTTCGACACTTAACAGGTTTACGCTACAAAACTGAAACGCCGTTCACAATACGTTTAAAGCATCGACAATAGAACAACTAGCAAAACAACAAAAGAAATGCGTTTTTTTGAACTCGTTGGCATTATCCTCGCGGGCTTTATGTTAAGGCGCAGACGATAGAGCATTGCTGCTGCTCGTCCCGAAGATAAACCAAACCGGATAAAGGTAGGCAAGAATGTAGCAGGAAATAGCCAATGCAAGCAAGTACCAACAGTTGCCAGCCAAAGCCTACGGGCATGACTTTTTCTAGTGCTTTTGCAATGCGGCCGATCGGCTAGATCTGCCAAATTAAACAAGCAACTGTACCTCAAATATTGCGCTGCGTAAGACTAAGCCCAAGAATAAAAACCGAGCACCTAGGGCTACCAATACAGTACTAATGTGGACTGATAGTACCCCAGCCAAACCGCTCAGAACCTTTATGCAAATCCGACCAAGCAGCCCCGATACCTGAGCCAGCTAAAACTCCACGCTCGCAGCCGCCGGATGAATTCCGTTTGTAGCTTAAGTGAGACTAATACTAGCCAGACCGTTAAGTGACCCAATATCTTCCGTTGTCAGGCGAAAGAAGAACCGCCACTGTTCAGACTCGCGAGTTTCACAGTGTATAATGTTTTTATTGTATATCGAAAATATATAGGTTTGCTTCCCATCGAAATCAATATGGAACCGCGATTGCTTTGCAACCGCAGAACCGAATACCGCACAAACGTAAAATACGATGCTCATTGCAACCAAGTATGTCGCTTGCCTAATCATAACTGGCCCCACCATTTCTTAGTATTGCACCGACTTGCAAAACACCATTCATGAGGAGAGCCCTTAAACACCAGCGCGATTCTCGGCACGTCGAACTGGAACAGCAACACCATCAGCGTAGCAATTTCTCCTCCACGCCTCCGCGCTAAAAACTAACAGACAACCCAACAGAGGCAAACACGCCCATATCGGCTTCTTGCTCGATATGTAGCTCTCCACTCTCATTCACCTTTTCATAATCTAGACTACGGCCAGCGATATTTTCACGATTTAAGGCATTTAATACATCGATAAAAAAGCTCCCATCTAAACCAAACATCATAATATCCCTTTTAACCCGTACGTCTAAGCGAGCATACGTGGGCAACCTGTCGGCATATGGGTTTCCGTATACAGGAACGTAGTAACCCGGAAAATTTTCATTTTCTTTGACATCAATTATCTCGGTGGTAGCCTCACCGCTTTTTAGAGTAAAACGGAACCCGGCATCCCACCTCTCACGAAACTTGTAATTTGCAACCACATTCACAACTAGGGGCGTATCTAAGGTGTAGGCTTGCGTTGTATCGGTACGCTGATTGGTACGCTCACTAACTGAATAACTTAGAGAAGCCCAGCCATACCAGCGATTCGCCAAATTACGATTAATGAGTATATCCACACCTTGCGCTTTACCACTAACATCATTGCTATAGTTTGTATCGGTAGCATTTTCCGCACCATTCAAAGCGAGGGGTAACTGACTAAGATTCTTGTGGTACGCTTCAGCACTCCATGTCCAGTTTTGCGCAAGCCCACCCTTTAAACCCAAGGTGAAATGCTCTGCGCGAGGAGAAGCAATATTGGGGTTGCCCACTATAGGCAGCATGCTTTCTGTATTGGGCAATCGATTATAGCGACCGGCGGATGCCGTTATGGCCACCGGCTCCCAAGCCTGCCAAGAAAGGGCAATTCGGGGATTAATAAAGCTTTCGTCGGTATAATCGTTGCTGTTCCACTGTACACCTGTCTCAACATTCAACATGTCACTCACATCCCATGAGTCAATGACATAAAGCGTGCTATCTCGCAAGGTCACTAGGCGATTGTCATGTATAACCTCACCTCGCCCCTGCTGACAATCCACATCAAAATCCGTGCAAACGAACATAACTGCTCGAATTCCGTATTGATACGCATACTCATTACTTTCCATACCTAAGGTTAAGCGATGACTTAACCCAATCGGCTGACTAAAGTGTCCTTTAATAATGGTGTTATCCAACGTCGCCTCGTTAAAATAGCTATGCCCCCACTCCACTCTGCTTTTATCAACATATTTCGCGACACTCACTTTTAGCTCGCCTCCACTACTCGCGCTGTGTAACCAACTTAGCCCTTGGCTATCGAAGCGCTCGTCAATCATCGCATCACCCGCAAAATCGGGGTTTTCCTGCACGAATGTTGATAGCTCTGTAAATTCAGCCGCCGCATAGTCTTGTGCTCCCGCCAAACTTAGCGTGAGCGCATTACTGCTATTAATGTTCCAATGGTATTTCAATTGGTAGTCGTTATCTTTAGGGGCGGTGGTTATGCGAATACCGTCGTCATCAGCCACCTCCTCTTCTGGCATAAATAGATGTACCAAGCCACTGCGAGCAGAGAGATAAAATGCAGAATTTTCTGTAACCCCACTTTCAATAAAGAGACCAGCTCGCAAAAACGATGCAGTCAAAGTCGTATGCAATTGCTGATTTTTAGGATCTCGCAAACGAATATCAAATATTGCACCAGTAGCATCCGCATACTGGGCTCCAAAACCTGCCGTAAATAGCTGGAAATCCTGAACAACATTCTCATCAAATATCGACGTATTGAACTGGTGAAAGATATACCCAGCCGGCATGGAATCGATAAAGTATCGATTGTCCTCTGGTGAACTACCGCGTACTGCGGGTTCCCCACCTCCCACAGGAGTAACAACACCCGGCAAAGCTGAAATCGCACCCAGCGGATCACCCAACGAGCCAGGCATCTCTACTAGTTTTTGAGTATCTTCTGTAATCTCGGTATAGGCGGCCTTGCGTGTACCGATCACCTGCACCAGCTCAATACTATCGTCATCATCTGCATTCTCTTCGGCTAAGTACTCTTCTTCTATCTCCACATCCGTGCCGCTTGTTTTTTGGTCAGACTGAGTTTCGTCTGGACGCTCAAACTCTGGTGGCTGCGCCTTTACTTGTGGATGCACCAATAAAATGATTAAGCTGGTGAACAAAAGCGCAATCATGGTATTAACATTACGGTCAGACATGGAGATCTCCTTGAAAACCAAGCTAAAATTCGAAGCCGGCACATTATCAATATTTCTCTGCCCTATGCGTAACCATACTTTACCAACTGTATCCGTTTGTAACACAAGCTGCAGTGGGCCTCATATTGACATTAGGAGGCAATCAATATCTGTTACACTCTGTTACGAAACTTTTTTGTAAACTACTACACACTACTCAACCTGTAATTGCTGCTTACCCGACGCCAAGGGAATACACGTGACCACACGACTTTTAAACATTATCATCAAAAGGCTGCTCCCGCTTTGGATACCGGTCTTTTCCCCCGTGGTAGGAGCAGCCGATATTATCACCGAAATTCGCAGTGGCGACATGCATGCAGGAGTAACTGACGGCGGCTATTTGGATTTGGGCTTAGGTCTAAGCTATACCAACGGCTATGTATACGGCTATCCAGACAACAATTTAGATTCGCAGAGCGGTGGCAACCTCTATAGCTATGTGAATGTGAATGGCAGCTATAATTACCGTGGTTTATTTGTTGAAGTGTATTCTGAATCGATTAACGGCCTTACCTTGGGGTACAACTTTCACAATGGGAAGAAATGGACTTTCGACCTTATCGGAACCCAGGCCTATGGATACCTTGGCAAGCAAGACAGCGAAGCTTGGCAGGACTTAAATGAGCGCAATGGCAGCCTCGATTTAGGCCTACGGGCAAGTTATTACCACTCAGCCTATATTATTCAATTTCACGTACTTGCCGACGTTAGCAACAACTATAACAGTCAAACAGCAAGTGCATATATCGGTAAAAACTGGCAGCGCAGAAATTGGAATTTCCATGCCTTATTTGGGCTAAATTATCACTCAAGCAAAGCTGCCAACTACTATTTAGGAGTAGAAGAAAATGAAGCCAGCCTACGATTTCCTGCTTATCAAGGAAAGGGCGGCATTGAAACGACTGCGGAGGTGGGCTTGGCCTATCCCGTTAGTGAGCAATGGGTATTTCGTGCGGGCTACCGCTATAGATTGTTACCCGCTGGCATTACAGACAGCCCCTTAGTAACCAATAAAGGTATGCACCTTCTTTCCTCCTCTTTGAGTTACGTTTTCTAAACCTATTGATTGGATGAACAGTGAAGTTCAACTTGCGATTACCACTACCTGCACATGAAATACCTTTTCTGGTGCCCATCAAACACCTCCTAGTACTTTTACTGTGCTCAGCATTGATCGTCCATGTAAACGTTAGCGCCGACACCACCAAAGCTGCCAACGCTCGCTCTCAGACAAATTCAAATAGCCAAAACCTGCAATCTGACATAGCCCATTTGCTGGCAAAGCCAGAGCGCTGCGTCGCCCTTCATAAAGGCCAAACCTGCTACCAAAAGATAAATTTCAACTGGAGCGTCGATATCTCTGGCGATTATTGTTTAGTGGAATATACCAGCAACGATATTATTGAATGCTGGAAGAACAGCAAACAGGGAAGTTTGAAATATGACATGCAAAGTACAACCGATCTACTGTTTTACTTGATTGAAGAAAAAACTAGGGAACGTATTGCCTCCGTCAAGCTTACAGTAGCTTGGGTATACAAAAAAAACCGTCAACGACAAACCACTTGGCGTCTATTCTAATGCTAACTACCTCCACAGACTCAGCGCATATCCTTTTAGTTGAAGATGACACTTCACTAGCCCAATGGATTATTGACTATCTCGGCAGCCATAATTTTATTATCAGTCATGCCGCGCAAGGTGACACCGCAGTAGATATGATACTTAACCAACAGCCAGACTTGGTCATTCTGGATTTGATGCTGCCAAAGAAAAACGGCTTTGACATTTGTAAAGAGGTTCGCCCTCAATTTCAAAAACCCATTCTAATGCTAACCGCCAGCAATGAAGAAAGCGACGAAATACTGGGCCTCGAGCTCGGAGCAACAGACTTTGTAGCCAAGCCTGTTAGACCTCGCGTATTACTCGCCCGCATTAAAGCCTTACTTCGGCGAGAGGAAATCACATCACCCAAACGCTGTGCACACCAATTTGGGCGCTTGCGGGTAGATGCAACCAGCAAAACCGTTGTTCTCGACGATACCGCAATAGCCGTAACCGCGAGTGAATTTGACTTACTGTGGATTCTGGTTGAACACGCAGGAGAGATTGTGTACCGAGAGGCCCTACTACGCCAATTGAGAGGAATAGATTACGATGGTTTTGATCGGTCAATTGACATCGCTATATCGCGCTTGCGAAAAAAACTGGGTGACACCTCTACCAGCGCCCACAAAATAAAAACCATCCGCTCCAAGGGCTATTTTTTCTCGGCCGACGCTTGGGAATAACCCCCAAATGCGACTACTGATACTCTCACTCATTTTCGTAACGCTTTCAGCAGCATTCAGTATGGGCTGGCTATTAGATAATTATTACGACAAGGCCTACCCCATTGACCCAGCGGAAGAACACCAGCAGCTGATTAGTCTTGCTAACGCTTATATCGCGCTAAATAACTCTCTGCCACAGTCACCTTTAGCACACAATGATATCCCTCAATTACTTACCGTGAGCCATACGGCATTCGAAGACTTCCCTCTACCCCAAGAATTACTGCCTTCTTTTACTGCGGGTGAACCACTACTATTGAGCGCCGAAGGGCTATTCTCTCTACATCTATATTCCCGCGTAAACCAAAGGGTTTACAGCTTTGACTTCTCTGAATCCGAACACCTTATAGACAAACATCAAAGGAGACTTTTGTTAACCCTTCTCTTTTATGCCGGCATCCTTTTTTTGGTTGCGCTGTGGCTACTTCCACTAATACAACGTATTTTACTTATTCGTAAAAGCTTACGTTTGTTCGGTCGTGGCGATCTTTTACAGCGTATACCGCATACCAAGTTCAGTTACCTAGGTGACATAGAATTCGGGTTTAATCAAATGGCCGCTAGAATTGAATCACTCATAGAAGATAATCGTTTGTTGAGCAGAGCGGTGTCACACGATTTACGCACACCGATCGCTCGTCTACGCTTTGGTGTAGATATGCTATTTGAATCTGCCGTTAGTGACACACACATTCGGCACTTGGAACACCTCAATCGTGATTTAGATGAAATGGAATCCTTGGTTGAAACACTACTCAGCTTCGCCAAACTCGATAAATCTACCATCGAGTTAGCCCTCGACCACTACGAGCTATTTGAAAACATTAACGAACTTATCACACCCTATTCATCCGCAAAACTCAAGGTAGATATCTCAGCTCTGACGGGTGCCCCTAGCATTAAAGTAGATAAAACGTATTTCAATATGCTGATGAACAACCTTATTGGCAATGCTGTTCAGCATGCTAAAACACATATTCGTATTACCTATACGGTAAACACCAATACCTTAGTGCTTATGGTTGAAGATGACGGGGAAGGTATCCCCGAAGCAAGCAGAAGCAAGGTGTTTCTACCGTTTTATCGTGAATCAAACCTCAACAACGGTCACGGCATGGGCCTTGCGATTGTCGCGAAAATTGCCCAATGGCATCGTATTGATATTCAACTTGTTCAGTCTGAGCAGCTCGGAGGCCTTGGGACACACCTATCGATACCCCGATGATCATACCCCCGCCTCAACATCCTACAGAATTATCACCGAGTCACCTTCACTGAAGTGGATCACTATCATCTCTCCGCAGCGTATCAGGCTCCTGCCTTTCGGAGCATTTAATTTTTGTCGGCTGCCGGTTAAAAAAAAGGCAATTAAACGCACCGACAAAAGCAATGGCGAATAATGCATAGAAAACAATCAAGTTCATCGTAGAAACTCCACGTATTTTGAGCACACTTGCGAGATGTTAGGAGCTGCTCATCTGTGACCGTTAAAAGGGTACAGCGCAAAAACAATTGCCTTACGGTTACGGTTTGACTTTAGAGAAGCCCTAACCCCTAGCCTTCATCTCAATTTTAGTGAAACTGACGGCTACCAACTTAGCCGCTCACGACAAATGCTTGTCACGATGCGCAGTACGCATCAAAAGTGCCCCATTAAGCTTCGTGCTGAAACCTTAATACTGGCCAAAAATTAAGCATGACAAAATACCTCTATCACCCGCCCCCGAAAGGTGGACGGCTATCGAGCATTAACACATCTAATCGCTTTTGAGCACGCTGAGTGTTCTTAAGATCACTCAGCTCAAGCATTTCGCATTCGTCCCTTACCATTTCATTTAGGCTCGTGGGATAGTGTCGACAATCTTCAGGGCGGTCAAAATAGATCGCACAACTATATTTCTCCTCGCCCTCCACTTTTTGTAGCCAAGGGCAGCCCTGTAAATTTTCTCCTGTTTTCGGATCTACCCAGATATCACCATTTTTCACATAGGCGAATATAGTAGGCCGGAAAGTTTCC